>Ga0307373_10012380_pt1 | contig 12132 bp, 9 predicted proteins | sample OX2MG_FD_202534 | JGI IMG/M metagenome (GOLD analysis project Ga0307373, IMG submission 202534) | Soil microbial communities from Risofladan, Vaasa, Finland - OX-2 | ecosystem: Environmental > Terrestrial > Soil > Coastal area > Acid sulfate soil | place: Finland: Risofladan, Vaasa | collected...
TCGGTGCGCGCTTCATGGATGAACCCCAGGACTCCCGGATGCTCCGCCTTCACCCCGTGGAAAGCTCCGAGCGGGTGCCCGATCAGGACCGGCAACTTGGTGGTGACGATGGCAGTCGAGATGATGCAGAGGAGCACGATGGCGGCATAGCCGGTGTAGAAGTTGAAGAGTAAAGCGGCGCCGGCGGCAATCTCGAGGCCGCCCACCGCCGGCGCCAGCAGGTGCGGCCAGGGCAGCCCGAAATGCGCGAACCGCCCCGCGCCAAGTTCTGCCGGGTAGAGAAACTTCAGCACGCCTTCAGTGATGAAGACGATCCCGACAAGAATGCGGATGAGCAGCAGGGGAACGTTGCGCGGCATGGGGCAATTCTACCCGCCGGCTCCGAGAAGGCGCTCAATCCGCCCCCGCAGTTTTTCCGGATCCGTCGATGGCGCGTGCCGGCTCACCACTTGTCCCCGGCGATCCACCAGAAATTTCGTGAAGTTCCACTGGATGCGCCCCAGCCCCAGCAGCCCCCGGCGTTCTCGCTTGAGCAGCCGGAAAACCGGATGCGTCCCCGGGCCGTTCACCTCAATCTTGTCGAACACTGGAAACGACACTCCATAATTGCGCTCGCAAAAGCTCCCGATCTCCGCATTCGTGCCCGGCTCCTGGTGCCCAAACTGGTTGCAGGGAAAGGCCAGCACCACCAGGCCGCGATCTTCGAACTCCTGGTAGAGCCGCTCCAGCGCGGCGTACTGCGGTGTGAAACCGCAGCGGCTGGCGGTATTGACGATCAGCCGGACTTTTCCCGCAAAGCGGGAAAGCTCCATCGGCGTGCCATCCAGCAGATCGGCGGAAAGCTGGTCGAGCGCAGTCTTCGTGCGAGGCACCGTATTTCCTCCCAAAAAGAGGATGTCATGTGAGCGGTTGGCGCGTCTAAGCAGTGCCCACGAGGAATCTAAGGCGATTCGGCATGCGGGTGCGCCGTCTGCGTCCGGTAGACTGGGGTTGGCAGCTTTTCTTTGCGTGCCCGGGGGACCATTGGCCCGGGGCTGAACCCGACCGTGGCGGCGAAGTGCCTGCTGCGTCCGCGGGCTTTCCCCCGGCCGGTTTGGGACTCATGGCCGCGGTCCAATATAATCGACTTTTCCTCGAGGCAGAGCCGATCTTTCGAGAGCAATGAGGGTTTGCATATTTTTCCCGTGAACTGTAACCATGGACCGCACCAGAACGATGTGCGCTCGCCGCAGGGGCATCCCACGGTGAAGAAGCTGCACAGGGATTCATCCCCCGCTCTCGGGAAACTGCTCCGAGCGGGGCGCGTGCTGTTGTTGCTCGTTCTGTTGGCATCGTCGCTGGCCGCCCTGGCGCAGCAGGCGAACACCATTTACGAGATCCGCGTCATCGGGCAGCGGCGCATTCCCAAGGAAACCATCCTGGCCCGGATGTTTACTCATCAAGGGGACCAGTACGATCCCACCTCCGTCGAACGCGATTTCAACTCGCTGTGGAACACCGGCTACTTCGCCAGCCTCCGCATCGAGCGCGAAGATACGGAAAAGGGCATCATCCTGGACGTCTACGTCACCGAAAAACCCACCATCCAGGAGATCAACTACCACGGCCTCAATTCGTTTTCGGTCTCCGACGCCCTCGACCGCTTCAAGAAAGAGAAGGTCGGACTGAGCGTGGAGAGCCAGTTCGATCCCACCCGCATCAAGCACGCTGAAGCCGTCCTGCGGGAAATGGAAGCCGAGCACGGCCATCAGTTCGCCACCATCAAGACTGAAGTCAAGACCATCCCCCCGGCCATGGTGCAGGTCAACTTCAACATCAAAGAGGGCCCCACGGTGAAGGTGGGCACCATCCGCTTCACCGGCAACGAGCACATTGGCTCCCTGGCGCTGCGCCGCGCCATGAAGAACCTGAAGCCCATCGGCATCCCCTACTCCCTCATCTTCGAGAACATCTTTGCCAAGACCTTCGACTCCTCCAAGCTGGAAGAGGACACCGAGCGCGTGCGCCTGGCCTATCGCGACAAGGGGTATGCCAACGCCGCCGTCGAAGACCCGCAGACCCATATCCGCGACGAAGGCGGCCTCAACTGGTTCACCTTCCGCCCCCGCAGAGGCAAGCGCATCGATATCCTGCTGCCCATTGAAGAGGGCGCGCGTTACCGCCTCGGCACCATCACCTTCACCGGCAACAAGGCCATGGTCAATACCAAGGGGCTCCGGGCGCAGTTCAACATCAAGGACGGCGACTGGTTCAACGCCACCGCCCTGCAAAAAGGCCTCGACAACCTGAAGAAGGCCTACGGCGGCCTCGGCTACGTCAACTTCGCCGTCATCCCCAAGCCCATTTACGACGACCAGAAGCACACCGTGTCGTTTGACATGGACATCGATGAGGGCAAGCAGTTCTACGTCTCCCGCATCGAGTTCCAGGGCAACAACGTCACCCGCGACAAGGTCATCCGCCGCGAGCTGCTGCTCGAAGAAGGCCAGGTCTACAACTCCCAGTTGTGGGAGTACTCCATCCTCCGCCTCAACCAGCTCGAATACTTCGAGCCGCTGCGCGTCGACCAGGACTCCGAGGCCCACCAGGATGCCGAAGCCGGCACCGTCGACCTCCTCCTCAAGGTGAAAGAAAAAGGCAAGAACTCCATCGGCCTCAACGGCGGCGTGAGCGGATTGTCAGGCGCCTTCCTCGGCGTCAACTACCAGACCAACAACTTCCTCGGCCTGGGCGAGACCCTCAGCCTCCAGGCCAATCTGGGCAACGTGGGGCGGACCTTCCTGTTCGGCTTCTCCCAGCCTTACGTCCACAACCAGCCGCTCAACTTCGGGTTCCAGATCTTCGACCAGAAGCAGGACTACAACGCCGCCAAGAGCTACCAGGCCACCACCGGGCAGGCCATCAACCTGTCGGCGGCGCAACAGTCCCTCACCCAGAACTACAACCAGTCTTCCACCGGGTTCAACTTCAGCCTCAGCTATCCTCTCCGCCGCCACACCTTCCAGCGCGTCGGCTTCACCTACTCGCTGCAGCGGTCGTCCATCGTCGCCTTCTCTTCCGCGTCGCAGGCATTCTTCCAGACCATCGCCTTCCGTTCCGGCATTCAGGGCAGCAATCCCCTGGCCGGCATCGTCAACAGCTCGGCTTCGTTCACTTACATCTACAACACCGTGAACAATCCGCTGCGCCCGCGCAGCGGCAAGGAATACACCGCCGTCTTCCAGTTCTCCGGCATCGGCGGCAACCTTCGCTACATCGCGCCCTTCGTCGCCTACAAGAGCTACCGCTCGATGCACTACTTCCGGCCCAATCCCACCGGCCACAACGTGCTCGCCCTGCGCGCCCAGCTCGGATATATCCAGGGCTTCGGCGGAGCCGTGGCCCCGCCCAACAACCGCTTCTACGCCGGCGGCGAAGAGGAACTCCGCGGCTTCGACATCCGCGGCGCCACCCCCTACGGCTATGTCCCCAACCGGGTCACCGTGCAGTTGACCAACCCCGACGGAAGCTGCGTCCCCCGCGATCCCACCAACCCGCAGTTGAACCAGTGCATCCTGGTGCCGATCCCCGTCTACGGCATCGCCTCCATCGGCGGCGACACCGACCTGACCATGAACGCGGAGTATCGCATCCCCATCGCCGGCCCCGTCACCTGGTCCTTCTTTGACGACTTCGGCCTCGACATGGCGATGAACCGGGGACAGCTCGAACAGAGCCCCGAAGGCTTCGCTACCCTTACCGCTCCCCTTTACGGCTGCCCCGTCTACAACAACGGCGCCTGCCAGGGCGGCATCCCCGGATCCAAGGTCGGATTCCAGAAGGACATCCGCCCCGTGGCCGGCACCAACTACGTCCCCCGCATGTCGCTCGGCGGCGAAATCTCCGTCGTCATGCCGGTCATCAACGCCCCCTTCCGCCTCTACTACGCGTGGAACCCGCTGCGCCTCTACGAAACCCCGTACTGCAACGAGAGCGCCAACGGCTCCCGCAACCAGAGCTGCTCCGCCCAGTTGATCACCCGCAACATGTTCCCGCCCGGCGGCGCCGGCGACTACACCTATCAGCAGGCCATCCAGGGCTACGGTGCGCTCAACCTCTTCCGCGAGCCCAGAAAAACCTTCCGCCTCGCGGTATCGACGACGTTCTAGGTCCTTGGCAGCTTGAATTGGTACCACCGTGGGTGCCCCATCCATTCCGCAGTTTCATCGCGGAATGGGTGGGACGGCACGAAATCTTACGGTCAGAGACCTGGCGCGACTCTCTGGGAAGAAATCGCAAATCTGCTCCAGTCGGTTTCCCCGGAGGAATGCTCGAACTACCTCACGGCTTCTGGATATGTATTCACCGGAATTGGAATCGCTCTAACTCACCCCAGGAGCCCCTTTCGCCCTTACTGTTGCGACGAGTGCCAATCCATTCGTCAGCAGGATCAGCGCGAATGTCAGCGACGGAAAGAACATCAGGTCCGCCGGCTTCGCCTGAATCGCCTCCAGCGCCAGCACCGCCGTAATCAGCCCACGCGGAATCAGCACCGTCGCGAGTTCGCGATCGCGCCAGGTCGTCCCTCGCCACACCAATAGGCTCGCATGCACGGACGCAAACCGCGCAACCAGCATCACTATTAGGATTCCCACACTGGGCAGCAACTGTTCCTTCAGTCCGCGAAACTGAATCATCGCGCCCAGCAGCACAAAGAAGAAGCTCCGCACCAGAAAGGCCAGCTCCGAGTGAAACGAGTGGATCTGGCCGCCTTCATCCGTCGCTATTGACTGCACCTCAAACTCTTGTAAAAAGCTGTCAGGCCCCAGCAAACTCGTCAGCGTCGCTCCAAACACCATCACCGCAAACAACTCGCTGCCTCCCAGCGCATGGGTGCCTGAGTACACCACCAGGACCATGGCAAAGGTCAGCACCTGCCAGAACTTCTTGTTTGAAATCCTTGGCAGCAATCGCGTCCACAAAAATCCTGCCAGAACCGCGATCGCAAACGCCAGAACAAAGCGCAAAACGAACTGGATCATCATCCCGCCCAGGATCGCGCTGCCGCTCGTGTGGTTCGTAGCCCCGCCGGCTACCAGGCTCAACAGCACACCCACTACCAGAGCGCCGAGTCCGTCTCCGAAGGACGCTTCGATCACAAGCGTGGTTTTCAGCTCGGGCCTCAGTCCCATCTGCTCGAGCACCGGCAGGACCACCGATCCGCTTATGCAGGCCAGCGTCCCTCCCGCCAGCAGCGACGCCATCCGGTTCATCCCGAGCGCGTGCATGCAGAACAGATACACGCCTCCCATCGTTAGCCCATAGCTCAGCGTGGCCAGCACCGTCCCGGCGGCAAACTGTTTGCGCGCGTGCCGCAAATCCAGTTCCAGGCCCGCGGCAAACAAAATCAAAATCAGGGCCAGCATGCCTACCCCGCGCGTGGCGCGCGGGAAGCCCGCCGCATTGAACCAGTGCAGCACCGGCCCCAGCACAATCCCGCATCCCAGCAGGACCACTACGTCCGGCACTCGCGTCCAGTACGCAAACCGGTTAGCCAGGTACGCCAGGACCAGCAATCCGCCCAGCAGTCCGAAAAAATTCGCGATTGTGATCGACATCCTGCTCTGCTACCTCCCAAAGACGCTGCTCGAAGCTACACGGTACTACAGCGATGAACAAGTCTGCATCGACACGGTTTCGTCTCTCCGCTGGCCCGATGGCAAGATTGTTTGCCCCAAATGCGGGAAGAAAGAGAGCGAGCGAAAGCACTACTGGCTTGCCACTCAGAAGCGGTGGAAGTGCTATTCCTGCCGCAAGCAATTCAGCGTCAAGGTGGACTCTGTTTTCGAGGATTCCGCTCTCGGATTAGACAAATGGCTGGTCGCTCTGTGGATGATTACGAACTGCAAGAATGGCATTTCCAGCCATGAGATCAGCCGCGAACTCGGCATCGCACAGCAACACGCATGGCACATGCTCCACCGGCTTCGCGTGGCCTTTGAGCTTCCCGATCCTCACAAGCTAAGCGGAGTAGTCGAGGCCGATGAGTGCTTTGTCGGCGGACGCATCATCAATATGCACCAGTCCAAGCGGGCCGAACTCGGCGGAAAGACGCGGGGAGTCAAGGGTAAGGCGATTGTGGTCGGAATGGTCGAGAGGGGCGGTCGTGTTCGCGCTCAGGTGGTGGTGCAGCGCACAAAGACGGTCCTTCACGAACTGGTAGCAACGAACGTGGATTCAGACGCTACCCTGGTCACGGATGAATGGGGCGGATACTCTGGCGCACACCTTGACCATCAGGTAATCAATCACGCGATGGAATACGTGAACGGTCACATCCACACGAACGGTATCGAGAACTTCTGGGCATTGCTGCGGCGGACGCTCGGCGGAACCTACGTGAGCGTAGAGCCGATTCACTTGCAGGCGTACATCCATGAGCAGGTTTATCGCTTCAATCTGCGGTCCCGTCCCGATGAGAAGATCACGAACGCTGACCGATTCGCTCTGGCGCTCTCTAACGTCTCTGGCAAGCGCCTGACGTGGAAGGAGCTGACCGGGAAGGAGGCGACCCCAGAAGTTCCGTTCTAGGGCTTCGCGGGGTTCTCTACGGGGACGGGCGTCCATCGCTTATATTGTGAAACGGATTCTTTGGGAAATTCCACAATCTGCTGCCGCGTCTCAGCATGGGGAATCGGAGTAGTAGATTTTTATTGAATGCTATAGCCCTTTCGTGCGTCTAATACTTGCTAAGGAGTAATGCCGATTCCACCCGGAATCTGGTATTCTTCTCTTTCCCAAAGGTGGTATAGGTATGCCGACGATGGAAGTGCAAGAATTTGAGCACTTTAACTACGACGAGCAGCCGTTGACGTTAGATGAGGCAATTAAAAAGGCGAGCAAACTTCGGCAAGCCGATTCCAACAGCTTCTATCGCGTCAGACAGGTTAGCGACAGTCGTGGAACCTTCGTAGTAAAGAAGGTTGCGAAGTCGTCTGTTTACGCGGATTTTGTGGCCCGACTGTTTAAGCTGACTCGTTCTGCACGCCGATGAGCCCCCCTGATTCCTCTCTCGTTCCCGATGGCAAAGCGGATGCCGAATCGACGGTAGCGGGAGAGTACGTCTCTCCGAAGGAATTAGAGAAACTTCCAGCGGAGATGCGTACCGTCATCTCCGTCATGGCGGGAATTTTCCGATCTACGTCAGGCCCGGATGCAGAAACGGCGAAAATAGTCGCGCAGAGCGAGATGCACGAAGAATCTTGCCGACTCGACGCGTATAAAGAACAGCTCAAGACCAGAGACAAGCAGAACGAACGAGACCACGAATATCGAAAGAAAAATCTCAACCACACGACTGCGCTGAGTCTAGTGATCGCTAGTGCGTGCATCATTGGAATTGCCATTGGTCTTTACCTGCTCGTTGTTAAGGGTCAACAGACCATCGGAACCGGCCTCCTGATCGCCAGTTTTATGGCGCTATTGCAGGGTGGAAAGTCACTCCTTAAAAGCGATAAGGACTAGTTGCCCATTCCGCGCAACGTGGGTTAGCCAAGGTATTTAGTACCTCCCTTTGTCCCTCCGTCCCTTTGTCCCTCCGTCCCTCCGTCCCTTTATCCCTCCGTCCCTCCGTCCCTCCGTCCCTCCGTCCCTCTGTCCCTCTGTCCCTCTGTCCCTCTGTCCCTGCGGTTTGACGCCTCTGAGCCCCCCACCTATAATCCAGATAGCTCCTGTCGATTTCCAGGGTTTGTGTCTTTTTCCTGCCTGCAGCGTCTGATGCTCAGCCCGCAAATCAGAGAGACCGAAACTCAAGAACGCGCACGATGCCGAATGCGCGCGAGGGCGGGAGACAAGAAGGAGTTTTATCAATCGCATGAAGCGTCTTGCAGTCACCGCCGCCGTTCTGGCCATGGGAGCCTCCCTCGCCGCCTCCGCCCAAACCGCCCCCGCCGCGGGCGCCAGCTCCGCGCCGGCCCCCAAGGTGGCCGTCATCGCGTTTCAGGCTGCGGTAACTGCGACCAACGAATTCCAGCGCGACTTCGCCGACCTGCAGAAGAAGTTTGAACCGCAGCGGACGCAGCTCAAGTCGCTCAGCGACGAGGTGGATTCCCTCACCAAGCAGCTCCAGGCCCAGGGCGCCACCCTCAGCGACGCCGACCGCGCCGCCAAGGCCCGCCAGCTCGACGAAAAGAAGAAGCAGGCCCAGCGCATCGCCGAAGACGCCCAGAATGACTATTCGCAGCAGATGCAGGACACCTTCGGCAAGGTGGCCGCCAAGGTCGACCAGGTCCTCCAGGACTACTCCAAAAAGGAGGGCTTTGCCATGGTCATCGACGCCACCGAGCAACAGCAGCAGGCCCCGCTGGTCCTCTACGCGTCCCCCTCCAGCGACATCACCAAGACCATCGTCGATACCTACAACGCCAAGTCAGGCGTTCCCGCGCCGCCTCCCGAGGCGCCTTCCGCCCCGGCCCCCGCTCCAAAAGCGCCGGGCGCAAAGTAAATCCGGAAACTCCGAATTCGCAACAAAGGGCCGCAGCGATGCGGCCCTTTCGCTTGCTTGCCGGAGACAGGTTGCGGCACGGTTCGGGACCCTGAGAGTGCTGAAGCTGCAATAACTACCCCCGAGTTGTCTTAGACGGGGTATACAACTACCCCCGAGTTGTCTTAGACGGGGTGTACAACTGGGGCCGAGTTGTCTCACGCTTTTTGTGAGCTAAATCACCAAGCGGGGCTTTCTCGGTCCCTTGTTCCCTTGTTCCCTTGTTCCCTGTCTTCCGTAACTACCCCCGAGTTGGGTAAGACGGGGGTATCAATTACCCCCGAATTGGGTAAGACGGGGGTATCAATTCCGCCGAATTGGGTCATGGTTTTTGTAATTTAGATCACGCAAAACCAGGACGATCCATCTCCGAAAATCCCCGGCTTGACCAAAATATCCTCGCTAACTAAATTATTAGTTGAGCGTCTGAGAGTGTGAGGACAGGCACTTCAAGCCCTCCCAGGATCCAGGAAACCATGCCTCCCAAACCATCCATCACGTTGACCCAGGCCGAGTTAAGGCTGATGAAGGTCCTCTGGGAGCGCGGCGAATCCAGCGTGGCCGACGTGGCGGCTGCCTGCGCCGGCGATGCCCCCCTCGCCTACACCTCCGTCCTCACCACCATCCGCATCCTCGAGCAGAAGGGCTACGTAACCCACCGCCAGGAAGGGCGCGCCTTCCTTTACAGCGCCACCGTAGCCGAACACGAAGCCGGCCGCAGCGAGGTGAAACATGTTTTGCAGCGCTTCTTCGGCAACTCCCGCGAACGATTGGTGTTAACCCTGTTGGGCGATGAAGAAATCAGTCCCGGGGAGCTGCGCCGGCTCAAGGAAGCGATTGCCTCCGTTGCCGACGAACCGGCATCTGAAACACCAGCGGCGGAGGTTGAGCCATGAGCGAGTTTGTTCCCATGCTGACATCCTGGTCAGCCGGCGCGGCCAGTGCATTGCTCGCCGCCGTCTGGCAAGGAGCGCTGCTCGCCGCGCTGGTGTGGCTGGTGCTTCGCCTGCTCCCCGGGCTGCGGCCGGCGGCGCGGTCGGTGGTCTGGCTCAATGTATTCGTTCTAATGGCTTTGTTGCACCTGGTTCCCCTGTTCACCGGCGCTCCGGCAGAGAGCCGGATAGCGGCTGCCCATACCGTGCGCCTTGACCCCCGCTGGTCCCTTGCCCTGGCAGCAGTCTGGATCGTGCTTTCTCTCGTGCGGGCAAGCCAGCTTGTGGCCGGCGCGGCACACCTCAGGCGCCTGAGCCGCCGCGCGGAACCGTTACCGGCCGGTCCCGAGATCGCCACTCTGCTCCGCAGTCATCGGCACCCGGTTGAGCTCTGCACCTGCGAAGAAGTAGCCCGTCCCAGCGTGCTCGGATTCTTCCGCCCGCGCATTTTAATCCCCCCCGGCCTGGCCGCGCAGATGTCCCCAGCCGAGCTTAAGCACGTGATTGTGCATGAGATGGAGCATTTGCGCCGCGGCGACGACTGGACCAACCTGATCCAGAAGCTGGGCCTGGTCCTGTTCCCGCTGAATCCGGCCCTGGTTTGGGTGGAGCGGCGCCTGTGCGCGGAGCGGGAACTGGCCTGCGACGATCGCGTGCTGCACACCGGCTCGGGACGGAAGGCCTACGCCATGTGCCTGGCCCACCTGGCGGAGTACGCGCTGGTGCGCCGTGGATTCGGGCTGGTGCTCGGCGCCTGGGAGCGGCGGCCGGAGCTGGTGCGGCGGGTGCAGCGCATCCTTTACGAGCCGGCACGCAGCATGGGACGCCGGCCCGCCCTGGCGGCCACTGGCGGACTGGTTGCCGGGGCGCTGGCATGTGCGCTCACCCTGGCGCACGCGCCGGAAGTGGTCCAGTTCGGTCCGCCGCCCCTCACCCCGGCGCAGATGGCGGCCTCGCTGGACATGGGGCAGGTGAGCCGGGCTCTGGGCGGAAGGCCGGAGATGGTGAAAGCCGTGATTCCCGCGCGCCCTGCCAGCCGCGGCGCGCTGGATCATGCGGCCGAGCCGCAAACCCGGCCAGCCGCGATTCGGAGAGCGAAGATCCATCGCGCAGCAGCACCGATGAACCGTCTGGCAAGCCTCAGGACGCCTCCACCGCCGCAGTCAGAGACGCTGCTTGTGATGACCGAGTGGACTGACATCGCCTCGCAGCCCCAGGTGGTATTGGCGTTTGCCAGGACACCGGACGGGAAGCAGGGAGCAAAACAGGCTGCGCCCACCTTTCAGCCTGCCTTCGCAGTGGTCAGGACGCCCGCGGGCTGGTTGGTGATCCAGATTTAGCAGTCGAGCTGGTGCGGCCCTCGCCGCACTGCAAGATCCAGGCAAGATCAACAGAATCAACAATCGGGAGAAGATGAATCATGCCTCAAGCAACTAATCATTTAATAGGTGCGGCAAAGAAGCTGGCCATGCCGGCGGCCGTAGTGGGCGCGTTTGCGCTCGGAGCCGTCATGTTCGTTGGGCACGGCCGCGTAAGTGCCGCTGCGGTGGAGGGCAGCGCGCCCCTCAGCGATAACAGCGTCCAGCCGTTGATCGACCTGGACCACGCCATGGAGGCTGTGGCCTCCAAGGTCACGCCCTCGGTGGTCAACGTCTACGTGACCGCGCGGGAAAAGGGCGGCGACATGTCGCAAAACGGCGGTCAGCAGATGCAATTGCCCCCCGGGCTGCAGCAGTTCTTCGGGCCGTTGCTTCCCCAGGCCCAGCCGCAACAGCCGCAGCTCGAGCACGGCATCGGATCGGGGGTCATCATTTCGCCGGACGGCTACATTGTGACCAACAACCACGTGGTGGACGGCGCCACCAAGATCAGCGTGACCCTGGACGACCAGCGCATCTTCCCAGCCAAAGTGGTGGGCACCGACAAGCTGACCGACCTCGCGGTGGTGAAGATCGACGCCAGGGATCTGACCCCCATCGCCTGGGGTGACTCCACCAAGCTGGAACCGGGCCAGAGCGTTCTTGCCTTCGGCAGCCCGTTCGGCTACTTCCGGTTCTCCGTCACCCGCGGCATTGTGAGCGCGGTCAACCGGCCCAATCCGTTCACGAATGACGCCCGCAAGCCCGGCGGCTACATCCAGACCGACGCCGCCATCAATCCCGGCAACTCCGGCGGACCGCTGGTGGATGCGCGCGGCGAGCTGGTGGGCATCAACACCTTCATCGTCACCAACTCGGGCCAGTTCGCGGGCGCCGGCTTCGCCATTCCCGAGCAGATTGTGCGCGCCACCGCCGACCAGATCGTGAAGCACGGCAAGGCGGAGCACGGCTACCTCGGCGTCAATATTGAAGCCGTCAATCCGCAGAACGCGCAGTTCTTCGACCTGACCAATGCATCGGGCGCCATCGTCTCCCAGGTCCATCCCGATACCCCGGCCAGCAAGGCGGGCCTGAAGCAGGGCGACGTGATCACCCAGCTCAACGGGCAGAAGGTGACCGATTCCAGCAGCCTCCAGATCGCGATCAGCGACATGACTCCGGGCACGCCCATCCAGCTGGGCATCATGCGCAGCGGCAAGCCCATGACCCTCGACCTGACCGTGGGCCAGTATCACGGCAGCGGCGAGGAAGCCGGCAACGAGACCGGAGGCGCGAACCAGAAGGGCCGCATTGGAATCGC
>Ga0307373_10012381_pt1 | contig 12132 bp, 9 predicted proteins | sample OX2MG_FD_202534 | JGI IMG/M metagenome (GOLD analysis project Ga0307373, IMG submission 202534) | Soil microbial communities from Risofladan, Vaasa, Finland - OX-2 | ecosystem: Environmental > Terrestrial > Soil > Coastal area > Acid sulfate soil | place: Finland: Risofladan, Vaasa | collected...
ACAGTAGTGAGAGCCGCGCCCACTTCCACGACGAACATGACGGGATTTTTGATGAGTGTGGCTGGATTCAGTTTGAGGAACGACTGCCGTAAGGCACTCTTGACGATCGGCGGGTCAAAGAGCGGCCGGGCGCGCACCCCCCGTTTTGGTGAAAGGAGGGTCTCTTCTTCGGGCGCGGTGACCGGGCGATGCATCGTGGACATAAATCAACTCCCGAACGGAAATACGATTGTTGAAAACAGTTTCCCCTGATGCATCAGAAGTTGCTCGACAATGGGTCCGAGCGAATCGGCAGGGAAAAACGTGAGAGCGCCGATGATGATGATCGTTCCGACGAGCAAGCCGACGAAAAGGAGACCCTGAGTGGGCAGTGTTCCACTGGTCTCCGGGATCTTCTTTTTCTCGGCGAGGCTGCCCGCTACGGCCAGAGTGGGAATGATGAAGAGAAAACGGCCGATGAGCATCGCCAAGCCTAGCATCAGGTTGTACCAGGGCGTGTTCACGTTGATCCCGGCAAAGGCGCTGCCATTGTTCTCCGAAGCGCTGGAAAAGGCGTAGAGCAATTCGCTGAAGCCGTGAGGACCACCGTTATTGAAATTGGCGATGGCGGCCCCGGGCGGGTTCCAATAGCCGTTGGCTTTGAAGTGCATATCCAGCGTGAGGCCCGTGAAAATCAGGATGGAAAAGGCCGTGGCAATGACGGCGATCATCGCCATTTTCACTTCCTTCTGTTCAATTTTTTTTCCCAGATACTCCGGAGTTCGGCCAACCATTAATCCAGCGATGAAGACGCCGACGATGGCGTAAAGGAGAATGCCGTACAGCCCGGAGCCATCGCCTCCGAAAATCACCTCATCGGTTTGGAGATTGAACAGCGGGACAAGACCGCCAATCGGCGTATAGCTGTCATGCATGCTGTTGACAGAGCCGCAGCTGACATCGGTGGTAACGGTAGCCCAGAGAGCCGACGAAGCGATCCCGAACCGGACTTCCTTGCCCTCCATATTCCCGCCGTCTTGCGTTTGCGTATGAGCCGTCTGAACGCCCATGCGCGTCAGAACCGGGTTCCCACTTTGCTCGGCGCTGCAACAGATCAGGAAACCGCCCAACATCATCACAGACATGACGGTAAATAGAGTCCATCCCTGGCGCGTGTCGCCTACCATCTTCCCGAACGTGTAGGTCAGGCCCGCGGGGATCGCCAGCATCGATAAAATCTCGATGAAATTTGTTAGCGGCGTTGGGTTCTCGTATGGGTGAGATGAGTTTGCATTGAAAAAGCCGCCGCCGTTGGTTCCCAGCATCTTGATGGCTTCCTGGGATGCGACAGGCCCGACAGCGATGGTCTGGTGAGCGCCTTGCAGCGTGGTGGCTTGGATGTAATGCGCGAGAGTCTGCGGAACGCCACGGGCGCAAAGGAATAGAGCGAACAGCAAGGACAGCGGCAGAAGGATGTAAACCGTGCCGCGCGTCAGATCGACCCAGAAATTGCCGATGGTTTTGGCTTGCTTCCGGGCAAAGCCTCGTATCAGCGCCATCGCCACGGCCATGCCAGCAGCCGCGGAGACGAAGTTCTGCACGGTCAAGGCGGCCATTTGAACGAAATAGCTAAGCGTGGTTTCGCCGCCATAGGCCTGCCAATTCGTATTGGTCATGAAGCTGACCGCGGTGTTGAATGCCAGGTCGGGCGTCACGGGCGTGGCGCCCGCGGGCGGATGGGCCGTGCCGAATCCCATCGGGTTCAACGGCAGCAAGCCTTGGAGGCGCTGCAGGAAATACACAAAGACAAAACTGACCAGGCTGAAGGCCAGCAGCGAAGCGGCGTACTCGGTCCAGCGCTGCTCCTCCTCCTCGCGCACGCCGCTGGCCCGGTAGATCAGGTTTTCAACCCATCCCAGGACAGGATGAAGAAATGTCCTGCGGCCTTCGTATACATCCGCCATAAACGAGCCCAGAGGCTTGGTGATGGCCAACAGCACGAGGAAGAAAACGATGATGTAGAGAATTCCGCTCGTGGTCATGGCTGTCTAAAATTTCTCCGGTCGCAGCAGGGCGTAACAGAGATATACGAACAGGAATAACGAAACGATACCGCCGATGATGTATTCCATTCCGGCCCCTGCTTTCTACAAGCGGTCGCAGGCCCTTGCGAGGGCCCAGAAAAGAACGAAGATAACGACTCCGACAAACAGGTAGAAAAAGTCCACTGTCCCTCTGCCAGGCACCGTGACCGATCAGCCGGACTTCCGCGGCTGCGGTTGATGCGCGCTTCGGCTCCGGACCGGATGAGCTCAGCCCGCTTTCTGCCTCCGGCCCGAACGGCCATCGGACAGCCTAGCCGGAGACTGAGCCGCAACCTGTCGGCGTGCCCAGGCTATCGGACCGGCCATAAAGAACGCATAAGGAAACAGTCAGGATTCCGTCAATGGCCTGAAGGTGGTTTGCAAAAGTCGTTGGTTGGGACCGATTCACGGCTCAACAGGAAGAATGGCCGATTGCCTCCGGCAAGCTTCATTCGCACATCGAGAGGATCGCCAGGGACAACACGCGGATTGGGGCGGGAGTGGTGAAGCTGGATTTTTCTGTCTTCTCAACAATTACATGAAGAGGATTTCCGATTCCTTCAACCAGGCAAATCCAGTTCGCTCTGCGGATGATCTGTTCAAGCCGCCCGCATTCGTGTTGTCGCTTGGTCCCGAACCCCTTGCCGGCAAATACGCCGGAGCGGAGATCGTAACAAGGGCGACAATGGGCGCGGTGGCGTGATGGGTAACGCCACCGCTGTAGTGCTGAAGGGGGTCAATAGCCGGCGAATTCTTCCGTTCGCAAATCGTCCGGGTCCACCCCGGCGTCGATCAGCATCTGCCGCATGGCCTCCACCATTCCCGGCGGTCCGGCGATGGAATAGATCGCTCCCTGGGGGATTTCGACGTGCCGGCGCATCATCGAGGCGCCGATGAACCCGGTTTCGCCGCTCCAGGTCCGCTTCGATTGGCCCATGTCGGTCATCGTCGCAATCAGACGAAAACGCGGCTTGGCCTTTTCCATCTCCGCCAGGGTTTCCAGGAAGGAGGCATCCTCGGGCCTGCGGTTCGAATAAAACAGGTGGACCCGGTGGGGCAGGCGCTCATGCGCGGCTTGTTTGGCGATGCTCAGGAAGGGCGTGATGCCGATCCCTCCGGCCAGAGGCACGGCCGCCTTGGAAGCGTTGGAATGGAGGGTGAACGAGCCCATCGGTCCCTCAATCAACGCCTCGGCCCCGAGCGGGAGAGCGGCGAGCGTGCGCTTGAAGACGCTTTGGCGGCGCATGCGCGTGGCGACCATCAGCTCATTTTCGTAGGACGCGCTGGCCAGGGTAAACGTGCGCGTCGAGCCGCTGGGGTCCGTCTCCGGCGGATCGATGAGCGTAAGATCGATGAACTGTCCGGCTCGAAAGTGGAAATTTTGCGGCTTTTCGAATCGAAAGGCTTGCGTCCCTTCGGCGACCTCCTGCTTTTGCAGGAGCTTCGTACGAAATGTTTCCATCGCGATTCCCCTCCCGGAAAAGGCCGGGCCGAGCCAATCGGCTCGCCGCCATGACGCCTGTAAGAAGGCCGAAGTATATCGGTAGCATGCATCAGAAAGGGCCATGCGGAAAGCCTTCTCTGTGCCCGGAACAATGCCTTCGATCGCGGGCGCACCGGCACGATCTGCGCGGGCTCCCAGGCGCCCGATGCTGTATCCCGCAATTTGCGTCCTCCCGGCGGCGTGTGGCATCTGAACGGGGGATGGCGGGCTGCCGGCCGTTTCCCGGAGGAGGACAATAGACTCATGCGACCAGATGCTTCACCACGGATCGAGTTTCGGAAAGTAGCTCCGCAGGCTTTCGAAGCTGTTCGCGGCCTGGAAAAATACATTCATTCGGCTGGCCTTGAAGAAAGGCTCGTCGAGCTGGTCAAGCTGCGCGCGTCCCAGCTGAACGGCTGCGCGTTCTGCGTCGACATGCACGCCCGGCGCTTGCGCGAACTCGGCGAGCCCAACGAGCGAATCGACGCGGTGGCCGCATGGAGCGAAGGGCCGTTTTTCGACGAGCGTGAGCGCGCCGCCCTGGAATGGACCGAGTCGGTTACGCTGCTGAGCCGGGACCACGTTCCCGACCCCGTGTTCGAACGGGTCCGCGGCCGGTTTGGCGAGGCCGAACTGGTCCATTTGACGATGGTCATTGCCACCATCAACGTCTGGAACCGCCTCGCCGTGCCGTTTCGCACCGTGCCCGAGGGGTATCGAAGGGTTCGGGGCGAGGCCGAATGAGGGAAGGGAAGCGCCATGATTCAGGTCAAACGCGTATACGAGCCTGCGGCGCCGGGCGACGGCGCGCGCTTCGTCGTTGAGCGGCTGTGGACGCGCGGGATCAGGAAAGAGGCCTTGTCGATGGAGGGATGGCTGCGCGAGGTCGCGCCCAGCACGGCCCTGCGCCAATGGTTTGCGCACGATCCGGCGAAATGGGAGGAGTTTCAGCGGCGATACCGGCTGGAACTTTCCGCTCGCCGCGAGGACTGCAATCCTTTGCTGGAGGCGGCCCGTCGAGGTCCTCTGACCCTTCTCTACAGCGCCCGCGACAAGGAACACAATAGCGCCGTCGTCTTGAAGTCGTACCTCGAGGAGCATGCGACAAAAAAGGTCCGCGCTCCGGCGACGGGCGGCCGGAAGCCGACGAGAAGGTGACGGTGATGAATGTCGGCCGCGCCGGCGCAATGGAACGTGCTCCGGGAAGGCGGCTGCAAAATTCTCACGGGGGAATTTACGGTAAACCGATTCGATGTATAATGTCGGGCTGCAGCAAGAGCAGCCTTCCTTGCGAGAGGGAGTGAGCAAGCCAGCAGAAATTTCTCCATAGTTCAAACGGCTTGCGCGGGTGTGGCGGGACCGGTGATGGCGATGGCAGGTCATTCGCCTGACGCGGGCAGTAGGTTCCGGCAGGGGTAACGGAAACAGCCATGGTTCTGTGGGCTTTTGCCCTTTACGGGGTTCTGGTGCTGATCATCGCAGGGTCGATGATCGGCCTCTCGGCTATTCTCGGCGAACGCCATAGCGAGCGCTTTACCAATCAACCTTACGAAGGCGGCATCCAGTCGGAAGGAACGGCGCGCGTCCGTTTCTCCATCAAGTTTTATATGATGGCGATGTTTTTTGTCGTGTTCGACCTGGAATCGGTTTTTCTCTACACGTGGGCGGTGAGCGCCCGCGGTCTCGGTTGGCTCGGCTACTGGGAAGCGCTGATCTTTATGGGCGTCCTGATGGCCACGCTGGTTTATCTGTGGCGTCTGGGCGCGCTCGATTGGGGCCCGGACACACGGCGCAAAACGCGGTAAGCAAAAAAGGCGGGGTCTGCGATGCGGTGGTGGACAAGCCAGGGAACCAAAGAACTGCCGGTGGTCCAAAAGGCCCCGAGCGAATACGACGAGTTGCGTCGTCAGATTCTCTTCGCCCGGCTGGAAGATCTGATCTCCTGGGGCCGAAAAAACTCGATGTGGCCGTTTATGTTCGGTCTGTCCTGCTGTTTCGTCGAGATGGCCACCAGCATTACCAGCAAATACGACATTTCCCGCTTCGGCGCCGAAGTGCTGCGCGGCACTCCCCGCGAGGCCGATCTGATGGTCATCGCCGGCACGCCCTTTTTGAAGATGGCGCCCATTATCCGCTGGCTGTACGAGCAGATGATGGCCCCGCGCTGGGTTATTTCGATGGGTTCGTGCGCGAATTCCGGCGGCATGTACGACATCTACAGCGTCGTTCAGGGCGTCGATAAGATCCTGCCCGTCGACGTTTACGTGCCCGGCTGCCCGCCCAGCCCTGTCGCCTTTATGGAAGGCCTCATGCTGCTGCGCGAGGCGGTGGGCAACGAAAATCGCCCGCTGAGCTGGGTGGTTGGCCCGGAAGGGGTCGACCGTGGGTACCGGCCATCGATGCGGGATCTTAAACAGGAAGACCGTGTGAAAGCGACCACTTTGCGGCCCATGGACGAGGTCTGAGAATGGCTTCGTCCTCGACGACCACCGGCTCAATCCTCGACGACCTTAGACAGAAAATCGGCGGCGACGGGTTTGTCTTGCAACCGTCGGCCGACGGCATCCCGACCGCCTGGGTGGGCCGCGACCGCCTGCATGCGGCCATGCGCTACCTGAAGGGAGAGGTGGATCGGCCTTATCGGATGCTCTACGATCTCACCGCCATCGACGAACGCGTCCGCAAGCATCGCGAGGGCCAGCCGCCGGCGGATTTCACGGTCGTCTATCATCTGTTTTCTTTCGATCGCAACGAGTATCTGCGCATCAAAGTGCCGCTGACCGAGGACAGGGCCTCGGTCGATTCCATCTCCGATATCTGGCCCAGCGCCAACTGGTACGAGCGCGAGGCCTGGGATCTTCTCGGTATCCGTTTTGAAAATCATCCGTTCCTCGAGCGGATCATCATGCCGCGCAGTTGGCAGGGACATCCGCTCCGCAAGGACCACCCCGCACGCGCCACGGAAATGGGTCCGTTCCAGCTTCCCGAAGAGAAAACTGGGGAAGAGGAAGCGCGGCTGCGTTTCCACCCCGAGGAATGGGGCCTGAGCCGCTCGGGCGACGACACGGATTTCATTTTCCTGAATATCGGCCCGCAGCACCCGGGGACGCACGGCGTCCTCCGCATCGTGCTCCAGCTCGACGGCGAGGTTATTCTCGACGCGGTTCCGGAGATCGGCTATCACCACCGGGGCGCCGAAAAGATGGGCGAACGCCAGAGCTGGCACACGTTCATCCCCTACACGGACCGGATCGATTATCTCGCCGGCGTGCAGAACAACCTGGCCTATCTGACCGGAGTGGAAAAGCTGGCCGGCATCACGGTGCCGCCGCGCGCCCAGGTGATTCGCGTGATGATGTGCGAGCTGTTCCGCATCATCAGCCACCTGGTCTTCTACGGAACCTTCGCCCAGGATATCGGCCAGATGTCGCCCGTTTTCTACACGTTCAACGACCGGGAGCGCGCCTTCGGCATGGTTGAGGCCATCACGGGCGCGCGCATGCACCCGAGCTGGCTGCGGATCGGCGGAACGGCGCACGACCTGCCCCAGGGCTGGGACAAGATGTTCCGCGAGTTTCTGGACTGGATGCCCAAGCGCATGCGCGAGTACGACAAAATCGTGATGCGCAACAGCATCTTCAAGGCCAGAACGCAGGGCGTGGGCGTCATCGACACCCAGCAGGCGATCGATTGGGGCGCCACCGGCCCGATGCTCCGCTCGACCGGTTTTGAATGGGATTTCCGCAAGAAGCAGCCGTACAGCGGCTACGAGAATTTCGAATTCGATGTCCCCACGGCGACGCACGGCGATTGCTACGACCGCTGCCTGATTCACGTCGAGGAGATCTGGCAGAGCCTGCGCATCATCGAGCAGTGCCTCAAGAATATGCCCGAAGGCCCCTACAAGAGCGATCATCCGCTGGCGCAACCGCCGATCAAGGATCCCTACACGATGCACGACATCGAAACGCTCATCAATCATTTCCTGGGTGTGTCGTGGGGTCCGGTGATCCCGCCGGGAGAGGCGCTGGGCGCGATCGAGGCGCCCAAGGGAAACAACGGCTATTACCTGGTTTCCGACGGCAGCACGATGAGCTACCGCACGCGCATCCGCGCCCCTTCGTTCGCGCACATGCAGATGCTGCCGATGATGACCCGGGATCTGATGATTCCCGATCTGTTGGCGATTCTGGGAAGCATCGATTTCGTGCTGGCCGATATCGACCGTTGAGTGTGGAGAGCATGCTGACACCGGAAGAACAACAAGAGATCGAAGCCGAGGCGGTACACTTCCCCGTCCGCCGTGCCGCCTGTATCGACGCCCTGCGCGTGGTGCAGAAACACCGCGGCTGGGTGTCGGACGAGGCCGTGCGCGACATCGCCGAGTTTTTGCATACGTCGGCCGATGACGTCGACACCGTCGCCACTTTTTACAACCTGATCTTCCGCCAGCCCGTCGGCCGTCACGTCATCATGATCTGCGACAGCGTCAGCTGCTGGCTGACCGGTTACGACCAGATGCGCGACCATCTGAAATCCCGCCTGGGGATCGAAATGGGCCAGACGACCCCCGACAGCCGTTTCACTCTGCTGCCGGTCGTCTGTCTGGGGGCTTGCGATCGAGCCCCGGTGATGATCATCGACGGCCAGCTCCACAAGGATCTGAATTCGCAGAAAATCGACGAAATTCTGGAAGGGTACAAGTAGTCCGCCCATGGAAACGCCGCTCACCGCCAAAATTCGCCCCGACGGGGAAATGGTCGATCTGGCCGCCTACGAGCGCGCCGGGGGTTACCAGACCGCGCGCCAGGCCATGAAGATGGCCCCAGCGGAAATCACCGACGTCGTGAAGAAGTCGAACCTGCGTGGACGCGGCGGCGCCGGATTCCCCACCGGACAGAAGTGGAGTTTCGTTCCCCTCGGCCCCGGCGCCGCTCGCCCGAAGTATCTGGTGGCCAACGGCGACGAGATGGAGCCGGGCACGTTCAAGGACCGGGTTCTGCTCGAAGGCGATCCGCACGAGCTGATCGAGGGAATGATCATCGCCGCCCACGCCATCGAAGCCGAGCGCGGCTATATTTTCCTCCGCGGCGAATATACCGAGGCCGCCCTCCGCATCGAACGCGCCCTGCACGAAGCCAATGAGAAGGGCTACCTGGGCAAGAACATCTTCGGCTCGGGCACCGATTTCAATCTTCGGCTGCACATGAGCGGCGGCCGCTATATGTGCGGCGAGGAAACCGGCCTGCTCAACGCGCTCGAAGGTAAGCGCGCCAATCCCCGCGCCAAGCCACCCTTTCCGCAGGTTTCCGGGCTCTTTGGCAAGCCCACGATCGTGCAGAACATCGAGACGCTGTGCAACCTTCCGCACATCGTCCAGAAGGGCCCGGATTGGTTCAAGTCCTTGAGCCTGACGGGCGACGCCGGCACGAAGCTCTACGGTGCCAGCGGCCGGGTGAAGAAGCCGGGCTGTTGGGAGTTGCCGATGGGCACGCCGATGCGGGAGCTTCTGGAAAAACACGCCGGCGGCATGCAGGACGGGCTTCAGTTCCGCGGCCTGTTGCCGGGCGGCGCCTCAACCGATTTTTTGACGGCCGAGCACCTGGACGTCCCGATGGATTACACCGAAGTGGCCAAGGTCGGCAGCCGCCTTGGCACCGGCACGATGATCGTTTTGGACGACAAATCCTGCCCGGTCGGCATGGTGCATAACCTCGAGCACTTCTTCGCGCAGGAATCCTGCGGTTGGTGCACGCCCTGCTGGAGCGGTTTGCACTGGGCCGAGGAGATCCTCCATGCCATGGAGGAAGGCAAGGGCCTGCCGGAGCATCTCGGCTACCTGTCCGACATTTGCCGCATGACCGGGCCGGGCAACACCTTTTGCGCGTTGGCCCCGGGCGCGGCCGAGCCCCTGCAAAGTGCCATGAAATATTTCAGCGAGGATTTCGAGCGCCACATCCGGGAAAAGCGCTGTCCGTGGAGAGACGGACGATGAGCCAGATACAGGTTGATAAAAAGACTTACGAGGTCGATCCCAAACAGAACCTTCTCGAGGCCTGCCTGGGCCACGGGCTCGACCTGCCCTATTTCTGCTGGCATCCGGCGCTCGGTTCGGTCGGCGCGTGCCGTCAGTGCGCGGTCAAGGTGTACCGCGATGAAAAGGACACGCAGGGCCGCATCCAGATGGCCTGCATGACCCCCATCGCTCCCCATATGATCGTCTCGATCAACGATCCCGAGGTTCGCCAGTTCCGCGCCGGCGTCATCGAGGGGCTGATGATGAGCCATCCGCACGATTGTCCGGTCTGCGACGAAGGCGGCGAATGCCACCTGCAGGACATGACCGTGATGAGCGGCCACAATTACCGCCGCTACTCGTTCCCGAAGCGGACTTTCCAGAATCAATACCTGGGTCCTCTGATCAATCACGAAATGAACCGCTGCATTCAGTGCTATCGCTGCACGCGGTACTACTCGGAATACGCGGGCGGGCAGGATTTCTCCGTGCTCAAGCTGCGGAACCTGGTTTATTTCGGCCGGCGCGAGGAAGGCGTTCTGGAGAGCGAATTCTCCGGGAATCTGGTCGAGGTTTGCCCGACCGGCGTTTTCACCGACAAGACCTTGAAACACCACTACGCGCGCAAATGGGACCTGCAGATGGCGCCGACCGTGTGCGCGCATTGCGCGCTCGGCTGCAACGTGTCGGCCGGCGAGCGTTACGGCAGCCTGCGCCGCATCCTCAATCGTTACAACGGCGAGGTTAACGGCTACTTCATCTGCGATCGCGGCCGCTTCGGCTACGAACACGTCAATAGCGATTCCCGCATCCGCTCCTCGCGTGCCCGGCAGGATGGGCAGACGACGGAGCTTCCGGTGGCCGAAGCGATCGACCGGCTGTCCACTTACGTCTCCGCGGGCAAGGCGATCGGCATCGGCTCGCCCCGCGCCTCCCTGGAAGCCAATTTCGCGCTGCGCTCGCTGGTCGGCCCGGAAAACTTTTATGCCGGCGTTTCGGGTTCCACGCACCGCCTGCTCGGGGAAATGCTGGCCGTGCTGCGCCAGGGTCCCGCCCCGGCGACGCTGCGCCAGATCGAGCATTCCGACGCCGCCCTGGTTCTCGGCGAAGACATCACGAACGTCGCTCCGCGCATGGCTCTGACGTTGCGGCAGACGGTTCGCCAGGTCTGGATCGAGAAGGCGGCCAAGCTCGGCATCCCGGGCTGGCAGGATCACGCCATCCGCGAGCTCGCGCAGAAGGAACACGGCCCGCTCTTCATCGCCAGCCCGTACGTCACGCGGCTCGACGACGTCGCCACCGAAACCTACCATGCCGCCCCGGACGACATCGCCCGGCTCGGATTTGCCGTCGCGCACATCCTGGACGCCTCTTCGCCCGATCCCGCTGGTCTCTCCGAAGCGGTTCGCGCGCAGGCCCAACGCATCGCCGCCACTCTCTCGTCGGCTGAGCGCCCGGCGGTCATCAGCGGCGTGGGCTCGGGAAGCGTTGCTGTGGTGCGCGCCGCGGCCGACATCGCTCGCGCGCTCGCCAAGGCGGGCAAGCCCGTCGCCCTGGCCTATGCCATGGAAGAATCGAATAGCCTCGGTTTGGCTTTGATGGAACCGAAGCCTCTCGACGAAGCGCTCGACGCCGCCCGGCGCGGTGAAGCGCAAACCGTCGTCATCCTTGAAAACGATCTCTATCGGCGTGCCCCGGCGGCTACGGTCGATGCCTTGCTGGGCAGCGCCGCGCACGTCGTCGCGCTCGACGCGCTCGATACGCGCACAACCGAAAAGGCCGATCTGGTCCTTGCGGCGGCGCCTTTCGCCGAAGCCGACGGCACGCGGGTGTCGAGCGAAGGCCGCGCCCAGCGCTTCTTCCGCGTCTATCCCCCGCAGGAAGGCGTGCAGGATAGCTGGCGCTGGCTGCGCGACGCGATGGGCCTGCTCACCCGGCCCGAGGGCCTGAGCTGGAAGAGTCTGGACGACGTCGTCGAAGCCGTCGCCCGCGCCGTGCCCGCGCTCGAACGCATTCGCGACGCCGCGCCGGGGGCGGGTTTCCGCATCGCCGGCGAGAAGATTCCCCGCGAACCCCACCGCTACAGCGGTCGCACCTCGATGCTCGCCAATATCAACGTCAGCGAGCCCAAGCCGCCCGAAGATCCCGATTCGGCGCTTTCTTTCACGATGGAAGGCACCCCGGCCGAACCTCCGGCCGCGCTGCTGCCCTTTTTCTGGACCGGCGGCTGGAATTCGATCCAGGCGGTCAATAAATTTCAGGAAGAGATTGGCGGCCCGCTGCGCGGCGGCGACGCCGGTGTTCGCCTCATCTCGCCCGAGGCTGGTTCGGCCTCCGGTTATCTGAATACGATTCCGGCGGCTTTCGCGCCGCGCCAGGGCCAGTGGCTCGTCGTCGCGCGTTACCACATATTCGGCTCGGAAGCGTTGAGCTCCCGCGCGCCGGCCATTGCTGAGCTTTCGCCCGGCCCGTACATCGCTCTGGGAGCTGAAGACGCCGCTTCCCTGGGCGTCACCGAAGGCGCTCCGCTGGAAGTGACGATCGAGGGTGCGGGTGCCCGGCTGCCGCTT
>Ga0307373_10012382_pt1 | contig 12131 bp, 10 predicted proteins | sample OX2MG_FD_202534 | JGI IMG/M metagenome (GOLD analysis project Ga0307373, IMG submission 202534) | Soil microbial communities from Risofladan, Vaasa, Finland - OX-2 | ecosystem: Environmental > Terrestrial > Soil > Coastal area > Acid sulfate soil | place: Finland: Risofladan, Vaasa | collected...
GCGGTTTCGCGGTCGATGTAGTCGTAGTAGCGCGCGGCAAAGGCGGCAAAGCCGCCGCGCGACGCCGCGTCAGGGAACCCCGCGGCTTGCGGATCGCGCTCCTTGGCGATCTCGATTTTCCGATAGAGCGCGGCAAAATAATTCAGATTGGCGCGCAGATCGGTGTAGCGTGGCTCGGAGAAAATCTCATGAAAATGCGGCTTGTAGGGGCCGAAGATCGGGTCGTCGTAGAAGATCAGATTGACGTCGCTATCGTAGACGTCGTTGGCCAGCCACATGCGCTGGGCCTCGGCAAGGCCGCCCGGCTCGGTCGGCAGGCGGCCGTTCTCGAGGAGCGATCGCCGCGCCGCGCGATCGCGATAGAGGGCATGCAGGTCGGTAATATCCATATCGTTGGTTCGTCGCATGAGATTGACGAACTCGTTCTTCGGAACCGGAAAGTCGAAGGCGGCGATCGCGATGAAGCGATCCGTCGGCCACTCGTCCCAAATGCCGGCGGCGGCCAGCGCATTATGCGCCAGATGCGAGCAATTGTTTTGCACGACATTCCACACGAATTTCTTCTTGCCGTCGCGATAAAGCGCATTGATGCCGTTGAGGTAGTCGACCATCTTGACCATCTGGGCGCGGGTGACCGGCACGCGGGCGCAGTACCGGTCGCGGCCGAAGGCGATCGCGTAATCGGTGGCGACCGAGACTTCATACATGAAATCATGGCGATTCATGCCGGCCGGCATGTCGTCGAAAACCTCGGGATGGAAGACGATGCCGTCATAGATGCCTTTGGCCTCGGCGGTCGCCTGGGTTTCGGCATAGGCCGCGCGCGTCAGCCGCTCGCCTGGCGTCAGATCGCCCTGAAAGAAAAAATCACGCCCGCCGGTGGCGACCCAATTGGCATTCTGGAAATGAGCATTGACGCTCAGCCCCACGCCCTGTTCGGCCGCCGGCGTCCCCGGCGCGCAGATCTCGATCGTCGGGTAGCCGGCACTGCGATCGCGGCAGGCGCCATTCAGGTAGAAGACCGCATGCCCGCCGGGGCCGCCGCTGGTGTCGACGCCAAAGCCGGGCTTCTTCTTGATCTGCGATACCGCGCAAAGCTCGCCGTAAAAGGGATAAAGCTGCGCGTAAGCCGCCGCGTCATCGGGCGGCGCCGCGATATCGAAGGGCGCGGTGCAGCCTGCGAGCCAGATCACGATCGCCACGGCACACGCGATACGACGCCGACGCATTGAAAACCGCCCCCAATTTTGTCCTGACCCTACAATATCGACCGCGGCGGACGTTACAATCGCAAGCGAAGCTTGCGGTGCGAAAAGCGGTCGCGTATCGCGCCGGCGACGCCATAAATTCGCCCAACTTCGGTCTCGGCGAACCCCGAGGCGCGACGGCCGATGGAAGCCGAGATTCATCGCCGGGCAACCCCGCGGCTGGTCACGATCGCCGAGAGGACAAGGCTCAGAAATGCGCCGATCGCCACTGTCATTCCGATACCGTGGAGCACCGGAAGGCGCGCGAATGAAAGAATGCCAAAGCCGATGATGGTGCAGCTATTGGCGAGCACGAGCGACGCGACCATCCGCTCGGCGTTGGCATCGCTCCAATCCTGCCGCTCGAAAAAGATGCAGTAGTTCGATCCGACCGCCTCGGTCAGCAGCAGGCCGATCAGATTGAAAATCGAGAGCTTGTGGTCGCCAAGGGTCAGGATCGCGGTCGTCAGGATTACCGCGCCCGCAAGGGGCGCCACGACCAGCGCCACCCGCCGCGGCGAGCGCAGGCTTACGACGAGCAGCGCCACGATGACGAGGCTGCCGATCAGCGTCAGCATCAGCGCCTCATGCCGATAGACTTCGAGCAGCCGGTTTGATTCCGCCTTGAGATCGACAAAGGTCGCACCCGCAATTCCGGCCTTGGCAATAGCGGCGGCGACGCGCGCGGCATCGGTCACGCCGCGCAACGACAAGAGAGCGGTCCATGCGCCGCGCTGCTCGACGAGAAGGGAATCGAGTTTCAGCGCCAGCCCCGTTCCGTGCAACGCTGCGCGGTCCAACAGCGGCTGGGCTTTCGCCGCCGCGACATCGGCGAGGAAGGGCGCGAACAAATCGGGTTGGAACGGCAGGTTTTGCAGCGCGCGGCCGAGCCGCGCACGCAGCTCGCCGGGGGGTGGCAGGGCGTCCAGTCGCGCCTGCTGGGTCGCAGCGCTGGGCAGGTATCGGGTTGGCGCGTCATAGCCGGCGAGGACGCCTCGGCCTTCGAGGCCATTCAAGACGGTTGAGAGCCGCTCGCTCGCCGTCAGGGCTTGCTGCTCGTCGGGCGCCGAGGCGACAATGATATAGCGGACATCGGGTGCGCCGATGTCGGCACGCAAAGTCTGGTCCAGCTTCTGGTCCGAGGCCGGGATCGGGCTGAGCGCGGTGAGATCGTCTTCCCAGAAGCCGCCGCGATGAAGCGCCAGAACCGCGACCGCGCCGATCAGCGCGAGCGCCATCGGCAGGCGCAGCATCCGAGCATGCGCGACCACCGCCATCAGCGCCGGGGCAAAGGCTGCCGAGCGCGCGGTGGCGAAATTGCGCCCGAGCAACGCGGGCAGAACCCAGCGCGTGACGGCGACCGCGACGACCAGGCCGGTGATCGAGAACAGACCGAGCTGCGCGAAACCCGTGAAGCTCGAGAACAGCATCGCGCTGAAGCCGCAGATCGAGACCAGGACGCCCAATTGCAGCATCGGCCAGATGCGCGGCAAGGTCGCATCGGGCGAGGTGCCGGGGGCGGTCTGCGTAAAGAGGTAGATCGCGTAGTCGACCGCTTCCCCGATCAGGGTCACGCCGAAGCCGAGGGTAATGCCGTGGACGAAACCGAAGCCCAGACTGACGGCCGCGATGCCGGCTAGGGCGCCGCTCGCGACCGGCACGAGCGCCAGCAAAAGGACGCGCGGCGAGCGGTAGGTGAACAGCAGGATCGCCGAAACCAGCAGCGTCGCGATCAGCGAGAGGCGCGAAATGTCTGCTTTCATTTCGGTCTTGGTGTGAACCGCGAACACGCCCGGTCCCGAGAAGCGAAGCCGGGTGGCGTCGGCGTCGGCGACCGATTTCTGCGCGGCGGCGAACGCGGTATCGAGCATCGCCAGCGCCCGTTCCTCGCTCGCAATGTCGAAGCCGGGCTGCCGCGTTTGCGCAACCAGCAGCGCGCGCTTGCCGTCGGGCGAAAACCAAACGCCGTCGCGGCTGGCCGGCTGCTTTTGCTGGGCCAGTTGGCCGAGCAGGGTCAGGATCTCGCCGGTCGGATCGCCGGGAAGGCTTTGCTTTACCAGGCTGCTCATATCCGAGCCCAGAAGGCCGAGATCGTTCTCCAGCGCCTGGTGAAGGCCGTCGGCGGTAAAGTGTGCCGGCGTCACATTCGGGCTCAAGACGTAGCGATAGCGCCAGAGCAAATCGCGTTCCGGAGCCGCGCCGGATGCGGCTTGATCGCCGTTGTTGATGGCGATGAAATCGGCGTCGTCCCGGCGCAACTGCGCGGCAAGCGTCTTGCTCACCGCGGCGAGCGTCGCGGCGGGCGCGCCGTCGACGGCGATAAGAACGAGCCGGGACGCGACGCCGGTCTGCAACTGATCGACCAGGATTTGCTGCGTCGGCGAAGGCGAGCGCGGCAGGAAAGCCGACATGTCCGCGCTGAAGCGCGTATCGGCGATCACGAGGCCGCACAGAACCATCCCGCAGCCCCAGACGATCAGCGCGAGCCGCGACCCGACCGTCACGGGCTGCCCGGGGTGATCGTCATATCGGTGCGATCGCCATCCCCCTCCACGGTCTGGATACGGGTGATGTGAACGTCGTCGCCGGAGATATAGATCGCCCGAACGATTTCCCGCATCTTCGCGTCGCGCGGCTGCAGGATCAGTTGCCAGGCGTCGATGCTGCCCGCGAATTGCATGTAGTAGATTCGCTGCAGCGTCGCGAGATCGCCGGCGAGCGTCGCGCGAATGCCCTCGATGAAGCCGCCGATCTGCGGATAGGCGCTAAGGCTCAGGGTTTGTGTCTGGCCCTCGCGCTCGATCGCGAGCGTGTCGCCGTCGATCGTGAGAGTCTCGGGCTGGGGGCGCAGCGTGTTTTTCTCCAGCTTGTCGGGTGCCGCATAAATGAGGACGCCGCTGTCGCTCAGCGGCGATTTGAGCATGCGCAAATATTTGCGCTCGGTGAATTGCGCAGTCGCCGATTTGACGGCGCCGAAGCGCGCCATGAGTTGCGTGAGGCCGAATGCCGGTGCGCTCTGAGCAAGGCTGGGCGGCGCATGGAGGCCCAAGCCGGCGATCAAAGCGATAACGAGGGATACGCGCCGCCGCATGATCAATGCCAAAAATCGTAGAAATTGAACCAGTTGTAAGGGGCGATCCGGCAGAAATGCTCGAGACGCGCGACGTAGTCGCGAACCGCCTGGGCGATGGCGTCGGGACGCGTCTCGCGCGGCAGGCCGGTGAAATCGGCGAGCCGCTCGAAATAGACATCGTAACGACGCCCGCCCCGATAGAGCCCGGCCATCAGGATGACGCGCCGCTGGAGGATGGACGCCAGGCGAAACGGCCCGAGCGGAAAGCGCGCCGGCCGGCCCAGGAAATCGACGCTGATATGCTCTTCGTCGTCGAGCGAGAGGCCGCGATCCGCAAGGATGCCGATTATATGGCCCTGATCGAGCCGCTGCTCGACCGCGAGCATCGCGCCCGGTTGGCCGAGCGCGATCACTTCGAGGGCGAGATCGGGGTTGATCGCATCGAGGACCGAATTGATCTTGCGCGCATTCTCTTCATACATGAGGAGGCTAAGCTTGAGCCCCGGCTGCTGGTGGCCGAGCGCGCGCAAAATCTCGAAGCTGCCGATATGCGCGCCAAAGAGAAAACATCCTTCATTGCGCGCGATCTCGGCTTTGGGAATATCGTCGTTCTCGGCGTGGACCTCGAACAGCGCGAGCTGATTGTTGAGCAGGTAGACGCGATCGAGCACGCATGCGGCAAAGCCGTGATAGTGGCGGAAGCGCTCGGCCAGTCGCGGCTCGCGGCCGAGCGCGCGGCGAAGATAATCGCCCGATGCGCGCCGCGACGCCCTGGAGAACGCCAGAAAATAGAGGCAGATCGGATAGAGCAGGAGGCGGGTCGCGGAACGGCCGAGACGGAGCGCGATCCAAACGATCAGGCGGATGGCGGCCATCGCGCCGCGCTCGCCGCGGGTGGCCCAGATCACGCCGTCGGTTTCACGCCGCGTCATCCCGGCATATCGCCGAGCCTGATGATCCCCGTCATCGCGATGTCACTGGTCTCGGGCAGCACGCAGCGAAAATGCGTTTCGTCGCCTTTTCGTTCCCATTCGATCCGCACCCGATCGCCCGGCCGGATCGGGCGCAGAAACTTGACCGTCCTGACCGTGCAGGATGGCGCGGCGGCGTCGCCCGCGATCGCGAGGAGAACGGTATCGAGCAGCACAGCGCCGGGCATGATGGGGTTGCCGGGGAAATGGCCTGCCGCCGTCGGATGATCCTCGGCAAACCGCAGATCGACGGATTCCGGCGTCAACGCGCGCTCCTGCCGTCGTGCCCTGCCAGTTGCGCGACCGCCTCGCGCGGCAGCTTGCCGATGGTATTGCGCGGCAATTGGTCGACCAGGCGCAGCGGGCGCGGCAAAAAAGCCGGATCGATGCGCAGACGCAACGCCGCAAGAATTGCCTCGGCGGTCAGCTTCGGCGCGACCACCAACGCGATCAGCCGCGTCGTTGCCGTCGCGCTCTCTTCCGGCATGATGAAGACGCCGTCGCGGACGCCGGGGATCGAATTGAGGTGGTAGTTAAGATGGGCAAGCGAGGTGCGCTTGCCCGCGATGTTGACGAGATCGGCGGCCCGGCCGTGAAGACGAAATCGCGTGGCATCCTGGAGCTCGATGATGTCGTTGAGCAAGACACGGCCTTCGACGGAGGCGCCCGAAGCCCAGCTCCCCGCGGCGTCCTGGTGCAACGCGACGCCGTCGAGACAGCGCCATTCGTCGCTTTCGGCGGTCCGCCGGACCGCCAACTGGCCGGATTCCGAGGAGCCGTAAATCTCGCGCAAGGGCGCACCGAAGCGCAACTCGGCTTCGCTCGCCAATTGCGGCGTCAGCGGCGCGGTCGCGCTCACGATCAGCGCAAGCGCCGGCGACAGTCCGGAAGCGGCCAGCATCGCGCGCAGATGGATCGGCGTGGTGACGAGGATGCGCGGCGCCGGGGTCGCGTCGATGCAAGCGGCGACATCGGCGGGATAGAAGGGGCGCCCGTGATGAAGGACGAGGCCGTGCTGCAGCGCCAGCATCACGGTCGATTCGAGCCCGTAACTGTGCTGTTGCGGAACCGTGCCGATAATTGCGGCCGCGGGGATGCGCGCGACACCGAGCGCGGCGCCGGCGGCAAGAGAGCTCCGCACCAGCGATCCCCAGGTTTTCAGATGCGGCGTCGGCCGGCCGGTCGAGCCCGAGGTGAAAAGGACGACCGCCGGGCGCTCGCCGGGAAAGGACGGCATAGCCGCGGGCGACGGTCCCGCGGGAAGAGCGTCCGGATAGGACAGCGCCGGCATCGCCGCGGTCGGCGCGGCGCCGTCGTGGATGGAATAGAGGCCGTCGAATTCGGCGGCGAGGCCATCGAGCACGCCGGCCATGTCGCTGGGCGGCATGAGAGTGAGTTGATCGCGCATCAGCGCGGCGGCGAGCGCGACGGTGAAGCGATAGCGGTCGCTGCACAGATTGACGACATATCGCCGCGGCGGCAACAGCGGGGACAGAGCGGCGGCATCGCGCAGGAAATGCTCGACCGTCACCGGCCCCGATTGGCCGATGGCAAGAACGGCGTCGAGCCGCTCATGGCGGGTCAGCTTGTAGGCGATCGTCATGGCGGCGACGGGAAGCCAAAACGGCAAGAACGCTCAGACGGCATCCGCTTGCTGGGTTCTCTTTTCCGTGGTTTTCGCGACCACCCGGAGTATGTCGGAGAACCTGTCCATCGGAAAGTCGCGAAATCGAAAAAAGCGATAGAGGCCTTCGGCGACGAACATCAGCACTACGAGCGGCAGGTTCAGCACGTTGATGAAGAACGACCAGACCTCAAGCGGCGCGAAAAAATACAGCACGACCGAGCCGATGAGTTGCGCTGCGAAGAAGCAGCACCAGGCGAGGGTGACGCGGCGGGTATGGACGATCATTTCAGCCGGCAGCGGACCGCGAACGGCGGCGACGGCCCGCGTGAGGATCGCTTCTTGACCCGGCAACAAGGTGTAGCCGAAGCCCAGCAGCAACGCCGAATAAGCCATCGCATGCGGCAGGCCCGGCATGGCGGTCAGGCTCAGCCCCGACCGCTCGGCCCAAACGATGGCAAGCGCCAATATGGCCGCAAGGGGACCGAGCCATTTGATCCGGGCGGGATCGCGGAAGGCGGCAATGGTGCCGAGGATCAGCAACTGAGCGACCGGTATCACGACGATCAGTTGAGTCCAGGTGGAGGTCGCGATCGCGGCATGGATCGCCAAAGGCGCGGCCACGATGAGGGCGATCCCGACGATCCTGCATGCCGACATGACACGGCGGCTCATTCAGGCTGGCCGATGCTGCCGGATGTAGTCGCTCAAGCTGCGGAGGGAGGCAAAGATGCCGACGTTATTCTTGTCGTCCGCGCGCAATTTGACGCCGAATGCCTTCGAGACGGCCAAGGCGACCTCCAGAATGTCGATCGAATCGAGTCCCAGCCCTTCGCCATAGAGCGGTGTCAGGGGATCGATGCGCGAAGGGGTAATCTCCAAATTCAACGTTGCGACGATAAGTTCCGCCAATTCGCCTTCTTGCGCAGATTGGGACGCGGTATCTTCCATTTTGACCTTTTATCGGTTCGCGCGCGGGAAATCGACCCTGACGAAGGCTCGATATTCCCGAGTCTTCGGCAAAAGATACCACCGATTGCCGGGCCCGGGTAGACGCGGAAAGGCGGAAATAGTCGTCAAGCGAGGCACGCGCGGCGACAGCGCCATTCTGTCCGGCGATCGCCGACCATCCTCGGGCGTCAGCCGACAGCTCGAGGATGTCTTGCGATGACCTCGAGGAAGGGCTTGCCGTATTTTTCGAGCTTAACCTTGCCGACACCATAGATATGGTGCAGCTCGTCCAGTGCGGTTGGCCGCGCGGTCGCCATTTCCACGAGCGTTCGATCCGAGAAGACGACATAGGCGGGCTGCCGGATTTGTTTGGCGATCATGCGCCGCAGCTCCTTGAGGGCCTCAAGCAACCCGGAATCCTGTTCCGCGGCCGCGCCCGTCCGGTCGCTGCTCGCCGGCTTTCTCCCATTCCGTCCCGTGCCGGAAGACTCAAGCACGTCCCGGCGCAGGTCGAGCCGCTCACCGCCGCGCAGCACGCGGCGCCCGGCAGCCGTGACGGTCCAGCGGCCGAACTCGCCTATGTCCATAAAGATCAGCCCCGCCGCGTAAAGTTGCCGAAAGATCGATCGCCACTCGTTCATGCTGCGATCGCGGCCGACGCCGAAGGTCGGCAGCGCCTCGTGGCCATAGCGCCGAATGGCCTCGGTCGCGTTGCCGAGCAACAGCGCGACCAGGTGCTCGGTGCCGAACCGCTCGCCGGTGCGCAAAATCGCCGACATCGCCTTTTGTGCCTCGATCGTGCCGTCAAAGACGTCGACTCCCTCGAGACAGAGGTCGCAATTGCCGCAGGGCAGCGACGCCTCGTCGAAATACGCCAGCAGCGTCTGACGCCGGCAGCGGGTTGCCTCGCACAGCGCGATCAGGGCGTTGAACCGCTGCCGCTCGACGCGTTTTCGCTCTTCGGGCGTCGCGCTCTGCTCGATCTGGACGCGGCGCAGGCGCATGTCGTCGAGACCGTATAGGGTCAGCGTGTCGGCGGGCAAACCGTCGCGGCCGGCGCGGCCGATTTCCTGGTAATACGCTTCGACGTTTTGCGGCAGGTCGGCATGGCCGACAAACCGGACATCCGGCTTGTCGATGCCCATGCCGAAAGCGACCGTCGCGACGATCACGATGCCGTCGTCCTGGAGAAAGACATCCTGGTTCTCGTTCCGCGTTTTTGCGTCCATGCCCGCATGATAGGGCAGCGCCTTGTGTCCGGCTTCGGACAGAATGGCGGCGAACTCCTCGGCACGGCGGCGCGAGCTGCAATAGACGATGCCGTTTTCGTTGCGATGCGCGGCGACGAAATCGACGATCTGGCGTCGCGCATTGGCCTTCGGGCACATTGCCAACCGAAGATTGGGCCGGTCGAACGAGCGGATGAAAGTTCGCGGCGGCGCATCGAACAGCTTCTTGCCGATGTCCGACCGGGTCGGAAGGTCGGCGGTGGCGGTCAGGGCGATGGTCTGGACGCCGCCGAGCTCCGCGCGGACTTTGCCGAGCGCCAGATATTCGGGCCGGAAATCATGTCCCCATTGCGAGACGCAATGCGCCTCGTCGATCGCGAGCAGCGCCACGCCTGCGCCGCGCAGCATCGCCGTGGTGTCGGGGCGCAGGAGCCGCTCGGGCGCCACATAGAGCAGGCGTAGCGTTCCCGCCCTAAGCAGATCGTGGATGCGGCGGTTCTCGGCGGGATCATTGCTCGAGTTGAGGCTCGCCGCCTCGATGCCGTTTTCGCGCAATTGCCCGACCTGATCGCGCATCAGCGAGATCAGCGGCGAGACCACGACGGTTATGCCTGGCCGCAGGAGAGCCGGTAGCTGATAGCACATCGATTTGCCGCTGCCGGTCGGCATGACCGCAAGGACGTCGTCGCCAGCGAGAATCGCCGCGACCACCTCTTCCTGCCCCGGCTTGAACGACGGGAAGCCGAACACCGTCTCGAGACAGGACCGCGCCTCGGCAATGAGACCGGTCACGCCGCGAGCGACCCTGATGGTATCGACAAATGGCTATCCCCGCGCGTGCCGTGCGCGTTCAATAATGGATCGGACCGAGCGTGCCGCCGCCCGCGGCGATCGTTTCGCCATTGATCGCGACGCTTCTGGGCGAAGCGAGGAACGCGACGAGAAAGGCGATCTCGGCCGCCTCGATCAGCCGTCCGATGCTGACGGAAGCGGTCAGCCGCGCCTCGGCCGCCGGCTCGATCGTCTGTCCGGCGCGGGTCGTGCCGGGATGGATCGCGACCACGTTGACGCCTTTCGCCCCCAGCTCATCCGCTAGGTTCTTGGTGAGCGACGAGACCGCTGCGTTGCGGATCGAGGCGATATAATTGCCCGAACGCCGCGCCGCGCCGCCGCCGATATTGATGATGCGGCCCCACCCATTCTCGACCAGATGCGGCGCGACCGCGCGCGCGGCGCGAAGATAGCCCGCGACCTTGATGTTGACGTCGAAGAGCAGATTTTCGCCGGTCACTTGATCGATCTTTGCCGACGGCACCGTGCCGCCGGGCGCCGCGGCGTTGTTGACCAGAATGTCGACGCCGCCCAGCGCGCGGATCGCGGTCGCGACCAGGGCCTCGACCGCGGCATCGTCGCCCATATCGGCGACGATTGGCACGATGCGGCGGCCGGTTGCGGCCGCGATCTCCTGCGCGGTGGCGTCGAGCAACTCTTCGCCGCGCGCGGCGATCGCGACATCGACGCCTTCCTCGGCCAGTTGCCGCGCGATCGCCTTGCCGATGCCCCGGCTGCCGCCAGTGACGATGGCGCGCTTGCCCTTGAGTTGCAGATCCATGATCGATCCTCGGTGCGACGATGCCCGGGCGCCGCTTGCGCGCGGCTCCCGGAAAATTGTCTTGTCGTGCGCTCGCTCGAAGTATGAACGGAGGATCGATTGCCGACAAGTCGGACCGGAGGCGTCCACATAATTGCGTCATGGCATCGCGCTTGCTAGGGAGAACGACGACCGCCGAAGCCCGCCGGATAATTCAGGAATGTGATCGATGGATTTCTCGACGATGGTGCTGACGATGTATGTCGCGGTCGAAGACTCGCCCGAGGCGGACGAGCGTGTTCTCGGCATCGCCGTCGAGCAGACCTTGCTGGCGGCCGAGCTCGGCTTCAATCCGTGGTTCACCGAGCATCATTTCCGCGGCTCGTGGCATAGCAATCCGATCCAGTTCGCGTCGTATATCGCGCCGCAGATTCCGAGCGATCGCTATCTCGGCTTCGGCGTGCTCTCGATCCCCTACTACCACCCGGTGCGTCTGATCGAGAGCATGAACCAGCTCGATCAGCTCACTAAAGGGCACGCGCTCTACGGTCTCGGCAGCGGTTTCGCGGGCATCGAGCCGCCGGGGCTGGGCCTCGATGTCGACTATCACCGCTCGGGGCGGGCGGCCGAAGACTCGCTCGAAGTGATGGAGCGCCTCTGGGCATTCCGGACCGGCGATCCCGAATATGTCTTCGAAACCGCGACCTATCGCGGCTCGATCCGGCGCCGCGTGAGCCCGGCGCCCTATCACAAGCGCCATCCGATCGTGATCCGCACGGCGAGCCGCGACGCATCGGTCGTGACGGCGGCGCAAAAGGGCTTGCCGGCCTTCCTCGGCACCTTCGCCGCCGAGTCACCGCTGGAGGATCAGATTCGCGCCTATCGCCAGGCGCTCGCCGATTCAAATCACCCGCAGGCGGTGGTCGAGGAATGCCTGCGCTGGTGCACCTGCGACTGGCTGGCCGTGGTGGTGGCCGAGACGGATGCGGAGGCGCAAGAGCGCGCCGCGCAAGCGAAGGCCGAGCATCTCGCGATGCGCAAGAGCTACAACGACCGCTATGGCGCCATCCTCGGTCCGACGGTCGCGCGGCGGCCAGGCCAGGGGCATGCCGCCGCTTACGCTGCCGGCGGCGATATGGCGAACATCATCGCCGGCACGCCGGACACGGTCGCCGCCAAGGTGCAGGAGCTGGTCGATCTCGGCATCAATCACTTGCTGGTCCGGTTCCTCGGCGAGTGGCCCGGCGAAACCCGCCCGATCTCCGAAGCCTCGATGCGGCTGTTCGCGCGCGAGGTCATGCCGCGCTTCAAGGATATCCCGCCGCTGCGGGATCCGCTCGCGCTCGATCTTTCTCAGGCGCGCTCGGGGGCGGCTGGCGCGCGATCTCGAAGCGGCTAAACGACGGAGGCGCTTGTGGCATCGGAATTGCGCATTGGCGTCGCAG
>Ga0307373_10012385_pt1 | contig 12129 bp, 10 predicted proteins | sample OX2MG_FD_202534 | JGI IMG/M metagenome (GOLD analysis project Ga0307373, IMG submission 202534) | Soil microbial communities from Risofladan, Vaasa, Finland - OX-2 | ecosystem: Environmental > Terrestrial > Soil > Coastal area > Acid sulfate soil | place: Finland: Risofladan, Vaasa | collected...
ACAGCTTGCCCTGCACCGCAATCCCAGCCTTCTCCAGCATGGCGATCTCGTTGACCAGCGCCTGCGGATCCATGACCACGCCGTTGCCGATGACCGCTTTGGCCGTGCCCCGCAAGATGCCGCTGGGGATCAACTGCAGCACAAAGCGTTGGCCGTGGCTGGGACCGCCGATGACAATGGTGTGGCCAGCGTTATGGCCGCCCTGGTAGCGGGCGATCCACGGGAAATGGCCCGCCAGCAGGTCGACGACTTTGCCCTTACCTTCGTCGCCCCACTGGGAGCCCACAATAATCACGCAAGTTGAATCCATGGGTTAGCTAGCAGCGGTTGACCAATCAGCTCTTAGCGATTAGCTTTTAGGCACGCAGCCCCCACTATTGGAACGCGAGCGTTCCTAAATGGCTATCAGCTAATAGCTCATAGCTCGCTTTTACAAATGTTTATCCAGGGAACGGCGCAGGGCGTCCTTGCTGACGTAGCCGACGATCTGCTCCTCGACCTTGCCGCCCTTGAACAGCAGCAGCGTGGGGATGCCTTGCACCTGATAGGTGCCGGCGGTACGGGTATTGTCGTCCACGTTGAGCTTGCCAACCTTGAGCTTGCCCGCCAGCTCACCAGCGACCGCCTCCACGTGCGGCGCAATCTGGCGGCAGGGCCCGCACCACGGCGCCCAAAAATCGACCAAGACGGGAAGGTCCGATTTCAGCACATCGGTTTCGAAGCTGGCGTCGGAGAACTCAGCTACATTAGCGGCCATGTGGGCATTTCCTCCATCCGTTTACTATTGTACCGGACTCTGATGCAACGCTCATGAAACCACCGCGAGGACAAAATTTTCTCTATCAGCCGGCCTGGCAGCGGCGTGTTGCGGAGGCGGTCGCGCCCACGCCGCTGCCCGCCTTGGTGGAGATCGGCGGCGGGCCGGGAGGGCTGACGCGGCTGCTGGCGCCGCGGGCGGAGCGGTTTTGGGTGATCGAATCGGACCCGCGGCTGGCACAGGGGTTACGGGATCAATTTGGGAAGCAGGCGGGCACGACGGTGACGGAGGCGACAGTGATCGAGGCCGATGTCCTGAGCGTGGATTTCACGGCCTTGGCAGCGCTGGCCGGAGGCGGGCGATTGCAGGTTGCCGGCAACCTGCCCTACTACATCACCTCGCCCATCCTGCTGCACCTGTTTCACCACGCCGCCGCCATCGCCGGCGCGGTCCTCATGGTCCAGCGCGAGGTGGCTGACCGCATGCTCGCCGTCCCGGGAGGGCGCGCCTTCGGCCTGCTCTCGGCCACCACCCAGTTTTACGCCCGTCCGCAACGGCTCTTCGATCTTCCGCCGGGGGCGTTCCAGCCGCCACCGCAGGTGCACTCGACCCTGCTCCGGCTCGAATTTGCGTCCCAGGCGGCGGCGCTGGGGGTGGAAACCGAGCCCTTTATGCGCTTCCTGCGCCGCGCCTTCGCGGAAAAACGCAAGCAACTCGGCCCGCGGCTGGGACTGGCGATCACCGCCCGCGCCGAGCAGTTGTCACTGGCCCAACTCGCGGCGGTCTATCACCAACTCCACCCCACTACCGGCAAGACTGAATAAGGCCCCCCACAGAGCGCCCAACGGAAGCGGCTGGGCAGGCACGGCTTCCGCCACGCCGGCTCAGTGCCCAACTGCTAGAATAGAGTGTGCAACCCCGTCTGCAATTAATTCCGCTAGGGGGCCTGGGTGAGTTCGGGCTCAACATGATGGCGATTCGCTACGGCGACGACATGGTCGTGGTCGACTGCGGGCTGATGTTCCCTGAACCCGAGCTGCTGGGCATCGATGTCGTGGTGCCGGATGTCAGCTTCCTGGTGGAGCACCGGGCGCAACTGCGCGCCATCTTGCTCACCCACGCCCACGAGGACCACATTGGGGCGCTGCCGTTCGTCATCGAGGACCTGCGCGTGCCCATCTACGGCACCGAGTTCACGCTGGCCTTGGTGGAATCGAAGTTGAACGAGCACAAGCTGCTGGACACCACGCGGCTGCATATCGTGAAACCGCGGGAGCCGTTTCAGGTGGGCTCGTTCAAGGTGGAGTATATCCACGTCACCCACAGCATTGTGGGCGCCTGCGCCATCGCCATCACCACGCCGGGCGGGGTGGTGATCCACACCGGCGACTTCAAAATCGACCCCACCCCGACCGACAACCGGCCCTTTGACCTGCATGCCTTCGCCGAGTACGGCAAGCGCGGCGTGCTGGCGTTGTTGTCGGACAGCACCAACGTCGACCGCCGCGGCTACACCCCCAGCGAGTTGGCGGTGCGGGACCGCTTCGATGACCTGTTCGCCAACGCCGGCTCCGGCCGGCTCTACATCTGTTGTTTCACCAGTTCCATCCACCGCATTCAACTCGCGGTCGAGATGGCAGCCGAGTACGGCCGCAAGGTGTGTTTCCTGGGGCGCAGCATGGAGAACAACACCGGCCATGCCCACCGCCTGGATTTTCTCCACCTCCCCGACGGCATCCTGATCCGGCCCCAGGATCTGCGCGCGTTTCCGCGCGACCAGGTCACGGTGGTGATCTCGGGCAGCCAGGCCGAACCCATGTCGGCGCTGGCGCGGGCTTCGGTCAACAACCACAAACACGCCCCCATCTCCGAGGGCGACACCGTCGTCCTCTCCAGCCGCATCATCCCCGGCAATGAAAAGGCCATCTACCGGATGATCAATCACCTGTTCAAGCGCGGCGCGCAGGTGGTCTACGATACCGACAGCTATCCCCCGGTGCACGTCTCCGGCCACGCCAGCCAGGAGGAGATGAAGCTGCTGATCAATCTGGTGCGGCCGCGGCATTTCATTCCCGTGCACGGCGAGTTCCGCCAGCTCTCGCTCCACGCCCGCCTGGCGCGCAGTCTGCGCATCCCCAACCTGCAGGCCCACGTGGCCGAGGACGGCGAGATTCTGGAGATGGATCAGAACGGCATGGACCGCGTCGGCACGGCGCCCACCGGCCGCGTCTTCATCGACAGCGGCAGCATGGACGAGGTGGCCGAAGACGTGATCGTGCGCGACCGGCGGCACCTCGCCGAAGATGGCATCGTGCTGCCCATCCTGGCCATCAACAAGGCCACCGGCCGTATCCAGAACGCGCCTGAGATCGTCACCTCCGGGTTCGTCAGCCCGATTCTGGCCGACGGGCTGCTCGCCCGCGCCCGGGAGGTGGTCGTCGAATCGGTGGCCAATGCCGGACCGGAAGAGTCCGGCGACTGGTCGCTGATCAAGGAGCGCATCCGGCGGGATCTGCGCAAATACCTGCAGGCGCAGACCAACAAGCGCCCGCTGGTGTTGCCGGTGATTCTGGAAGTATGAGCCGCACCGCCATCGCCGCCATGATTCTGCTGGCCGCGGTGGGCGCCGCCGCCCAAAGCGCGGTGGCGTTGCAGAAGGCGGTGACGCTGGTGGCCGCGCCCATCTATCTCAGCCCCGACCCCACCAGCGCGCATGTGGCCACGGTGCGGCCGGGCGAGCCGGTGGGGGTGCAATCCAGCACCCGCGATTTCGTGCAGGTGTTCACCGGCGTATCCGGCTGGATGCGCAACCAGGGCCTGGTTCGGCTCAACAATCCGCAGGCGCCGGAATTGATCTTCGGCGCCGCCGTGGGGCTTGAGGACCAGGCCGAAAGCAGCGCCGGGCAGCGGCAGGCGGCGCTCGACGCGGCCCGCCTGTATTTGGCCGTCTACGACAATTTTCCCCAAGCCAACCGCGCCGCCGAAGCCCTCTACCGGGGCGCCGAGATCCGCTGGGAGATCAGCCTCAACGAAATGCCCAAACGGCGGACTCCCAGCGAGCGCCAGTTCCCCAACCACGACGAACTACGCCGCGTGATCGGCAAATATCCGGCCACGCCGTGGGCGGCGCAGGCGGCGTACCAGCTCCTGATCGAGCACTTCACCTGCGGCGATTGGGTGAGCAAGCCGGAGTGCGTGGGCAAGGAAGCCGGCACCTACAACGATTACGTCAAGAAGTACCCGAACGGACCGGCCACGGCCCGCGCCGCCTACGATGCCGTCTACCGGGAAGCCATCGCCTGGACGCTGTACTCGGCCACTGGCCCCCACCACGACAGCGGTAAGGCCACCGACTACGAGCGCGCCGTCGCCAGCGATGCCGCCGCCATGGGCCGGCTCTACCCCGGCACCGACTGGGCCGCGCAAGCGGCGTTGGTGGCGTTTACCGTGGGCGAGGGGATGCCGATGACCGTGCCCGCGACCACGCCGCTGGGCGGCCCGTAAAGGGTCGGCGAGATCGGTGTGTTCCTAACAGCTAACAGCTATTTAGCTGCGTCAGATGAACATCTCTTCGTCTTGGTAGGCAGGCTTGGCGGGCGGGCTGGCACGGCGGTGGAAGAAGAAATCGACGCCGGTGCGCACGCCTTGCACCAAGGCATGCGCGTCCCGTACCGGCTGCAGCACCGATTCCCGGACCGTGGTCGTGACCAGCTCGACGCTGGCCAAGGCGGTGGCGAGGGCTTCATCGATGCGCACCATCTGCAATTCGAGCCGCCCGGTAAACTCGGTGGCCAACTGATCGGCGCGCCGCACTTGATTCCGGGCCAAGGTGCTGATTTCGGCCATATTGGCAGCTACCGTCTGCAGTTGCGGCCGGGTTTCATTCAGCATCCCGCGCACGTCGTTGATTACCACGGGCAGGGCCTTGGCTCCCTGCTCCAGCGCCGGCAACAAGGGGGTCAAGGCACGCGACATCTCACGGACGCGGCGGCCCAGGCCCACCAGCACCAGCAGTTGCCCCAGCAGCGACACGGCCGCCACTCCAATAAAAACAATGAGCAGGACGTCGGTGATCGACATGGGCATGGCTGGCGACTATTATAGGCCAGCCCCGGAGGCATCGTCGGCTGCAGGGGTATCTTTTTTGAGGCCCGCCGACTCCCGGTACGCCTGCTTGCCGGCTTCGACCGCGGCTTGGAACTGGTCGATCTGGCGAGTCACGGCATGCTTGCCGCGATCGGCGAACTGCACCGCCTGTTCACGGGCGCTGGAGGCGGCGTTGGAGGCGGCGCTGGAGGCTTGGTCGCGCAAGTCGCTAGCCTGCTCCCGCCAGTTGTCCACTTGCGAGCGCAGATCGCCGCTTTTACGCTGCACGTAATCGCGGCCCTCATCGGCCTTGCGGCCCAGCAGTTCCCGCGTTTGTTCACCCGCTTGCGGCGCGTACAGCACACCAGCCAGCGCGCCCACGCTCAAGCCTACTAAAAACCACAATCCCCTGGATTCCGCCATGTCCACCTCCGTACCAGCATTCTACTGCTTTTAGATGCCGGGGTAACCACTTCGGCTCGTCTTAAAAGTGGCTCGCGACTTTTGGCGGGGCCGCTGGGCCGGGGCACTGCCCTGCCGCATCAACCCGAGGTCCGGCGGCGGGCGGGCTTGGGCCCGGCGCCGGCAGCGGTGAGCGCCTGGCCGCGGCGCAGGCGATGAAAGGTGATGGCGAAACGGTGGGCTTCATCCCGCACCGTCTGCAGAATCTGCAGCGGGCGGGCGGCGGCGCCGAGCCGGACCGGGGCGTGTTCCTGGCCGGCAACGTAGATCAGCTCCTCCCGTTTGGCCAAGCTGGCCAGCGGCAGTTGCTCCAGCCCCAGCTCCGCCAGCACCGCCTGCGCGGCGTGGAGCTGTCCCACGCCGCCGTCAATCAGGATCAGGTGGGGCAAGACGGCATCTTCGGCCTGGAGACGGCGGTAGCGGCGGCCGACGACCTCGGCCATGGAGCGAAAGTCGTCCACCCCGGCCACGGTGCGGATGCGGTATTTGCGGTACAGGCTGTGATCCATGCGCCCGCCCTGCCAGACCACCATCGAGGCCACGGTCTCGGCCCCCTGGAAATGGGAGATATCAAAGCACTCGATGCGGCCTGCCGTGGCGCCCAGATCGAGTCCCAGCGCCCGGCCCAGTTCGGCCCAATCGGCGTTGGCCTGCTCGGCGGCGGGGAGCGAGCGGAAGCGGCGGGCGAAGGAGTTGCGGGCGTTTTTGGCGGCCAGATCGAGCATCGACTTCTTGGCGCCGCGCTGGGGCACGGCAATGTCCACGGTGCTGCCGCGCTGGGCGGTGAGCGCGGTGGCGAGCGCTTCCCTGTCCTCGAAGTCCAGGGGTACGCTCACCTGCGGCGGCAGGTAGGGCTGCTGCAGATAGATCTGCTTGAGCAGCGCGCCCAGAATGGCGGCATCGGTGGACGGGCGCGGGGCCCAGCGCGGCAGCACCGGCTCGGTGGCTCGCCACTTTTCGCTTGGTCGCTGCCGCTGGTCGCTTGGGGGCGGGCTTCGATTGGCGGCAGGGGATGCCCGCTCTGCTCGTGGCATCTCCAAGCTGCCTCCATCGGGGGCGCCAGAGTCCTCGACCGGCGCTGCGCCGTCCTGGGGCATCACCTCGCTGGCGTCGTCGAGCGTCAGTCCGGTTTCCGGCAGCGACTCGCGGAAGAACTCGCGCCGGTCGACGACGCGGCCATGGCGGAGATGAAACAGGTTCAGCGCCATGCGTTCGCCCTCGCGGTAGAAGCCGACGATATCGGCATCGGCGCCGCTGACGGCGTGCATCTTCTGCCGCTCCTGCACCTCATCGAGCACGGTCAGTAGATCGCGGTAGGACGCAGCTTCCTCGAACCGCTCGGCGGCGGCGGCGGCATCGCGGCGCTGCTTCAGCTCGCGCGTCAGGTCGGCGTGCCGGCCGCTGAGGAACAGGCGGGTATCCTGCACCGCCTGCCGGTACCGCTCGGGGTCAACCAGACCCGGAACACAGGGCCCCAAGCAACGGTGGAGGTGGTACTGCAGGCAGGGCCGGGGATGCGGCCGGCTCAGATCCACGCGGCAGGAGGGCACCTGAAAATACTTGTGGATGAAGTGCAGCAAGCGGTACGCCAGCCCCGCCGGAAAATAGGGGCCAAAGTACTCCGAGCCGTCCTGGATCACCCTCCGGGTCACGTACACCCGCGGGAAGGCTTCATGGCTGAGCCGGATGTAGGGATAGGTCTTATCGTCGCGGAGCAGGATATTGAAGCGCGGCTGATGCTGCTTGATGAGGGTGTTTTCCAGCGCCAACGCCTCGGCCTCGGTATCCACCACGATGGTCTCGAGCTCGACCGCCTCCCGCACCAGCGAACCCGTCTTGGCGTTCTCCCAGGCACCCGCCAGGAAGTAGGTCCGTACACGGGCGCGCAGGTCCTTGGCCTTGCCCACATAAATGACCGTGCCCTCGCCGTTTTTGAACAGGTAGACGCCGGGTTGCGTGGGAAGTTGGCGGGATTTCTGGATCAGGTCCATGCGGAGCTGAGTAAATTTTACCGCCACAACTTACGTTGCAGCGTTGCGGTGGGCGCCACCTACCAGGAAATGCGGACTTTTGATGCCAAATCAGTTTGGCACGCGCCGTGCAGACCAACCCGGTGGAGGCACTTATGCCCGCACAAGTTCAACCTTTCCACTCACGCATGCGCCTGATGGTTCTGGGTACGCTCGCCGCCACGCTCCTGGTGGCGGGCGGGTGCACCACAAAAAAATACGTCCGCCAGCAGACCCAACCGCTGATCAACCACGTTAACCAACTGGACACGGAGACGGCGAAGAACACCAACGACATCCACGCCGTGGACCAGCGGTCTCAGCAGGGCATCCAGCAGGTCAACGCATCCACCGCGCAAGCGGTGCAGAAGGCCCAGCAAGTGCAGGATCAGGCCCAGCAGGTGGGACAGCAGCTCAACCAGACCTCGGGCAAGATCCAGGCGTTGGACGCCAGCATGGCCAACCTGGACGACTACAAGCAGACGTCGGCGGCCACGGTGCACTTTGCCTTTGACAAAGCGAACCTGACGCCGGATTCGGAGCAGACGCTGGACGGCGTGGTGACGCAACTGCAGCAGAACGCCCACGGCATCCTGGAAGTGGAAGGCTACACCGACTCGACCGGGCCGTCGGCGTACAACGACAAGCTCAGCCAGCGCCGGGCGGACTCGGTGGTGCGGTATTTGGAAAGCAAGAACATTGCGCCCCACCGCATCTTCCTGATCGGGTTGGGTGAAAACCAGGCGGTGGCGCCCAACACCACGCGCGCCGGACGGCAGGAGAACCGGCGGGTGGATTTGAAGGTTTTGGTCAACGGCCTGGGGGCCAGCAGCCCCGCCGCCAGCGCCCAGCCGAGCAGCGAAGCTACCCAGTAGCTCCCGGTTCAACCCCGGTCCAAACCGGCCCGTCCGGCGCGATACCATAAGCATATGGATCGTGCCGGATGGGCCGGTTGTTTTCGTAGCTCGCCACTTTTCGCTGCGTCGCTTCCTATGCCCCCCCAGCGCCTTGCGCTGGGGGCCCCGGCGCTGGTCGCTTGTGGGCGGTTTTCTACTGGCCGACGCCGCTGGGGAGTGGCTCGCCACGTTGTGCTGGGTCGCTCCCGCTGCCCCCCCAGCGCCTTGCGCTGGGGGCCCCGGCGCTGGTCGCTTGTGGGCGGGCTTCGGCGCGGCGGCAGCGGGCGCCCGTTCTGCTCGTGGCGCCTCCAATCTGCCTTGATCGGGCTGTGCCTGCTCGGGCTGGGTCACACTCCGCTCGTGGCCGCGCAGCGCCTGCCGCCGGCTTCGCAACAATCCGTAACCCCCGCCCCGCCTCGGGCATCATTGTCCCAGGCAGCGGATCAGGCCTCGGTCAAGGCGCCGCCCGCGCCCGCACCATCGCCCGATCCATTGCTAGCCGGCCACGACCTCGAGGTGGGAACGTTTTACTACAACCGCGGCGACTATGTGGGCGCGCTGAGCCGCTTTGAAGACGCCATCGTCAACGATCCCACCTCGGAAGAAGCCTTGTGCCGGGCGGGCGATGCCGAGAAGAAGCTGAAGCACGCCGCGCTGGCACGCCAGGACTGGCAGCGCTGCCTGCGGACGGCATCCGATGCCCCCGCCGGCCATGACCGCACCCACTGGGCCGGCCACGCCCGCAAGGCACTGGCAAAATTGCCGAAACTGCAATGAACTGGGAGATGCTCACAGCGCTGTGGCCCTATATCCGCCGCTACCGCGGCCGGATGACAGCGGGCCTGATCATCCTGCTGGTCAATACGGCGGCGCTCGTTCTCATCCCCTTTGAGATCGAACTGGCCATCAACGATCTGGGGCGCGGCATCAACGCCGCCAAACTGCTGCAGTACTGCCTGTTGCTGATCGTCACGGTGATCGTCCGCGGGGTGCTGAACTACTACCAGCGCCTCATCATGATCACCATCTCGCGCCTGATCGAGTTCGATCTCCGCAACGATCTGCTGGCCAAGTTGGAGACGCTCTCGCAGGCATTCTTCCAGAAGTTCCGCACCGGCGACCTGATGGCGCGCGCGGTGAACGATCTGACCGCGGTCCGGAACATGGTCGGGCCCGGCATCATGTACGCCGCCCAGGCGGTGGTGCTGTTCGTCTACGTGGTCGTGATCCTCTGGCACCAGGACCCGGTGCTGACGCTGATCGCCTTCGTGCCGGCGCCGTTCGTCTCGCTGGCGGTGCAGTGGTTTGGCAAGCGCATCCACGAGCGCTTCGAGCGGATCCAGGCGATGTTCTCCCAGATCTCGACCCGGGTCGAGGAGAACCTCGGGGGCTTGCGCATGGTGCGCGCCTATACGCGCGAACCGCTGGAGGAGGAGCGCTTCGACCGCCTCAACCGCCAGTATGTGCAGCACAACATGCGCCTGGTGCTGTTGTCGGGCGCCTTCGATCCCTTGCTGCAGTTTCTGCTGGGCGTAGCCTTTGTCCTGGTGCTGTGGTTTGGCGGACTGGCGGTGCTCGAGCACCGGATCACCATCGGCGGCTACGCCGCCTTCAACCTCTACATGGCGCAGATGGCGTTTCCCATGATCGCCATGGGCTACGTGATCAACCTGGTGCAGCGGGGCGCGGCCTCGTTTACGCGCTTGCGCGAGCTGCTGACGCAGACGCCCGACATCGCCGATGGGCCGGAAACCGATGCCAGCATCAGCGGCGTCCGCGGCGACATCGAATTCCGGGGCTTGAATTTCGACTACGACGGGCAGCCGGTGTTACGCGATTTGAACCTGCACATCCGCGCCGGGGAGACGGTCGCGCTGGTCGGCCACACCGGGTCGGGAAAATCGACGCTGGTGTCGCTGATTCCCCGCCTGCTCGACGCCGCCCCGGGCATGGTGCTGGTCGATGGCCGTCCGATTCGCGAGATTCCGCTGCGCGTGCTGCGGGAGAGCATCGGACTGGTCCCGCAAGAGACGCTGCTGTTCAGCGACAGTTTGCGCGCCAACATCTCGTTTGGGGCGCCCGGCGCCGCGGACGCGGCCATCGAAGAAGCGGCCGGCATCGCCGGCATCGCTGGCGACATCGCCGATTTCCCCGAGGGCTATGGCACGCGCGTGGGCGAGCGCGGCCTGACGTTGTCGGGCGGCCAGAAGCAGCGCGCGGCGCTGGCGCGCGCCCTGCTGCGCAATCCCAACATCCTCATCATGGATGATGCCTTGGCCAGCGTGGATACGATTACCGAGGACCGCATCCTGGAGCAGCTCGAGCGCGATCGCCTCATCGATCACCCCGAACGCGTGCCCCACAGCCGCACGACGATCATCATCAGCCATCGCATCTCGACCGTGCGCAACGCCGATCTCATCGCCGTGCTCGACCATGGCCGCATCATCGAGCAAGGCACCCACGGCCAGTTGATCGGCCAGGGCGGCGCTTACGCCGAGTTGTACGAAAAACAACTGCTCGAGGAGGAGCTTTCGCAGGTCGAATAGCGCCATGCCGCAGGAAGAAGAACAACTCGGTAAAGCCGTCGACGGGCACCTCATCCGGCGCCTGCTGCACTACGTGCGCCCCTACCGCGGCGTGGTCATCCTGGCCACCATCGCGGCGGCACTGCAGTCGGCCACCCAAATTGTAGGGCCCTATCTGAACAAGGTCGTCATCGACCGCTATCTGTTCCCGGTCGCCGATTCCGGGAGCCTGTTGACGCCGTACCTGCCCAACGATGCGTTCCGGGGCGTGGCCGACATTGGCATCATTTATCTGCTGACGCTCACCGTCGGCTTCGCCCTCGACTTTGCCCAGACCTACGCCATGAAATGGGTGGGGCAGAAATCGATGTTCGACCTGCGCCGCCAGCTCTTCGCCCACCTGCAGCGGCTCCCGGTCCCATTTTTCGATCACAACCCGGTGGGCCGCCTGGTCACGCGCGTCACCAACGATGTCGAGATGCTCAACGAAACCATCTCAACCGCGCTGGTGGCGCTGTTTGACGACTGCTTCGTCCTCACCATGATCGTGGTGGTGATGATCCGCTTCAACTGGCAGCTCTCGCTGATCACGCTGGGGGTGCTGCCGGCCATCTTCGTCGCCACCCACTACTTCCGCAAGGCGGTGCGCGAGAGCTATCGCCGCATCCGGCTGCTCGTCGCCCGCATCAACGTGTTCCTGCAGGAACACATCGCCGGCATGGCGGTGGTGCAGGCGTTCAACCACGAGGACATCGCCTACCAGCAATTCCGCACCATCAACCAGGAGCACTGCGACGCCTGGATCGACGCTGTCTTCGCCTACGCGGTCTACTACCCGGTGGTGGAGTTCCTCAGCATTTTCGCGGTTGCGCTGATTCTCTGGTTCGGCGGCTTGCGGGTCATGCATGGCACGCTCACCATCGGCATCGTGTTCGCGTTCATCCAGTACACGCAGCGGTTCTTCCGTCCGATTCAGGACCTGAGCGACAAATACAATACCTTGCAGGCGGCGATGGCCAGTTCGGAGCGGATTTTCCAGTTGCTTGACGCTCCGCTCGGCTCCGTCGCCGCGCCCATACCAGACCCGCCGGGGGCGGTGGCCGCAGCCACCATGACTCCGGGGCGGATCGAGTTTGACCACGTCTGGTTTGCCTATAAGGACGAGGACTGGATCCTGCGCGACCTGACCTTCACGGTCGAGCCCGCTTCAAGCCTGGCCATCGTCGGCCACACCGGGGCGGGCAAGACCACCATCACCAGCCTATTGCTGCGCTTCTACGACGTGCAGCGCGGCCGCATCCTGCTGGACGGGACCGATATCCGGGAACTCGATTTGGGAGAACTGCGGCGCCGGTTTGGCATCGTGCTGCAAGACCCGTATCTGTTCACCG
>Ga0307373_10012386_pt1 | contig 12129 bp, 7 predicted proteins | sample OX2MG_FD_202534 | JGI IMG/M metagenome (GOLD analysis project Ga0307373, IMG submission 202534) | Soil microbial communities from Risofladan, Vaasa, Finland - OX-2 | ecosystem: Environmental > Terrestrial > Soil > Coastal area > Acid sulfate soil | place: Finland: Risofladan, Vaasa | collected...
CGTCTCCGATAGTTTGGGTCGTCTTTTCCGCAGGCCACTTAATCAATCGCCCAGCCTCGAAGCTCTCTTTTGCATCTGCCGCCAATTCCGGCTCTGCCCCCCAGACCTGCACAGCGGGCGCAGTCAGCGCTACGGCTGCACCGGTTCCACTCAGCAAGCCACCTCCGCTCACGGGTGTGAGGATCAGATCCACGCTGGGCAACTGCTCCAGAATCTCCATTGCGCAGGTTGCTTGCCCGGCAATGATCGCCGCATCGTCGTAAGGCGGAATCACGGAATAGCCGAATTGCCGGGCAAGCTCCTCGGCTTTGGCCTGGCGCTCTGAAGAGGATGGGCCTACGATGACAATCTCCGCACCAAGAGACTTTGTTGCCGCCATTTTGATTTCAGGAGTATTGTCCGGCATGACGATGATCGCCTTTGCGCCGAGGGCACGTGCAGCATAAGCAACGCCTTGGGCGTGATTTCCGCTGGAATAGGTGATGACCCCGCGCTGGAGCACCTCAGCCGATAGCTGCGCCACCATGTTGTAAGCTCCGCGCAACTTGAAGCTGCCGATCGGCTGCTCGCTCTCCGCTTTGATATAGATATCAAAGTCCGGCTCGGGCAGCTTCGCCATTCTCAGGCGGGCACGCTCCAGCCGGTAGAGTGGAGTCCGCACGGCCACTCCGGCAAGCCTCTTCTGCGCCGCGCGAATCTCATCAAGCGTTACCAGGTTGCTCATTCGCCTTCCTTAATCCTCAAAAGATACGGCCCAGCCCGAAGTACCACTTATAGTGTCCGCTACCCCCTATGCTGCCGCCGCCATAGATGGGACCGATCAGCGTCTTCATTACAACGATTGCTGTTCCATCGTTAGGTACGTCCGGCGTGCCCGAGTTACCGCCGCTAATCTTGCCTACCTCATAGAAGCCTCCAGCATAAATTGCATCGCCAAAGATGGGGTTCAGATGCGAGAGCCGAACGAGGTAGCCCGCTTGGCCGAGAAAATAGTCATCCCCCAGAAGCTCGTCGCGATCATAAGCGGTCAAGCGTAGAGGGCCTCCCAGAGAAAATCCTGCGAGCCCGAGGTTCGATGCGCCGAAGCTTGTGCCTCCGCTCGCGGTGCCAAAGATAATGCCGCGCTTGCCCGAAGGAATAAAGTGCTCCAAGGTCACGTCCAGCTGCGAAAGACCGTCACTCGAATTGGGGCGCTGGGTGTAATAACTGTAGTTGGACCGCACCTCAGAGCCCTTGGTTGGCAGCATGACCTCATCCTGACCGAGATATTGAAACCGTACCGAAGTAACCAGAGGAGTAATGTTGAACTCCTGTCCGATCGGGTTTCCGACGATGCGGCGTTCGCCGAACCACTGGTAGTCTTCGCCCGCTCGTAGCTCTGTCCTGGCGTTGAACTGGTAGCCTACGTCGGCGCCGACCCCATTTCTACGCTGCTTGAACTGCGCCAGTTGAGCGCTACCGGAGTAGTAGCCAATCTCCGAATGCGTCACATAGGTGTGGGGAGCGATGAACCACCGCGAGGCCAGCGTCAATGGCTTATAAAGCTCCGCATCAAAGCCCGCAACCTGCCCCACCATACCGTCGACGCGGAGCTCCGACCGAGGCCCTGCGATATCCAGAAACGTTGCCCTTGCTCCGAACCCAAGCTGAATATTGTTCGAGTCGTTGGAGGAAAGGGTCAACCCCAGATTTAGAAACGGTGGAGCATAGTCCTTGGTTCGGGGCCGGATCAACAATCCTGGCTTACCGTTTTCGTCAATCAGGTTGTAGTTGATGATCGAATAGTTCCCGGTCCCTTCAAGATCGGAGATACTCTGCTCAATCATCTTTGTATTGAGGGGCTTGCCAACAAACTTTTTGAACGATGCGGCGACTTCGGATTGTTGCGCCCCCTTCAGCCCGTAGACGTCTACGAATTGGGGCACGGGCACATGTGTCCGTCGGCGGGAGTCGCGATTGGCAAGATATGCCTTCCAGTCCGCATCGTCTAAAGCGTATTTTTCCAAAGCTGTAGCTTCCGCCTGTGCGGCCTTCTCGCCCTGGGGAATAATCTCTGCGCTCTTATCGAACTCGGTTGCACCGAACTTGCTGACATCCGCCTTGATCAGGACGGTGGCATTTTTCATGCTGGCCTGTTCATTCGCCGCCACCATGATCGACACGTTTCGGGCGGCAACGGCCAGCGGAGAATTCAGCGTCTCCGGCTTGACTGGCCCCGTATCCAGATACACCGCAATGACAATGTCAGCGCCCATGGCACGCGCCACGTCGACGGGAAGATTGTCGACGGCTGCTCCGTCGGAGTAGATCTCGTTGCCATGCTGTACGGGAGCAAACATACCGGGGATCGACATGGTCGCCCGCATGGCCTGTGCCAGCGAGCCATCCTCGAAGACATGCTTTGTGCCGGTCGTAAGCTCGGTCGCTACACAGCGGAAAGGGATGGGGAGATCGTCAAAACTTTTCAGGTCGTAGTAAGGCACCAGAGTACGGTCGAAGAGCAGCCCTACCGCTGCACCCGAGTTCAACCCCTTGGGCACGCCAATCCCATGCTTTAGCCCAAGCTCCAACCGGTTCGGATAGGCCAGCTTGTCTTCTTTCCTGCGATACCCCAACGACTGAAAGGGGACCTGGCCGCTTAGCACGCCGGGCCAATGGATGCGTCCTACGAATACCTTGATGTCGTCGGGACTGTTTCCCGCCGCATAGAGGCCGCCGACGAGCCCCCCCATACTTGTTCCGGCTACGTAATCCACTGGGATATGATGCGCTTCCAACCACTCGATCGCGCCGATATGGGCGAAGCCCAATGCTCCCCCGCCTTCGAGCACTAGCCCGATAGTGGGTCGCTTCGGCGGCACAATCTCCGGCTTCTGCGCAGCGATTACCGGAAACCCTGACAGAAGAGTAGCGCAGCCGAAACCAGCAATAATTCTCCAGAAAAGAGCGCTCTTTGCGAAAGAGATCATCTGCAGATAAATCTATCAGTAACCTCTCTTCCGATGGGCTGTCATAGATGTCTCCGGCAGTTACACTTTGTGTCCTCCAAAGAAGGACGGTTGCTTGTTCGCCTATTCCCTGCCGTATGATCTCACTTGAACGGAAGGGCCAAGACAGATGTGCTTTTCAGCCACGGCGAACTTCGCCGGCAGCGCCGTCCTGGGCACGATCGGAGTCGCTACCCTCGCCGAGGTGAAACACCGGCGTGCGCTTATGCTTGCAGCGATGCCTCTGCTGTTTGCCGCGCATCAGTTCATCGAGGGGTTCGTGTGGCTTGGGCTGGATAATATTCTGCCGTCGTATGTCGCCCACGATGCTGGAGCGGCTTTTGTGCTATACGCTCAGGGATTGCTGCCCTTTTTACTGCCCCTCAGCGTATATCTCATCGAGCCGACGCGAATCAAACAGCAGAGGATGTTCTGGTTTGTGCTGCTCGGCGGCGGCCTGACGCTGTACATCCTATGGGGACTTACGGCCTATCCTTTGCAGGTCTCAGCGCGCGACCACAGTATTGTCTACTTCAATCCTGTGACGACAACGACTGCAGTTGCTGTTCTCTATGTGATCGCAACCTGCGGTGCTCTGCTCTTTTCCGGGTTCCGCTATCTCATCGCACTGGGCGTCGCCAACATCATTGGGCTGCTGGTGGTGATGATCGTCATGCGCTACGCGTTTACTTCGATCTGGTGCGCCTATGCGGCCGTGATCAGCATTTTGATCTACTTTCACTTCCGACGCAGACGGCGCATGGCCCCCGTAATCTACGCAGCCACCGCCTGAGCTATATTGTGTTTTGCCTTCTGCGGTCGAAAGGGTTAAGCTCGCCTACTGTATCGCAGTTCCGGAGGATTCATGCACTCACGAGCACTCCTATTCGGCACGATCATTCTTTTCAGCTTATCGACAGCGTACCCGGCCGCTTCGCAGGACAGGCCGGACCGAGGCAACGCTCCACAGAAGAACACCGACAACAGGGGCGGTAACCATGGAAAGCCTAGCGGGCCACAGGCAAAGCCCAACCCGGGAGGCGGCAATGCGCGGCCGCAGCCGGGTCGTCCTCAACCTGGCCGTCCTAACCCTGGTGGTGGGAAACCACAGCCCAGTCGCCCACAGCCGAGCCGCCCCCAGCCTTCTCGTCCTAATCCTGGCCGTCCTCACAATGGACGACCAAGCCAAGGCCGTCCGCCGCAGTGGGGACACCGGCCGACGCAGCGGCCCTCCTATAGCTTCCGCAACAACGACCGTGCCTATCTCCACCGCTACTACCAGAGCCGTTTTGGCGCAATCAATCGCGCCAATCGACCGCGCTTTGTCATCGGCGGATTCTTCCCCTATGCCTACATCTCCTACATCCAGCCGCTGCCGCCGGATGTGTACGGCTATCTGCCCCCGCCACCGCCCGGATATGCGATGGGCTACTACCAGGGCTACGTGGTCGTCTACGATCCCATCACCTACTTCATTGCTAATGTCATCGACATCTTGCAGTGACAGACACAATCGCCCTCCTCAAAACAAAAGGCGCCCACAGAGGGCGCCTTTTTGCAGCTTTCAATGCAGAGATCAAATCTCCAGAATCACCGGCATAATCAACGGTCGCCGGCTGGTACTCTTCTGGATAAACCGCTTGAGGTCATTGCGAATCTTCTCTTTAATAACTCCATAGTCGGCCTTCTCTTCCGGACTGGAGTTGTCGAGCGTGCGCTGCACGATCTGCCGCGCCTCGGGAATCAATCCCTCCTCGGCCACAGCCATGCCTCGCATCACGATCTCGGGCGCATTCTCAAGCAGCCCGGTCCGTTTATTGATGGCAATGATCGGCAATACGATCCCATCTTCACTGAGGTGCTTGCGATCGCGAATGACGAGATCTCCCACCACATCGTTCGAAGCTCCGCCGGAATCAATGCAGACGCGACCCACAGTCACCTTGCCGGTCTTGGTGGCGGAGTTCTTATCCAATTCCAGAACATCGCCGTCCTCCAGCAAAATCGTCTTCTCCACGACGCCCATCGAGCTGGCGAGTTCGACGTGCCGCTTGAGGTGACGATAGTCGCCGTGCACGGGGATGAAGAACTTCGGGCGAACGAGGTTAATCATCAGTCGCAGCTCTTCCTGGCTGCCATGTCCGCTGACATGGATCAACCCTGAAGCACCGTCGTCGTAAATGACATTGGCGTCGCGACGTTCCAGATGGTCGATGACGCGGTAGATCGACTTCTCATTGCCGGGGATGACGCGCGAACTCATCAGAACGGTGTCGCCAGCGTCAATGTGCGCGAACTTATGGTTATTGACCGCGGCCCGGCTCAGCGCGCTCATAGGCTCGCCCTGCGTTCCGCTGATCATGATGCATAGCTTGTTGGCTGGATGGTCCTTGATGTGGCCGGGATTGATAATCAGTCCCTGCGGCAGATCGAGGTAGCCAAGGTCTTGCGCGATCTCGGTCGAGTTGTCGAGCGAGCGACCAATGATTGCCACCTTGCGCCCATGCTGATGCGCCAGCTCCATCGCCAGCCGAATCCGGTGGATCGACGACGAGAAACAACTAAAGAACAGTTTCTTCTTGGCCTGCCCGAAGATCTCATCCAATCGCGGACGCACCGCACGCTCACTCGGCGTATAGCCCGAGCGGTCGACGTTGGTGGAGTCCTGCAACAGCGCCAAAACGCCTTGCTTGCCCAGCTCCGCAAATGCATGGAGATCGAACGGCTTATTGTCCGGGGGCGAAAGGTCCACCTTGAAGTCGCCGGTGTGCAGAATAACGCCTACTGGCGTGTGAATGGCGAGAGCTACGCAGTCCACCAGCGAGTGGGTCACGCGAATGGGCATGATCGAGAACGGCCCCAGGGTAAAGCGACGGCCCGGCAGCATCTCGTTCAGGTCGGCATCATCCAACAAACGATGTTCTTCGAGCTTGCCTTCGACATAGGCCAGGGTGAACTCGGTTCCGTATACGGGAACATTCAATTCAGAGAGTATCCAGGGCAGACCGCCAATGTGGTCTTCGTGCCCGTGGGTCAAAAGGATGGCGCGGACTTTATCGCGGTTTTCAGTCAGATAACTGATGTCCGGAACAACGATGTCCACACCCAGCAACTCTTCTTCGGGAAACATCAGACCGGCGTCGATGACAATAATGTCATCCTGCCAGCGGAGAGCCATGCAGTTCATTCCGAACTCGCCCAGGCCCCCCAGCGGAATCATCTTCAATTTATCAAGTGTCATCAACCTTCAATCTTAGCATCGCGGCCAATATCGCTGTTTTGCGCAGTTCGTATCACGAAATCATCTCGGCCCCGCATCCAGATAGAATGCGAGGCCGAGGGTGAAGATAACTTGCATCGTTATTGACTTATTTCGCTGCAAGCGCGTCGCGGTGATTGCGCACGTAGTCGTGTGAGGTAAGGATATGAGCCTGCTGCTCGGCCAGAAGCTGGCGAATTGGCAAAGGCAGTTCCTGATTCAGAGCGTCGGCGTAGGCTTTCTTCGCCTCGTCTTCGCCCGTCTCAGCAGTCTCAAGCAATCCATGATCTCCACTGCCTAACTTTGCTTTGAGGTCACCCCACACACGGTGCAATGCTCCGGCGGTCGTGCCGTTCTCTTTAATGTCATGGACACCGTTCTGATGAAGCGCCTCTTCGAGGTCGCCGCGGAAACTCGCTCGTTTGAGTGACTCGGCAAGAAAGTAACGCTTAAGCGTCTCATCTTGCAGGTGCTCACCGAGATCGGCGAAGCCTTTCTGGCTGTCCTGAAGAGCGTTGATGACTAAGAGCAGAACACGCTGCATCTCGTGCTGCTTGCCGGAATCGCTTGACATAGTGTCCTCGTGGGTTGATGTTGTGGATCGGATCTTGATGAAAACGAGCTTCGGTTGAGGCAGGGTCCACCGGCTGAATGCGATTCTCCTTCACCGGCGGCAAACAGGAGAAATCGCGAAAATCCCGCTCCCCTGCCCACCGTTTGCTAAGGTCCGCCGGGCTGCTGCACCCAGCGGCGAGTATGCAGGAATAGATGCAGGGATGGGCTGTGGGTTTGCATCCAGGTACCCCGAGGGGAAGGTTTTCCAATTTTGTTCGCCACTTTGGGATAATCGGAGATGCTCTGGTGGTTCACGGCCTTGCAGACCGCCCGGTGTGCGAGACGCTGCGCCGGTGCAGGAGAGGTCGCGCGTAACCCCTGATGAAGACACTGAGACTAGTTTCGACTCCGACCCGCAATCGGCGGCTGAACGAGATTATCGGGCTGACCGTTCTGGTCGGCGCTGCGCTGCTTCTGCTCGCACTGGCAACCTATACTCCCTCCGACCCTTCATTCAATACCGTGGGCGCTTATACCATCGGACGCCCTGCGCATAACTGGACTGGCATCATCGGCGCTTATGTGGCCGATTCCCTGCTCCAGGCAATCGGCGTCGCAGCGTTCTTTCTGCCGCTCGTGCTGGGACGACTGGGACTGTGCTGGATGTGGTCGCGCCCGGCTGGCTCTCCGCTGGCAAAGAGCATTGGGCTGGGGCTGTGGGTGGTCTTTGGCCCGGCAGCGATTGCGTTGTTACCCGGACACATCCTCTGGCACCGGACGCTGCCCATCGAAGGAGTCAGTGGCAGGCTGCTCGCCGACGTAATGGTGCAATATCTCAACCTTCCGGGCGCCTGCATTGTGGTTGCACTGATGGTGGCGCTGTCGCTGTACCTCACCACCACCTTCACCTTCAACACCGCACACGAATGGAGCCTGATTCACTTCTCGTTTGCACAGTCCCTGTGGGAGCGGTGGGTGCGTTGGCGCAGCAACCGGAAGATCGCCAGCGTTGCGGCGGCGAAAGAAGCCTACGGCAACAAGCGCGAGCAAGCGGAGCTGAAGGCGCAGCGCGCCCGCGAACAGGCCGAGCGTAGGAACAACCGCCCTGAAAGCAACACGTTGCTTGGCAGCCTCTTCGGCTGGTGGGGCAGGAAGCGGACCGAGCCTCTCTCGGTTGCTCCTCAGGAGGAAGCAGTCACCGAACCGGCATCGATGTGGCAGGCCATGCCGCGAACTTTCGTGGATGCGGCTCCGGTGACGGCATTTAGCACGGCCGCAGCAGCGGCCGCCCCCTATGCGGACGTATTGGCAAAAGCAGCATCGTCTGGCCACGCTCTCGATGACGAATCAAACTTCCGGGACCGTGGGCCTGAAGCAGAACCGCGCGTTGCTCCCATTCGTGCGCTAAAAAGGGCTGAAGAGCCGAGGGCTGCGGCATTCACCCCGATTCCGGCCGCTCCCCATGGCAGCGTCGAGGATGACATCTCCTTCGGCAAGCGAGCCGATGCCGACATCAAGACGGTAACGATCGTGCCTAAGAGCGTTCGTGGTTACAAGCTGCCGCCCTCTTCCCTTCTGCATCGCAGCGAGGAGCAGGCCACGGTGCGCGAAGACGCTCTCCGCGAAGAAGCGCGCGTGCTGGTAGAGAAGTCCGCAGAGTTCGGCGTCAACGGGCAAGTCACTCAGATCAATCCGGGGCCCGTGGTCACGACGTTCGAGTTCCGCCCCGAAGCCGGAGTAAAAGTAGCTCGCATCACCGGGCTGGCCGACGACCTCTGCCTGGCCATGGCCGCCGAGTCCATCCTGATTGAGCGCATGGCAGGCAAAAGCACGGTCGGCATTCAGGTTCCGAACCATGAACGCGAAACAATCTGGCTGCGCGATGTGGTCGAATGCGAGAGCTTTGCGCAGAGTAAGAGCAAGCTGGTGATCGCGCTGGGCAAGGACATCAATGGCCGCATCGTCACTGCCGATCTGGCTTCCATGCCGCACGTGCTCATCGCAGGTTCGACAGGATCAGGTAAATCGGTAGCGATCAACGCGATGATTATGAGCGTGCTCTTCAAGAACACGCCGGAACAGGTGAGGATGATCCTCGTCGATCCGAAACGTGTTGAGCTTGGCATGTATGAGGGCATTCCGCACCTCTTCACGCCCATCATCACCGAGGCAAAACTGGCTGCGAATGCCCTGCGAAACGCCGTGCGCGAGATGGAGCGCCGGTTGAAGCTGCTTGCCGCCAACCATGTTCGCAACATCGACCAGTTCAATAAGCTCTTCGACCACGGCAGCGATTATCTGTTCGAGGACGTGAACCAGGAGCCGCTGCCCTACATCATCATCATTATCGACGAACTCGCCGACCTGATGATGCTCGACCGCTCGAACGTGGAAGAGTCCATTACGCGGCTGGCGCAGATGGCGCGCGCCGTTGGCATCCACCTCATCCTTGCCACGCAACGGCCTTCGGTCGATGTCATCACCGGATTGATCAAGGCGAACGTACCGACCCGTATGAGCTTCCGCCTGGCGACCAAGGTAGACTCGCGGACCATCATCGACTCCAACGGTGCCGAGAGCCTGTTGGGGCGCGGCGACATGCTGTATCTGCCGCCGGGAACAAGCCGCGTGCAGCGCGTCCACGCTCCCTTTGTTACCGAAAAAGAGATCTCCGCCGTGACCGCGTTCTGGAAGGCGCAGGGCGAGGCAGAGTATGTGCACGGCTTCCTCGAAGGACCAAAGGATGAAACGGGCAAGGACGGCGATGGCGGCGACAGTGAAAATGATGACCCCATGTACGACGATGCCGTGCGGTTGGTCTTCGAGTTTGGCAAGGCGAGCACTTCCCTGCTGCAACGGCGTCTGCGCATCGGCTACGGACGCGCCGCGCATCTGATCGACCTGATGCACAGCGATGGACTGGTTGGGCCTGCGGATGGCTCGAAGCCGAGGGAGATTCTGAAGTCACCGGACTGGGTCAGCGAAGTGGACACGGCGATTCGATAAGAATCGACCCCGTTACCGATGCACTTTCCGCGCTGAATGTAAGGCAACAACGGCAAGAACGCAGATGACGGCAAGCAACGCTATCCAGAGAAGATCGGGATAGCGCTCCGTGAGGGCGCGCGCGTCGGGCCGTGACCGGTAAGAGGGATTCAACTGCTCGGGGCCCAGCTGCGCGGAGTTGGCCCGAGTCATCGTCGAGAAGAGACGAGCATACTCGTATTGCGGTGCGTCCAGCCCGGCGTCCCCATAGAAGAGGGTGACAGGTTGCGCGGTTGGTGCGGAAAAACAAAGCTTGCGCTGGCGCATCTCCAATTGGACGGAGGTGATGGGAAGAGGCGCATCGTCACCGTTGTCAACAGCAACCTCCACCGTTGCAGGACCCTGCAGATTCGCTCCAAGAATCGCAGGGACGCTCAGTTGCTGCTGACGAACCTCGCGGCCAGCCTGAGTGAGATGCACGCGAAGAATCGTGCCATCGATGGTCTCCGCCGCAGACGTGGGGGTGCCCGCAGGACGATCGGAAATATGGACATCGCGGCTGAAATTAGACTTGAACCCTGGAGCGAGAGCGAAGCTGATTTGTTCAACAGGGATTCGCTCGCCCAACGTAAACGAAGCAACGCTCTGGCGTCCCTGCTGGGCGATGCCTGCAGTCCGAGCAGCAACAGTGTAGACAGACTGCGCCTCGCGGCTCGGCGGAACGGTAGCGCCTTTGACTATTGCTGCCGTCGCGGCAAAGCCGTGAGTGCCAGGTGCCGGCGAAACAGCAAGAACAATATGCAGATAGGGAAAACTGGATTCCTGAAGGTGGAGCGTAGTGCTGCGAGAGAGGTGCTGCGAAGTCAGATCAAAGAGCGTAAATTCACCGAGCTGAGTTGCCTTGACAGATTGAAGCGTATCGAGTCCAGTGACGGTAGCAGTTGCAAGATAGTCCTGCCCCGCCAAATCGAGGTTGACCTCTGTGTACGACCGGTCGGTCATCTCGAGATCGAAAACAATGCTGTGCCCGCGCATGCCGAGGTTCAAAACGCGCGCTGCCGTAGTGTCCGCCTGCACAGGCTCGCTCAGCGTAATGGCGTAAGGCAGCTCCTCAGCGCCTTGATAGAGGCGAACATCTTTGAGTGACGGGGCAGCGTGAGGAAACATCTGCGCGTCGATCACAGCGCATGTCTGCCCGGCCCCGGCAGGAACTGCGATCGTTCGCTGGTAGCGCGAGTACTGCGATGAATCGAGCGGAGCTTTGGGAGCCGGAGCCGCTGGCTGCCAAAAGATCAGAAGCGCCAGAAGAGCTGACTTCATTGCTCAACTCCTTTGCAATTCGGCTCGCTATCCCGCAAAGCCAGCCAGTCCTTCTGATAGGCAAAACTAACTGCCATAAGCAATGCCCCAAGACCGAGGAAGCTGACGACTCGATAGCCCTGGCTGAGGTTCCGCATGTCGTAAAGAAAAGTCTTGGCAATCGTAAATACAATCAGAAACAAGGCCTGCCAGCGAATGAAGGCGGTTCGCTTCCAGAAGCCGACAGCCAGCAGCACCGCCCCGTAAATCATAAGGAAAGCAGAGACCGCGAGCGCCTTTTGCAACTCAGCGTCGGTGTGAACTGCGGTTCGGCCCCAAACAGTATCGAGTTCGCGAACAGAGGCAATGATTGCGACGAGATTAAGCGCTATGATCGAAGCCCCTGCAATTTGCCGCCAGCGAGGACTCCCTTCGTCAGAATGACGCGCACGAAGAGAGATCCATGCGGAGCAGGCCAGGACCGCAATTCCAAAGAGGGCCGTCGCAAAACGGCCATTAAGAAAAGCCTCTTTGACTGGTTTGCCGAACCATGCGGGCTGCAACATGAGACCGCAGAATCCCAAAATGAGAGCAGCCGCTGCAAGCGAACGAAGAATACGATGTGCACTGACGGAAGCCTCATCTGTCGTTGCCGTCTCAAGCCGCGACGAGACCCCCAGCAGAGCCACGGCCTCTGCAAACCATCCCACGGTAATCCAGCGACCACTAGCCTTGAGCGGAATGGCAATTGTCAAAAACACGATAGCCAACGACAGATGAACGGCCGAAGCAATGCTTGTCTGCGGCAATCGCAGCAGGGCGAGATAGACGACTGCAAAGAACACCATCAACCACGGCAACCAGTTGTGATGCCCCGCGTCCTGTAACAGCGAGTAGAGCGCAAGCGACGCAAAGGTGGCATTGGCAAGAGGGAGAAAGATTTCGGTGATGCGGAATGCACCTCGCCTCGTCGGTCCAACAGGCAGCTCCCCCGGTTTCCAACCGATGGGAACCGAGGCGAACACCACGAAGAAGAGAGAAACG
>Ga0307373_10012387_pt1 | contig 12128 bp, 11 predicted proteins | sample OX2MG_FD_202534 | JGI IMG/M metagenome (GOLD analysis project Ga0307373, IMG submission 202534) | Soil microbial communities from Risofladan, Vaasa, Finland - OX-2 | ecosystem: Environmental > Terrestrial > Soil > Coastal area > Acid sulfate soil | place: Finland: Risofladan, Vaasa | collected...
TGACACGGGAAACTCCAGTTTCCGATCGATGGATAAAGCGAAATAGACTCGCCATCGAAGGTCAGTTTCCAGTCAGCAGGAGAGAGCGGCGTAACGACCTGATTCCCGCAGCCACAGCAGCATTTGTGGAGGGCCGTTGCGAATCGCACGCTGACATAAACAATTCCCTCTTGGAGATCGTCGGGGATATATTCGACGAACTTGTGTGCGATCTCTGTGCGCCATTTCATTGCTCTTCACCAAGAAGGATGTTGGTTTCGATGGTGTACGTGCTGTGATGCTCCTTCTCGTAATCAAGATAAAACCCACACAGCTTTTTCCATTTCATTACCGCGAGAGCGGCATTGAGAGCATTCAGATCCGCAACCTGAATATCGCGATTATAATCATCGTTTGCCGGCACTTCTGCCAGCGAAACCCGCGTTCGGAAATGGTCGCGGCGCTGAAGAGTGCTCGTCGTTACTCGTATTATGCCATTCAAGGAATCATCGACGAGCTCGATGCCCATGCCAACATCGACGAACGAGACGCCAAACCTTTCGAGCGCCTCCACGATAACCTTCTTAGCGTCGCTAGCGTCGATGCAGAGAAATACAAAATTCATTTCTTGCAGTTCATCCACGTTGGAAGCGTCGACGTTGTAATCATGGGGGACAATCCCTCGTCGCATTTTTGAGTAGAGATCCTTGAAATACGCCACCTTCTTAGGATTCGCGTCGAGCTCGGCAATCGAAGCCGCGCTCGGCGCCCTGAACGCGTTGTGTGAGTAGAAGGAGTCCGGGTCGAAAAGATGAATCTCCTTTACGGGTGTCTTCGCGATGAGATCAAGCACATAAGAGCCCGTTCCGCCGACCCCGATGATGGCGATCTTGGGCTGTTCGAGCTTGTTGTTCGCGATTGTGATTTGATATCGGCTTGAAGCAGTGTCCAAGTAGTGGAACACGGACTCGTCTTCCGTCGCTCGGATGACCGGGAAGGTTTGCGCGTTAGCCGTAGGATCGACAGCGTGCGCGTGGCTGAGGAGAATTGCGACGTAAGCCGTCATTTTGTCGTAATAGTCCTTATAAGCGCCGCCTCCGGCCGGCTTGCTTGAGAACCTGTGGTGGGTCGTGAGGTTATGATTGAGTTGGCGCGGTGTGGAATCGACGATAACCTTGTTCAATGGTGCGCCAGTGGAGTCGCAAGGGGTCTCACCCGCAAATAGCACCACGTGGTCCGCAGGGGGAGCAGCCTCACTACCGGTCGTCCTTAGCGCGGAAACCAGGATCCCGAGTCTGAGCTCCCTACTGCCGTCCAGATACGGAACATCCCTGACCAGCAAATACCCGTCGATGATTTCGATATGATAACCTTCATCCCGCAACTTCTTGAGGTCGGGGCTACGATCGATCAGTTGCTTTGACATTGAAGATCATCCCGTTCTTGATCGTGACCGTACCTCCAGGCAACAAGGTGCCTTGCTTGCCGCCCTCACCCTTGCCGTAGGTAACCGTAATGACGACGTTTGGACCTGACGGTGGATTGTTGTCGTAGGCAAAGTTCACAACCTGCTCAAACGACAAAACGTCTCCGGCCACCTTCTTCTCCCGACCATTTACGATGATGGTCACGGTCATGTTACCGTGATTGCTTTTTTCGCTATTCTCTGACATGTGTTTCTCCGTAATTTGTTCTCGAAGCGACCTTTAGTTGACAGCCGTCGAGAAGTTTGTGATACTGTCTAACATGTGCAACAGTTTAGGCGATTCCGTTTCGCTTGTCAAGCACATGTCTTATGAAAGAAACAATCAAACAAAACATTGAGATCTTTGGTCGGAAAGTAGTAAAGGCCCGAGGGAGTCGGGGTGTCCGGGAGGTTGCACGAGAAATAGGCGTAAGCCCAGCAACCCTGTCGCGGGTTGAGCGGGGCTTCATGCCCGACCTGGAAACATTTGGCAGGATTTGTCGGTGGCTAAAGGTCGACCCCGCGGAAATCCTGGGCGTACAGGAAGTCGTCGCAAAGCGTCCGGCTGTGGCCGTTCACTTCCGGAAGGATCAAGCTTTGCGTCCCACTACCGCGCAAGCATTGGCACAGATGATTCTCGCCGCGCAACGTGCGTTGATGGTTGCCGAAGCAGAGGGATCTGAGTAGTCGTGTTTAAGCGCGGGTTTAAAGCCTGGTGCGAGCGCGTCTCCCTCGAAAAGCGGGCCGAACTTGGATTGCGAGCCGATGATCCGTTGAACCCTGCGAAGCTCGCTGAAAGCCTCGGCATCACCCTCTGGACTCCTACTGACGTGCCTGGCTTTTCCCAGGAAGGTATTGAGATTCTCCTGCGCCGTGATCCGGATAGTTGGTCAGCCGTTACGTTACGCCTACCGGGGGCTGACTTAATTATTCTGAATTCTGCTCACTCAATGGCGCGCCAGAACAGCGACCTGATGCACGAGTTGGCACATATCCTCTTGGCGCACACACCAACCCGTGTCGACGTTAGCGAGGATCAGCAACTCTTGCTTCGGACCCACGATGGAAGCCAAGAAGAAGAGGCAGGCTGGCTCGCTGGATGTTTGCTCTTGCCAAGACCAGCATTGCTTACGATCCTGCGGCTCGGTGGTGCGACCCGAGATGCTGCGCGAAAGTACGGTGTAAGTCTCGACATGCTCACCTATCGAATTAGGATCGCGGGGGTTGAGATTCAGGCTAGGCGCGCTGGTTTCCGCTCTGCACCGCGTCGACGTCCCGGCTAGATATTGGGACGTTACTGAAGACATTAGTTGCCGCCCACGACAACTTTTCCCCTCTTTTTCCGCTCAGACCTCCGCGCTATCCTCAGAAGGAACCGTTGAAGGCAACGCCAGCCTGACGGCGGGATTAGCGTCGAAGTAACACCGCAGATGCGTGACCAATAGCTCCAAAGTTCGAGGTATGTCACGAGTATCCGTCCGGTGACCCCACCTTCCGCAGTTGAAATACCTGCCCGATAATTCCATTACATTTGATCTGCAACACCACATGTGTGGTGAGCGCATGGATGGCCAAGGCGGAGGTGGGAGATGAGCAGCAACAGGAAGGGTGATGCGGAGAAGGCACGATATTGGAAGAGGACGATCAGCGAGGCAGCGCGGAGCGGGATGTCGATTCGCGAATTCTGCCGGCGCCGTCAGCTGCGGGAGAGCCAGTTTTATTGGTGGCAACGCAAGCTCAAGGCGGGCCGAGATGCGCGGACGGTGCGGCGGCCCGGCGTCAACGGGAACCGAGCGAGCTTCGCCCTGGTCAGTGAGGACGCTACGACCGACGCCGGGATCGAGTTGGTGTTGGCCGACGGTCGGCGGCTGCGTATTACCAGGGGGGTCGATGAGGAGACGCTGCGGACCGTGCTGTCGGCTCTGGGGTCAGGCGGATGCTGAGTTTTCCGGCGGCGATCAAGGTGTACCTGTGCACCGTCCCGTGCGACATGCGCCGATCCTTTGATGGTCTGTCGATGATGGCCGAGCATGTGATCGGGTGCAACCCCTATGCCGGCCACCTGCTGGTGTTTTCGAACCGCCGGACGGACCGGGTGAAGATTCTGTATTGGGACCGGGACGGTTGGGCAATTTGGTACAAGCGATTAGAGGCTGGCACTTTTGAATTTCCCTTCGCCGAGACGGGGCGGAAGGAGATTGCGGCCTGGGAGCTGGCCGTGTTGCTGGAAGGGATCGATTTGAGCAAAGGGCGGCGGCGGAAGCGCTACAGCCTGCCGCCAGCCCTAAAAACGATTGAGAATGCCACAGCCGAAAAGAGGGCGCCTGGCGGCTGAAGAATTTGTTCTTTTTCCCCTGAGAAGTTGCGTTTTTCCCTTGACCCATGGCCGATAGCTATGCTATAGCTCTCGGTATGATGAGTACGGCACAGGTCGAGCGGCGCATCGCCCACCTCCAGCAGCAACTGCTTTCACTCGGCCCCGTGCATCCGGGCAGTATCACCGAGCAGTACAACGTATGTGGCCAGCCGGGCTGCCGCTGCAAGGACCCCGAGAATCCTCAAAAACACGGTCCGTATTATCAGCTGAGCTTTACCTGGCGGGGAAAGAGCTCGACGCGTTTCTTGCGGCCTGAACAGGTCGAACCGATGCGCCGGAAGGTGGCGAATTACAAGCAGTTGAGGGAACTGATGAAGGAGTGGGTGAGCCTGGGCATAGAGCTGGAACGGGCAGAGCGGGAGAAGGAGAAGCGGACCGGTGGCGATTGATCCCAAGCAGTTACCGCACGGGGTAGCGGCCCTGCGGCAGATGGTCGTGGGGTTGCTGGCGGAGGCGGAGCAGCGGGAGCGGAAGCTGCGGCAATTGCAGCACTGGGTGGAGCAGTTGCTGCGGGCGCGTTACGGACCGCGGCGCGAGCGGGTGAGTGAGGATCAATTGTTCCTGTTTGCCGCCGCGATCCTGGCCCAGGGTGGGAAGACTCCACCAGACTGCGAGGAAAGCAAAGCGTCGTCGTCAGACTCGAAGTCAACGTCCCAGCGCCCTGGGCATGGCCGGCAGCGCCTGCCAAAATCTTTGAAGCGACAACGGGTGGTCTACGATCTCGAGGAAGCGAAACGGCAGTGCCCGGAGTGCCGGGAAGCGTTGAAGCGAATCGGGGAAGACGTGAGCGAGCGGCTGGAATATGTGCCGGCCTCGCTGGTGGTAATGGAGGAAGCCTGTCAGAAATACGCCTGCCCGAAAGGCTGCACGGTGGTCACGGCGCAGAAGCCCATGGCGCCCATCGAGAAAGGGTTGCCGGGGCCGGGGTTGTTGGCGCACGTGGCGGTCAGCAAATACGGGGACCATTTGCCGCTGAACCGACAGGAAGAGATCTTCCGGCGTCAGGGCGTGGAGTTGGCACGCCAGACGATGTGCGACTGGATGCGCCAGGGTGCCGGTCTGGTGAGCCCCCTCTACGAGCTGATGAAACAGCAGGTGCTCACGTCGAAAGCGGTTCAGACCGACGATACGCCGGTGCCGGTGCTCGACCCGGACTTGCCGCGCACGCGGACGGGCAGGATCTGGACCTACGTGGGCGATGACGAACATCCCTACACCGTTTATGACTATACGCCCAACCGCAGCCGGGACGGGCCGGAGGAGTTCCTGGAAGAGTTCCGGGGATATCTGCAGGCGGACGCCTACTCGGGATACGATCATTTCTATAAGGAGCCCGAGCGCGGAATTATGGAGGTTGGATGCTGGGCTCATGCGAGGCGACGGTTTTATGAGGCGCAGTCTTCGGACTTGATGCGCTCGACGGTGATGCTGGCCTATCTCCGCCTGCTTTATGACGTGGAGCGCGAAGTCCGTGAAAAAAAGCTGAAGGGCGAAGCACGCCGCGCCCTGCGACAGGAAAAATCAGAGCCGATCCTGGAGGACATTCGTGCTTACCTGGAGCGTGAGCAACCCCAGGTGTTGCCGAAAAGTCCCGAAGGAGAGGCCATCGCCTACACGTTGTCAAACTGGAAAGCCCTAACCCGCTACTTGGATGACGGAGACCTGGCTATCGATAATAACCGCGCCGAGCGCAGCCTGCGTGGCATCGCCGTCGGCCGCCGCAACTGGACGTTCTACGGCAGCGACAACGGTGGCCGGACTGCCGCCGTGCTGACCAGCCTGATCGCCACCTCGAAAAGGCTGGGCGTCGATCCTTTCCGTTACCTGCGCGATCTCTTCGAACGCATCAGCGCGCATCCCCAAAGCCGATTAGCCGAACTGCTTCCCGACCAGTGGAAGACGGGGCGTGAATCCACGGCGAACTCCTGACCGTTTCCTGCGGCCAGGATGACGCGGCGAAGGCTGCAAACACCGCACGCCGACAACCGGATAAGTAGTTGGCGACATCACTTCTTCTCGTCCCCGATACGCTCGATCATGGGTATCCACTTGGGAACCCGATTGAGAAACTCCGGCGCAAGCGAAGGACGCTGTCTTCGTCGCGCCTCGCGTCTCTGGGGGTCGTCGGTTCCAAAATACCAAACCTCCAAAGCCTGGCCAGCCGCCTCTGCCGGAAAGTCGGGCGCCCATCCCAAAACATCGCCCCCTTCCTGTTCGCTGAGCCGATAACAGCCCAGCACCAGGCCTTTGCAGATTTCCAGCGCCTCTCCTTCCAGTCCCAGTTCCAGGTGACGCTTCATATCCTCGCGGAACGGCTCCACGGTTTCTTCGAGAATTTCCCAGGCCGCCTCCCAAGGCTCGACGTACCCCCATTCATGGCGGCCCGCGCGGGCATTCAGAGCCTCGTAATCCTGCGCCCGAATTTCATCTTCAATCGCTGCCGACACTTCCTCGTAATTCACTTCGTGGAGAAGGGATCGCGCTATCTTCTCGGCCTCACCGGCAAGATCGGGATGCGCTTCCAAAAGACGCCGCAACACAGCGGCGCTTTCATCCGCCTTCAAGCGCTCAAGAGTATAGTGCCCCGGTCCTGCTTCTCGCCCCTGTAGCTTATCCTTCGAGGTCATCTCCAGTATCAAACCTCCAAAGCAAATATCGTGTCCACCTGCATCGGAGTATAAGCCGAAACGCAATTCGCGGAGTCACAAAACCCCGCACATGGGTTCACCGGTCGGATACTGTCACGACACGGGCGCCAAGCGCCCGACGTGCGCCCAACATAAAGAGTTTCTCGTCCAAGTTTTGAGGTTTCAAATTGAAGGCTCAACTCGGCGGATTCTCTTCGAAGCCAAAAGGCCCCCGTGAGGGGGCCTTTTGCTTTCCACTCCGTCACAAGCGGAGAGAAAGGAGACGAGCTACCAGACCGATTCCGGTTAGATCAAACAACTACGAGTTCTGTTGGAACTGGACGTTGAAGATCTGGAGCGGAGTGGTGATCGACGGAGTCAGAGTGACACCAGTCACGGTCGTGCTGTCGGAATTCGTACCATCCGTGTATTGGATGGAAGATGAAGCACTGATCGTACCGGCCAAACTGACAGAGTTGTTGCTGCCCGCCACTACCGTGTTGTCCTGGGTATCGGCATACAGCTGGAAGGTCACCGGACTGCCGTTGGCCTGGAAGCCGCTGATGCCCGAACCGAAGTTCCACGTTATCGTGCAGCTCTGGCTGGCGCAGCTAGTCGTCGCGGGCAAGTACTTCGTACCATTCAGGTAGAGGTAGGTGCTTGTCGCGAACGCGGTCGCAATGCTGCCCGTCGCCGAGATCGCCGATCCCGAGAGGGTGAGTGTCGTCGTATTGACGGCGACCGACCCGCTGTTAACCGGCGTAAAGGTTATCGTCGCAAGCTGGTCAGCCGTGCTCTTCGGACGGCTGGTAACGCTACCATTGACCGCCCCCGAGAAGCTCAAGACGTTCTGTAAGACCGTCTGCTGCGTGCCCGCCGCGCTTGAGAGCGTGATGGCCGAAGACAAGTTGGACGTATTGCCCAGCGCAACGACCGTTGAAGTCACGGCGGACTCAGTCGTCGAAGTCGCGACTTCAAACGTGTGGATCGCCCCGTCCGTAACGTTTCCCGCTGAGTACGAGTTCACGCCGCCTTTAAGGGTAAGCGAGAGCGTACCATTCTGCGGGATGAGAAACGCACTGCCGCCGAACGAGAAGTGGTAGAGGAATGCGTTCTGGCTAGCCACTGTTGTGGTGCCGACATACGTAGCGGCGTTACCGATCTGCGTCGAGCCGTTCCACAGTGTCAGATTGTTGAACGACGACAAAACGTTCGCCGTGTTCGTCGCCGCGCCCAAGGTAGATGTGGTTAAGGCATCGGCCACGTACAAATCGCTAACTTTCACAGCTTCAATATTCTTCGTTTCCTGGAAGTTGAAAGCTGCAAGGACATTGCCGTTTGTCCCCATCGAGAGCTGGTTAACCGAAGGATTGCCCCCCTGGTTAGCCGAAACCGTGATGGCCGTTCCGCTGGTCGCCACCGTTATGTTCTGGCCGGTGACTGCCGTGGTGCTGCACGAAATTGCGCTGTAGGAAACAACACCCGTTCCGGAACAACCCGTGAGGGAAGAAGCAGGAGATTGGCTAGACGCTCCGGAGAGGACATCGGCATAGATATCCACATCCGTCGTCTGACCGGCAGCCACCGTGAAGGGCGAGCCGGAGAATGTGTAGGTGCCTCTGTCCGTCACGACGCCTTGAGTCGTGCCAAACTGCGTACCACCGATCATAGCCTTCAAGTTCCCGAAGTCCGCGGTTGAATTCGCAGTACCGTTCGGTGCCGCTTCAACACTTACCGTATTGATCTGCACGCCACTCGCCGACGAAGCCGTGAAGGCATATGAACCGATCTTCACGTTCGTAGAGTTTGGCGTAACGGTCTGATTACCGTATCCCGAAGTCTGCGCCACCGTGAGTATTGCGGTCTGCAACGAGAGCGAGCTGCCTGAAGCCGCACCCGAAGAGTTCGTCTGGCTTGAGGTCAAACCCTGCAAGTTGCTCGTGTCGCCGTTAAGCTTCGCGAGAATCGTCGAGAAGGTCGCCGTTGACTGAATATCAGCCTTCAGCGTAAGGACGCGGGTCGTGTTCGCCGGAACAATGTAGTTGATCGGCGAAGCCGAGGTCCCGAAGCAATCCTTATAGATACCTGTCGATGTCGCGTAGGCGGCAGCACCGTTTGTCGCACAGGAGTTGGAGGTCGGAGGCGTGTTGATGGTCGTACCCACCTGACCGCCTGCGTCATCAATCAATGCAACGTTCTGGATGTTCTCCGCCAAGGTCTGCGAAGAACTTACACTGCCCAGATCAATCTCAAAGTCAAGGTACTTGACCTTGACCGCCTCGCCGGCCGCGTAGATGTCAAACTTCGCGAGCGGGACGCCGGACTCACCCACTGCGATGTTGCCCGTAGGAGTCGCGGAATCCTGCGTAACCGTGATCGTGCCCTGCGCGATGGACACCGGCGTGCCCGCGCCACCATTCAACGTTACCCCGATTGGGACGTTGTACTGCGAGTCAACCGCGTAGACGTCGTACGAGTTCAGAATCTCAAACTGGAAGTTCTTTGATGGAGAACCCATAACGTCCGCGTATACCTGGATGTTGTTCGCGCCGGTGTTCAGGCTCGCCGGAGTGGACGAGAGGTCAAAGTAAGCGACCCCGTTCGCTCCGACAGAAGCCAAGGTCGGACCAACCTGCGTACCGTTCACGTTGAGCTTCACATTCCGGATGTCGGCATTGTTCGCCGAACCGATGACCGTGAACTTGAGGCCCTTGAGGTACGTCAAGCTGTTAGAACCCGTGAAGGTCCACGCGCCGACGATGTTGTTCTGCGTACCGGCCGTAACCTGCGTCCCGATGGACGAGGAGGCGGTCGTGAGTGTCGCGAGCGACGGGTTGCTGACCGTCGTTACCGTGAAGATGCTGCCAGTCAAGGGGAACGCTCCGGAGGGCGTTACCGCATTGTTGGATGCGTCAAGCGCCGTGACATCAGTAGCCGCATTCACCGCAAAGCCCACCGTGTTGCCGGCGGAAAGGTTCGTCGAAGGGTCAATCGCCACCTGAAGGGTCACCGTCTGGCCGGCCGGAACCGAGAGGTTCATGCTGGAGAAATCAATGACACCCTGGTTAAGCGATGTGTATTGGTAGAGCACCTGGCCGTTCTGGACCAAGTACGCACCGGAGATCGAGCTGTCCGAAAGGACGCCCGTTTTGTGGACCTTGAGGTCCGTTACCGTTACCGCGCCCGAGTTGGACGCCGTAAGGTTTATCGCGAGGACCGGAACGCGAGCCGCTGCCGCCGAAGCGGAGGAGATAAGCGAACCAGCCGCCGGGTTGGACGGGCTAAGCGAAACCGAAAGGCCGGTCGCAGGCACTGTTGATGTGCCCGAGCCAGTTCCAGTTCCCGTTCCCGTTCCCGTACCAACACTCAAAGATGCAATGTAGGCACGAGTGATAGGCCCGAAGTATCCTGCCGCCGGCGCGATGCTGTGTGCCGCCTGGTATTTCGCGAGCGCCGTCTTGGTCAAGGGACCGAAGAAAGTGCTCTCGTTACCTGGTGAACCAGCGCCGCTTGCAGCAACCTGCGCGCCATTGGCGTTCAGGAACTGCTGGAGCGCCTTCACGTCAGCGCCAGTGCTTCCCACAGTGAGGTCGCGGGTGTAGTTATAGGACGTTGACACTGAAGTGCTGCCTGAGGCATTCAACTGGGTCTGCAGCTGTTGGATCTGCGCGAGCAAAGCCGCGATCTGAGCCTGAAGGCTCGCCGTGGTCTGTGCGTTCGCGAGAGGCAACGTAGCAATTCCCAAGCCCCAGATGACTGTCGAGGCCGTGAGAACTACAGAAACCAATTTTTTATTCATTTATGAGTTTAGTTTTAGACAATTTGTTGAGGTTATCGACCTTTGGGATCCTTTATGGATCCAAAGACCGTCGACCTTGGGTTTTGATGCTTTGTTTGGGACCGCTCTCCCCATCCTTGTCCGCAGTCGCTGTGAGGTGGCGACGGCAGGAAGAATGAAGAATGCGGGATCGTTATCGTGTTATAAAAGAAAAAACTCGCTTTCTGGGCGAGGCTGGCGCTGGTACACCTTATGGTCACCAACACTTTCGGTCCAGCCTCACACTGAGCCTTTACGGATGTTATAACGTATATCTTCAAGATATGTTACTTACGAGCCTGGAGTTTTTGTATAGATGACTCTGATTATTGAAACCGCCTCGCTGGGCGTTATCTCACGTATTCGTTACAGCGGCGCACGGTAGAGGGATTTGGAAGTCGAATATTGTGAATGATTACATCGCTGGCATGCGGCAATACATGATGTAAATCATTGAATCGGCAATTGCCGGATTGTAATCGTTGCCGATTGCCGAATTATTTGCCGGAAGTCATTTTCTACACCTATGGCTTCGAATGATTTTGACGGCAGGGAGTAAATGGGCTTTTAGGAACAAGGACGGCATATTATTGCGGGACAGCCGTGAGAGCGACTGTCCCGCAATCGCATCCACGGACGGTAAGTTGACCTCGATTTCCAGCTCTTCCCCACGGACAACGATGGAATTAACAAAGGCTTGAAATATTTCACGCCTCACTTCATCGGAGGTGTTCTCCAGTTTGTCCCTATATCGGCTATAAAGCGCCTGGATGGTGCCTTCGCTGCCGATTATTTTCTCGGCCGAAACGACCAATCCTTCAACCTTTTTTAGGTCCCTGTTCAGCTCGTCTGCTTGATCGCGCAGCCTCCGGTGTTCTTTGTCGTAGAAGGCCTTATCAACCGCTCCGCTAACATAGACTTCGGCCAACCGCCTGAGCCGTTCCTCGGTTCTTTTCTTATTCTTTTCCAGAGCCTGCATCCTTGCCCCGGCATCCGCGACCATGGTTTTCTCCTTCTGATACTCTGCAAGCTGCCGTAGGACGATGGACGGATTCGAGAGCAATTCTTTCAGCTTGGCCCATACTGGCGGGACCAACCTATCTTCTCTGACCATACGCGAGTGGCATGGAATAGCTGAGTTGCTTTTGTTCGTGGCGTTACAGAAATAATAATTGCGATCGGCCCCGTTCTTACCACTAGGCATCGTGGCAGCCTGCATTTTTCTGCTATCATTACCGCAGATGAGAAGCTTGCCAAGCAGGTAAAGCCTCTTGGTGTTCCGGGGAGAATCCTCGGCGTTTTTTCTGAGTTGATCCTGAGCTAGTTCGTACATTCTTTTCGAAATGATTTTCGGAGTATCAATCGTGATCCAGTCCTCCTTCGGACGCAGGTTGTATTCTTTGTGCACGTGGATTGGCGATTTGTATTTTCGTATCGTCAACCTGCCTGTATAGATCTCATTTTCCAGCAGTCTTCCTATGGTTCGCTTGTGCCACCATCCAGTTGTACCCGTCCGTTTTTTTCGGCCCAGCCTGTCGTATTTCGTCGGAACATGCATGTCATTCAAGCGGGACTGAATTTTGTACAAGCTTAGCTGTTCATTCACGAACCAATGGAAAATCTGCCTGACAACAGCGGCTTCTTCTTTAGTAATGACCAGCTTCTTTGTGGTTTTATCATACCGGTATCCATAAGCGGGATTGCTGGCCCCGTTGACCAGAGTTCCTCTTTTCGCGGCGGCGGTTCGGCCAGAATACATCCGCAGGTTGATGTCTTTCCGTTCTTTCTCGGCTCCGGCAGCAAAGATTGTCAACAGAAAGCGACCATTCGAATCATGGGTGAATGCCTCCTGGACCGACCGGA
>Ga0307373_10012388_pt1 | contig 12128 bp, 10 predicted proteins | sample OX2MG_FD_202534 | JGI IMG/M metagenome (GOLD analysis project Ga0307373, IMG submission 202534) | Soil microbial communities from Risofladan, Vaasa, Finland - OX-2 | ecosystem: Environmental > Terrestrial > Soil > Coastal area > Acid sulfate soil | place: Finland: Risofladan, Vaasa | collected...
CCCCGGCTGAGGCCGTGCCGATCGTCGCCTCGGCCTGGTCGAGCTGGGCCGCCGCGCCTGCTCCCTGGCCAGTGTGCGCGAGCAACAGCGCGCGCTGCGCGAGGAACGGGGCCGGATTCTGCACGTCATGCACCTGCGCGCTGACGAGCTCGAGAGCGTCGTGGTAACGACCCATCGCATATGTAGCGTTGATGACGGTCGCCAGAGTTCTCGTCCGCAGGTCGCCGCTCCCCTGAGCGCGCAGTGCCCGATCGCCCACTTCAACCGCGGCTTCCGGCCGCGATCCCTTCCACAGTGCTATGGCCTGACGCGACAGCAGCTGGCCGCGATCACAGGACTCAGGTGGCAGCAAGTCAAGCGCGCGCTGGTACCACGTCGCCGCGGACAGCGGCGCCGTGTTACGAGTCAGACGCGCCGCCTCGAGAACTGCCGTTATCGCGGCCTGGTCTCCCGGAGTCGCGGCTTCGGCAACATGCGTTGTCCACTCCAGGACGTCAGCTTCCGCGGTGAGCGGGCTGGCGCCGAGCGATTCCGCAATGACCTTGTGCAGCCTGCGGCGCTCCAGCGGTCCGAGGTCGTTGTAGAGGACCTCGGCGATAAGCGGATGCGCGAACTCGTAGCATCCAGGCGCTACCCGGGCGATGATCGACGCTCTGATGAGCGCGTCAAAAGCCCGCTCGATAGATTCCCGGTCCATATCGGTGGCCGCCTCGAGCGCTCCGATCTGGTCGAGGCGTACCCGCCGGAATGCGGACATCACGCGCGCCAGTTCCCGGCCGGCCCGATCCTGCTGGAACACCCGGTGCAACAGAGCAGCGCTCCGGCTGAGCGCGCCTGCCGCAGGGTTTCCCACCAGGTAGCACCTTCCGTGCTCGGCTCTGATGGCGCCCAGTTCTCTCAGCGAGCGGAGCGCCTGGCGGGTAAACAGCGGGTTGCCGCGACTCTGGGAGTAGACATACGCCGTTAGCCGTTCATCGGGCCAGCCCGGCAGATCCGATGCGATGAGCGCTCTGGTGTCGTCCAGGTCGAGCGGATCGAGATCGACGATGGCACCATGCCCCGAGTCGATAATCCGGCCTATTGTCGCCGCGAACCGGCTGCCGGGCAGCCACTTGTCCGGGCGTGTGCTGACGACTAGGAACAGCGGCATTTCGGACAGGTGGCGAGCTGCGAACGAGAGTGCGACGAGCGTCTCGTCATCTGACAGGTGCGCGTCATCGAGAGCGACGATTGTCGGCCGGTGCAGGCATAGGCTTCTCAGCAGCTTCGTCATCAGCAAGTAGGCAGGCTGCGCGCGCACGGCGCGATCAGAGTTGCTGTTCTGGCCGAAAGCCGCTGCGTCAAGCGTGGTGAGCAAGGAGGCGAAGTCCGTCTGGCTCGCCTCGTCGAAGTCGTCATGGACAGCTGAGCCAAGCAGGTCTCGCAGACTCGCGTTCGCGATGCCATGATCGTATTCCTGGGCTTTACCGCTCAGTATGTGGCAGTCATAGGCTCGAGCGCGCTCCAGGAGTTCCTGCATCAGCCGCGTCTTGCCGACCCCGGCCTCTCCGGTGACGAGGCACGTGCGTCCCGTACCGGCCAGCGCGAGCTTGAAGATGTCGACCAGTGAAGCGAGCGGAAGCTCCCGGCCTATCGGCCGTCCTTCAGCAGCCTGGCCTCCTTCGTCGCGCCGGAGCCGCATGTGGTGGCCACTCGTCGTCGACTGCGCGGCATGCCGCTGCCGGGCAGCTCGGACCACCGGCGGCCGCTGGAATCGACTCGCGTCAGATGAAGATGGTGTTACCACGGCACCAAGCTATACGCGATCATGGTACAGGTGGAAGTGTCATTTGCCGTTCTCGTGATCGCACCCCAGGGATGGCCTGGCGGTCGCCGACGGCGTGTAGTGGCTTTCAGGCCAAGCCCCGCCGCCAGCGGGTTAAGGGCGTTGAGGTGCCGTGCGTGCGTCTGGGAGGCGGGTACTCTGACCGGCCTGCGGGCGCGGGGCGGGTTGCGGTTCATGCCGATTCGGCGGAAGTTACACCGTTGTAGTTCGACTCCTGGTATGGGAGCAGGTGTCTGCTGCACGCTGCTGACCACCCTCACCGGCGCCGGGCCCTCCCTCGGCCCGATGCTCCGCTCCAGGACCCCGCACCAGGTTGACCAGGAGATGTACGCCTGGCTGACCGCCTGCCAGGCCCTGCGCCCCACCCGGCCCCGGTCGCCCGCCCCGGTACGCACGCTCCGCGCACGCCGGATCACCGGCAGTTCCAGCCGTGCCGCCCGACCGTCACTCACAGTCACAATCAGCCAGGGAAAGTCCGGTTCCCCGGGGACAGCGAACCGGACGCGAAGCCCCATCCGGCCCCAAGGAACCGCACGGCACGCATAAGCGGCTAATGCCTAAACCCACTGGCGTTGGGCTAAGCCCGGGAACCGCTGTCGGATGTCGTAACTGCCCGGGAGGCCAACGCGCGAGGGAGTCCACTACAACACCGGCCGGGCTGGCGCTTCTAGAATGCCGGTGGTTGGCCTAGACGCAGAGCTGCCTAACTGCCCACCTCTGGGTAGCGAGCTTGAGTCCTGGCGGCGTTCGCGCGACACAGACAATAAGACAGGGCGATTGGTTAGTAAAGGTCTATGGTCGAGATAATCGTGCGCTTCGAGAGCGTCCCCGAGGTGGAACAGGCTCAGGGCGCTCCTGTGCGGGGCACAGTTACGCCGCTTGGCGGGCCCGACAAATCGCCAATCCGTTTCGACGGCTGGCTGCAGTTGCTCGGCCTGCTGGAAGGACTCAGTTCGAGGACCGGCCAGGCTGGCGACCTGCCGCGACCGTTGCCGAGCGCTGGCCCCCGTTAAAGCCGGTCCGCCGGTCACCCGCTAATGTGGCGGAGGTGCCGGAGGATCCGCCCGTCGGCGCGTAGCTAGCGAGGCGTGCGGCCCCTGCGGCGTCGCGGGCCTCGATCAGCACGGCGGCTATCCGGGATGCACCGGCCACCGGTGTGCAGGCAGGTCAGGTAGCGGGTGCAGGCCAGGTGCAGGTACCGGGTCCCGCCCGCGGCCCGGGCCGGGGTCTCGTCAGCGTGCACCGCCGGGGCGGACTTCCCGCGGATCCCGGCCATCCACCCGGCCAGGCCCGCGCCGCATCCCCGGCACGCCGCTGGCGGGCAGTCGATGGTCTCATCCGGGTCGTCCACGAGGCTCATCGTCGATCCGGGGTCGCCCGGCTGCTTACCCGGCCGCCGCTTCCCGCGCTCGCGCAGCGACCGGCGCTGCCCTTCTTCCTGTACGGGCTATCGGAGGAAGGCGGACGCGATGAGGTGGACGAGTCCTTGCGGGCCTGCCGCTCCAGCTGCCCCACCCGGGCCGGGAGCCGCCCAGCCTGCGGGGTCAGCTCAGCGATCAGCCGGTTCGCCTCAGCCAGCCGGACCGCCAGCTCAGCGGCCGGCAGAGCAGACAGCTCCTCAGCGGAGGGCACACCAGGCGCAGCGGGCACGTGAATAGCTACGCCGACGCAGCGAGGTGTAAGGACTACACTACTAGCCCGCGAGCCGCGGGCCTCCCTACGCTCCAGGTGACGTGGCTGACCTGGACTACGCGAGGGGCGTCGGCATCATGATCCGGTGGCTGTACCTGTTCCAGTATCCCGACGGAATCCCGAAGGAAGAAGGCGAGCGCTGGTACCTGGGCACGCACTGCCGGGAAGCCAGGCAGATGGCCGACCACGGCATGACCGGCTACCGCACGTGGAGCGGTCTGAAGTCGCCGTACGCGGATCCGTACCAGACCGTCGAGCGCCTCAACGAGTGGGATCGGGTCACCGAGCTGGTATTCCCGGATTTCGAGGCATTCCGTAAGGCCACGACCGACCATGCCGTCACGTACACGCCGCCGCCGTACGGCGGCCCCGGATTCCTGGCTCACACGATCTTTGTCAGTGACGAGCCGCAATACGACTTCCTCCGGGAACTCCCGGACGTGCGCTGAAGCGCCTGGCCTCACGTCATGACTAAGGTCACTGAAACGCGAACGCGCTCACCGCTGGAGAAGATTCTGCTCGACCGCGTGTCAGAACACCCCGGCCAGGTGTGGCTGAAGTGGCAGGAGACCACATACACCTGGGCAGAGTCCCTGGCCAATATGCGGCGGGCCGCGAACGGATTCCTCGAGCTCGGAGTCCAGCCTGGCGAACGAGTGGCCATCATGATGGGAAATCGTCCTGAGTTCCTGTGGGCGCATTTCGGATTGCTGCTCATCGGCGGCGTTTCTGTTCCCGTCAACATCTCGCAGCGCGGCCCGGTCCTGTCTCATATCCTCCAGGACTCGGGCGCGGTTGCCATGGTTCTGCAAGGCGATCTGCAGGACCCACTCGCCGCCGTCCGCGGCAATCTCCCGACGCTGCGCCGCGCGGTCGTCCTTGGCCGGCCGGCGCCGGGCACGCCGGACGTGGACTTTGACCGCCTGATGTCCGCCAGTGACGCTGACCCCGATGTCACGATCCCGTACGGGGTAACCGGCGGCGGCATGATGTACACGTCCGGGACGACCGGCCCGCCGAAGGGGGTCGTCACCACGCGCGGGGACTGGTCCCCGATCGCCACGCTGCTCGCCGCCTCAGGCATCCAGCCGGGCGGGACGATGTACACGGCGCTGCCGCTCTACCATGGGAACGCCCTCGGAGTGTCCACCGTCGGGTCGATCATGCTGGACGCCAAGCTCGCTATCGCCCCCAGGTTCAGCGCGTCTCGCTTCTGGGATGACTGCCGCCGGTACGAGGCTGTCGAGTTCAACACGCTGGGCGGCATGATCTCCATCCTGCTCAAGCAGGCCCCGCAGGCACGCGACCGGGATCACCGCGTCCGGACGGTGCTGTCGGCAGGCTGTCCTGCCGACCGGTGGGCCGAGTTCGAGGAGCGCTTCGGCGTCCGCATCATCGAGTGGTTCGGCATGGTGGACTCACCCGGGATCCTGCTGAACGACGCAGGCAGACGCGGCTCCATGGGACGGTCAGGAGTGGCCGGCGTGGAGTTCGCGGTCGTCGGCGAAGACGACCGGCCGCTCGGGGACGACGAGGTCGGCGAGCTCGTGTTCCGGCACCCCGGCGGCCGCATGACGCACTATCAGAACCTGCCAGCCGCAACCGAGGATGCCTACCGCGGTGGCTGGTTCCACTCCGGAGATCTGGCCAGCCGCGACGCGGACGGCTTCTTCTACTACCGGGGCCGGAAGAAGGAGTCCATGCGCAGGCTGGGCGAGAATATCTCGGCCTGGGAGATCGAGTCGGTACTCAACGCCCATCCGTCAGTGCAGGACAGCGCCGCCCACGCCGTTCCCTCCGACCTCGGCGAAGACGAGGTGAAGGCCTGCGTGGTCCGGCGGCCTGGCGCCTCACTCACGCCGGAGCAGCTGCTCGACTTCTGCCACGGCAGGCTGGCCTACTTCGCGATCCCCCGCTACGTCGAGTTCGTCGACGAGCTGCCGAAGACCGGAACCCAGCGCAACCAGTACGGCGTCCTGAAGGCGCGCGGCATCACGGCGGCGACGTGGGACAGCGCGGCGGCCGGATACGAAGTGAGAAGGACATGAGCATGTTCATGCGAGACGTATTCGTGGCCGGCGCGAGCATGACCCGCTTCGGCAAGTTTCCCGATACAACTGTCCGGGCTCTTGCCGAGGAAGCAACCCGCGGCGCGCTGGCCGATGCCGGGCTCGGACCCGCCAACGTCGGCATGGTCTTCTTCGCCAATGCCGTGCAGGGCGTGCTGACCAACCAGGAGATGATCCGGGGCCAGGTGGCGCTACGCCACACCGGCCTGCTCGGCGTGCCCATGGTGAACGTCGAGAACGCGTGCGCCTCGGCATCGAGCGCCTTTTACCTGGCGTGCATGGCTGTCGGCTCCGGATGCACGGAGGTTGCCATGGCGGTCGGGGCCGAGAAGCTGACTCACCCCGACAAGTCGCGCACCTTCGCGGCCATCGGGACCGCTGTCGATCAGCTGGAGGTGGGGCAGCTCCGCAAGCGGATGGCGGCCGGCCAGGACGGCGGCTCCGGCGCGAGCCGGTCGTTCTTCATGGATATCTACGCGGCCGGCAGCCGCGCCTACATGAGCGCTAGTGGCGCATCGGCGGCGGACTTCGCCGATGTCGCGGTGAAAAGCCACCGGCACGCCGCACTCAACCCGAAAGCGCAGTACCGGTCCGAGGTCACCCGGCAGGAAGTACTCGACAGCCGGCCGATCGCGTCGCCGCTGACCCTTCTAATGTGCTCCCCGATCGGGGACGGCGCCGCGGCCCTGGTGGTGTGCTCGCAGGAGATGGCCGCCCGGCTCGGCGCTGTGACCAGAGTCCGGGCAGCGGCGCTGGTGTCCGGCCGTGACCGCCAGCCCGGCGAGCCGACGGCGGATGAGCGCGCTGTCGCGCTCGCGTACGAGCAGGCCGGGCTCGGCCCGGAGGACCTGAGCGTGGTCGAGCTGCATGACGCGGCCGCGCCGGCCGAGCTGATGGCCTACGAGAAGCTCGGGCTGTGCAAGCCCGGCGGGGGCCCTGCGCTGCTCGCGTCCGGCACGACCGCGCTGGGTGGCAGCTGCCCGGTCAACACGAGCGGCGGCCTGCTGGCCAAGGGGCATCCGATCGGCGCGACGGGCTGTGCTCAGCTCGTCGAGCTCACTGATCAGCTGCGCGGGCGGTGCGGCGGCCGGCAAGTCGAGGGAGCGCAGGTAGCGCTGGCGCAAAACGGAGGCGGCTCACTCGGCTCGGATGCCGCCGCGATGACGGTCACGATCCTTTCGAGATGAACTGAGGCGAGAGTGGAATTTAAAGAGGTCATCGGAACCCGCCGGAGCATCCGCTGGTTCAAGCCGTGGAAGCCGGTCGAGCGGGAGAAGATACAGGTCATCCTGGAAGCGGCGAACCGGTCATCGCGCGCCGTGAACGCCGACTACCCGCGGGCTCTGGTCGTCCACCGCAGCGAGCTATCCGACGAGGTCTTCGCGTCGCTGCGCAACCCGACGACCACGGTCGACCTGGACCTCGCGCCTACCTACATCTTCTGGTTCTACGACAGCGAGTATCTCCAGGACGCCAGGGACAATCTCAAGGAACTGGTCAGGAACAAGGTCCTCACCGCGTCGCACGGCTGGTCAGAGGCGTACGTCGATGACGTGATGTGGGCCCAGGTCTTCGTCCCCATGCAGCGGAACAACGCGGCCGGCCTCACCTTCCAGGCGGCCGTCGAGACGGGCATCGCGATTGGCAATGCGCTCAACGCGGCGGTCGACGAGGGACTCGGAACCTGCCTGCACGCGATGTCGGGCGTCGACAAGATCCGCGAGGCGTTTAAGGTTCCGGACACCTGGGTGCCGGTGTGGCTCCAACTCGTCGGCTACCCGCTGGAGGAGCGCGAGGCCGGCGGCCAGCGTCCGCGGCGCCCGCTGGCCAAGTCCTTCTTCGAGGGCGACTGCACCAGGCCGTTCGAGGCTGACCCGGCCGTCACGGAGCGGCTGCGGGCGGCCCGGCTGCTGCAGGAACCCGGACCGCTGCCGTACCGCGACACCGAGGTTCGCATGATGTCGCGCATGTTCGGGCTCCCCGAGTAGCGGCGACGATGTCATCCTCAGGTGCCGACGACATCGGCCAGTGCCCCGAGGTGCGCCGCTGGCTCACCGGGTCAGGCTACGACGAGCGCCCGGCCGAGCGGGCCGGGGTGCTGGACAGCCTCCGCGGTTTCTGCGAATTCGCCGGCCAGACGCCGGGCGAACTCATCGCGGCGTGCCTGCGCTCGACATCCGAGGGCATGGCCATCAGCGGCAAGGGCCGCCGCTCCATGCAGGCCGCGATCGACGAGTACGTCGCGTCGCGAGGCCTCGCTGGCCGCGACGCGATCGTTGTCGGCAATCACGTGCGGGGCTTCCTGATCCACAACGGCGTGTTCATCCAGGGTCCGGTGTCGATCTCGTAAGGCTGCGGCCGGTTCCGAGAGCGGCCCGGACTGCGCTCGCGTCCCTGCTGCCCCACCATCTCGGCCGGGGAACAAACCGGCGCTGCTCGCGAATCCGCGCGGCAAAGCGGACCGTGGCCGGCTCCCCGTACAGGTCGGCAGTGCAGTCCAGCAGGTGCGCCTCCAGAATCCGCTGGCCGCCCTGGCGCCTGGTAGGGAGCTCCCCACTAGCTGGTCCGGCGGCCGGGCGGCTAGCTTCGCGTGAGATGCCAGCCGACCCGACGGAGCCCGCCTTGCCGGAACACGTGATGATCTGGCCAGAGGGGCAGCAGTGACCCCGCATATCGCGCAGGACGGCATCTATTTCGGCGAGGTCCTCCGGCGCACCCCGGACGGCAGCGTTGCCGTGCATGCGGACGTCAGCGAGTTCGGCTTCGGCTCGGAGACCGATCCTCCGGCTAACACGCCGGTTCCGACCAGCCTGACCCGCGTCGACCCGGACGGATCGGTCAGCCGCGCGGCATCAGGCCTGACGTGGCCCCGGACGGGACGCATTCGCGTCCCCGGAGCCGGCCTGCCATGACCTTCCTCGCCTCGCGAGCGCGGGCCGGCTCACCTGCGAGCCGGCCCGGGAGGCGGCCGGCCCTCGACCGCGCCGTGGGACCGCTCAAGAATCCGGTCATTGAGTTCCGGGTGCGTCAGAATCCAGAACTGATCACCGACGATGGCGTCCCGGACGGCCTCCGCGACCATCGCCGGGTCCAGGCCCGACTCGAGCGCCTCGCGCAGTGCCTGCCGGCCCGCCGCCGCACCAGGCCGGCCCGCCGGCGCGGCCCCGTGACTGGGCGGCCAGTTGCGGTCGGCCTCGTAGAGCCTGGTACTGACGAAGCCGGGGCACAGCACCGAGACTCCTACCGGCGATCCGTTCGCGGCGAGGTCGTGATACAGGGCCTCGGACATCGCGACCGCCGCGTGCTTAGTTGCGCTGTACGCACTCGTGCCCGGCCCGGCGAACAGCCCGGCGACCGACGCGGTGTTGACGACGTGGCCCTCACCCTGCTCGATCAGGTGCGGCACGAACGACCGGATCCCGTGGACGATGCCATACAGGTTGACGCCGACGACCCACCGCCACGCCGGCAGCGGGATCTGCCAGGCAGGGCCGCCGCTGCTGACGCCGGCGTTGTTGCACAGGACATGGACAGCGCCGAACCGATCAAGCGTCGCGGCGGCCAGGGCGTCGACAGCCTCGGCGTCGCTGACATCGGTGACGGCGAACGCCACGTCCACGCCCTCGTCCGCGAGAGCGGACGCCGCGCCGGCCACCGCCGGGCCCTCCACATCGGCCATCATGACCCGCATCCCGTCCGCTCCGAGACGACGGCTCAGTGCCAGGCCGATTCCGCTGGCCGCACCGGTGACCACGGCGACCTTTCCTGCGAGTTCCTTCATGACCAGCCTTCCCGAGCATTCATCCACCGCGGCGAACCGCGTCATCCGTGCCGCGCCCCGCCGCACCCCGGCGCGAGCGAACAGCCTGACTCGGACGCTAATTCAGCGGCCGCGCCACGTCAGCGGCCGCATCGGAACTAGCGGGGCTGCCGCCCTAACTTCCGGGAGTTCCCGACAATCCGAGAGAGGACGACGTCAGTGAACGACCATGTTCAGCAAGGCGGCCCGGTGCGGCAGGCGGCGCCTGGCGATTCCGAGGACGCCTACCTTGACGACCTGCGGGCGCGCCAGGCGCGCAGCTGGCCACCGGACCTGCCGCGGCAGGTCACCTACCCGCTCGGCGAGCGGCCGCTGACCGAGTACCTGCGCGAGCGGGCCCGCCTTGACCCGGAGCGCTGCCTGCTGATCTTCTACGGCCGCGAGTTCAGCTACGCCGAGATCGACCAGCTGAGCGACTCCTTCGCCGCCTTCCTCATCGCCGCGGCCGTCACGCCGGGCGACCGCGTCGGGGTCATGCTGCCTAACTGCCCGCAGTTCCTGATCGCTTTCTTCGGCATCCTGAAAGCCGCTGCCGTGCACGTGCCCATCAATCCCATGTTCCGCGAGGAGGAACTGGCCTATGAGCTCACCGACAGCGGTGCCCGGCTGCTGCTTGCCTGGGACGCGCTCGTGCCGATGGTCGAGAACGTCCGGCAGCGCATCCCTCTGGACCTGGTGGTCTCCACCAGTCTCACCGAGTACGTTCCGGACGAGCCGACCCTGCCCGTACCGCCGATGGCCCTGACGGCCGGCCAGCAAGCGGACCGCACCTGGGCGTCGGTTCTGGACGCTGACCTGCCCGCGCACTGGCCGGCGCAGGATCTCGATGCCCTGGCGGCGCTCAACTACACCGGCGGCACGACCGGGATGCCGAAAGGCTGCGAGCACACGCAGCGAAACATGGTCTATACCGCTGCGTGCGCGACGAGCCTGCGGCCGGCCACAACCGATGCTGACACTGGCGCCGGGATCGGCCTGGTCTTCGTTCCCGTCTTCTGGATCGCCGGCGAGGACGGCGCGCTGGTCATCCCGGTCTTCGCGGGGTCTACCTGTGTTCTGTTGACGCGATGGGACCCGGCCGCGGTGCTCGCGGCGATCGACACCTACCGCATCACCTCGATGGCGGCGACCGTGGACAACTACCTGGAGCTGATGGAACGCGAGGACTTCGGCCGCTATGACCTGAGCAGCCTCCGCGCAGCCGGGGCCATGTCGTTCGTCACCAAGCTGAGCCCGGACATCCGGCGGCGGTGGCAGGACAAAGCCGGCGGCGGCAGCGTGCTGCGGGAAGGGGCCTACGGGATGACCGAGACGCACACCATCGACACGTTCGTGACGGGCATGGACGGCGGGGACCGCGATCTCAACTCCCGGCCGGTTTTCTGCGGCCTGCCGATGCCAGGCACCGAGCTGAAGATCGTGAGCTTCGATCCGGGTGCGCTCGTACCGGTCGGCCAGGAGGGCGAGATCTGCGTTCGCACGCCGTCGCTGCTCCGCGGGTACTGGCGCAAGCCGGCGGAGACCGCGGCCGCGATCCGCGCGGGCTGGCTGCACACCGGCGACATCGGGATGATCGACTCCGACGGCTGCCTGCACTTCCTCGGCCGCTGTAAGGAGATGCTCAAGGTCAACGGGATGAGCGTCTTCCCCACCGAGATCGAGGTTCTCCTGTCCGCTCATCCCGACGTCCAGGGCAGCGGCGTCGTCGGCGTCGCGGACGCCCGGCGAGGCGAGGTGCCGGTTGCCTTCGTGCAGCTCAGGAAGCACGCTCCGGGGAGCGTGACCGAGGAAGAGCTGACCGCATGGTGCCGGGAGCACATGGCGGCCTACAAGGTGCCGGTCATCAGGATCGTCACGGAGCTGCCGCTGACGGCGACGGGCAAAGTGAAGAAGCATGTCCTCGCCGAGCAGCTTGACCAGGCGTGAGGACCGCCGTCCCGGCCGGGGACCTAGCTGGCGGCCGGCAGCACCCCCATGCCCTGTACCGCCTCCAGAGCTCCCCAGACTCCCGAGTAGCCGGCGATCCGGCCGTCCGCGATCGTGAAAATGCTCGCGTTCGACCACTCCAGGCGGCGGCCGGTCGCCGGAAATCCGAACAGGAAGCCCCGGTGCGTGCCGGCGACGCGCCAGATCCCGACTACCTCATCGGCCGAGGCGATCAGGCGGTCGACGGTCACCTCAAGGTCCGGCAGCGTCTCCCGGAAGTACCTCACGTGCTTGAGCAGGCCCTGCCGCCCTGTCCCCCAGCCCGCTGCTACCGCGGTGTGATCCACCATGTCCTCGGCGGCGAGCTCATCGAGCAAGGAGAGATTGCCCGCGCCGACAACCTCGGTGAGATAGCGCCGCATGATCTCAGCATTCTGATCGGCCGTCACGATGCCCTCCGCCTGTTCTCCGCCAGCCTGTGTCCCTCGGCCTGTGGCGGAGCCTAGCCAGGCCCTGCGAACTCAGATAGTAGGAACTTCCCCCGGACCTGGGGCTGACCAGGCCGGCCACCGCCATCACGAAAGGACTCAGGCACATGGACCGACTGACCGGGAAGGTTGCCGTGATTACCGGAGCGACCAGCGGTATCGGCGCCGCCACGGCCCGGCTGTTCGCCCGCGAAGGCGCACAGGTCGTGCTGTCGGGGCGGGCGGCAGACGTCGGCAGCGCGATGGCCGCCGAACTGGGCGAGCGGGCGACGTTTCAGCGCGCCGACGTGACGCGAGAGGATGACATC
>Ga0307373_10012390_pt1 | contig 12127 bp, 10 predicted proteins | sample OX2MG_FD_202534 | JGI IMG/M metagenome (GOLD analysis project Ga0307373, IMG submission 202534) | Soil microbial communities from Risofladan, Vaasa, Finland - OX-2 | ecosystem: Environmental > Terrestrial > Soil > Coastal area > Acid sulfate soil | place: Finland: Risofladan, Vaasa | collected...
TCCTTCACGTCGTTTTTTGCACAACAACGTAAGGTAGCCGATTCGGGGTGCTCCCTTCTACGCACCGATCTGCAACTTATTGCATTTTCAAGTTCTCAACCCCTACACACTTTTGGGAGAGGAGCCTTATTTCTTGATTCTGGTCCTTGCTGTGTTTCGCCATTCTCTATCCTTGTATCCTGCGGAACGCAGACCACTCCGCGATGCCAGCACGCTGCAAGAAATTCACGATTCCTTTGGCGGAATCACCGTTATGGGCACTGCGAGTCCCGCACCCCATCTGCGAAACTTACGTTAGTGCCCGTTCAGAAATAACTGTTCCATCTTCCAACCGGCGCCCCTCGCCCTTGCCCTCTCCCCGCAAGCGGGGAGAGGGCAAGGGCGAGGGGGTGTATTTGATCCGAAAGGGAACAGTTATTATCTGACAGCCCCTTAGTGTGAGCTGAACAAAAAGTCGATGCTGATCGAATGATTTGCTCTGACCGTTATTCGCCGGTCTTGGGTTCCGAAGGTCGCTGTCCATACAGCCAGCGTGTACTCCCCCGGCGGAAGTCCCTTGATTGTGAACCTGCCGTCGCTTCCAGTGACTGCGTAGAATGGGTTCGTCATGACGCCAACATACGCGTACATCCAACGATGGTGGTTGCAGGTGACTGGAATCATGATCTCGGGCTTGGTAAATCGGACGCGCAACGGCGGGCTCCCCGGCGGTAAGGAATGATCCCAGTCGCGGTTTATTCGCGGCACGAAATGGACGTTGTGCGTGGTCGGATCTTTGGAAGTAATCTCAATTGGCTGCCCCACCATAACACCAAATATGTGCGGCCGGAATATGCAGCCCGCTTGGGTCAGGATGACTGGCTGTTTCGGGACTGGGTAGGAGCGCCCCTCCAGGCCGCTCTTCACATAGACGAAGGCGTTCGGAAGACTACCGTCCGGTTCTACCTCATAATCCTCCAAATAGACAGGAGCCTGGTTCTCCCTGGCGCACACGGGGTCTTGCTCCATGGAAATCCGAATGCGCTTAGGCCGGATTCCGTTGAAACTTACTTTGCCTGTGATCTCTCCTGTCGCGCGCTGGCTGGGTGAATTAGCTTTCCCCTTGCCTTCCGAAGTGCTTGGGTGTCCAGCCGGAGCTTGACAGCTCGAAAGAACTATGAGGCAGAGGGTGGTGGTCAGCGTAAAAAAAATTGGTTTACTGAGTCTCATCTGGCACCTCTTTACCTTGCCAATATCGCGATGAGATGGCAGCCCACGGTCACGATGTTACGCATGCCCGTGGGGGCGCCGTCACCCTCCCCGTCAGCCTTGCCCGGTTTCTTGGTGCGGTCAACCCAGAAATTCTGCGCCAGATCCAAATTTTCACGTGCCAAGACCCGCGTGACGCCGCAGCGATCGGTTCGCTTCGCAGCTCGATCTACTCCACCCGTTGCATGTCTAAGTCAATACGCATCCCGTTAACCAAAACAACCGTATGGTTGATGATGTCCTGGCTGGTCATTTTGGCGTTGACGAACTGCCGAAGGAGTGGGAGCGGGCAAAGAAACTCGATGGCTTCGGAGGCCTCTCGATCCTGGGCGCCAAATTGATCAAGGACAGTAATGTCCAGCCCGGCGATCCGATCATCGCCAGGCGCCTTATTGAGGATCGGTTTGAGCAAAGGAGCGAGGAAAAGATCAAAGTCCTGCGCCGCCCGCTTATAAATGGACGTTGCGCTCCGATCGAAAGGAGTGGGATTGCGCAGCGTCAATTGCAGATAGATCTGGTGGCGGAAAATGATGAGTGAGGGCAGTGCGTAGTTGACAAGATGGTATCGTTCGGCGCCCTCCTTCGCCAGCGCCTTAAGTTGCTGCTGATACTCGTTCTGAAGCGCGTCGAGGTCAGCCTGGGTGGGCCCGGCCTCACTGGGCGCGCCCTGTATTCCTCTCGCACGCGCGCTGGCAGCCACCGTTGCGGGCAGGGTTGGAGGTCCCATCGAGACATCCTGACCGAGTGCTCGCAAACCGCTGGAAGAGTCCGAAGCCGATGAAACAGGGTGAATTGCGCCGCTCCCTACCGAGGCGCCTTCTGGATTCCTGGGGGTAGAATCGGCGCCGCCACTCGGACGCCGCTTATTGTCCTCGCGGGTGGGAATGGGTTCACCCTGCGATCCGCCTTCCAGCGTTTCCAGGGGGTAAGGTTCGCTCCCCTCCAAGGCCAGCCCAAATCTTTTGTCATCCAGATAAATGTCGGACTCATCCAGGATCTGCTGCCGGCGCGCTTCATCCGGGGCCCGAGAGTAGCTCAGCGCGTCAGCCTTGCTCAGGACCATCGTAAGAATCTCTGCACCCTCGTATTCATTACTGCGCGTCCGGACGTGATAAGCGATCTCGAGGCCAAACGCATCAAAGTTCGCTGAAGGTGAGAAATACTGCGGGAGGAGGCCCAAGATAGGGAGTGCGACGTCGCTGAAGACGCGGCGGGCCCTTTGGTTCTGCGTCAGCAGCGCGGAGTTGAAGGCGGCGTTGTAGTCACCCGTGATCTTCAGGACTACCCGATTATGGAACAAAACAAACTCCAGCCCGCGTGTGTCAGCGCCGAGTTGATTCTTTGGACCCAGGCCGATATATCGCCGCAGCGAAAAGGGGAAAGGAAAGCTTGTCCGCCCAATAGCTCGATTCAGGGTAATCATCTTCGCGAAGTAAATCCGTTCAGGCTCCTTGAGGCGTGGATTGGTGATTTCGGCTGGGCTGATCTGGCAGGCGGCAAAGCTTCCGCCCTGAAGGACGAACAGCAACAGAAGCGTAAGCCTTCCAAGCTGTCTCGATACGATGGACATAACAACTACCTCGCCTTGTACTGTGGCTGGGGGCGGGCAGGCTTATGATAAGGGGGCTGAGCCACGGCTCGCATGTAAGCGATGATGGCACGAACTTCATCCTGGGTCAGCGACTTGCCGTAGGGGGGCATCGATGCGGACTTGCTCATCGCGCTGCCCCCTAAAGTGATGATGTTGTCCAAATAGGCGTCGCTCATCGAATTCAAAACGGTCCCATCGTTAATCAGATGGGGCGCGGGGTTCAGGTTGGGCCGGTTGGAAGGGCCTGCCGGGGTGGAATCCGCGTGGCACCACACGCAGTACACGTAGAAAAGCCGTTTCCCCTGGCTCTGCTGGTAGTCGAGCGGGATCAAGTGATCCGCGTTGTTCCAGTCCACCTCGGTGTCGTAAGCATTGCGAAGCGGATCAGGCTTCCGGGCAGCGTGCCTGGCGCGACATGCCGTTAGGGCTGCAAGCAACGGCAGCGCAAGGAGCGGGGCGTATCGCTTCATTGTGACCCTCCTGGCGCGGCGCCGGATCCCGCCTGGTTTTTTTGCTTAAGCGTAAGCAGATAGGCCGTCAACGCCTTGATCTCAGGCTCTGAAAAATCCCGGCGTGGTTCGATCGTGCCGGGAATGAGAGCCTGTGGATTTTTGAGCCACGCTTCGATCCACGCTGCGTCCATCCAATTCCCGGCGTTCGTCAGCGAGGGTCCCACGTATCCTCCCGTCGCGCCTATCGTGTGGCAGGACTGGCACTCGTACTTTACAAAATACAGTTGCTTGCCCAAGCTCGCCATTGGGGGCGTGAACTCTTTCGGATTCACGCCAGCCTTGTTAACTGAAGGATTCTGCAGCACCATCTCGACGTAATCCGCGATGGTGTTGGCTTCTTGATCGGTGAAGTTGAACTGTGGCATCCGCACCGTCAGGGTGGGCCGCAGCGTTTGGGGATTCTTCAAAAAGGCGACTAGCCAGGGGCGCTGCGACCGGCTGCCCTCAAAAGAGAGATCGGGAGCCAGGGTCCCGCCATAGCCATTGAAGCTGTGGCAGACAACGCACTTGAAGCGGTCGTATAGCCTCCCAAACTCTCCCGCCGGATCAAAGTTCGGCTGGCTGGCCGGGACCGCAAGCAACGCGAATCCAGGGTAGGTCGGGGTTCCGGTCATGCTTAACAGAGCGGTGGTGATCGCATCCAAGTCAGCGGAATCAAGATGATATTGCGGCATTAGCGCCGCCGGATTAACCGAAAGAGGATCAGAAACCTTAGCCTGGATATAGGCAACCAGGGTATGGGGAATTTTGGTGTTGCCGAAGAAGAGCTGGGAAACAGTTTTCCCACCCAGGATGGAAAGGTCCGGACCGAAATCCTTCTGTGGTGGTATTCCCGGAATGACGTGGCAACTGGCGCACCCCTTTGCCGTGAACAGGCGCCGACCATGCTGAATCTCCGAAGCCGCCGGAGGCCCCAACTTGGGGACGTCGCTCAGCAACTCGGGATCGGTCAGTTTATTGAGCATATACTGGGTCACAGCGTACAAATCTTTGTCCGACCATTCGTAGCGTGGCATCCGGGAGTGCGGCAGATAAGCTTGTGGATTTCGCAGCCAACTGACCAGCCAGTCCGGATTCACCTTGCTTCCCACTTTCGTAACTTCAGGCCCGATGTCGCCGCCGATGAGCTCGGTCTGGCCGAGGCGCACCACGGCCAGTGCATGGCAGTCTGTGCAAAACATCTGACGGAAGCGGAGTTCACCGTAGCTGAGGAGGTCGGACCGGCTCCGCCAAGCGGCCGCGACGCTCGGATCGATCTGAGAGGATTCAACAAGGGGGCTCTTCAGCGAGATCAGGTAGGCGGAGAGGTCCCGAACTTCCCCCTTCTTGAAGCGAAACTGGGGCATGCGGGGGTTGGTGTCGTAGCCATCGACAGCGACATTGCCCGAACTGTCGAGGACGGTTCGCGGCTCCTTGAGCCATTTGTAGATCCACGCCCGGCTGACCTCTGCCCCAATGTTGCTTAGGTCCGGGCCGAGCATGGGGGGACGCTCGATGTCCCGCATCTGATGGCATCCCACACAATTGTACTTGGCCAACAGTTCCCGGCCGCGGGTCAGTTGCGGGGCTTCGGGTAAGCTGTCCTGGTGACACACGCCGCAAGAGGCCTGAATGTAACGGATGGGCAGAAGCGGTTTCTCCCACGCCAGCGTCGTATCGTGCGCCTCTTTCACCTCGGTGGCAAGCCCCTGGCCGCCGTGGCAGACTACACACCCCCACGCCCGGACATGGTGAGGGATCATAGGATGAGCCCGAAAGGGTTGGGGAACGGAGTTGTCCAGTAGACTCGCCTCGGAAATACCTTGGTGGCAAGTCGTGCAACGGTCAGTGACATTCAGCTTGGGCAGCCAGATCTGGTCGATGCCACTGTGATAATCGGCCATCAATTGCCGACTATTGGCTCGGGTGCTTGCGAATTCAGCATACCTCTTCTCATAGCGTTTCCACCCGGCAAAGTGGTCTCGAATCGGGGAAATCGCCAGAACCGCAACAAAAATGACGGTCGAGACCGCATAGATCACGCGCAGGCGCTTTGGAATATGTCCCATCTGCTCAGCAGGCATCTCACCTCCACGGCCAGACCAGCGACCACCCCGCACCCCTGAAAGACGTCCCGACCAGTGTCAGAGTCAACGAAGTGGTGATAAACCAACTCATGATCCACCACGAAAGAGGCCGCCCGCGGAGGTAATGCATCAATCGCCCTCCTCGCGGTGGGAGAAAATAAGCGGCCAGAGCGAGAGCGGCGAAGGCTACTGTCGGGACGACGACATCGAAGGCTTCGTGGATCCCGAACACAATAAGCAACACCGTCACACCCCCCATAAAAGCCATCAGGCGGCGTGAGCGATTCCTCGCCCAAAGCGGCTCTCCTTTGACGTTCACATCAAAGTACGGAATGACCACGAGGGCCACGACTACCAAAGTCGGGATAAGGACGCCGGCAACCACGGGCGGCAGGTAATGGAGCAGCTCTTGTAATCCCAGAAAATACCAGGGGGCCTTGGCGGGGTTGGGCGTGAGCAAGGGATTGGCCAACTGCTCGAGCGGCGCATCCCAGAAAAGCGCCACGACGACGAGCGCCACGGTGAATATCTCGAAGGCAATAACCTCACGCAGCACCACGTGAGGGTAAGACATCAGTTGCCTCGGTTTGGCGCCCTTCACCTTGGCAGAGGTTTTCTTGGTGACGAAGACGATCCGCTGAGGGTCCTTGACGGCATCGGACCCGAAGCCCGCCTCATAGCTGTTCTTTTCGCTCATCACTCTCTCCCACAGTGACCGTTTCTTGTTCGACCTGAGTTGTCTCGACGCTCAGGGGGTCTTTTCGCTCCTCGCTCTCTCCCACACTCAGACCGCCGTCTTTTTGAATCCTCCAAAAGTGTACGCCAATCAGCGCCACCGCCAGAAGCGGCAGGATGACGCAATGGAGGACGTAGAAGCGGAGCAAGGCATTTTCGCCGATAATGTTTCCTCCCAGCAGTAAAAACCGGACCCGATGGCCAATAAAAGGCACATAGCCGATAATGTTCGTGCCCACGGTTATCGCCCAGAAAGCTAACTGATCCCAGGGAAGGAGGTAGCCGGTGTAACTTAAAAAGAGCGTAAGGAGAAGCAGCACCACCCCCACCACCCAATTGAATTCTCGCGGAGGCCTGTAACCTCCGCGAAAAAACACGTGGTACATATGCCAGAAGACCACCACCACCATCGCTTGGGCGGCCAGCCGGTGGAGGTTTCGCAGCAGAACCCCGTTCGAAACGACGAACCGAAGGTCCTTCATATCGGAGTAAGCTTCGGGCACCGCCGGGTGATAGTAAAGCATTAGCAGGATGCCGGTGACGGTGAGCACAATAAAGAGGAAGAATGCGAATGAGCCGAGGTAGTACGTTGCGCGAACGCGGAGACTCTTTTCGCGGGCTTTGACTGGCAAAGCGTGCAGGAACAAGTTGCCGAAAATTGCCAGGCTCCGAGTTCGATTGGTGCGGGCGGGGCCGCGACGGAAAACGGATTTCCATACCCGGTTATTGCGGAGATGTTCCAGCCATTGCTCGCGAGACAGGTAAGCCATCGGTTTCTCTCTTAAACTTTCAAGATTTGGGCCATGGGAACGATGTCCGATTTGTCGATCAGCAGCGTCCCGTCCGGCATGAGTCGCATCGCGAAGTGGGGCAGCGGGTACGGGGTGGGGCCACGAACTATAGCTCCGTCCCTCTTGTAGCGGCTCCCGTGGCAAGGGCACTCGATCAAGTTGGCCTCAGGATGCCACGCAGTGATGCAACCCAAGTGCTGGCAAATCATAGTCTCGGCATAAAAACCCCGCGGTGCCCTGACCAGATAGGTTAGTTGGTCCGTAATAGTGGTCACGGAGTTGATCGTGTAATCCTCCGGGGGACCCACACGGAAAGTGGGCGGTGGCTCGAACAGGACATTGGGTGAAATATATTTGACCGTCACAATGCCGGCTCCGACCGCAGCAATTCCCATGGCGCCGCCGGTCACCTCGTTGAAGAAGTCACGGCGGTTGATCCCGGTACTGTCTTCCGCCTTCGACTTTGGCTCCTGGTTTTCACGCTCGCTCATTTGACACACACCTCCATCGTTTGCTCCTCGGGATCGCGTTCAAATACTTCGTAGGCTTCCATAGTGATCGTGTGGACGGGGCAGCGCTCGGCGCAAAGTCCACAACGGATACAGATGGTTTCATCTTTTACCATGATGGAACCCTCGGTACAGGGCAAGTCCACAGCCTCCAGGTGTTGGAGCGTCCCGGCATGGAACGGCGCCTCGGCCATGAGGCGGGATTGGGTTTCCGGGCTCACCCGCAGTTGGCTGAGAGGAACGAGCTCAAGGCAATTCTCCGGACAGACGTCAACACAGCCGCCGCAAAGGATACATTCCGTTCCTTCAGCCTCGTTGCCGTCGAAGATCGTATTGATCCAGCATTGCAAGCATCGGCTCGCCTCCCGCCGCGCCTGTTCTTCGGTGTAGCCCGTTTCGACTTCCGTGAAGCCTGTCCGGCGGTCCACGGGAAGGACGGGCACGGGAAGCCGCGAATATTCATCGAAAGCTGTAAGCATCTGGTCTGTAATCATCTGGTGATGATCCAGGACGGTGATTTGCACGTACTTCGGTCGTGGCTTCCATGCGGTGCCGCGCAGATACCGGTCGATTTGCTCGGCAGTCTTCTTCCCGTCGGCGACCACGTCGATCACCGAGCGGGGCCCAAAGGCGATGTCTCCGGCGGAGAAAATTCCGGGGACGGTCGTCATGAATGTTTCCGGATCAACTTTGATGGTCCCCTGGCGGGTGGTCTCAACACCGTCAGCCGGCGTGAGAAACGAAAGGTCCGAGGTCTGCCCGATCGCCAGAATCGCGGTATCACAAGGAATCACCGCCTCCGTGCCGGGCTCAAACGTCGGATTGAAGTGGTGCTGGGCGTCAAAAACGGAGGCGCACCGGATCGTTTCAAGGCCGGCGACTTTCCCGTTCTTCGCGATGAACCGCTTCGGCCCGAGTGAAGGATGGATTTTCAACCCTTCTTCCTGCCCCTGTTCGATCTCCTCTTCGTAAGCCGGCATTTCCTGGCGCGACTCCAGGCAGACCAATTGGACCTCGCGGGCGCCCATGCGCAAAGCGACGCGGGAAACGTCCATCAGCTCTTTCATGGCAAGATCGAGCTCTGCTGGAGGTAGGCTGTCCGGCAGAAGTGAACTGCTCAAGGCTTCCAAAGTCATTTCTTGCTGATGCCGGAGCGCTGACCGCGCCACATCAAGAGCCACATTGCCGCCGCCAATCACGACCACTCGCTTTCCTATCGAAAGCCGGTAGCCCAAGTTAGCATTCAGCAGGAAATCGACGCCTTTGATGACACCATCCAAGTCGTGGCCGGGGATGGGCAGGTCGCGACTACGGTGGAGTCCCAAGGCCAGGAGGATAGCCTTAAAGCCTTGGGCGCGCAGATCGGCCAGCGAGAAATCCCTACCCAGGCGCGCGTTGAGTTGAAGCTGGGGTCCGAGATCAAGAATCTCGCGGATCTGGGCCTGCAACACGTCGCGCGGCAGGCGATACTCGGGAATACCCAGGTGGAGCATGCCCCCAGCCACGGGCGCCGCCTCAAACACCGTGACGGAGTAACCCAGCAGCGCCAGATCATGCGCCGCGGCCAGTCCCGCCGGGCCGGAGCCGATAATGGCAACCTTCTCCTCCCGGCTGACTTTCGGCTTCTCAGCAAATAGATCGATCGGATTTCGAGATTCAGGTCCGTGACGCTCCGTTAGGAAGCGTTTGAGAGCCCGGATCGAGATGGGCGCATCGAATTTGCCGCGCCGGCAGGCCGTCTCACACGGATGGCTACAGACCAGTCCGCAAATTGAAGCGAAAGGATTGGGCTGACGGGCGTACCGGTAGGCTTCCTCATACCGTCCTTCCGCAAGCAAAGTGACATACCTGCCCGCCTGTGTATGTACCGGGCACGCCTGCATACAAGGAAAGTTCGATTCCAGCCAATCGAGATCTACCCGTTTGGTCCATGACTTCATTACAACACCTCCACTTCAAATCGCCTCAGACCGACTAGGCGTGACCCCCTCACCCGTCCCGCTGCGCGGGCCACCCTCTACCCCTGAAAAGGGGGAGAGGGGTTGGGGGTGAGGGGGCAACGGAAAGCCTGACTCATTTAGTGCAAGTTCGCCGAACCTAGGTGTCTAGCCCCATGAAGCCGGCAAGTGTCTATCGCCGATAATTCGGGTTTACCGTCGTAGCTCCGGTGGCGGCGACGTCAACGGCTTGGCTATCGACTTTGCTGCCTTCTTCGCTCCAAAACTTCAGCGTGTAATGTCCGGGTGGAACGCCCTTGATGTCAAAGCTGCCATTCGGGCCCGCGACAGCAAAATAAGGGCTGGAGACAACCACGATGTAACCGGACATCTCCGTATGAACATTGCACAGGAGCGGGATAACACCCAGATTGTTGAATGTATAGGACAATTTCTGGCCCATCGGTCTGGTCCCGAGGTTATTCGCCAGTTTCTTGTTGCCGCCGACCCAAGGCCAAAACACATTATGTAACGTCGGTTCGCTGTTCAGGAATTCCACCGTCGTCCCCTTGAGGATCACGAGCACGTGGGGAATGAATTTCAGGTGATTTTGGTCAACGATGGCCTGTTTGGCGGGCGGGGCGAAGGTCTTCCCCGTGATGGCGCCAACCCATACGGCAGCGTTCTTGGCAGCACTACCCCCCGCCGCGGTCACGGTACCCTTGATCTCTCCCGCCTGGACCGCCACGGCCGCGAGATAAACAACTAAGATTAACACCGCCGCCCGAACGCCCTGTTTAAGGAATTTTGTCATGGCTTAACCTCCAGAGAAATTTGGGGTTCGCCGCGCATAGTCCGCGGTCCCCGAAATTGATTCAATATGCAAAATCGATTCCCAATAGCGCTCCATTGGGATGGTAGAAGGGCGGCAATAACCCCCCAGGGACCGGGACCGCCCACCGATGCTCGTATTCAAAATTCACCTTAATGTTCGCTCGTACTAGAAGTTGAACCCCGGGGCTGAAACGATCGCGAGCGAAGCCCGTGGAGAGACCGCTGTAGAAGTCGAAGGGAGCGTTCACCACGTCGAAACGCATAATGGGGATGAGCCAGGGATACAGCCAGTACTCCGCCTGGACAAAGCCACCACTGTAATTAACCGAGGGACCGTGTAGGAGCAAGTTCCCACTGGAAAGCGTAGTCGGGATCAGATTGGCATCATGGGAAAACATTCCCAAGCCATAGAGTTCGAACTTGCTCTGGTATCGGAAACGGAAGTAACTGCCCACTTTGTAATAGGGCTCGTCGATGGCTGGGAAGCCGGGGAATAAAGTGTGGTCGGCATTGAGCCCGTTTTGACCATAGTCATAGAAAGCGCCCAGGCGGAGCGAGGTGTGGTCGTGCGGGCCGGTGGGGCCAGAGGCTTGCACCGCTTTACGGACTTGCGGATTGCGCTCCAGATTGAACTGCTCGAAAACATTCGCGTAAACATTCTTCCCATTGTTTCCCGGGGGGTTGTCGTTACTCCCGTTGGTAATGGCCACCGACCAGTTGAAATTTCCGTCGTGCGGATAGCCGCTGAATTCCACGCCGCGCTGCATGCCGCATAAACATAAGGGGTTGCTGGTTGTGCCCAGCGCGCCCGCCACCGGAAGCTCATCATAGATGTCATAATCGGTGGGATTGATGGTGTAAGCTTGGCTGAAAGGCAGGTCTAGCTCGAACTGGCCAAAACGGACATTGAGCGCGTCTTTAGGCAGGTGGAGGTAGTGACCGATATCATTCGCCTTCAGGTAGGCGAACCCCAGGCTGCCCGCAGCATTCTGGCCGCCCACGGAGATATCATCATCGACCCACCACGAAAGGTTGGGTCCAAAGCTACCCGCTGTAAGGGCGGTAAAGGTATTGGGAGCGAAGAGGTCCAGGCGGGGCAAAAAGCCCATTGCCAAAGGTTGCTTGCTGTTGTATTGCGTGTAACCTTCGTAGCGGAATCCAAGAGGCACACTGCCGGGGATCTCGCCGGGATAGATCGCTTTGGGGAAAATCTTCTTGTAAGCAGGGGCCCCTAACATCTGCTGGGGGATTTGAACAAAACTGGCGTCGTCTTTAGGAAATTTGAATCCCCTCTTATAGAAGGCCCACCCGAAGTCATTTAGTTCGGGGAAATCGCTGTGGCAAGTCGAGCATGAAGTCCGATACTTCCGCGCAAAGGCCGGAATTGCAGATGCGCGTCGCGTTGGAAGGAACAGAAAATTCAATATGACACACAACGCCAGCACAAGAAAAAAGCCCAAGCCTTGCCACGAACGCTTCGACATATCGGACACCTCCTTATGTTACCAGTCTTAACAAGCGGCGGTCGGCGTTTGTCCTGCCAAAGGGGACGTTAACGCCACGGCGATCATCCTCGCGCCTCAGAATAGGACGGCCATAGAACCTTTATTACGCGCTTTGACGCTCACGTTCGTACTCTGACAGCATCGTTCCCTGACGACGAACCTCCTGCATCCTGTCCAATAATTCCCCTTGTTCCCGCTTGGGCATCCGTTCAATCCAAAGGCTCAGTCCATGAACAAAAACCTCATGCGGCGCCCTTGCTGCCCGGCGACGTTTGGTCCTTCAGGCGCCGTGACTCTGCGATTTGCGCCAGGGTGCTGCCTTCAAAGAAGCGCACGAGTTGATCCCGGACCCCGAGCCATCCCTCGTGGAGGGGGCAGCCCCCGAGACGGGCGCAGGGT
>Ga0307373_10012393_pt1 | contig 12125 bp, 9 predicted proteins | sample OX2MG_FD_202534 | JGI IMG/M metagenome (GOLD analysis project Ga0307373, IMG submission 202534) | Soil microbial communities from Risofladan, Vaasa, Finland - OX-2 | ecosystem: Environmental > Terrestrial > Soil > Coastal area > Acid sulfate soil | place: Finland: Risofladan, Vaasa | collected...
CGAAAGCCGTGATCCCGCGGATGCCGCTTTCGCCGCGGCAAACGCGTTGCCAGAGATCCTCGACTTGGCGACTAAGCGAAGTGACTGCGCCGAGCCCGGTTACGACAACACGTCGTTTCATCGCAAGCTCGTTGAACTCGGTGCGTTCGAGGGAATCAACCCGCCTGGCTCTTTTCGATGTAGTCGATCGCCTGCCCGACCGTCTGGATTTTCTCCGCCGCGTCGTCTGGGATGTTGATGTCGAACTCCTCTTCGAGCTCCATCACCAATTCGACCGTGTCGAGGGAATCGGCGCCAAGGTCGTTGACAAACGACGTCTCCGGCGTGACCTGGTCCTTGCTGACCCCCAACTGTTCGGCCACGATATCGATCACACGTTCTTTGACTGAGGCCACCGTACCGATCCTCCTACGCACCGAAAACCAAGGTGTTCGACTGAAACGCGAATAAGCTCCCCGCCGGCCCTCTAGAATAGCGTTCCGCCGGGAGCACGTAAATCTTACGATAATGGCGGATTCCCGCAAGACAGAAAGATATAACCTGTTTTCCCCTCCTTGTCCATATCTACGCCGTTAATCCTCCGTCGACCGTCAATACCTGACCGGTGACGTACGCCGTGGCGGGAGCGGCCAAAAACAGAACGGCCGCCGCGATTTCTTCCGGCTTGCCCAGGCGTTTGGCCGGAATCCGCGTTTTGACCTCACCCAGGATGCTTTCGCCCAGGGCGGCGGTCATTTCAGTCTCGATAAAGCCCGGGGCGACCGCGTTGACCGTCACCTTGCGGCCCGCCAGCTCGCGGGCCACGGTACGGGTCATCCCGATCAAACCGGCCTTTGAAGCGGAATAGTTGGCCTGCCCCGGGTTACCCATCAACCCCGAAACGCTGGCGATATTGATGATCCGTCCGTAACGGGCGTGCAACATCGGCCGGGTGACGGCCCTGGTGAACAGAAAGGCGCCGCGTAGGTTGGTGTTAATGACTTCGTCCCACTGGTCGTCCTGCATCCGCGGAATCAACGTATCGCGGGTGATGCCGGCGTTGTTGACCAGGATATCGAGCCGTTGCCATTGTTCCAGGACGGCATCGACCACGACCTGCACGCTTTCCGACCTGGTCACGTCGCACTCGAAGCAGGCGGCGGTGCCACCCGCGGCGGTGATTTGGCCGACGGTTTGGTCAAGCTTTTCGCGATTGCGGGCCACACATGCCACCTTGGCACCTGACCGCCCGAGGGCCAAAGCGATGGCGCTGCCCAGGCCGCGCGAGGCGCCGGTGACCAGTGCGACCTGACCGGACAAATCGACGGTCATTTGACCGTTGGGGGCTTCGGGCATGTTTCACTTTCCATATCTAGCGATACCTCGTTCCCACGCTCTGCGTGGGAACGGCTATTTGGCCGCTCCGCGGGGCCGGCGCCGCCTTCTCCTTTTTACGCCGCGACGCTTTCACATTTCGCCGCGCGGTCGATACGCCTCAGCAGGCCGCGCAGCACCCTGCCGGGGCCAATCTCGTAAAACCGGTCGAAACCCCGATCGAGCAGATAGCGGATCGAATCTTCCCATCGCACGGGCGAAACAACCTGCTCGATCAACAACCGGCGGATTTCCTCCGGGCTATCGTGTGGCAGGGCATCGACGTTCGAAACGACGGGAATTCGCGGCTTGCCAAGCGGCACGCCGGCCAGCGCCTCGGCCAATCGTCCGATCGCCGGCTGCATGATCCGCGTATGAAAGGCCCCGGCGACCGCCAACGGCACGGCCATCATGGCACCCGCGCTGGGGGCCAATTCCACGACTCTCTGGCACGCGGCCTTCGTGCCCGACACGGCCAGGTTGCCCGGACACAAGTAGTTGGCGATTTGCAACAACTCGCCACCGCCGGCCGGTTGATGGACGATTGCCTGTTCGCAGAGAGCTTCGACTTGCGCCCGTTCCAATCCCAGCACGCTAACCATTCCACTGGGCGACGCGTCGGCCGCTGATTGCATTGCGCGGCCGCGCTCCTGGACGAGTTTCAATCCTGTTTCGAAGTCGAGTACGCCCGCGAAAACCAACGCTGTATACTCACCCAGGCTCAGTCCGGCCGCGGCCTCGCACCCCGCCACCACCTCCGGCGATTGCGTCCGCAGCGATTCGAGCGCCGCGAGGCTGGTGACGAACAGTGCCGGTTGGCTATGGACCGTCGAATCGAGCTGGTGCGCTGGACCCTCGAAGCAAATGCGCGCCAGGTCATAACCCAGGATTTCGCCGGCACGAGCGAACAGACGGCCCGCCTCCGGCAGCGACTCGGCCAACGCCCGGCCCATGCCCACCGTCTGGGCGCCTTGTCCGGGAAAAAGAAAGGCGATCTTACCCACTATTCGTCCGGCTCCACTTTTCGTCGGGCGCCATTATTCGTCGGGCTCAACCACGACCCGCCCCATGTAGTAACCGCAATTGGGGCAAACCACGTGCGACGGCAGGGCCGTGCTGCACCGAGGGCAGTAGAACAACTGCTTGGGCTTCTTGGCATCGTGAGCCCGGCGGCTTCCTGTGCGGGCGTTGGAATGTTTTCGCTTTGGTACGGCCATGAGAAAAAGCTACTCCAGCGGGGTATTTCTCCTCGCCCAGAAAATTAAGCGGTTTTTTGAGAAACCGATGATCCTAAAGGGGGAGCCGCAGGGTGTCAAGCCGCCCCGTTCTGCCCGTTCTGCCCCCAGCAGAAGGATGATGTATCGGAATTCATAAGAATTCCAAGCGTTAAAGGCCGACGGTCTCTTCGTCTCCCCCGGCCTTAAGTTCCGGCGCCCAAGAATATCTGCGTAAAGGAGGCGCATTGTCAAAAGAACGTGCTATAGCAATAATATGGGCATGGCGCGATCCAAGAAACCAAATCGTGAAAGCCGAAAAAACGTGTTGCGGATTCTACTTACGGAAACCGAACGCAAGGTCCTGGACGAAGCCGCAAATTCCGAAACAATCGGCACGTCGTCGTGGGCTCGGATGCAGCTTTTGCAGCTCGCCAAGCCGAAGGCTTCCACGCCAGACAACGCTGTCATGCTTCAATGGGCTGACAACGCCAAGATCCCGCCCGAACTCGACAACGATGACGAGGAAGAACGTCCTTGGTAGAGCCCACGTAAAATATGTTCGTGCCACCTATCTGCCAGGGTCGCATCATCTGGATTAATGTCCCTGGGAAAGGTGGCAAGGCGAAACGTCGGCCGGTTGTAATTACCACGTCCGATGCCGAAATCACGGCAGAGACCGAGCTCGCCGGCATCGTGTGTTCGCACACGTCAGCGAACGTAGAACCGCGCCCCGCCGACTACGTTGAGATACCACACCACCCCGCCGGGCGTTGCCGCACGAAGTTGAGAAAGCCAACCGTCGCTGTCTGTCGATGGCCCGTCAAATTGAAAAAGGAAGAAATTGCTGGATTGGCAGCCGACGATTTTGGAGGCGTCGTGAACCCAAACCTATTGGAAAAAGTCATCAAGACGACGGCGGCGCTCCAGGGGCCGGCCAAGTGATCCATGGTGCGTTCCTACGTCGAATCTCATGGCGCCGGCAGCTCACTAGGCATCGCATTTCGCGCTGCATCCAGCGCGGCGGATAGCTTGGAAGCATCTTTGCCACCGGCCTGGGCCATGTCGGCTCGGCCGCCACCCCGTCCGCCGACTACTTTGGCAGCACTCTGTATCCAAACTCCCGCACTAAAGCCACGACTGACAAATCCTTCGGTCACACCCGCAACAAGCACGACCTTTTCATCCTCGGTTCGAGCTCCAAGTAGGACTGCGACTTCGCCTTCCTTTCGTCGAAGTTGGTCGATCAACTGCCGCAGTCCGTCCGGAGTGCCTCCAGAAACCTCTTTCACGATGACCTTAGCGACGTCGCCGCCGGTCGCGGCGCCACCCACCGCACCCGGACCAGAAACCACTTGCACGGAGGCTGCTCCACCGAGGCGGACACCGCCGTGGTTCTGAAGCAACTCGTCGACCGACGCGCCCCCCGCTCGTCCACCGGCCGACAATTGCTTCTTCAACTCGCGGGCTTCCTTGACCAAGGCCGTGACACGCGCGGGCACCTCGGCCGGAGGCACTCGCAATGCCGCGGCCGTTTCAGCCAACGCCGCCTCGGTCAAGCGAACGCGCCGGTGCGCAGCCGGCCCCGTCACCGCCGTGATCCGACGTGTGCCGGCCGCGACGCTCTCCTCACCCACGATCTTGAACAGTCCCACCTGTCCCGTGTTGTCCAAGTGCGTGCCGCCGCAGAGTTCTTTGCTGAACTCGCCCATCGACACCATCCGCACCACGTCAGGGTACTTTTCTCCAAAGAGCATCATCGCCCCTTTCTTGCGGGCCTCGGCGATCGGCAGCGCCGTCCAATGGACCGGTTCGCCGGCGGTGATGCGCTCGTTGACTTCGTCCTCGATCTTGGCCAACTCGTCGCGAGAAATCGAGTGCGGATTGGTAAAGTCGAACCGTAGCAAGTCGCGGTCGACCTTGGAGCCTTGCTGCTGGGCGTGGCGGCCCAGGTACTTCTGCAAGGCGTGGTGCAGGATGTGCGTGGCCGAGTGAGCACGGCGGATCCCCTGACGGCGGTCGGCGTCGACCCGAGAGGTGACCGTCGCGCCCTGCTTGATCACGCCCTCGCGCAGGTGTCCGTAGTGCAGGATGAAACCGCCCTCCTTCTGGGTGTCGATCACCTCGAATCGAACGCCATCGCCGACGATCTCTCCGGTGTCGCCCACTTGCCCGCCGCTCTCACCGTAAAACGGCGTGCGATCGAGGACCACCACGATCGCCTCTTGATGGTTGATCTCGTCGATTTGGTCGCAGAGCTTGTCGTGGGCGATCAGTCCCACGACCTTTCCCGTGGACGTGGTCTGTTCGTAACCAAGAAAATCGCTGCCGTGCAGGGCTTTCTTCAAACCATCGAGAGGGCCGCTCCTGAACAGTTCCTGCTTTCGTCCGCCGCCGGAAACGTCCCCGTGCTCCTCCATCGCCTTGCGATATCCGGGCCAGTCGAAAGTGAAGTTGTGCTCGGCGGCAAGCGTCTCGAATAGCTCGGGCGGAAAGCCGTGGGTCGTGTACATGTCGGCCGCCTCGTGGCCGGCGACCATGATCCGGCCGTCGTCGCGCATGGTCGCGAAGATCCGTTCGATCCGCTCCAGCCCGCCGTCGATCGTCGAAAAGAAGTTGCTCTCTTCTTTCTCGATGACCTGGCTTACCCGGACCGTGGTTTCGCCCAGTTCCGGGTAGGGGTGTTTCATGGCCGAAGCGACGGCCGGCACCAGCTTGTGCAGGAACGGCCCTTGGAGGCCCATTTGACGGCCGTCGAGCACCGCGCGGCGCAAGAGCCGCTTGATGACGTACTTTTCCTTGTTGGGACCGGGGTAGACGTTTTCGTGAATCGCGAACGTGCAGGCCCGGACGTGATCGGTGATCCGCCGCAGTCGCCGGCCGTTGTCGTTGGCCGGATCGTACCTCATTCCGCATACTTCGGCCGCCGCTTCCACGATTGGCCGCAGAATGTCGATGTGGAAGTTGCTATCCACTCCTTGCAACACGGCGGCGGTACGTTCGAGTCCCATGCCCGTGTCGATGTTCTTGCTCGGCAGCGAGCGAAGGTTGTTGGGCGGCTCGCCGACGCGGTTGAACTGGGTGAATACCAGGTTCCAAATCTCGACGGAAGCGCCCGTGCCGGAGTGGTAAAAGATCTCGCTGCACGGGCCACAGACGCCGTCGGGCCCTTGGCTGGGGGCGCCCGCCGGCCAGAAATTGTCGTCCTCGCCCATCCGCTCGATCCGCCCGGGCGGCAGCTTGATCTCACGACTCCAGATTTCGGCCGCTTCGTCGTCATCGACGTAGACCGAGACGCTCAACTTGTCGGCGTCGAGACCGAGCCATTGCTTGGAGGTCAGAAACTCCCAAGCCCAGTGGATGGCCTCGCGCTTGAAATAATCGCCGAAGCTGAAATTGCCCAGCATTTCGAAGAACGTATGGTGGTACGCCGTGCGGCCCACATTGTCGATGTCGCCGGTTCGGAGGCATTTCTGGCAAGTCGCGGCTCGCGTGAACTCGAGCTTGCATTTGCCCAGGAAGTGGTCCTTGAACTGGTTCATTCCCGCGGGCGTGAACAGCACCGAGGGATCCCATGTGGGCACCAACACGTCGCTGGGCCGCCTCACGCAACCCTTCGACTCGAAGAAGGCCAGGTATTTTTCGCGGAGCTCGTCGGTTTTCATCAGCGCGTGTTCGTTTGCCGCCGTTTTAGAAAGGAGGATATGGGGATGCGGAGGAGATCACGGGATGAAAGCGAAGGGATCTAGGCGGCGGGATGAGGGAGGGGTTTTGCAACTTCGCCTGGCTACCGCTACTCCGCGGCGATGATCACAACCGATCCCTCTCCCGTCGGTGTGACGACGGTGACCTGCACGGGCCCGGTCTTGTCGGCGACCGCGCCGCGGAAGTCGTCGGGAGTTTCAAGGGACCTGCCGGCCGCGTGACTGATCGGCGCGCCTGGCCTCAAGCCGGCCTTGGCCGCCGGACTGCCGGGTTCGACTTCCGTCACCGTGACGTAGGTTCCCTTGAAGCTGCCTTGGTCGAGCTGGCCCTGCGATCCACCTGTCGGATCGACGGCCGTGGGGTACTCGACTCGCAATCCGCGCCAGGCCGGTGGTCGCCGCGTGGCGATCCGCCGCTTGTCGACCCAAAACTTGCTGAGCGTGACCTGCTTCTGGAGCAATCGACCATCATGCATCAACGTCAAAGTCACTGTGGCCGCGGCGGGCAGTTTGCCAATTTGCAATCGCAAGCCATCCGCGTCGTGGATCGGCTGTCCGTCAACATGTGTGACCACGTCGCCGTTACTGACGCCGGCGAGGCCCGCTGGCCATCTCTTGTGTAAACCGGTCACCAGTGCGCCGGAGCGCCGCCCATGCGAATCGACAAAGTTTTCCGGCTCGATGCCAAGTAAACCGTACTCGACTTCACGTCCCTCTTTCAACGTCTCGACGACCCTCAGGAACAGGTCGTCCACCGCGATGGCATATCCCGCCGACTGTTCGAAGCCGGCCAGGGCGGCCTGCGACGTCGTGAGCCCGACCATGTCACCATGCAGGTCGACGAGCGCGCCGCCACTGGTTCCCAGGTTCAGCCTCGCGTCGGTTTGAATCAACGTGCCGAATTGGTGCAAACTTCTCGGAAATTCACGGGCGCTATCCACTTCCGAGGGAGGAGCGGCCCGACGCGAAAGGTTGGCGACGATACCCCAACTGGCGCTCACCTGTCCGTCGCGCGCAATCGCGTAGGGATTGCCAAGCGCCACCACGAATTGGCCTTTCCTCAGTTTGGCGCCGTCGCCGAACCGGATCGGCACGAAGTCTTCCGCATTCCGTCGGGGAGTGACGACCTCCAAGACCGCCAGATCGCTGCGCGGATCGGCCGCCTTGATTTGCATACGGAACGAACGTCCCTCGGCCGTGGTCACCCAGTATTCGTCCGTCAACTCGTCCCCCAACACATGCATGTTCGTCAGCACGAGACCGTCGCGATCGACGACGACGCCGCTGGCAAACTCGTTCGGAACGAAATCCGGATCTCCCGGTCCCGGCGGCGATGGCGCGCCGATCCCGCGTAAAACGCGAATCCGGTCCGGCCGCGTGTCGCGGTTTGTCTGTTCGTCGTGGCCGGTCGTCGAACGGCGCGCGATGCTGACGACCGATTTCTCGGCGCGCCGGATCGATCGGGCGACGACCCGTTCGATGGCCGAGACCAGCTCCAGGTCGGCCGCGGCCTGGCGATCGTCGTCGGCCATCTTGTCCTCCTGGGCCCGCGCGTCGTGAGGTGGCCGCTGAGCGGAGGAAACGCTTACGAAGCATTGCAGAAGCAACGCCGACGACAACAATAGCCGAATCTTGGTCATGGGTCATTCCGAGTCTTCGGTGGCCTGCTCTTCGACGCCGTCGCCGCCCGACATGCCGGGTGCGACGTTGCCGGGCGCCAGATTGCCGGCCGCCATGATCTTCGTCTTCAACTCCTCAACCAGCGCGGGGTTCTCCAGCAAAAAAGCGCGGGTCTTCTCGCGGCCCTGCCCAAGCTGCATTTCGCCGTAGCGGAACCAGGCCCCCGAGCGAACTACCAGCCTCTGGGCCATGGCCAAATCGAGCACGTCGCCTTCGTAGCTGATGCCGCTGGTATGCATCATATCAAATTCGGCCACCCGGAAGGGAGGGGCGACCTTGTTCTTGACGACTTTCGCACGCACCCGCTGGCCCACGACGTCTTCCCCCTCCTTCAGTTGGCCGATCCGCCGCACATCGATGCGGCAGGAACTGTAGAACTTCAAAGCACGGCCGCCCGGGGTCGTTTCGGGGCTCCCGAACATGACCCCGATTTTCTCGCGAATCTGATTGATGAAGATCACCGAGGTCTTGCTTTTCGAGATCGCGCCGGTCAGCTTTCGCATGGCCTGGCTCATCAAGCGGGCTTGCAGGCCCACGTGCGAGTCGCCCATGTCGCCATCCAACTCTTTTTGCGGCACCAAAGCGGCCACGGAATCGATCACGATCACGTCGACGGCATTCGACTTGATCAGCATTTCCGTGATATTCATCGCTTCCTCTCCGCTACCGGGTTGACTTACCAGCAGCGTTTCCAGCTCGACACCCAGCTTCTTGGCCCAACTCGGGTCGAGCGCGTGCTCGGCGTCGATGAAGGCGGCGATGCCGCCGCCCCGTTGGGCCCGCGCCACCACGTGCAACGCCAAGGTCGTCTTGCCGCTCGATTCCGGCCCGTAGATCTCGACAATTCTACCTTTTGGAATTCCCTGCCCCCCCAATGCCAGGTCGAGGGACAGGCTGCCAGTGGGGATCCCCTCGATCCGCGCGCCGTGTTCGACGCCCAGGGGCATGATCGCACCCTCGCCGAATTGCTTTTCGATCTGTGCCAGGGTGTTCTTGAGGTTCGGATTGTCGTTCAAAAACGATTGGGAGGCGGTATTCCCCTCGGATTTCTTACCGGCAGTCTTCGCGGAGGTTTTCACGAGCGGATTCTCTTCCTTCTTGGGCATGCGATGATTCGATTTTGTGGCGGTGACCATGTTTTATTCCCTTCCTCCATTAGAACCGTTGGCCCGGCCCCGTTTGCCCGCCGGACACGCAATAGTAAGTGGACCTCTGGATAGTGTATCGGCGTCCACTGACTGTTGCAAGAGGAGATTCTGGTTTTTCGCCCTCCACCTCGCTTGGAAATGTAAGGTCATGGCCACCGCGCCGGAGACCCCCTCCGACGCTGGCGGATTCTAGCACATGGGGTACGTATTACAACGACCGGCCACGCCAACCTATTGGGCTGCTCGATTCCGCTCGCGGCGATCGAAAAACGAACGAAAGCACTCGCATCGAACCAACCTTCATTTTCTCCGCCGCCCAAGCCTTTGACAAGACCTCAATGTCCGTCAAGCGTGGCCGTGGCCAAGGGTTCGTAGATCGGACCGTCTCGATCCAACTGGCTGGAAAATACGATCACCTCGTCGACGCTGACGACTCCGCCCACGAAGTCTGCCTGTTGCCGCAGCAGGTGGCCGAGCTCGCTCAAGCCTGGTCGCCCGTCGCGGACACGGCCAATGGTCAAATGGGGACGAAAACGGCGCGCCTCGCGGCGAAAACCCAACGGCGCCAGTTCGCGCTCGACCACGGCGTTGAGCTCCACCATCTGCTCGCTACCGTCGGCGACTCCCAACCAGATCGTCCGCGGCCGGTCCAGGTCGGGAAACGCCCCGGCGCCGCGCGCCACGATCTCGAAAGGCGGCAGCGAAGCGACCGCGCGCGTAACGGCCTCGCAGACCGTCGGCACCTCAAGCAGGTCGACGTCGCCCAGGAACTTGAGCGAGAAGTGCAGGTTTTCAGGCTCAACCCAGCGGACCGTGGCCGCCGTGCCCGAGAGTTGGCCTATCAACTGCCGCGCGCGGCTCCGGACCTCGCGAGAGGCGGCGACGGCGATGAACGTGCGTAAGGGACGGGACATAGAAGTGGTCATTAGTCCTTTGTCATTGGTCATTTGTTGCCGTGGTCATTGGTCGTTAGCCATTTGAGGATGGTAGCTTGTGCCAATGCAAGCGCCCGTGCTCTTAAACTCGAATCCCAACCAATGACAAAGGACCAATGACAAAGGACTCGTCAGAAACTCAACATCTTTCGGTACTCGGTGAGCCGCTGGTCCAAGTCGGCGCGGCCGATGCAATGCATCCGGTCGAGACTGAAGTCCTCGACGTTGAAGCTCGCGACGACCGTGCCGTAGGCCATGGCCTCCTTGAGCGTCTTCGGCTCGAAGTTCCCGCGCTCGGCCAGGAAGCCCATCATGCCCCCGGCGAAACTGTCGCCCGCGCCGGTCGGATCGACGACGCTGGCCGTGGGATAGGCGGGCATGACGTACGTTTCGTGCTGGCTGAAGAACATCGCCCCGTGCTCCCCCTTCTTGAGGACCACAAACCGTGGTCCCATCCGCTGCGCCTCACGCCCCGCGCAAACCAGGTTCTCTTCGCCCGTCAGGAGCCGGGCTTCACTGTCGTTGAGCACCAAACCGTCGATCCGCTTGAGCAATTGCAGCAGCTCGTCGCGCTGAATGTTGATCCAGAGATCCATGGTGTCGGCCACCGTGAACGTGGCCCCCCGCACCTGGTCGAGCACCCGCAATTGCAAGCCGGGCGAGCCATTGGCCAGGAACAGAAAACGGCTTTGCCGGAACGATTCGGGCAAGACCGGGTTGAAGTCGCCGAACACGTTGAGATGTACTTCCAACGTTTCCCGGTCGTTCATGTTCGGCAAGTACTTGCCGCGCCAGCGAAACGTCTTCGCTCCGGGCACCACGTGCAGCCCGGAGGTATCGATGCCGCGGGCGGCCAGCAAGTCGGTATGCCGCTGGGGCCAATCATCGCCCACGACGCCCACCAGCCGCACCGGCGCAAAATAGCTCGCGGCATAGGAAAAGTAGACCGCCGATCCGCCCAGCACGTCGTCGCGCCGCGCCGTGGGGGTCTCGACACTATCCAGGGCCACCGACCCGACGACCAGTAGCGGCATGACGTTAATCCTGTGCTTGCAAGGGAGTTTCGACGGCGCGGCAACGGCAATTATCCGAGTTTGTCCAACGGACGCAACCGGCACAGCAAGCGCAGCGAAGAAAACCAATTCTCCGCCATCCCCACGCCAGTGAGCCTCGCGACCTACGTGGTTGGAACCGGTCGCGTGTTCATCTTGAACTGCGGCGAGCACGACCGGCTTTTAGTAAATAGGGGGGAAACAACTGTCCGCACTGTCCGCAGCGCCCACATGCCGCCGGCAAGTGATTACTGTCAAACGTCTTGCGACTATTCTGCATGCGGACAGTTGCCATCCCCCAACTGTCCGCGACTGTCCGCAACTGTCCGCAATGACCGGACGTTTGGGAAATATGGGAGGTGTACGTAGCTTTCAAGAGCTGCGAACATGGTGCCGGCAGCGGTGATTTCGATAGGGAACCCCCTCTCCCGGCGCGCCGAGATTTCGTCAGCAGAGTGCCAACGTAGCGACTGCGGGCCCAGAACAGGAATCGGCGGCATTGTGTTGGGAAACGTGCGCTCCAGGAGCGTGCCCAACATGTCCCGAGCGGGTCTGCCCGTTTTTTGAGCACACTTCGGCGACCGAATACCTCGCCTTGAAGGGTCGCTTTGGCGGATAATTATCTCTACTGAAAAAGTGTCTTCTATCGAAGTTTTTGAGTTATGCTATTCCCGCCTGGCACTGCCGGATGGGTCGGCTCACCAACCCCATGTGCCCAGTAATTTGGCAGACACTGCGCGAAAACGACGCACCTCCAACTGCTCGGAATTTGCCATCTCGGCCGGCGACCGCGAAGTTTTCCGCCGGCCATCTTCGCAACCGGCGAGATTCAATCGCGCCGCGAGGACCGCTAACCCCGAGCCGGACATTCGCGCGGGCGTACCGTCCACCCCATCAGTAATAATACCGATGTCCAGTCATCAAGGCAAGCCACCCCGTAGACACGGCCGATCATAGTTTCAAACCGCGCAAACCCTGAGGGACGAGTTTCTTGGGGTTGCGTTCACATTTGGGCCCCTAGCCCGGATTATTCATAGAG
>Ga0307373_10012394_pt1 | contig 12125 bp, 11 predicted proteins | sample OX2MG_FD_202534 | JGI IMG/M metagenome (GOLD analysis project Ga0307373, IMG submission 202534) | Soil microbial communities from Risofladan, Vaasa, Finland - OX-2 | ecosystem: Environmental > Terrestrial > Soil > Coastal area > Acid sulfate soil | place: Finland: Risofladan, Vaasa | collected...
TGAACGTCGCCTGGAACATCACGTACACCGTCTCGGGGATGGTCGGGGCCAGGTGCGACACGCTCTCCTTCATCGAATCGTGCAGGTACACGACCCCGTTCAGCATGACCCGATGCAGCCCTCCTATGTACGGCGTGCTGCCCGGGGTGAAGGCCAGCGAGTAGCCGATCAGCCACCACAGCACCGTGACCAGGCAGGTGATCACGAAGCTCTGCATCAACGTGGCGAGTACGTTCTTCTTGCGCACCATGCCGGCGTAGAACAGCGCCAGCCCCGGGATCGTCATCATCAGCACCAGCGCCGTGGAGGTCAGCATCCAGGCGGTATCGCCGGAGTTGATCTTGTCGAACCCGGTGATATACGGTGCTGCCGGTGCGGCTGCCATGGCCATTGCCGGTGCCGCTGCGGCTGCCAGCATGGCGATCACGGCCAGCACGACCCGCGGCAGCGCCGACGCTGCGGTACCGATTCGTGTGGCGCCGCGTCTCTGATTCATCGCTAAGTATTCACCGCGCATTGCCTGCGGCTCCCTGTTGCTCGTTGAAAGTTGCTTGTTGAAACTCATGTCGCCGCCTGCCGGTGATTTTTTCATGATGTGCATATCGCTATGAATGAGCCGCAATTTCCGCTGACCAGCCTGCATCGGTGCGCGTATCCTCGAGTGGGTCGAGGAATGGCGTCGCGGGTGTAATGCAGAAGCCGTGCCACGCTCAAAATGCGGGGAATCACGCGGTTTGGCGCGGTAGCGGGTGCCGGTGCGCACCAAGTTGGAGGCGGCGGCCCGCTCGATGCGCGATTTCAGAGCAATTTGCGGGCCCGGCTGCCAGAACGGGGTCGGGTGGAACACTACGAAGGGGATCGCGATGGATAGTCTGCGTATCGACGATGTGGCTAAGGAGCTGTTCGAGCGTCTGCCCGAAGCAGCGCGCACGATGCGGCGGGACATCGAGAGCAATTTTCGCGCGGTGCTGCAGTCGAGCCTCGGCCGGCTCGACCTGACCACGCGCGATGAATTCGATGTGCAGTCCAAGGTGCTCGAGCGCACGCGCGCGCGCCTGGAGCAGTTCGAGCTGCGCGTGGCGGCGCTGGAGAAACGGCTCACCGAGCTCGAGGAAGCTGTGCCACCGCCCGCCGCATAGCGGCCAGCGGCGGCCCACGGTGCGGACCGCGGCGGCCCTTCAGCCGGACTCCACTATGAGCGTCGCGCGCGTGTTGAGCCGGGGCGAATTCGGTCTGGATGCGCCGCTGGTACAGGTCGAAGTGCACCTGGGCGCCGGGCTACCGACATTCGCGATCGTCGGGCTGCCTGAGCGCGTGGTACGCGAGAGCCGTGAGCGCGTCCGCGCGGCGCTGCTGAACTCAGGCTACGAGTTTCCATCGCGTCGGATCACGGTCAATCTCGCCCCGGTCGAGCTGGCCAAGCAGGGCGGCCGCTTCGATCTGCCGATAGCGCTCGGGCTGCTGGCGGCCAGCGGCCAGCTGCAACCACGCGCGTCCGACACCATAGAGTGCTACGGGGAACTCGGCCTTGCCGGGGAACTCAAGCCGGTGGCCGGACTGTTTCTGGCGGCGCTGCACGCGAGCCGGGCAGGCCATGCGCTGATCGTACCGGGCGCCAATGCCGCCGAGGTCGGTCTGAGCGGCCACGCTGCCGCGTATGGCGCCGCTCATCTGCGCGCGGCCGCCGCGGCGCTGGGGAGCGCGACGCTGAGCAGCACCGGCCCGAGTGGTGCCAGTGTACTGCCGCGCTCGTTGGCGCCGGGGCTGTGCCTGATAGCCGGCCCCGACGCGGCGGCAGACGACATGCTTGCCGATGCGCAGCGCGCCGGGCCGGCCACCGCGCCGAGTCTGGCGGATGTTGTAGGCCAGTGGCAGGCCAAGCGAGCACTGATGATCGCGGCGGTCGGCGCGCACTCGGTGCTGATGACCGGTCCGCCCGGAAGCGGCAAGAGCATGCTGGCCGCGCGCCTGCCGAGTCTGTTGCCACCGCTGTCGCGCGCCGAGGCGCTCGAAGTGGCCGGCATCGCCGCGCTCTCGGGCGAAAGGCTCGATCCGCGGCGCTGGCGAGCGCGGCCGTTCCGCTGTCCGCATCACACGGCTTCCGCCCATGCCATCGTCGGCGGCGGCCCCGGCGTGCGGCCTGGCGAGATCAGCCTGGCGCATCAGGGGGTGCTGTTTCTCGATGAGGTGCCTGAATTTGATCGACGGGTGCTCGAGGCGCTGCGCGAGCCGCTGGAGAACGGCACCATCACGATCGCCCGTGCGGCGCGCTGCCTGACGTTGCCGGCGCGCTTTCAGCTGGTTGCGGCGATGAATCCCTGTCCGTGCGGCTACCTGGGCGACACGCTGCATGAGTGCCGCTGCAGTCCCGCTCGCATCGAGCGCTACCGGCAGCGCGTCTCGGGGCCGCTGCTGGATCGGATCGATATCCGACTGACGGTGCCACGTTTGCCGCCAGCGCAATTGCTCCAGGCGGGCGGCATCGAGGCGCCGCAGGTGGACGGTCCGCCATCAAGCTCGCAGACCCCGGCGCAGGTGTGCGCGGCGCGGGAACGGCGCCTGCGCCGCTCCGGTGAGCTGTGCGCGTTCCTGCCGGCAGCCGAGCTGCGGCGTTGCTGCGTGCTGCGCCGAGAGGCGCAGCTGCTGCTGCGGCGAAGCTGTCAACGGCTGGCGATCTCGGCGCGCGGTATGAACCGTCTGCTCGCGCTGAGCCTGACGATTGCAGACCTGGCGGACAGCGATACCATTGAGGCGCCGCACCTCGCCGAGGCGATCCAGCTGCGCCGGCCGCTGCAGTCGCAGCGCTGACGCAGCGCGGCGCTGTGCGCGTCAGTGACCCACCAGCGAGAGCATGTAATCGACGCCCTGCTTGATCAGCGCATCAGGCAGATCGGTGCGGCCACCCTTGGCCGGCATTGTGCCGGTTTTGCCAGTGTAGCCGTGCAGCGCGTGCTGGTAGAGGCTCGCCTTGCCCTCGGCGATCGCCGAGGCCCAGGCCATTTTGTCACCTGCCTTCGGCGCGCCCACCAGGCCGGGGCCGTGGCAGGTGCTGCAGACCTGCTCGAACAACTGCTTGCCGTTCTTGGGAACGGCCAGGGCCACCGTGGGACCTCTCCCAGCCGGAGATTGGATGGCGAGCGCTGAATTATTCTGGCCGGCCACGGCCTCGCGTGCGAATGGTGCGGTGCGCTCTTGCACCGTGGCGACATACTGCGGGTCGGTAAAGACCTCGATATCCTCGGTGTGGGCGGCGACGTTACGCGACAATGCGAACAGTATGACCGCGACGACGACCAGCAAGCCGATCACGACACTGAACACAGTGATGAACTGCGAATCCTGTTTTTCCACGACCTGACCGATTGCGAGAAGGGGGTAACTCGTAATTATAGTCGAAGGCGGCCCGATTGCAGGCGTGTCGAACTACGCGATATCTAAAGCGCTTGACGGAACGTTAAATTGATGCGGCAGCGGCCTGTGGCCGGATGCTGCGCATCGGCCAGCGCGGCGATGCCGTGAAAGGCGAGGCGCTGTGGGCCGCCCCAAACCACCACATCGCCGTGCAGCAGCGGCACGCGCTGCACCGGATCGCGCCGGCGCAGTCCTCCGAACAGGAATATCGCCGGCAAGCCGAGCGAGACCGACACCACCGGCGCGGCCATATCCCGCTCGTCGCGGTCCTGGTGCAGCGTCAGGCGCGTACCGGGTGCGTAGCAGTTGATTAGGCAGGCATCGGGCTCGAAGCCGGCGAAACCTGCCGCCGCGGCCGCCGCCTGCGCCAGCGCGCGCAGCGGCGCGGGCATCGGCGGCCAGGGAAGACCGCTGAGGGGATCGAGCGGCTCGTAGCGATAGCCGTGCCGATCGCTGATCCAGCCGACCTGGCCGCAGTTGCTCATCGCAACCGACATGCGCTGCCCGCCCGGCGTCATCATGTGGCGCCAGGGCGCCGCGGCCAGCACTGGCTGCAGCAGTGCCGGCGACGCGTCGGCCTCGCACGCGGCGAAGCCGCGCAGCACCACCGCCGCCTCGGCCAATCGCTGCGCGGCGGCCCGCGGCAGCAGCACGGCCGTGTCCAAATCCGGGCGGCTTGCGCGGCCCGTACGCTGCGCGCGCACTGTACGAGGCGGGACGCTCAAGGCCACGCCGGACGCCCGGCTCCTCTACTCGATGCCCTTGCAGAAACGCTGCGTGCCGCGCCCGCTGCAACAGTACTGCGTGCAGTACGTGGTCCGTGTCTTGTAGAGACCCGTCAGCTTCTTGCGGAATTGCGGGTACAGCGTCTGCGCACCTCCCTGGCTGGCCAGCATGGGGATGCCGTAGTGCCGCTGCATGTATGTCTGCGCGGCAGGAATCTGATCGGGTAGCACCGTGGCGGTGTGATAGCCATCCGACAGGCCTTCGACCACCTCGGCCGGCTGGCAGTACTCGGGCACTTCGTTACTGTTGCCCGCCAACACCAGCCGAAAATCCTGCCCCTTCACCCACGGTGCCTCCAGATAGACCGGATCGCGGATCACACCGAGCACCATCAGCTCATCCCCGTGGCGGGTGAGGAACAGCCGCACCGTCGCCTTGTTACTCATCGGCGGGCCGTTGCGCTCCAGAATCGCGTCACTCAAATGGGTGGTATAGACATCCAGCGTATCGCCTTCCCAATGCCCGGTGCTGAATCCCGAGTAGGTGTGCACGGCCTGCGACGGGGGATGCGGCCGTCCGTCCATCCAGATGGTATTCGGCAGACGGTCGTAGAGCGGGGCGCTCAGGTGCCAGGCAATCACGTCGCCATCGTGGTTGCGCACCGCGGTGAACGTCCCGCCCCACGGCCCCGTCACGAGGTATGACATCGGCCACGCCTCGCACTGCCGGTACAATTCCTCGTGCTGGTCGCCCGAGTATGCCCAGCCTGCCTCGCGTCCCTGCTGGTTCAGCGGAATGCCGGCAAAGTTGCCGGGGAAGGGACCCGAGGCATGCTCGCGTCCGTCCTGCGTGCTCTCCAGCGCCCAGTTGCCGGAAAGATCCACCTGCGCACACACCGCTCCGGCATACGCCATCACGGCCAGGCAGCTCATCACCGTCAACGCAAACGAGCGGGTTGTCATCGCCAGCCCCTCAGAAGTTCAACGAACAGGGCTCCGGGTCCCACTTGGAACTGTCTGGCTCCTTCTGGAACACCGAATCGTAGATGTACGGTCCCGTCAGGTACTCGGGGTCCTTCACGGTAGTGCTGATCGACAGCCACTCATCACCCCCCGGCTCGGTATGCAGGTCCCACCATTCGGTCATCGTGGTAGCGGCCCCGTAGGGGACGCCATTCTTGCGCAGCAGCCCCGGCTGCAGGTGATTGGTGTCGACCTGCAATGAGCCGTAGCGTTTGCCGCTCGCGGTCGGAGCGGCCACGGTCTGGGCTGCTGCTCCGCCCGGCATCACCCACTTGGCCAGTGAGTAGCCCTGCAGGTTCGCGGCCATCTGCGTTCCCGAGGCCGCGGGCTTGAAATGCAGCAGCCGCGTCTGCATCCCGGAGTCTGTATCCACGCGCAGCGTCTCGGAATCCGGCCAGCTGATGTGCAGCCGCTCGGGGTTGCGCATGAGAACCGCCGCGCCATACGCCTCGCACTGCTTGCCCGCCGCCTCGTCCGGCCCCGCCTTCCACGCATCGGCGAACCGCTTGGCCTTCTCATTGATCGGAATGTCGGCGTATTCACCCGGTCCAGGCACCAGCATACGAAAGCGCCAGTTCTGCGTGATGAGCGACACCCAGTAGCCCTTCAGATCGATCGGCGCTGACTGCTCGGCGCTCATCGGCTTGGCGGCGGGCGCGGCCGGCCCCTGCGCCGCCCACAGCGACGGTGACGCACACAGGATCCCGGCAGCACAGATCGCCACCACGCCCGGCACCCTCCCATCCGCGCAGCTCTCCACGTCGCTATCCCCCCCGCCCGTGGCGCGCGCGTCGCTCGGCCAGCAAGCTCTTGTATACCGCATGCACGAAATCGGCCGTCGTCCAGCTGCCCGTATCGGATCCGTAGCGGGTGTGGTACCCCTGCGCGGGATCCGCCGCGGCGATCTGCTGATAGCTCCTGCCTCGATCCATGTAGTACCGCACCCGCATCATCACCGTCGCGACCATGTCGCGGTAGCTGACCAGGTCATCCAGGGTTCCGATCGGGCCATGCACTGGAATCACCAGCGTCCCCGGCTCTTCCGTCAACACCGGCGTATGCGCAAAGGCCAGCGTGTTGATCACCAGGTTCAACGCGTCCACCTCCCCCTGGACACTGCCCCCATGCGCAAGGTCAATGACCGGGAAGCGCGTCGGATCGAAGATCTCTCCGGCGACCACCACGTCCGAGCGCTCGAAGCGCACCGCGGCGTCAGCGTCGCTGTGCGAGCCTGGCAGGCGCACCACGGCGATCGGCTCATTGACATACAGGTTGAACTCCGGGCGCGTAAAGGTGTCGGTCGGATAAGCCGCGCTCGTATAGCGGGCCTCAGTCTGGCCGGCCATCTCGGTGATGACATTCTGGCGTGCAATGATCGGCGCCCCTCCACCCCCATTGGCTCCCGGCAGCGTGATCAGATTGGTGAAGTCGCGCCGTTGCCCCGCGATGAACACGTCCTGTACCGCAACGCTGTGACCGGCGGCTGCCACCGCGGCGTTGGCACCGATCAGCTCCGGGTCCGCATCGGTATCGATCAGGTAATGAATCGGCTCGGAGCTGATCTGCCCGATCGCCGTCAATATCGCCTGTGCACTTTGCGCCGGGCCAGGATCGACCACCACGGTGCCGTCCGGCCCGCTCTGCACCGCGACGTTCACCCCATTTACCGTCAGCATCTCGATGCCCGGGGCCACCGGCAGCACGTCTACCGGCCCAATCCTGGTCGGCGGGGGAAGTATCGCCTGCCCCGTTCCTTCGACCGACCCATACAGCGGAGCCGTCGGTGGAGCCACCGATGCAGCTGGCGCAGCCTCCGCCGCTCGGCAGACGCCGCTGCCCCACGATAGCAGTCCAGACAGCACCACGGCCCCGGCCGCGCGCGCAGCATGATTGCTCATCCGCCCCCCCTTTGCCCCGACCAGGCCGCACTATAAGCCCTTGCCGCCACACCGCGTAAGCCCAGCAATCAAGCGCGATAACGCAGCTCAACCGCTGCACGACCTGCGGTGGCGTGTTCCCGTCTACGCAAGCTCATCGAGCAACGACGCCGTCTGCCCGCGCGCGTGGAAATCCTTGCTCTGGGCGAGCACACCGTCGTCAAGCTCGCCACGGCTCGCCTACCAGGCCGAAAGCGATCTGCTGAATCTCCAGATCGGGGATACCCGGTGATTTGGCGAAGCGTCCCTTGCCTGGCGTGAGGGGCAGCGCCCCTAGTTCCTAGCCCGCTGCTCCGCCATCTGGCGCACGCTGGCGCCCTCGCGCCAGCGCTCCACCATCCTAGATGGGCGGGTATTCGATGAGCGTCACGTGGCTGAGCCGCTCGGATAGCTCAACCGTAGAGCTTGAGATTTAAGCCAATGATTATGAGAGATTTTATTTCTGTCCAGATTGCTTTGATGCCACCTGTGCCACACGTTATCCTAGCTCCGGAAGAGTTGATCGATCGGACCGGCGCAAAACGCCAGCTATGCAATCGCGGGCAACGAAAATCAGGTAGTAGAGTCGCCCTTATGCAAGAGCTTGTATTTGAAGTCACTCAGGAAGCCGACGGGGGCATCAAAGGCTGAGCGTGCCGGACCATCGCCCGTTACGCACCGGAACGCTCACGCCATCTTGCGCGCAGTAGCCGCACATAAAGGCGTAAGTCGGGAAGAGATTCTGAGTGCGCTGTAACCGGCACCGGAACATGTAAGAGATCCGTTCGTTTCGGTGGTTTCAATCGTCAGGGAGGCGGGTGGAGGTCGCGTGTCGGTGCCGTTGCCGATGAACCGGAGCCGAGCGAATCCTCCGCCCCCGCGTCTGCCCTTAGCCGAGAGCGAGGGTTTCGGCGGCAACAGGTGAACTGCCGTTCATCGGAAATCCACAACACAATCTGCCCGTAGGGCGACACCAACAGTAAATCCCCCGGCGGGCAACGCCAGGGCCCATCAGCTGGCTCTCAGCCAGATCAGTGCTCGTGCAGCCGGCGCCAAGTCACTGCAAGCGCCTCGGCACGCCGCTCGACCTCGAGTAGGTCCCGCTCGTCACGGGTCAATTGCCGCGCCTCCGACAGTGCGTAAGCTACCCGACGATGAGGGGCGATCGTTTGGGAATTGCGCGGGCGATCGCGCCGTCGGCGGATGAGCGCTGCGAGATCAAGAGGTAGTTCATGAAAGCATTCCGTTTGACATCGATCCTGCTCTTCTATGGCGCGCCCGGCGCGATTCGAACGCGCGACCCCTGCCTTCGGAGTTGTAGCGGATCATCCCGCTCATGTACTCCGGGAAGGCCAGACTTGTTATTTCAAGGAGTTACCAGGCCAGAGATTATCCCTGTTTCTGCCGCATCTGCCGACTTTCGAGGCGTCCTGGTCACGCTCTGCTCACTCCAGCGAACAGCAGATGGTAGAGTCAGGCCCCATGCAAGAACTCGTATTTGAAGTCACACAGGAAGCCGATGGCGGCTACGTTGCCCAGTCGCTGGGCGAGGGCGTCATCACCCAGGCGGATACATGGGACGAGCTGCGACGGAACGTGCGTGAGGCGGTGGAGGCATACTTCTTCGACAGCGCCACATCGAAACACATCCGGCTTCACCTGCTGCGCCGCTATCTATCTGCCGAATCTGGAGATCAAGCGTGACAGCACGTCGCTCAACTGCTGCACGACCTGCGGTTCGGGCAGGGGAAGTCTCAGATACGGGCGGCCGGTTCGCGCGTCGGTTTCGATCCAGGGGCTCGTCGTAGGGGCCTTCTCCTTTCCGTTGCTGCCCCCGACGGCCAACGGCGCCGCGGCGAATGCTTCGACCAGCTTCAGTCCCGCGGTGAGTAGCGGCGTCCACGGATTGGAAGCAGCCTCGATCGGTTGAGGCGCAGCAGAAGGGACTTCAGCTGGCGCGGGCGGCCGGGCGCTCACCGCAGTCGGCTTCGGCGCCCGCTGGGCCGCCTGTTCCGGCGCAACTTCCGCCGATCCACCGGTCACCGCATTCACACTTTCCATGAACTTGGCCAGGCGCGAGCCGCCGAGGAACACCTCGCTCTGCCCGCCATCGAGCACGCCGGCGAACAAGGATCTCTTGAATGCCAGGAGAGACAGCATCCGCTCTTCGATCGTGTCCTCGGCCACAAAATTGACCACCTGAACACTGCGCGATTGACCGAGCCGGTGAACGCGGCCGATACGCTGCTCCAGCACTGCCGGATTCCAGGGCAGATCCATGTTGACGACGATCGAGGCCGCGTGCTGAAGATTCAGCCCCACCCCGCCGGCATCGGTGGAAAGAAATACGCGGCACTCGGGATCCTGGTGGAAGCGCTCCACCAGCGCGCCGCGCTTGGCGCCCGGGATGCCGCCGTGAAACAGCACGTAATCCCAGCGCTTCTTTTCCAGCCGCCGCACGATCAACTCGTGCGTGCGCACCCATTGGCTGAACACGACCGCCTTGGCCTGCGGCCGCTCGAACGATTCTTCGAGCAGGGTCATCAGTTCATCGGGTTTTGCGCCGTCGTCGGTTTTTTGGTCGAGCAGGTAGGTGCTGTTGCAGACCATGCGCATGTTCTGCAGCGCACAGGTGAGGCGCCGCTGATCGGCATCGGACAGATAACCGGTGCGCCGCCAGCGCAGCGCGATGTGGGCGACGATTTCTCCATTCTCGTCGTGATGGGTGCGCTGCTCGTCCGTCATGGGCATGAAGATCGTGTTGTCCACGCGGGGCGGGAGCTGGCCCAGGACTTCGGATTTGCGTCGACGCAGCAGCACCGGCGCGAGCGTTTTGCCGAGTTTGTCGAGGTCCTTGTATCCGATGACGCGCCCCGTTTCGTCGGTGGAATGATGCGCGTGCCGCAGCTTCCATGTGGCGCCAAGGCGATGGCGATCCACGTATTGGATGATCGACACCAGCTCTTCCAGCCGGTTTTCGAGCGGTGTGCCGGTGAGCACGATGGCGTAAGGACTTTCAATGCGCTTCAAGGCGCGCGCGGCGACGGTGTTCCAATTCTTGATCCGCTGCGCCTCATCGGCGATCACGACGTCCGGCGACCAGGTCCGGATCAGGTCCAGGTCCTTGTCGAGCACGTCGTAATTGACGATCTTGCAGTAACCGTTTTCCTGGTATTGCCGCGCGCGCCCGGCTCGCAATCCGCCTATCACCTGGGCTTCCCGATCCGTGAAACGTGCAATCTCCTTCTGCCATTGGTGCTTGAGAGAGGTCGGACACACGACCAGCACGCGTTCGGTCCCGAAGTGCCGCGCGAACAGCTCCGCCGCCGCGATCGCCTGGATCGTCTTGCCCAATCCCATCTCATCACCGATCAGACACCGTCCGGCACGTGCCGCGAACAACGCGCCTTCGGCCTGGTACGGATACAGCTCGATCTTCACGAGTCCTTTCAGGGCCTGGCTGTGGGCACCCTGAGGATAAGCCGCATCGATGATCCGCCGGCGTTCCGTCGCGTCACGTACCTGCGCGATCAGCCCAAGCGCATCCTCGTAGCAGCGCAGTTCGTGGCCGGCTTTTCGCGCCTCCTTCAGGAAGGCATCGAGCTTCGGGAAATGAGCGACCGGCAGGACGCCGGCCGGCGGACCGTTGAACAAGCGCGCTGCGCTCACGGCTAAAGCTCGTGGGCACCCGGTGCCGGCGCGCCACCGCACCCGGCGCTCGCTGCCGTACTGGAGATAGATCTCGCTGTACGGCGGCTGGAATCCCTGCGCCAGCGCCTTTTTGCCGCCGGGCTTCTTTTCCAGTTTCCCGAGGACGAACTCGACGTGCTTGCAGGTGCCCAGGTCGTTGGTGGCGAAATCAGGGCAGGCACAGAAGTTCTCCCCGGGCTGAGTACCGCGAATCGCGACCCGGTAGCTGCTGCGGCTCTGAGGGTTGGTGACCTGGAATTCGGAGAACACCCCGTCCTCGCCGATATTCTTCAGTTTGAAGGCCTGTGCGCGACCGAACTGGCGGCGCAGCTGCGCCTGCCACTGGGCGACGTCCATGTCGTGGGGGCGGCGCGTATGAGAAAGTTTGGGCTCGCGGATAGGCTTGCGAGCTTTTCGAGCGTGAGTCGTTCTCATCGAGGGATGACTGGCCGATCGATTACCTCGGGGCGATCGATCCAGTATTCGGGACGTTGGTGGCCGTGGGCAATTGCCAAGATCCAGATCACCGGATCACGAATGATGTACGGGATGTAGTACGGGAAAATCTTGAGGTTGACCCGCCGATACCCGCCCGGTCGCAGACGCGGAACTTCAGGGTTTCGAGTGATCCAGGCGATGTGCTCATCGACCTCGTCCCAGAATCCTCGACCCAGCCCGTCCAGTTCACCCTCATAGTAGGACGCTGCGTCCTCTAGTTCAGACTTCGCCTGCGAGAGGAACTGAATGATCATCAGGAAGGAAAGCGGCGCGCCATTTCCTCCCGGATCTGCTCGTAGGGGATCCCCACAGCTCGACCTTCATCGACGGCTTTGACGCGCGCACGGATCTCCTCGTCCCACGCGCCTTCGATACCCGGGTCAGCACCCGGGTCAGCGTGAGATCGATCCAAGTCGAGCAGCAGCTTGACGAGTGCCAATCGTTGATGCCGCGGCAGCCCAACGATTTCCTTGGTGATCTCTTCGATACTGGCGGCCATGAGGGTTGTCCTCTTGAAATTGGCGCGCCCGGCGCGACTCGAACGCGCGACCTTTCGCTTCGGAGGCGAATACTCTATCCATCTGAGCTACGGGCGCATATCCAAATTTTACCCATTTCCACGGCGAGGTGCCGATCGGCGCTTGGTCACGCCTTGGTCACTCCGCCGGCAAGGCACTCACTGCGCCTCTCTGCAAATCCCTGATTCTTCAGGTCTTCCCCGCCCGATTCGAACCCGCGCTTGACAGCTTCGGAGGGCAGTACTCTATCCAGCTGAGCTACGGGCGCATATCCGGATTTTACCCATCTTTTCGGCAAGGTGCCGATCGGCGCTTGGTCACGCCATGGTCACTCCGTCGGCCAG
>Ga0307373_10012396_pt1 | contig 12124 bp, 10 predicted proteins | sample OX2MG_FD_202534 | JGI IMG/M metagenome (GOLD analysis project Ga0307373, IMG submission 202534) | Soil microbial communities from Risofladan, Vaasa, Finland - OX-2 | ecosystem: Environmental > Terrestrial > Soil > Coastal area > Acid sulfate soil | place: Finland: Risofladan, Vaasa | collected...
TCGTTCGAGTCCATCACGCGCTCGGCCACCTGCTCATTGGCGCGGAAGGTGCCGGACTGGCGGAGCATGGCGTCGACGAGAGTGGTCTTGCCGTGGTCTACGTGCGCGATGATGGCGATATTGCGTATCGTCTGGGTCACAAGTGCTGGTGTTCCTTCTATCGAGTTTGGGTCGCGCGGGCCGCAGGTTTCAGGCCTTGTTTGGTTCGATGCGCGGAGCGTTGGTGCGCGGCGTTCTGCGATGCAGGCGCACAATGCGGCAGCCTTTATTGTAGCAGTTGACCTTCTCATCTCTGATCGGTCCCCGTCAGGACCAGACAGAGCCTTGCATTAGCATATGCCTTGGCATATGCTGGTATGGGAGGAAGCGAATGCGCGCCAGCCAATCGAAGCGCCAGGTGCGGCTTTTCAAGAATGGCCGTAGCCAGGCGGTGCGAATTCCTCGCGAGTTCGAGCTGCCGGGCAGAGTGGCCATCCTGCGCCAGGACGAGCGTGGGCGATTGATCCTGGAGCCCATGCCGCGGCCCAGGATTCTCGATCTGCTGGAGACATGGAAGCCGCTTGAGAGAAAGGACCGACTGCCAGAAATCGAGGATCGGCCTGCTGAATCGGTGAAGATCTGATGGCACAGCGGCACGTTCTCGACACCAATATCCTTTCCGATCTGCTGAAGAACCCCGCGGGGAGAATCGCGCGAATGATCGCATCGCTCAGCGCCGAGGAGCGGGATTCACTGGCGACAAGCATCATCGTCGCCGCCGAGCTGCGCTACGGAGCGGCCAAGAGCGGATCGCCCATTCTGGCGGAGCGCGTGGAGCAACTGCTGGCTGCCATTGACGTTCTGCCGCTCGAGCCAGGCGCGGATCGCCACTATGGCGCGCTTCGGGCGCGGATCGAAAAAGCGGGAACGGTGATCGGGGCCAACGATCTGCTGATCGCGGCCCATGTTCTCGCGGTGGATGCGATACTCGTCACCGACAATGTGCGCGAGTTCCGGCGGGTCGAAGGCCTGAGGGTCGAGAACTGGCTTCGCTCGTGAGTTGCGATCTCGGCCCTCAGATTCCACACGATAAGAAGCTGTGGTGAGAGGCGGACCTTCGCAAGTTAGAGTGCGCTTGATGGCCGGTTCGCAGGGTGGCACGGCGTCGATTACACTGGCTGGCGCATGAAAAACCATTCCCCTGTCCATCGTGAACCGCGTTTTCTGATTTGGGTGCTTTTGCTTGCCTGCTGCGCGCTGCTGGTTTTCCGCGCTGTGCGCCTTCATGCGGAGCCCCCACCGCAACATCACGGCCTGCTGATCTACTCGATTGACGTGGAGGGCGGCCAATCGACGCTGCTGGTCTCGCCCACCGGCGCAAGCCTGCTGGTGGATACCGGGTGGCGAGGCGGCTTTGGAGGCGCCCCCGGGCGCGACGCCGAGCGCATCCAGGCGGCGATGAAGGATGCGGGCATCACCAAGCTGGACAAGGTGCTGATCACTCACTATCACGTGGACCACGTGGGCGGCGTGCCGGAGCTGGTGAAGCGGGTGAAGGTGGGCGAGTTCCTGGACCACGGGCCGAACCGCGAGGACAGCGATATTACGCGGCACGACTACGCGGCCTTCGTGAAGGCGATCGGGGACACGCCGCGGAAGACCGTCCATCCGGGAGACACGATCGATGTGCCGGGGCTCAGCGTGGTCGTGCTGGCGGCCGACGGCGAGCATATCGACAAGGTGCCCGGAGTGACGCCGAAGCCAAACCCGTATTGCGCGAGCGAGCCGAAGTGGGAACTGGATCAGAGCGAGAATCCGCGGTCGGCGGGGATCCTGGTGCGATATGGGAAGTTCCGGTTCCTGGACATGGGCGACCTGACCAAAGCGAAGGAGATTCCGCTGGTGTGCCCGGACAACCGCATCGGGCACGTGGACTTGTACCTCGTCAATCATCATGGCATGAATCTCTCGAACACGAAGTCGTTTGTGTGGGCGATTCACCCCCGCGTTGCCATCATGAACAACGGCGCGCGCAAGGGCGGCAGCCCGGAAGCGTGGGAGACGGTGCACTCCAGCCCGGGGCTCGAAGACCTTTACATGCTGCACACGGCCGAGGGATCGGATGCGGCGCATAATTCGGCGGAGGCGCTGATTGCGAACCCCAAGGGCGACGGAGATGGTCACTATTTCAAAGTGGTGGCGGATCGGGAAGGGAGTTTCAGCGTGACCAATTCGCGGACTGGAAACACGAAGGAGTATGGGAAGCAGTGAACAGTGGATAGGTGCCGGTGCATTGCTCAGGGTGGCTGGACATCGGAGCTTGCAGGACGGAGAAGCAGATTCCCTTCGGGAATGACAGAAGGAAAAGCAAGAACAAAAGAAGCGCAAAGATTCGAAGATGGATGGATGAGAATGGCTTTTTCTCGACGGGAATTTGTGGCGGGAGTTGGCGCGGGCGCGGCGGTGGCGGTTGCGCCGCGGATGGTGCGGGCGTTTGCGGCGGCGTGCCCGTTTCGCGTGGCGGTGATCAACGACGAGATCTCGCAGGACTTCGATCATGCGTGCTCGGTGGTGGCGAAGGACTTCGGGCTCCAGTGGATTGAGCTGCGCGGGATGTGGAACAAGAACCTGACCAACCTGGACGCGAACGAGCTGGCGGAGTCAAAGCGAATCCTGGCCAAATACAACCTGAAGGTGACGGACATTGCCAGTCCCCTATTCAAGGTGGACTGGCCGGGGGCGCCGATTTCAAGGCAGAGCGAGCACCGCGACCAGTTCCACGCCGAGGACACCTTCAAGCAGCAGGATGCGCTGCTGGAGCATTGCATTGAGCTGGCGAAGATGTTTGAGACGGTCCGCATCCGGTGCTTCGACTTCTGGCGGCTGGACGATGTGAAGCCGTATCGCGCGGCGATGAACGAGAAGCTGGGCGCGGCGGCGCGGCGATGCGCGAAAGCCAGCCTTGTGCTGCTGCTCGAAAACGAGATGGACTGCAACACCGGGACGGGCGCGGAGGCGGCGGCCACGCTGAGCCAGGTGCGCGAGCCCAACTTCATGCTGAACTGGGACCCGGGGAACGCGGCAACATTCCCGGATACGACGCCCTATCCCAAGGGCTACAATCTCTTGCCGAAGAAGCGAATCGGGCACTGCCACGCCAAGAGCGTGATCCGCGAGCCGGGCGGGAAATGGAAATGGGCGCCGGTGGGGCAGGGCGTGGTCGACTGGGCCGGGCAGTTGCGCGCGCTCAAGCGCGACGGCTACCGCTACGCGGTGAGCCTGGAGACGCATTGGCGCGGCGCGGGAACACCGGAGGCTTCGACGCGGGTGAGCTTCGCCGGGCTCAAAAAAGCGCTGGAACAGGCGGGAACTGGCTGCTGAGTCAATGGCCTCCGCCGGTTGCCTCCGCATGAGCCAGAACAACCGCGGAGTGCGCAGCAGCCTCGTCGTAATAATGCGCAAACCGCTGCGTCTCATCTGCCTTGTAGGGCGCAAGATTGTGCGCCCAGCGGAATCCGATGGGCTGATAGACCAGCTCGGCCGCGATGCGGAACGGGCCACCGGCGCCGTTGGTTGTAATTTTGTAATTCGTCGTGCTGGAGCCGGCGGTGAAGTTGGGATCGTCCGCCGCCTTGCCGCGAACCGCAATGTCGGCTGAGGCGGTGGTCTTGTCGAAGCCGGAAGGAAGAATGCGGTTGTCCTTGAGATAGTGTGTGGCTGAAAGCAGACCCGTGGTCACGTGGTCCTGGCTGTCGCCCAGGATCGGCTCAAAAATCTCCACCTCGTCGGCCTTGGTGATGAGCGGATAATGCGGGGAAAACCGCGTGGCATCGGTGTCGTTCGCGTTCCCGGCGATGGAGCCGTCTGCATTGAGCTTGCCAGATTCAAACACGACGTGTCCGTCCGCTGTGGTCACCGTGACATGGAGCCATGCGCGCCGCGAGGGGTACGCCGTGGGCAGCTTGTGGCCGGTCAGGTTCTTGACGCGCACCGCGAAGGCGAACTCGCCATTCTCCATCTGCGCCGGGACAATCTCAACCTGTGCCGCCTTTGACTGGAGGAAGGACGTTGTCTGCGTTGCCGCGGCGGTCAATGCAGTGGGATCGGAGGCGACGCCCAGGTCATCGTGATGCGCCTGGAGCATATTGTTCAGCACGAAATTGGCGCCCACAAAGGTGTGGTGGCGGACGCCGTCGCGCGGTTGGCCCATGATGGATGCGATCGCCGTCTGCCCTTCCACCGCCGGCATGTGGCAATCCTGGCAGGTCTGCTTGTCGTGATAGTCGCTGTGCAGCCACTCCAGATAGGGCATCTGCTCCGGCAATTTACCCACCGGCTTGCCGTCAGGCCCAAGGGTGGTGGTGTAAAGCGTGTGGCAGCTACCGCACAGGCCGGCATCGCGAATATGAGGCGATTGAACCGTGGTGTAGCCGGTTGCTACGCTGTGAATCTTGCCTGTTTGGGCCGGTGAATCGAATGGGCCAAAGAGCGGCCGAGGCTGCGTTCCGGGCGCTGCCACGTTGAAGTTGCCGCTGTAAGTGGCGGGCGTTCCCAGGCCGGCGGCCTGGATCTGGTGGCAAACCGCGCAGGAGACACCGTCCGCTGCGGCGTTGTCGGTGTCGTCGGCATGAAAGGGCAGCCGCTTGAACACATCGGTTCCGTTGCCCTGCTCCTTGTCTGCCAGAAACTGGAGCGGCATATGGCACGTGGCGCACTCGGTCTGGATGGCGGCGCTCGCCTGGGGATGGTCCAGCGTCTCGCGGCGCACGCTGCCCTGCCAGTAAGGGTCGCGCGCGGAGTTGGCCATGACGCTGCCGCGCCAGTCGCCGACAATCGATGCGGGCTCTCCCTTGGCGGTTTTCAGGTTCGTGTGGCATGCGCCGCAGCGGACGGAAGTGCGATAGTCCGCGGAGGAAGCGGCCTGCGCGTTCATGGTAGTTGGCAGCGCCAGCACTATCAGACACGACAGGATTGCTGAGGTGGAAATCGGCACATGATATTTCACTTTCGTCCCTCCGAAGCCGCCGCCGGCCGACTGACGCTGGACCCTGGACTTCCGGCCACGAGGCAGTCCATGATGCGCTTGAACGTGGAACGCACACAGGGTAGCACGGAACTGTCTGAATCCGCAGCCATCGGCAGCTCTGGCCGGCCACCGCTGCGGATACTTGCGACCGTATACTGAAAGACGGCATGAGCACGTTTCCACCGGTAGACGAACAGCTTGATCTTCTTCAAAAGGGTGCGGCTGAAATCATCCGCGTAAGCGACCTGCGCGAGCGCCTGGAAGAGAGCCGCAAGACTGGCCGCCCTCTGCGCGTCAAGGCCGGCTTTGACCCCACCGCGCCCGACCTGCACCTGGGACACACCGTGCTGATGCGCAAGCTGCGCCACTTCCAGCAACTCGGCCACACCGTCATCTTCCTCATCGGCGACTCGACCGCGCTCATCGGCGACCCCACCGGGCGCAACGTAACGCGCAAGCCGCTTACGCGGGAGGAAATCGAGCAAAACGCCCAAACTTACAAGCAACAGGTATTCAAGATTCTTGACGAGCAGCTCACTGAGGTCCGCTACAACTCGGAATGGCTCGATAAGCTCGGCTATGCCGGTCTCATCGGCCTCTCGGCAAAAGTCACACTCTCCCAGATGCTCGACCGCAAGGAGTTCCTGACCCGCTTCAAAGCCGAGCAGGACATCAGTCTCCACGAGCTGCTGTATCCGCTCGCGCAGGGCTACGACTCAGTCGCCCTGAACAGCGACGTCGAGCTCGGCGGCACGGACCAGAAATTCAACCTCCTGATGGGCCGCGAACTCCAGCGCGATTACGGCCAGAAGCCGCAGATCGTGCTGATGACGCCGATTCTGGAAGGGCTGGACGGAGTGCAGAAGATGTCGAAGTCGCTCGGCAACGCGGTCGGCATCAACGAGCCGCCGTCGGAGATGTACGGAAAATTGATGAGCATCTCCGACGAGCTGATGTGGAAGTACTGGGTGTTCCTCACCGACCTGAAGCAGTCAGAGATCGACGGCATGCGTGCCGAAGTCGATGCGGGGCGCCTGCACCCCATGCAGGCGAAAAAGAACCTCGCCGGCGTCATCGTTTCCGGATTCCACAGCCAAGCCGCGGCGGAGCACGCGGCGGAAAACTGGGCGCGCATGTTCCAGCAGAAGGCCGAAAGCGAGGACCTGGAGGAAGTGAACGTCGCGTTTGCCGACGTGACCGCGTCAGCCGAGGCCGGCTGCATGCAAATCCGCCTGCCCAGGCTGCTGGTTCAGCTCGGCCTCGCGGCCAGCGGCGCCGAGGCCAACAGAAAGATTGGGGAAAAGGCTGTGAAGGTGAATGGAGACGCGGTCGCCAATCCCCTGCTCACTCTCGAATCGCTCCCGGAGCGTCTTGTGGTCCGCCTGGGCAAGCGCGCCAAAGTAGCCGTAATTGGGAACGTGGGAGAAGGCGTCTAGAGGCGCGGCAAAGATCGCAGTCCTTGATCCGGCCGCGCGAATTCTCGCGCAACTCCATCCATCAAGGAACGAGGACGCCGCCGGCGTGCTGCCGGCGGCGTTCATTGCTGTTGGGTGAGTGTGAGCCCGGAGATGGTTCCGCTCAATGTGGTGTAGACGGGTGGCGCATTGGTGCTTTGGCCTTCAAAGGTGTCGGAGAACCCTCCGGTGATGGAGATCGCGCCCGTGGAGACAACTCCGGTAATGTTCATCGTTAGTGGCGACGAACCGCCGCTTGAGAGATTGCCGGAGATGGTTCCGTTGGATCCGGAAATCGGCCCGGTGACGGTAGCGGAGAATGAGTTGGCGGTACAGGTGTCCTGTGACGGGCAGGATACAACGGTGATATTCACGTTTACGGGAATGTCCGCCGAACCGGTGATGGTGCCGTCGGAGTTTGTGACCAGGGTCAGGGCAAACGTGAAATCCGCCGTGGCGGAATAGACGCCGCCGTCGGGATCGGAGGCCGTGCCCTGGAACGGAGCGCTGTAAGTCCCCGTGAATACCGTGCCGGGAGGCGGTGCAAAAGCCGCGTCCACCGACATGTTGGAACTCATGACCAGGGAGCAGGAGCCGGTGCCTGAGCAGGCTCCGCTCCAGCCGGTAAAGACATAGCCGGTGTCAGGGACGGCGGCCAGGACGACATTGGCGCCGGAAGCGAAGTTCCCCGTGCATGCGCCGCCGCCGGAGCCGCAGGCGATGACTCCGGGATAGGAACCCACCGTGCCGGTGCCGGAGCCGCTGGTGGTCACGCTGACCGTGAACGGTGTGGGAGCGCCGCCGCCGTTGTTAGGCGGGCCGTTGATGAAGGCGTTTAGCACGGAGTTCCCACCGAAGATGCAGCCCGCGAGCCCGAGCCAGGAGTCCGGATTATTCACTCCAAGAAGATGGAGCACACCGAGGGAAGCGCCCTTGGCCAGGAGAGTCCGGAGAAGCTCTTCGAATTCCTGTACGCCGTTCTGCACCAGCTGAACGCCGGCGGCGGAAGCCGCGCCCAATTGGGCGCCGATGGCGATCTGGCCTCCGGCGGCAAGGGCTGCTACGGAGAGAACCGCGGCAGTGGGAAGCGCGAGAGCCGCCAACACCGCGTCAGCGGGTAGCGTTATCGCCAGCACGCCCATGGCGACCGCAGCCGACCCCAGGACAACGGCAAGGCCCTGTGTGATGGCCTGCGGCGCGGCACAGGGCGACGCGGAAAGCGACGCATAGTAGGCGTCGACGTCCTGACTGGCGTTGGGATTTGCATTGGTGGTGACGTCGTTATAGATCGCCGCCGCGGCGGCCGACTGGCATCCGCCGCCCGAAGTTGCGGCGGGTTGCGCCGCCCCGGTCACGGCGGGAAGACCTGCCTGCGCCGCCAGCATCGCCAGCAGCATCTGGTCCACCTGCCCCAGCGCGGCCGAGGTGACGTTCACATTCTGTCCGGCATAGGTGCCGATGGTGTAAGTCGTCTTGGGATTCGCCACGACTCCGCTGATCCCCGGCAGGATGGATTTGAGCGCCGAAGCTTCAGAGGCCAGCGCCACGTTCAGATCGCTGGTGTCGAACGACGCCGACTGAACGCTCGATTCAACCTGGTTGACGAGAAAACTGCGGGTGGACTTTAGAAACGCGACGGTCAGCGTGCCCGGTGCAGACGGAATTGCCGGCAGAGCCACAATCTGCAATCCCGCAACCGCATTGGAGCTGCCTGAAGACTGGTTGACGCTGACGGTATAGGATCCCGCTCCGAAGGCTCCAGTGGAAGAGTCGATGAAAGGCGGAGCAGTCACCGTGATGGAATTGGACGTGACCGAGGTGGGAGTGACCGGGACGGCCAGGCCGCCGGCCTCGGTAAAGACAACGGTCGGCCCCTCGGTTGCGTCGAACCCCGAACCGGTGACCGTAAGGGTGCCGCCGGGCATTGTGCTCTGCGGACTGAAAGAACCCACGGCGATGGAACTTGCCGGCGAGGTGATGGTGAGATTTGCCGAACCGGACTTGGTATTGTCCTGGGTGCTGGTGGCCGTAACCGTGACCGGGTTGGTGGCGGGCACTGTGCCGGGCGCGGTGTACAGGCCGGTTGAGGAGATGGTTCCAACCGTGGAGTTGCCGCCCTGCACGCCCCCCACGCTCCAGGCGACCGCCGAACTGTAACTGCTCGTCCCCGTCACGGTTGCGGAGCATTGCGAGGTAGCTCCCGTCTGCACCGAAGTGGGCGAGCAGGACGCCGCGACCGAAGCGATGGTTGACGCCGGTGGATTCAGGGTGATGGTGGCCGAGACCGATTTCGACGTATCGGTCACACTGGTTGCGGTCAGGGTGACGCTGGCCGTGGCGGAGATGGATGCCGGCGCAGTATAGGTGACACTCGCAGCGGTGGCCGAACTGAGCGCGCCCGCTCCAGTTCCTATGCTCCAGGTGACCCCAGCGTTGGCGGAATCGTTCGTCACCGTCGCCGTGAAAGATTGCGTCGCGCTCTGGTTCAACGAGGCCGTCGTAGGTGCAACGCTCACGCTGATTGGATTTACAGGAGTCGGGTTTGGCGCCGGCCCCCCTCCACTGCAGCCTGCCAGAATTACCAGTGCTGTGACCCCGCAGAAGCTGCTTCCGCGAACCAAGGTGCCGACGGCCCAAACCCGCATATAGCCCAACCCCCAACTGAACTTGAAAGTTGGATAAGCGTAGGCCGTTCGGCAAGGTCGGTCAATGCCAGTTCACGGAAAGATCCCGTTGAGTTCCATTATGGGAATTTGCCAGTTCGAGCATTTTCCGTTTTACGCCGGGTATCCGCCCGTAATGTACCCCTCCAGCGCCTCGATGGCCTGCTGCTGCCCGTCCATCACCCACTTCACCAGGTCGCCAATCGACACCATGCCGACGACTTTGTCCCCTTCGAGCACCGGCAGGTGACGGAAGTGACGCTCGGTCATCAGGTTCATGCAGTCGTCCACCGTATGCTCGGGGGTCACGAACATCACCGGGCTGGTCATCATCTCCCGCACCCTGGTGTCCTTTGACAGGTGTCCCTTCAGGATGCCTTTGCGCGCATAGTCACGCTCCGAGAGGATTCCCACCAGCTTTCCCTCATGGCAGACCATCAGGCAGCCCACGTCGTACTCCGCCATCATTTCCAAGGCCTCGTACACCGTCTGCTCCGGGTCCAGCGCCAGCACCCTGTTGAACGCCTTGTGCCTCATCAGCTGATCGATGGTGTCGGTGATCTTCATCGGGAGCCTCCCTCGCTGTAGGATGCGTTCTATGGCGGGATGGGCAGCGGTAGTCCCGCTGGGCGCGGTTCCCGCTCGTTATGGCAATGCAGTGTAGCGCGATTCAGGCTCAATTGTCCTGCGATGTCCAGAAAAAAGCTGCCTCCGACCAGTTCGCAGGCGCTCCTGACCGGCGACGGCCACATCCCCGTTCTCCAATCCTGAATCCCTGGAATGAAACCACTCGGAGATCAGACTGATTTGGACAGATCCTTGACGTCGTAGCCGAGATTCTTCTCGCGCCGCCGCCCAGGGGCGGCTGGATTAGAATCGCTTTCTGCCACGGCGCGCCCTTCCTCAACGGGCTGCGAGCACCAAGGGAATACCGACCTCTGTGCCAGCCGCACAATCAAACTCTCTATCCGATGACTGAGCCCCACTTCCTCGGTGGCGGCTCGGAAACGCCGGTGGGGGCCTGTTCCCCACCCTCTGTTCCCGGCGCCCGCAACTTCCGCCGCGCCGGTTCCGTCCATTCTTTAAGGAAAGGTTAAGCCGCACTCCAACTTAGGATGAAACCCTCCCCCCGGGCGGGGCAACGCATGCGAAACCTGAAGAACATAGCCCTTGACGACGACCCCCGGCTGATTCCGCTGTGGTCCATCCTGATCGCCGTTGCCGCTTTTGTCGGCGTCGAATACTACTTCTGGATGGTCCTGCCGGCGCAGCGCCATCACCACGCCCCGCCCATCGGGTTCCAGATTTATTTCAATCTTTCGTGGGGTCTGCTGGCCTCGCTCTACTTCCTCATGATCGGCTACGTCAGCAAGGACGCGCCGCGCCGGAGCATGAGCGCGCGCTTCTGGATGCTGATCTGCTTCGTGATGCCGGGGGGGATCGGCGCGGTGCTCTATTTTCTGCTGCGGCAGCCGCTGGTCTCGCGTTGCGCCGCCTGCGGCACGTTTGTGCAGAGCGATTTCCACTTCTGCCCGCAGTGCAACTACCAGTTGACCGCGAGCTGCGGCAACTGTTTCCGCACCGTCCGCACCACGGACCTCTATTGCACGGGCTGCGGACACGAACTGGCCGCCGACCACATGCCGGCACGGCTGCACGTCCTCGGCGAATAGCTTCCCGGTCGCGTTGACCTCGCCCAAGTGCGCTCCTACAATCGTTCCAGCTTGTGTCCCTCTCCGCGCTCATCATCGACGACGAACAACTGGCCCGCGACGAGCTCCAGTATTTGCTCGAATCCGTGGGCGGGGTGGACGTCGTGGCGCAGGGCGTCAACGGAATCGAAGCCGTCGACCTGATCGAGGAGCATCAGCCCGACCTCGTCTTCCTCGATGTGCAGATGCCGGGCCTCGACGGGTTCGCCGTCCTGAAACGGTTGACGGAAAAGAGCAGACCCGCCGCGCATTCCGGAGCTGACCGGAAACCACTGCCCCAGATTGTGTTTGCTACCGCATACGATCAATACGCCGTGCGCGCGTTCGACGTGAACGCGGTCGATTACCTGCTCAAGCCGTTCGATCGCGGGCGCGTGGAGCAGGCCGTGGCGCGGGTCAAGGCGCGGATCGCCGCCGGTCCGGCCGGGGCGCCGGAGACCCAGATCGACGCGCTTCTGAAGCTGCTGCACCGCCCCGCGGCCGCGCCGCAGCCCGCCAAACTCATCGTCCAGGCGCAAAGCCGCCTGCTGCTCATCGATCAGGCGGATATCTGCTTTGCGGCCATCGACGAAGGCGTGATCCGGGTGGTCACCCAGAACTTCGAAGGCCAATCCAAGTGCCGGACCCTCGAGGACTTGCTCGACCTGCTCGACCCCGCCACGTTCTGGCGGGCGCATCGCGGTTACCTCGTCAACATCAACCACATCCGCGAGGTGGTGCCCTGGTTCAAATCCAGCTACCAACTGCGCATGAACGACAAGAAGCAGACCGAAATCCCGGTAAGCCGGGCGCAGACGCGGCGGCTGCGGGAGCTGTTCAAACTTTAGCGGGATCCCCGGGGCTGAAGATCGCCCATAGGCCACAACAGGCGGTTGGGAATTGTCGCGTAGCGCCCCCGCCGCAGACGCGGAAAACGGGAAACGGGAACAGGCTGAGCATCAAAATTGCCGGCAAGTCCGCGTTTGACGGCCAACGTACAATTCGTTGTATGCTTCCCACTCGGGAGGAGGTCGGCTCATGCATGGTCCGATTCGAGTGATCACGGTGGAGCGGGAGTACGGCAGCCATGGCGCGGAGTTCGCCCATGATCTGGCGGCGCGGCTGGGATGGAAGCTGTACGACTCCGAGCTGGTGACCGGAGCGGCGCGCGCGGCCGGCGTCCCGGAAGAACGGGCAGCGGAGCTCGACGATCGGCTGGATCCCTGGTACTACCGCTACGGCAAGGTGTTCTGGCAAGACTCGATGTACTACTCGAACGGGCCCTGCGATGAGCAGGTGTTCGATTGCTCA
>Ga0307373_10012397_pt1 | contig 12123 bp, 11 predicted proteins | sample OX2MG_FD_202534 | JGI IMG/M metagenome (GOLD analysis project Ga0307373, IMG submission 202534) | Soil microbial communities from Risofladan, Vaasa, Finland - OX-2 | ecosystem: Environmental > Terrestrial > Soil > Coastal area > Acid sulfate soil | place: Finland: Risofladan, Vaasa | collected...
CCGGGTTCGATGCCGATCGGGCCTGGTGACTGAAGCCGTCCCCGCAGCAGCCTCATAGCGCCACTCATGGTACCCGCGGGCAGTGCCTGCCTACCCCACCCGGTCTACCATCTAGGCAGCATCATCCACCGACGTCAGGCACCATAGGCAGCGATGTCTCTTTCATTCCTGGCAGCGGCCGCCGCCGCTCTCGCCGCCGCCGTCGTCACCGGAATGCTGGTGCGGCGGTGTGCGCGTATGCCGCGGCTGGACCTGATCGCCTGGGTGCTGGCGGCCGCCGGGCTGACCATCGCCCTGGCGGCCCAAGCGCTGGGCTACCACCAGGGGTTCAACCCGACCAGCTTCCGGCTGGTCGAGGTCGGCGCCCGGCTGGCCGCCCCGCTGGCGCTGGTCTGGGGGCTGGCCGAGCTGACCGGCAGGACCTTCTGGGCACGCTTCGGGTCCCGGCTCGCGCTGGGGGCGCTGACAGTGATCACCGGGGTCATCCTGGCGGCCGACCCGCTCAGTGGTGTGACATTCACCACAGCGTGGCCCAGCGCCTCGGCCCACTATCAGCTCATCCCGAATCTGGCCCTGGTGGTGCTCGCCGTGGTCACCGCGCTGGCGGCCCTGATCGCGCTGATCGTGGCCGGGGTGCGGGCGCAACGCCAGCCGGGGTGGCGGGGGCTGTTCCCCGCGGTGCTCGCCGCGGCGCTGGCGGCCCTGCTGACCGAGGGGCTGCAGGTGACGCTGCCCATCAAGCCCGCCTACCCGGCGCTGTGCCTGATCGCCGCGGTGCTCACCTGGTACGCGGGGCAGCGGTCCGCGGTGGTGCAGCTGGCGGCCCTGCACGACGCGGCCGGGCCCGGCGAGGACACCGGCAGCTGGGACAGCCGGCATGCCGACGACACCGGTTATAGCCGTTATCGCCCAGATACCGGGGGATTCGGGCGGGTCAGCACCGACTCCGACTACAGCGGCCTGTACCGGGACGAGTCCGGGACCTTCGGGCGGGTCGGCTCCGACACCGACCTCGGGCGCCTCTACCAGGACACCGGGGGGTTCGGGGCGGTCGGCAGCGACACCGGCTACGGCTTCTACCGCACCGACACCGACCTCGGGCCGCCCATAGGCAGCGACCCGGACCGGCACGGCGGGCCGGCACCGGGGATCGTCGAGACCGGCGACATCCTGCCGGTCGCGTTCGACGTGTTCACGCCCGCGGCCAGCGGCGGCGGGGGAGAAGAGACCGAACGGCTGTACGGGCAGATCGCCATCTACACCCTGATCGACGGCCAGTCGGAGGAGTTCGACCAGCTCGCGCACCAGGTGGTCGAGAAGGTCAAGGCGCTGGAGCCCGGCACGCTGGCCTACATCGTCCACGGGGTGCCGTCGGCGCCGCTGCAGCGGATCCTCTATGAGGTGTACCGGGACGGGGCCGCGTTCGAGGAGCACGGTCATCAGCCCTACATCCAGGACTTTGAGGAAGAGCGCAAGCCGTTCGTGCTGGCGACGAACGTGATCGAACTCGGCGTCCGGCAGGCCAAAATGTCCCCACTGACCGGCCCGGACGTCCTAGCCGGCCCGGGCGGCCGGCCGGGGCCGCCCGCCAGCGGCCCGCGGGGCTGGTCCGGGAACGGCCCGCAGGGCCGCTCCGCCGGTGACGGCCGGCTGGCCCCGCCTGGCGGCCCGGGCGAGCGGCGCCGGAGCAACGGGTCCCGGTGAGCCCGGCGCCGCATGTCATCACCCTGCTCACGCGGCAGGGCTGCCATCTGTGTGACGGCGCCCGCGAGATCATCGCCCGGGTCGCGGGCGAGCTGGGGCTCCGCTGGGAAGAGCGCGACATCACCAGCACCGACAGCGAGCTGCGCGAGTACTGGGACAAGATCCCGGTGACCCTCATTGACGGCGTCCAGCATGACTTCTGGCACGTCAGTGAGGACCGGCTGCGCGCCGCCCTCGCCAGCTAGCGGGCAGCCGCTGACAGCACCCCAGGTCAGCGCCGGTGGGCCGGCCACTTTGTGCATGCGTTCACAAGGGCGTACCGTGAAAACAGAGTTGTGCCCTGGCGGGCGCCTGGCTCGCCCGCGGTGCCTGTCGCGTCGATCCCTCAGGAGCACCCGGCGAATGTCCCGCCGCCCAGCCACTGGCCACGGCAGTCAAGGCATCCCGGAGGCGACCATCGCCCGCCTCCCGGTGTATCTGCGTGTCCTGTACACCTGCGCCGAGCAGGGCGTCGCGACCGTGTCGAGCGAGGAGCTCGCCGCCGCCGCCGGCGTGAACTCCGCGAAGCTGCGCAAGGACCTGTCACACCTGGGCTCCTACGGCACCCGGGGGGTGGGCTACGACGTCGACTACCTCGTCTACCAGGTTTCCCGTGAGCTCGGCCTGACCCAGGACTGGCCGGTCGTCATCGTCGGGGCCGGCAATCTGGGGCGGGCGCTGGCGAACTACGGCGGTTTCGCCTCCCGCGGGTTCCGGATCGCCGCTGTCCTGGACGCCGACCCGGGGGTCGTCGGGTCCGAGATCGCCGGGCATGTGGTCGAGGGCGCCGATCAGATCGAGCCGGTCGTAGCCCGTCATCATGTGTCGATCGGCGTGATCGCGACCCCGGCCGGAGCGGCGCAGGGGGTGTGCGACCGGCTGGTCGCCGCCGGTGTCACAAGCATCCTGAATTTCGCTCCTGTGGTGCTTAGCGTGCCAGTGGGCGTCGACGTGCGTAAGGTCGACCTGTCTATCGAGTTGCAGATCCTTGCCTTTCACGCGCAACGGAGGTCTGTCGTGCGCGTCGCCCAGGATGGGAAGCGCCGTTACCAGAGCGCCGCGGTACCCGGTGATGCCCCGGGTGCCGCCGTGGGCGGCGCACCCGCGGGCAGCGCGGTCAGCGGCCCGGTAGCCGGTGGCAGTGCGCGGGGTGGGGCCGGCAGCGCGATGACGAACGGCCCGGCCGTCCCCGCCCGGGGCGGCGCGGCCGACGAGCCGGCGGTGGCGGCGCCATGAGTGTGCTGATCGTCGGGCTGAGCCACCGCAGTTCCCCGGTCGCGGTCCTGGAGCGGGCCGCGGTGGGCGGCGACGCGCTCGTCAAGCTGATGCGCGACGTCTTCGAGGCGGAACCTGTCGCGGGCACGTTCGTGGTGTCCACCTGCAACCGGGTGGAGGTCTACGCCGAGGTGGACAAGTTCCACGCGGGCCTCACCTCGATCTCCGACCTGCTGGCGCGGCACTCCAGCCTCCCCCTGGCCGACCTCACCCAGCACCTGTACGTGCACTACGAGGACCGGGCGGTACAGCATCTGATGGCGGTGGCCAGCGGGCTGGACTCGATGGTGGTGGGGGAGACCCAGATCCTCGGGCAGGTGCGCCAGGCGCTCGCCCTGGCGCGTGAGCAGGACACGCTCGGCCGGGTGCTGGACGATCTCGGCGCGCTCGCACTGCGCGCGGCCAAACGGGCGCACGCGGAGACCGGTATCGACCGCGCGGGCGCCAACCTGGTCAGCGTGGGTGTGGGACTGGCGGCGGCGCGGCTGCGGCCAGCCGGTGACGGCCCCGATCCCGTTCACCCGCTCGCCGGGCTGAACGTGCTCGTGGTGGGCGCCGGCTCCATGAGCTCGCTCGCCGTCGCGACCGCACAGCGCCTCGGTGCGGCCCGGATCGTGATCGCCAACCGCACCCCCGACCGGGCGGAGCGGCTTGCCGCCTCGGTCGAAGGATCCACGGCCGGGCTCGATGCCCTGCCGGCCGCGCTGGCCGACGCGGATCTGGTCATCTCCTGCACCGGCGCGGCCGGCCTGGTGATCACCGCGGCGATGATCACCACCGCCCTGAGCCTGCGGGCCGGCCAGCCCGGGCCGGATGCCCGGCCGCTGGTCCTGCTCGACCTCGCACTGCCACACGACGTGGACCCCGCCGCTGCCGGGCTGCCCGGCGTCAGCGTGCTGGGCCTGGACTCACTGGAGGGCGCCGGGCTGGCGGTGGCGGCCACGCAGGCCGAGGACGTGGCGGCGGTCCGGGCGATCGTGGCCGAGGAGTTCGCCGCCCGCGTCTCCGCCCGGCACGCCGCCCGGGTGGCACCGACGGTGGTGGCCCTGCGCGCGAAGGCCGCCGGGGTGGTCGAGTCGGAACTGGGCCGGCTCACCGGCCGGCTCGGGACGCTGGACGACCGGGCGTACGCCGAGATCGAGCGCGCGATGCGCCGGGTGGTGGACAAGCTGCTGCACGCTCCGACGGTGCGGGTCAAGGAACTGGCCGGCTCGCCCGGCGGCGACTCGTATGAGGTGGCCCTGCGGGTGCTGTTCGACCTCGACCAGGACGCGATCGACGCGGTCACCAAGGCCGACGCAGACCTCGCCCTCGGCACGCCCGCGCCGCAGGCGCCGGGCGCGGCACCCGTCCGGGAGGTAGGCCCATGAGCTGGTCGGTGCTGCGGCTCGGCACCCGGCGGAGCCCGATGGCGATGGCCCAGTCCGGGGCCGTGGCCAGGCTTGTCACGCAGCGGACCGGGGTCAGGGTGGAGCTGGTCGGGCTGACGTCGTTCGGCGATATCAGCCAGGCCGACCTGACCCAGATCGGCGGCACCGGCGTCTTCGTGAGCGCGCTGCGCACCTGCCTGCTGGCCGGGGACGTCGACATCGCCGTGCACTCGCTCAAGGACCTGCCCACCGCCGACCTGCCCGGGATCACCCTGGCGGCGGTGCCGGCCCGGGAAGACCCGCGGGACGCGCTGGTGGCCAGGGACGGTGCCAAGCTGGCAGATCTGCCCACCGGCGCGCGGATCGGCACCGGATCGCCCCGCCGGGCGGCCCAGCTCCGGCTGCTGCGCCCCGATACCCGGCCGGTCGCGGTGCGGGGCAACGCCGGGACCCGGCTGGCCAAGGTCGCCTCCGGTGAGCTCGACGCGGTCGTGCTCGCCTACGCGGGGCTGGCCAGGATCGGCCACATCGACCTGGTCACCGAGATCTTCGAACCGGACGAAATGATCCCGGCGCCCGGGCAGGGCGCGCTCGCGGTCGAGTGCGGCGACACCGACCCGGACCTGGCCGCCCTGCTCGGCTCGGTGGACGACCCGGCCACCCGCGCCGCGGTGACCGCGGAGCGGGCCGTCCTGGCCGAGCTCGGGGCCGGGTGCCATGCCCCGGTCGGCGCGTATGGCACCGTGGCCGGCCAGCTGGACCTCACCGCCGTCGTCATCGGCGGGGACGGCGGCCCGGCGGTCGCGGCGTCCGCGGGCGGGCCGCCAGCGGAGGCGGCAAAGATCGGACAACAGGCCGCGCGTGAATTGCTCCGCCGCGGTGCGGGAAGGTACCTGACGGTGTCCACCGCACATACGAGCAACGGGGACGATGCCTAGTGAATCCCACACCCGCAACCACGAAGACGCAGGCCACCCAGGCTTCGCAGGCGCCCGATGAGGCGGTCCCGCCCGGCGCGGCCGCCCCGGCCGGGCTGGCCGCCTTTATCGGCGTCGGCCCCGGCGACGAGGGGCTGCTCACGCTGCGGGCCGCCGAGCTGCTGGCCCGCGCGGACCTGGTGGTGGGCAGGACCGAGCTGACCGACCGGCTGGCGCACCGGCTGCCTGGGGAGGCGGTCGTCACCGAGGCGGCCGATCCGGAACAGGACACCAAGGCCCTCATCAAGGCGGCCAAGGCCGGCCAGCTGGCGATCCGGCTGTTCGCCGGTGACCCGTTCCTGTTCAGCCGGGCCGCCCGGCAGGCCGACGCGTGCGCCAAGGCCGGGGTGCGGGTGGAGATCGTGCCCGGGGTGTCCGCCGCGACCGCCGTGCCCGCCTTCGCCGGAGTTCCGCTCACCGCCGACACCGGTGGCGTCCGGGTCGTGCACGCGTCCGACATCAGCCAGGTCGAAGGACCCGTGCCGGGCAGCCTGGTGATCCTCGGCGCCGAAACCGGGCCGGTCGACATCGCCAAGATGCTGGTGGCGGCCGGCTGGCCCGACACCACCCCGATCGCCATCACCTGGAACGGCACCACCACCGACCAGCACACCGTGGTCAGCAGGCTCGGCTCGGTGGCCGCCGACCTGAAGGCGGCCGGGGTGAGCGTGCTGACCGAGCCGGGGCCCGCCCTGGCCGTAGTCGGGGAGGCCGCCGCGCACCAGGGCCTGTCCTGGTTCGAGAGCAAGCCACTGTTCGGCTGGCGGGTGCTCGTGCCCCGCACCAAGGAGCAGGCGGCGTCGGTGTCCGAGCGGCTGCGCTCGCACGGCGCGGTGCCCGAAGAGGTCCCGACCATCGCCGTCGAGCCGCCGCGCACGCCGCAGCAGATGGAGCGTGCCGTCAAGGGCCTGGTCACCGGCCGCTACCAGTGGATCGCCTTCACCTCGGTGAACGCGGTCCGCGCCGTGCGGGAGAAGCTGGAGGAGTACGGCCTGGACGCGCGCGCGTTCGCCGGTGTCAAAGTGGCGGCGGTGGGCGAGCAGACCGCGGCGGCGCTGGGGGAGTTCGGCATCAAGCCCGACCTGGTGCCCGACGGGGAGCAGTCCAGCGAAGGGCTGGCCGCGGCCTGGCCGCCCTACGACGACGTGCTCGACCCGATCAACCGGGTGCTGCTGCCCCGGGCCGACATTGCCACCGAAACGCTGCTCGCCCGGCTGACCGACCTGGGCTGGGAAGCCGAGGACGTCACCGCCTACCGCACGGTGCGGGCGGCGCCGCCGCCGGCCCCGATCCGGGAGGCGATCAAGAGCGGCGGGTTTGACGCCGTCCTGTTCACCTCCTCCTCGACCGTGCGGAACCTGATCGGCATCGCCGGCAAGCCGCACGCGGTCACCGCCATCGCGGTGATCGGCCCGCAGACCGCGCAGACCGCGGCCGAATATGGGCTGCGGGTGGACGTGATGGCGCCCAAGCCCTCGGTGACCGCGCTGGTCGAGGCGCTCGCCGAGCACGGCGCGAAGCTGCGCGAAGCGGCTGTCGCGGCTGGCGAGCCAGTGCGCAAGCCCAGCGAGCGCCGCCGCGGTGCCCGCCGCCGCCTGCGCTGACGGTGCGCGCCTGATGGCCTGATGGTGCCCTGCCTGAGGAGGAGCCGGTTGTGAACGGTGGATTCCCGGTCGCCCGCCCCCGCCGGCTGCGCCGGACGCCGGCGCTGCGCCGCCTGACCGCGCAGACCAGCGTCCACGCGTCGGACCTGGTGCTGCCCCTGTTCGTCAAGGAGGGGATCACGCAGCCACAGCCGGTGCCGTCCATGCCCGGCGTGGTCCAGCACACCAGGGACAGCCTGCTCAAAGCGGCGGCCGAAGCGGTGGAGGCCGGGGTCGGCGGGCTGATGCTGTTCGGCATCCCCGCCGTCAAGGATGCCCGCGGCTCGGCCGCCGACGCCCCGGACGGGATCGTCCAGCAGGCGCTGGCGGACCTGGCCGCCGAGGTGGGCGACGCCACCGTGCTGATGGCGGACCTGTGCCTGGACGAGTACACCGACCACGGCCACTGCGGCCTGCTGACCGAGGCCGGCGAGGTGGACAATGACTCCACTCTGGAGCGATATGCCGCCATCGCGGTCGCCCAGGCGGCTGCCGGGGCGCATGTGGTCGGCCCGAGCGGGATGATGGACGGCCAGGTACGCGCCATCCGGCACGCGCTCGACCACGCCGGCTACCCGGAGGTCGTGATCTGCGCCTATTCGGCGAAATATGCCTCCGCCTTTTACGGCCCGTTCCGGGACGCGGCCGAGTGCGCTCCCCGCTTCGGCGACCGGTCCGCCTACCAGCAGGACCCCGCGGCCGGGGACGCCCTGCGGGAGATCGGCCTCGATGTTGACGAGGGCGCTGACATCGTCATGGTCAAGCCGGCCCTGCCCTATCTGGACGTGATCGCCCAGGCCGCCGCGGCCGTGCCGGTGCCGGTCGCCGCCTACCAGGTCAGCGGGGAGTACGCGATGGCCGAGGCGGCGGCCGCGAACGGCTGGCTGGACCGGGACCGTGTGATCATGGAGACGCTGACCGCGATCCGCCGTGCGGGCGCCAGCATCATCCTCACCTACTGGGCCACCGAAGCCGCCCGCCGCCTCGGCTGACCGTCCGCCGCCCGGCCGGGTGGCCCCGCGGTTGCCCGGCACCGCGGCATTTCCGCCACGAAACGGGCCATCCGCGGCGGTAAAGGTCAGCCCCGTATCTGCGTTAGGTATCGTCTCGGCCTCAGCCGGGGGGGCGGCCTGCGCGCGGCGGTGCCGACCCGGCATCATCGGGATGGAAGGATCCGGCCGGGAGCAGAGTGGGAGCCGATGGTGGAGGCGATGCTGCGCCGTGGCCGCCGCCGGGACGCGAGCCGGATGGCAGCCGCGGCCGTGGATTACGCCGCGATGGGCTGGCCGGTCTGCCTGGGGGCGCATCTGCGCACGGAGGCGGCACGCCACCCGCGATCCGGGACCGCCACCCACGGCCGGGTGCGCGACCCGGGCCGCGCTTGTTCCTGCGACCGGATCGGCTGCCCCGCGCCGGCCGCGCATCCCATCTCGCCCGCCTGGCAGATCGAGGCCTCCACCGACCCGGCTGAGGTCGGCCGCTGGTGGCGGGAGCGGCCGGAGGCCAACATCATCCTCGTCACCGGCCGGGTCTTCGACGTGCTGGACGTGCCGGCCGCCGCCGGCACCGACGCGCTCGCCCTGATGGACCGCGCGGACGTTCCGGCCGGCCCGGTGGCGCTGTCCGCCGATGGCCGGGCGCTGTTCTTCGTCGCCACCCGTGGTGCTCCCGACGACGAGGACGAGTGGTGGTCGTGCCACCTGGACTGCGAGCCTGACGACTTCGCGCCGGTGTCGGTGCTGCGCTGGCACACCAGGGACAGTTTCGTGGTGGCGCCGCCGTCACGCTCCGGCCGGGGGCAGGCCCAGTGGATCCGTGACCCGGGGGAGCATCCGCTGCCCGACGCGTTGCGGCTGCTCGGCTTCCTTGCCGACGCCTGCGAGGACGTGACCGTGTGACCGCGGCACCGAACTCCGCCGGGCTTTTCCACCGCGCGTGCGCTGTCATCCCTGGCGGCGTGAATTCGCCCGTCCGGGCGTTCGGCGCGGTGGGCGGGGTACCGGTGTTCATCGAGTCCGGCCGCGGGCCGTACCTCACCGACGCCGACGGCCGGGAACTGGTGGACCTGGTCTGCTCCTGGGGGCCGATGATCCTGGGCCACGCGCACCCCGCGGTGCTGGAAGCGGTGACGGCGGCGGCCGCCCGGGGCACCTCGTTCGGCGCGGCGACCGCCGGAGAGGTCGAGCTGGCCGAGGAGATCGTGGCGCGCACCCCGGTGGAGAAGGTGCGGCTGGTCAACTCCGGCACCGAGGCCACCATGTCAGCGGTCCGGCTGGCCCGCGCGTTCACCGGCAGGCGGCTGGTCGTGAAGTTCGCCGGCTGCTACCACGGTCACGTGGACGCCCTGCTGGCGGCGGCCGGGTCGGGGGTCGCCACCTTCGCCCTGCCCGACTCGCCCGGCGTCACCGGCGCGGCGGCCGGGGACACGCTGGTGCTGCCGTACAACGACGCGCTCACGATCCGGCAGGCGTTCGTGGGGCACGGCCCGCAGATCGCGTGCGTGATCACCGAGGCCTGCCCGGCGAACATGGGCGTGGTCCCGCCGGCGCATGGCTTCAACGAGCTGCTGGCCGCGCTGTGCAGCGAGTACGGTGCGCTGCTGATCATGGACGAGGTGCTGACCGGCTTCCGGGTCACCCGGTCCGGCTGGTACGGCCGGGAAGGCGTGGCCGGCGACCTGATGACGTTCGGGAAAGTGATGGGCGGTGGCCTGCCCGCCGCGGCGTTCGGCGGCCGGGCGGAGATCATGGACCGGCTGGCCCCGTCCGGGCCGGTCTACCAGGCCGGCACCCTGTCCGGGAACCCGCTGGCCACCGCGGCCGGCCTGGCCACCCTGCGGGCCTGCACGCCCGAGGTGTACGCGCGGGTGGACGAGGTGGCCGCCACCGTGGCCAAGCTCACCGCCGCCGCCCTGTCCGCCGCCGGGGTGCCGTTCCACCTGTCCGAAGCCGGCAACCTGTTCTCGGTCTTCCTCGGCAGCGAGTCGCCGGTGCGCGACTTCGACGAGGCCCGCGGCCAGTCCGGGCCGGCCTACGCGGCGTTCTTCCACGCCATGCTGGTCGGCGGCGTCTACCTGCCGCCCTCGCCCTACGAGGCGTGGTTCACCTCCGCCGCTCACGACGACGAGGCGGTAGCCCGGATTTCCGCCGCGCTGCCCGCGGCCGCCCGCGAAGCCGCCGCCGCCCTAGCCTGACCCCCCCGCTCCGGCCGCCGGCCCCGGCCGCCCGGACTGGCCGCCCCGCCCCCGCGCCAGGTGCATCAAACCGCTATTTGGTGTAGTTCCTGCTACATCAAACCGCTATGTGATGTCGCTGCCGTTAGCCAATGGCGACGGCGATGATGCCGAGCACGATCGCGGCCGCACCGGTCAGCCTGCGGGCCAGGCCGCCCTCGCCGAGCCGCCGGCCGAGCAGCACCCCGAACAGCACGCTGATCTCGCGGGCGGGGGCGACCGCGCTGACCGAGGTGAAGCTCATCGCGGCCAGCACGAGGATGTAGGCGAGCGGGGACAGCACGGCGGCGCCGAGGACCTGCCGCCGGTAGTCCTGCCACACCCGCCGGGTCCGGCCGGTGTCGGCCAGCGCGAACGGCGCGAGCGCCACCGCCATCCCGACCAGGGACGCGTAGTCCTGCAGCAGTGGCGGGTTGCCCACACTGGTCACCGCGACCTTGTCCCAGAGCGTGTAGGCGGCGATGAAGACCCCGGTCACCAGTGCCAGCCGGATCGCACCCGGCGCGACGGTGCCGGCGCCTGGTCCCCCGGCCTTGCCTGTCCCGCCGGCTCCGCCCGCTCCCCTGTCCCCACCGCCCCGGGCGGGCAAACCGATGATGATCACCCCGGTCACCAGCAGCACGATGCCGGCCAGCCCGGCGGGCCCCGGCCGCTCGCCCAGGACGGCGATGCCGGCCAGCGCGGCGAGCAGGGCGCCGGTGCCGCGGCCGACCGGGTAGACCACCGACAGGTCGCCGTGGCGGTAGCCGCGCTGCAGGAACAGGAAGTAGCCGGTCTGCAGCACCGCCGTGCCGGCCAGGAACACCCAGGACCGGGCGGTCAGATGCGGCGGGCTGACGGCCACGCTGACCGCCACCGCTGGCGCGTAGATCACCGCCGCCGCCGCCGACATCAGCCAGACAAAACATGCCGCACCAGCCGCCGACGCCTGCTTGCTGAACAGGTTCCAGCTGGCATGGGCGACGGCCGCGACGAGGATGAGGGCGAGTGCGGTGCTGTTCAGTCAGCGGCTCCGAGGTCCATGCCAGCCCGGCGCGCCGGGCTGGCGGTGGCTCCATCCTCCCTGGGCCAGGCGCTGTTCACCTGCGGTTCATCCTGTCCCAGCTGGCCCCGGACGGCGCCGCACCCCCGGTAGGCTGGGCGGGCCATGTCAGACACCACGGTCGTCCACTTGCTGCGCCACGGCGAGGTCAGCAACCCCCGCGGTGTCCTGTACGGCCGCCTGCCCGGCTTCCACCTGTCCGAGGACGGCCAGCTGATGGCGAAGGCTGCCGCCGGGTTCCTGGCCGGGCGCGACATCGCCCTGCTGCTGTCCTCTCCCATGGAGCGCGCACTGGAGACCGCCGCGCCGCTCGCCGCTCAGTACGGGCTTGAGGTGGGCGTCGACGATCAGCTGATCGAGCCGTGGAACCACTTCGAGGGCACGACCTTCGGGGTGGGGGACGGGGCGCTGCGGCGGCCGGCCCACTGGCGGTACCTGCGCAACCCGTTCCGCCCGTCCTGGGGAGAGCCGTATGCGCACATCGCGGCCAGGATGGAGGCGGCGATGGCCGACGCAGCCAGGGCCGCCCGCGGCCGGGAGGCCGTCTGCGTCAGCCACCAGCTGCCGATCTGGGTAGCCCGGCGGGCCGCCGAGAACCGTCACCTGTGGCATCATCCAGGCCGCCGGCAGTGTGCCCTGGCCAGCGTTACCAGCTTCACCTACCACGAGGACACCATCGCCGGGATCAGCTACTGCGAGCCGGCCGGAGGGGGCCGGGGGCAGGTCGCCGGCGCCTGATGCCAGCCCGGTGCCGGGCGGCCAGGACCAGGCCGGGCGCGGCGCGAGCCGGTGCCCGCCAGCGCGGTCGTCGTCGGCCAAAGCCGGCCCGCTGTCACGGCGG
>Ga0307373_10012399_pt1 | contig 12118 bp, 13 predicted proteins | sample OX2MG_FD_202534 | JGI IMG/M metagenome (GOLD analysis project Ga0307373, IMG submission 202534) | Soil microbial communities from Risofladan, Vaasa, Finland - OX-2 | ecosystem: Environmental > Terrestrial > Soil > Coastal area > Acid sulfate soil | place: Finland: Risofladan, Vaasa | collected...
AACCAAATGTTCATGGTCTGAACGTGGGATGGAATCGGCGATTTTTGCTTCCAGTTCCTGCACTCTTGCTTCGGTTGCAAGCAGCTTCTCGCGGGGGACGGTTGTCTCGGAAAATGATCTTTGCATCTCTTCAAAGATTTCCCGCGGGACAAAGTTGGAGAATTGATTCTGTAATGCTGTGTAATCTTCCTTTGGCACGGTCGACATCTTGAGCTCATCGAACTTGTTCTGCAGGGCCAGAAGTTCTGACTTGTCCACCATGCCGCTTATTTTCTCTTCGAGCTCCGCGATTCTTTTCGCCTCGGTAGACTGCCACTGACCCGTAATCGCCTCAGTCTGGGAAGAAATCTGCTCACTTAAACTCTTGATCTTCTCTTCGAGATGAGTCGTCTCTTGTAGATCTGCTTTCGCTCTTCCCAGTTCGGCCACCAGTCCGTCGATCGTCGTTTGCATCTTTGCTACGACTTCCTGATGTGCTTTCTTTGGAATGGACTGCTGCAGCTGCGCTTCCATCGACCTGCATGTGAGAACCAATCTTCTAACTTCGCTCGTGATTTCTTCAGATCTGCTCAAATTGCCTTCCACACACTCTGTTGAGGATAGATTTTCTACCCGAGTCTTATCTAATGAAAGGTCAAGAGGATTTTACCAAGAGCTAGAGAGTTGTTTCATTAAGTAAACGCTGGGTATCCTCTACGAGCAATAAACTTGGAATTTGTATTTGGGATCTCAAATCATCCACAGTGGTTGAACGTGGTAGTGTATGTTGTAAATGTGCTCGTAGTTTGATTGTTCGGAAAATACTGGAGGCCAGTTACTGTTCCAGTCACGTTGGTGGAAGGAGCTGTGCAAACGCTTGTTGTGTAATTTTCGGCTAGAGTGCTTTGCGCACTTGGTGTCGTTGTTTCAATCTGGTCATACTCCTGGAAAGAAACGTAGAGGCCAGTAGTATTCTTGTACCACATTATCAAGAGATTAGCCAAGTGATAATTCACAGTTTCGTTTTCGGGGCTGGGCAGAACCGTTTCGTTGTTGGTCTGACACGGCAAACCCAGATTGCTCAAACATGGCGGAATCCACCCAAAAAGCATGTAAGTTGATTTCGGAGCTGGTGTTGTCACGTTGAACGCAAAGCTGTAGCCCGTGTACATTGTTGATGTGCCATTGGAAGGTTGGGATGTGTAGCCGGTGCCGCTGTAGAGGAGCTGAATCGAAAAGTTGCCGACGAATTGGAATGGTGGGATGCTGTCGTATGTGTATGTTTTGCTGCTTGTGAGTACCAGGTTTGAGAAAGCGGTTGTCGTTAAACTACCACTCGAACCGCCGATGGTGGTTCCTGTGGTTAACGATGCGAGTGAGCTCACAACAAAGTGTAGTATAACGAGCTGACCCCACTCATCCCCTCCAATCACTGTGTACGTTCCCGGCGGAAAATTCTCGAATGTCCTGCCGCCTAGGCCCAAGTTCCAGTACCCGCCTGCATCAATCCGTGATGTGATATCCAGCTGGAAGCACGAGCCGGAAGTGCAGCTTCCTGAGACCTGGGCGGAATCGCTCATTGGTTGGAACTCATAGGAACCGGTGTTCGTCAGTATCATGGGGCACATGTATTCGCCCGGATTGTAGATTGAAAGGGGCTTTCCGGCCGAGGAGATGTTAGATCCTGTAAAGTAGCCCTGGAATATCCCGATGCCTATAGGATAGTTAACCGTGCCACAGGGGCCAAGAGCCAGACCATTTAGCGGCCACGAGTTCGATGCGGTAACGTTGTTCGTCGAGTTGAGGATGTTCATTTCCGTGATGCTCACCCGTATGCCCTCGCCGGTCATGAGTTTGCTAGAGTTCAGTATCACACGAAGCTGCAATCCTATTGTCGAATCCGATGTCTCTGCAGAAAGTGGATAGTTGGAGAAGACCGCGGTGCTTGTTGTCTTCTGGAATGGAAGGCCGCTGAGATAAAGACCGGAAGCTGCAATTATGACGACGATTGCGCCAACGGAAATTATTGTCATGTTGGACGCTGCTCGTTGCATGTATCATTTCCCTCGTTACGTCCGTTTCTCGCTTGCGTCTTATTTCAAGCTACGCAGTTGTAATGCTGTTATGATGATCAGAACATGATCAATTGCGGCAGCCCGAATTTTTACTTGAGATTGATTTACGGCATTTTAATATAACAATCTTAGCAATTCCGTTTTTGTTAAACATGGCAGCCAACGGCGTGGAACCGGATACTCTCAATATAGAACAGGGCAGAAGATCAAAGATGGAGACTTTTGGCGACATTCTCAAGACGATCGCAGCTGGCACCGAGAAACCAACGCACATAATGTACAAGGCAAACCTATCGTGGAAGATACTGCAGCAGTACTTGAAAGCGCTCGAGGCTCAAGGACTGGTCATTCCGAGCAACGAGGACGGAAGACGCGTGTATCGCCTGTCCGAGAAGGGTTTCAGGCTATTGAATCAGTTCAACTCTGTTCGAGACGATCTTTTGCTCAAACACTAGTTTTCTCAAAACATCTCTGAAATGCGGCAACAACTTTTGGAAATACTCGACTTGGACTTGCAATAATTTGTCAACTGGAAAATTCTCAAACCTTTAGCTAAAATTATCCTCTAAGACCCTCTCCGGGAGACTGTACAAGCCAGGCCCGGGCAGGGAAGCAATGCCGAAGTGTTGGCTTTGGCAACTATAATAGAACGAACGCGCGAACTTTCGAACTAGGTATTCTCTATGGGCGAAGAAACTGGTAGGAGCGAAACGTACGAACGTGGCTAGACTGAAAGAGATCAATAAAGAGGCAAGAGAACAACTCCTCTCGAAACTCAAAACAATTTCTCCGGATCTCGGCCGGTATGTTGTCGAGTTTGCATTCGGTGATGTTCTCTCGCGTCCTGGGCTCGATGTAAAATCCAGAGAGATCGCAACAGTCGCCGTGCTCACAGCACTCGGAAATGCGGAACCTCAGCTCAAGGATCATATTCAGAGAGCCTTGCACGTCGGCTGTACTCCTTACGAAATTGTCGAAGTGATTATTCAGATGGCTGTTTATGCGGGGTTCCCGATTTTAGGGCTAACATTCAATCATGGGACAAGTGGGACATGCAAATTTATCACATAATATTCAGACAAATGATGTCATTAGCGAAAAACAGAAGAACTGATTTGTGCACCTCTTAGCATTGGTGCTCTTTGATGAGTAATTCCGACAGCTACTATGAAACACTAGGTCTTTCTCCAAATGCCAGTTTGGATCAGGTCAAGAAACGGTACAGGGAACTAAACGATGCATATCTCAAAATACTGGAGTTAGAACGAAAAAATGTCGTCACACCCTCACAACCTACTGTCACCAACGCTGTTCAACCCAAACCAAAGCAAGTGTCTCCGCAAGAGACGCACACGCAACCAATAGCTACAATCAAGGAAAGATTCGCGAAAGGACAGGTGAACCAAACTCAATTTGACAAACTGGTAAAGGAGCGCTACGATTACCTCAAGAACAAACCATTCAGCGAATTATCGGATTCCGAGCTTCAGGAAAGACTCAAGGGGTTTGAAGGACTAAAAATGGACCCGAAGTACTGGAAATAGAAAATCTTCAGATTTTTCAGTATGTTTTTCTCTGAGAGGATCGTTGGCAAATAAATTATGGTTTTTGTTCGACAACGCGTGCTATGACATAAGTTCTGATCAGGCTTGTCCCGGCTCCCAGCATTGCAAATCCTATGACGGCGGATAGAAGAGCTGCGACAACAGCTTGCGTCGGTGGTGAAATCAAGGTTATCGCGGCAAGAAAGAAGTAGATTGACACTGCTATCAACGCTACGCCGGCCCAGAGCGAAATCGCCGCAAACCTCCTTGGAGAAGTTGTTGTCATAGTCTATCCCCACAAGAACGTGAACAACGCCCTGATGAAGTTTTCAGTCTGAACTACTGCCTGATCAAATCGTGAGACAAGATTGCTTGCGGAATTCTGGAATGCAATCTCGAATGGCGAGGGATTTGTGGTCTTTTGAAGCGTCACCGCCTGCCAGAGATCATTGGAAAGGTTTCCAGAGTCCCGGGAAATTTCGAGGTACGCAAGTAAGAAGACCGAGATCAACGTGGCCGGGAGTATCCAGCGGATCCCCCTTGGACTCTTCCCTGTCTCCTTGCTTAGCTTCGATGTAATGTCCTTTATCTCCGCTAGAGCCATTTTTCTCGCGTCCTGGGATGTAATTGAGTAGTACAATACAATGGGTTCGACTACCTGCCGCATAGCCCAGATTGTAGCTCCCGCGACAAGTATCGTGGTCAAGGCAAAGCCCCAGATCGTGCCAAGGTAGAGCGAAGTTAGTGTGGAGAGTGGTTGCGGTAGTAGCAAAGTCTGTGCCTTTAGGGCGCCCGTGATTGCGCTCACAAACAGTACCAGGCCAAGGGCAGCCAGAAGAGGCAAAACGAGCTCGATCCCAAGGCTAAGCAATTGATATCCGAGGGGCCCACTCGAATTTGTCACGATTGTTTTGCCAGCGAGGAGTTTTGCACCCCTTGAGAAGTTGAACCCGACGAGAGCGGTGAATGTCGAAACAACAACCAGCGTAACAGCTGCAGCGAGGCTGAATTGATACCCAAAGAAACTCATGCTGGTCGTAACAGACGCCGCGATGAAGAACGATGCAGTCAGGAGTGCTATCAATATTGACGGCCGCAGGGAAATTAGAGCGTAGATGGAAAGCGCCATTAGAAGCCATGGAACTATCTGGACAGCCAGGGAGATTATCCCACCGAACGATGCTATCTCTGGAACAAGATTTGGATTGGAGGCTATCGCAAGAGAAAATAAAACCTCGGATATCAAGGCCGGAAGGCAGAGCAAATAGTAAATTAGAGCTTGGCGCGTGAATAACGCCGGCGGCAAGCTCCTTCTAGTTAAGGTGCTAAGAGCCACCCTTACTCCTCATCTCCTCAACCTGCATCACTAGTTTCGGGAAGATATCTTTTGGACCCACGTCCAGAACGGGCACACCCAATCTTGCTGCTTCAGATACGAGCTTCTCCCTTGTCGCCCATTGATGGGATGCGCTGATTGAATAGATCGCCTTGTCGAGACCCTCGAGTCCGTGCGATTCGAAAAGTGGAGTGAACGGTGAAATTACGATCACTTCGTGGTGCATTACGAGCAGTTGTTTTAGGGCGCTCAGGTCCGCTTCACTGTCCAAGTCAGTAATTACAAAGAAGAGCGTTCTTCCCTTAACTCGACCAAGGACGAGTGCCCTCTTTACTGCCTCGTTGAAATTGGCACCAGTAGAAGCGCTTGGCGATATGTTTCCCAGTATGTGCATTATTCTCGTGATCTGCGTTTCTCCCCTGCCCAGAGGAACAATCTCGAAATCGTTCGCGCCTTTCATTACCGTGATCCCGATAAAATCTCCGCGCCTTCCGAGATAACCCAAGAGAGATGCGACAGATCTGGCAGAATAGTCCAGCTTGGTCTGGCCCGCTTCGCCGTAAGCCATAGTCTGGGTAGAGTCTAGCAAAACCATGATATTGAGCTGGGTTTCTGCTCGTAGCTGCCGCACCATCAAGCGACCAGTTCTCGCGGTGGAAAGCCACTCGATCCTCTTGTATGGATCTCCCTGCTCGTACTCTTTTAAGTCGTCAAACTCCATTCCCTCACCTTTTCGTCTGGAAGTAAGGCTTCCGCCGTAAGTGGATAGTACTACTGTCGATAAAGCGCCGCGGCTTACCTCAACCTGCGCAGGAGTAACTTCTATCATGTTTGTTGGAATCTCAATAGATCTTTCGTAGAAGAAGAGGCCTGCAATGTCTCTCGTTATTGTTCTGAGCGGACCGAACTTGTTTGCTCCGATGGAAGTCGGTTTTATCTCGTAACGAAGCTCTGCGTAGCCCTTTGCTGGTATGTTCAATACTGCCACATTCGTGCCAGAAACTAGACGGAAGAACTTTGGATAGTTGTCGACGATCTCTACCGTCAATCTCAGAAAGGTACGGTTCACGAAGGTAAGAACCACCTCGACCGGCTTGCCTTCACCGGTCCGTTTGGAAAATACTCTTGATATCTCGAGCTTGTCGAGCGCCCTAACCTGTGCCCCGAGCAAGAGTTTCAGAGTGTAATAGAAGAGGAACAGTCCAATGCCTGCGTAAAGGAGCGCCGCTTCTGAATGCAAAGCGACCACGAGACCCAGCGTGATCAAGACGGCCGCAAGAAGCAGGACGGTATTGCCACGGGAGGTTCTGTAGAATACCAATTTTATGGAACCTTGACGGATTTTACTATTTCATCGACGACGGCTTCCTGAGTGACTCCGTCCAAGATCGCTTCCTGGTTTAGGATGATCCTGTGCGCGAGCACGTGAGTCGATATTCTCTTGACATCATCCGGAATCACGAAATTCCTTCCTTCGATCAAGGCCATCGCGGTTGCAGCGGTCTGGAGCGAGGTTGCCGCACGCGGCGAGGCGCCGAGTCTAACGGATTTGTGTTTCCTTGACTCTTCTACCAGATCGATGATGTATGAGAGGACAGTGTCTTCGACGTGAACGTTCCACCTGAGCTCGATTAGCGAATCAATCGTTTTTTGATCGACTGCCGAATTGATTTTCCATTCATGGATGCTTTTCAAATTCTTGAGGAGTTGCATCGTCTCGTCTCTTGATGGATAGTCGACCCTTACTCTCATGAGGAATCTGTCGATCTGCGCTTCGGGAAGCGGATAGGTTCCCTCGAACTCGATCGGATTCTGGGTGGCCAGGACCATGAATGGAGGCGGGAGCTTCAGCGTCGTGCCCTCGATCGTTACCTGCTTTTCCTGCATTGCCTCGAGCAGTGCCGATTGCGTTTTTGGAGATGCGCGGTTTATTTCGTCCGCGAGGACAATGTTTCCAAATATTGGACCCTTGCGCAGACGGAAATCAGAAGCCTTCTGGTCGTAAACGTATGTTCCGATAATGTCCGATGGGAGAAGATCCGGAGTGAACTGGATTCTCTGGAACTCCAGGCTCAATGAACTTGCGAGCGCTCGTGCCATAGTGGTCTTTGCCACGCCGGGTACGCCTTCGAGCAGGAGATGCCCTCCCGCCAGGAGGCACGCGAAGATCAATTTTATTTCCTCAGACTTGCCCACGACTACCTTGCCCACTTCTTGGGACATTCGATCCACTACCTGCTTTGCGCCTTCTATACTACTCATGATTGATTGTTTGCTCCTATCTACTACGTTTTAACTTAGTGACCTCGAGCCACGTATTCGATCTGATGCTTCTCTTCGGCGCCCATTATTGTGATGTTCAGGCGATTCAGGAATTTTTCAGAGTCTTTTGTGATGCTTGAAACAAGAGTCTTCCACCTAATCACCGGGGGAAAGAGGAATCTGTTTTTCCCAGTTGCGTAATCGTGGATCCGGGTTAGTCTTGCAAACAGGCGGGCCGCTTCGTTTGCCCCTTCCTCGCCCAAAACTTGAAGAAGTTTAGCTTGATTGACTGATGCGATCGGCGACCCGAGCTCTCTTGTCACAATCGTATCGAGCACTTCATACAGCTGGGTGAGCGTCGCTACGTAGAAGCTCTTTCTCCTCGCAGTTTGCAAAAAGTCGGTTCTTGCCCTGGATTCGGCTACGATTGTTTGTTCGATGTTAGGAATTGGCAAAATATCGTTCTGTTTCTTTTCCGTGGCAAACCACTTTTTCAGCGAGGCATAAATTGTAAAGAGGATCAACCCGGCAACGAGCAAAACCGCAAGTGGAAGAGTGATTGGAATGTTATGTGATTGCAGAAAGCCCTGCGTTTGTGACGGAAGCGAGCCGTAATACTGGTTCGATGTTGAAAGATATGATTCCAAAACGTAGACTATGATCGGACTGATGGGAACGCCAAAGTGAATATTTGGACTAGATGATGAATAGTGGGAGTTGTCCAGTATTATGACCATGTTCTTGTTTGATTGCGTGACCCAGTTTACCATCGACTGGACAAAGTTTTGCTCATTGACGCCGGATGCCGTGTAATTCATGAGAAGGTTGGTGAAAGGCGCAGAGTCGGTAATCAAAATCGCCCTGGATCCTGCCCTGTTTGTTCCTGCAGCCACCACGGTTCTCGGGCCGATGGTTGAATTTGCAGTATCATATGAGATTTTGGAAGTTGCGGCGACAGAAGTCAATGCGCTTGAGCGTTCCTGAAGGATAATTGGTGATGCGATGTCAATGACTCCAATTGCGTTTTGTCCGATCGTGCTTGCGAGTGCTACGGTAAACACGCGCTTGTCCGCAAATGATGAGGCAGGATCAATGATTGCGTTACCAGTCACGTTTGCGTTGAAGAGTCCGTTTATCATTTTTTCATTTGTCCTGTTTCCTTCTGCTATGAGTAGTGACAGGCTGCCATTGTTGTAACTTGAATCAATTGCCTGCGTTTCGGCCTGGGTCAACGGGTTATCAGCGCCTATCAGGAAATAAGCGGCCTTTTGTCCATGGACGCTTGAAATTGCGGAGAGTGTATCGTTTGCAAGGATAACATGGTAGCCGGAGCTACGGAGCATTGCCAAAAACTGTGAAGTGCCAGGCTGTAAAGTATCGGTGGCGCTGGTGCTGCCGAGGCCGGTGGGAATAGATCCGCCTATAGTCGCCGGAGAATAGAGAATTGCCACAAATGCTACTACGCCGAGTAGAGAGGCAAAATTTCTCATCCTCAATTCCGGCTGACCTCGATCGAAGAGAGCTCTCTTGCTGCTTGATCGGCATCTGACATGGGGATCTGCGTTCCGGAGAATTTGGCCTTTTCGTAGAGAGCGGTGATTGCTGAGACATGCGAAGATTCGACACTTGGCAAGCACTTTTTCGCAAACTCTCTGTGCGACTCGAATGTGTATTTCTCAAATCCCTTGATCCTCATGATTCCAACCGCCCTGACGAAGGTGTACAATATTCTTGATCTCGGATCGTTGGGGTCGTATTTCAGATCAGCCGTAGTGTCCAGCGGCTTTTGACCCGGTAATATCTGTCGACCGATGGCGGAAGAGAATCTCGTTCTCGAAAAGTAGAGCGCAATTACAAGGGCCACGACTATCAGAGGAATCTCTAGAGTTGACAGGTTGATCGAAGGAAGTTTGGCTACGGGTACTGCGCTGAGGCTCAGCGGTTTAATTGTTGGATTGATCGCTGGCAGACCTTGCTGACCATTAGGTAAAGTTGGAGGAGTCAATCCGGGGTTTGTGCCGGCGTTCTGAAGGAGTGCGCTCGCCTCGCTCAGTAGCTGCTGCGCTAAAGCAGGATTGATATTTTTCAGGAGAAATGACAGTGCCTGGAGTGCCTGTGCGGAGCTCACTGGGCTCTGGTTTGAGATGTTTGTTGGCATGCCGTTAGAGCTGTTCAGTCCCAGTAAATTTGAAAGCTGACTTGCATTGAGTGAAACTCCGTTAGGTCCGGCTGTGAGGCTCTTCAAAAGAGAGCTCAATGAATCGGGGACGCCCTGACTTCCTGATTGCGTACTCAAGAGGTTCTGAAGCTCGGTTAGCGTTTGTGATGCGCCCGTGTTGTTTCCGCTACTAAGCTGGGATTGAAGCTGACTAGTGAGCTGCGCGACTTGCGTGTTGTTCAGGCCGGCGGTAAGGTTTGCGATGGTCGAGGAAAGGAGCTGCGGGTTTACAGTCTGCGATTGCGTGAGCTGGCCCGAGTTCGAGTCATCTGCCGCGAAGCTTCTCGGCGCGACTACGATCAAAAATCCAAGGAGCAGAATAATGATTAGCGAAATGCGGCCAAGTTTTGCAAAAGTTCTGCTGGAGAAGACTTTCCGTACAGAGCTATTTGCCATAGGATTGTTCCATATTGAAAATGCAATTAAGCATGTTGAACACCTTAGTGGTCGTGCTTTTACTATTCACGAAGGCTGAATGGGCCGATTTTCTCCTCTCAACGGAGATTTGCCTGGCGTAGTTAGAAAGAATGTCATGGCAGATCTAACCCGACCCGCCTTCATGGTACAGACTAGTTATGCTCGCGTACTTTTTTGAATCGATATGGCTCTGTAACTCGCTTGAATCATCGAGCATCAAGCACCGCGTATATGGTCATCTGAGTGCTGTTTCGACTACTTGTGCTCTAAATTCTTCATCTTTTGTCTTATGCGTTCTAGTATTCGTTCTGCCCACACTACAGATTTTTCAGCTTCGCTTTTGTCCATCGGGTCAGGTTGATACTCTGAGGCATTTTTCATGCTCAACAGCGAACTGAATTGCTTTGAGGTATCAGAGTACTCAGTCGTGCTGAGAATCGGTTTTATGATTCTCAGTGTTTCGCTGTGAACCCCCGAGGCTCTTTTGCCAAGATATAACACACATAGGGCATCCATAGCGTTGATTGCACTGTGTATTGCGCTCATGACGGCATTGTCGTATGCGTGCTCTTCCAACGCAATTTTTGCCATGCGTAGAGAATTTTCTGCCTTCGCAAGATAATTCGATGCCTTACTTTCATCAATAGATCTGGCCATCTTCACCTGAGTAGCTCGTTGAGATCTTTGCCAAGTATCATGATATAACTATTCAAAATGGATCGTATGAGATCATCATTTTTCTTCGCTCGAAGCTCTTTTTCACTAAAGATCAAGGGAGACAAGCTGTTTCCAAAAACCTCGGACACTTTTACTCCTGTTCGGGCCACCGCGGTGCTCGCAGCTTCAAAGTCGTTTGAGATGACTAGAAGATCGATGTCGCTGTCATCCTTTTCGGCTTTCCTCGCAACGCTTCCGAAAAGGCACGCCAAAGTCACCGTCTTGTCGCTCAAGCTCTTCCTCATGATGGAAATGAGTGCGTTCAGAGTTTTCTCTTCCGCGAGAATCGCCTGTTTCACTATCTTGTTAAGGACGTAGCTTTTTTCGTTGAGCATTATCTGGTGGGATCTGCCCACTGGTTGAATCCTGACTATCCCGCGTTCCTCGAGTTTTTCTGATACGACTGCAGCTTCTGCGTGGGAGACGTTTGCTACTCGTGCAAGCTCCCGAATCGTGAAAATCTTTCTCCTATAAGTCAGAAGAGTTCTGATCATGCTGATGGATACCCTGCTGCTGAAGAGCTGCTCAAGATACGAGTGAAATTTCATATGGCTGGTCAGTAAGACATATGTCTATTATTCCAGACATATATGGGTAACGCTCTTCAGTGGAAAGCAAGTGGACCCAGCGGCTGTGGGTTGGGTTTGGTCTTCGAAATTTACGGGAGTGCCTAAACGTGAAGTCCAACATACATTTTGTTTCCCGATCGGGTTGTCAGTTAGTATCTTTTCGACGGTTCGAGAAGATCTTTTGCTGACAAACTGAATTTGTACAGTAAATGTTTGATGTGTGTTTATCGCTACTTGAAGAGGTTCAGGTTTACCTGATCTTCCTCGAATGTGCGCTCCAGGTTTTACAGCACCATCGCCTTGAGCTGCGACTCGGGAATCGCGTTTGAAGTGTACTCGCCGACGACAAAGACCTCCGTCTTTGGTCCCTTCGGCTGGTAGTACTGCATTGATTTAGATCCCGACATGGGTCCTTCGATGTACTCCATCATCAATCCGACCGGCGGGAACATTGTCATCTTGATCTTCTGCTTCACCCTCCCGGCTGCTCCCGGAATCTGGTTTTCAAAGGAGAGTATCACGTGCTCTCCATCCATCTCGGTCTGGAGGTTGATGTTGCCCGGATGCGCATGCGCGGACGGCGGCGCGCCCAAGAACCTCCAGATCTTGTCCAGAGATGCCTCGAAAGTTCCTTCCTTGTCTACGATGAATACCATGATCGTGGAGAATCGCCTTTTCCGTATTTATTTTGGATAGTCGCTAAAGTACAGAAAGTGAACCTGATCAAGTAGATTCATGCGGTGGCCAAAGTCTCGAATTCGATTTGGTTCTTGAGGTAAAATCTCAAATCATCTCTGCAATTCCGCAACTATAACTCGACGATTGTCGAGAAAGATGTGCGGCACACGTCATATCGCTGTTATTTTGCCGCTTTTCAATATTCGAAATGCGGCCCTCTCTCATATATTATTTCAAAAGAGTAAAGAAGTACATTAGGAGTTGCTATTAATGAAATAATATTTTAGTAACTTGTCTCCAGAGTAACACAAACGTTTGACAGC
>Ga0307373_10012402_pt1 | contig 12115 bp, 10 predicted proteins | sample OX2MG_FD_202534 | JGI IMG/M metagenome (GOLD analysis project Ga0307373, IMG submission 202534) | Soil microbial communities from Risofladan, Vaasa, Finland - OX-2 | ecosystem: Environmental > Terrestrial > Soil > Coastal area > Acid sulfate soil | place: Finland: Risofladan, Vaasa | collected...
TGCAGCCCAGAGCCACTCGGCGAAAGCCGCTACACAAAACAGTGCTATGCAAATGCTTGTTCTCTGAGATGTCATATTTGGTCGTCTGAGCGGTAGGGCCTAGGTCGAGATTTGGGGCGAGCCTCCGTAATGGGAAAGGTGCATAACACGCATAGTTTAGCAAATCTCGCGGGCATAATGTAAGCCCCTTAGCAAATAAAAGGCTCTCTCGGACTTTGATGCAGCGCGGCAGCAGTTGGGTGCAGGGGCTGCGATAAGCAAAACGCCGGGAAGGTCAAAGAGGCTCGGACGTTTGATAAGATATAAGGGGCGCTGGGTCATGGGTTGAGGGCGGGCGCCTGTTATCTTGACGCTAGGCCAAGTCCATGCGAGGATTAACCGTTAGGGCTGTAATCGGAAAGGATGATGAGAAAATAATGAATATGGACACTCCGGCTGACAACTTGACTTGCACAGAGCCCGGCACACTTCTGCTCATGAGGCCGCGAGGCTTTTGCGCCGGAGTTATTCGTGCCATTGACGTTGTGCGAATGGTGCTGGCCAATCTGGGCCCTCCCGTTTATGTCCGCAAGGAGATTGTTCATAACCGTTATGTTGTTGACGAATTAGCCAGTCAGGGTGCGATTTTTGTGGAAACACTTGAAGAGGTTCCTCCCGGAGCTGTTGTAATTTTCAGCGCCCACGGAATCTCGCCGCAAGTCCGCGAGGAGGCCCGTGAACGTAACTTGCGGGTTATCGATGCCACCTGCCCGCTGGTTACGAAAGTTCATCTTGAGGTTATTCGTTACGCCCGGAAGAATTACACGATTATTCTGGTGGGGCACCGGCACCACGATGAAGTAATAGGAACCCTCGGCGAAGCTCCGGAATCGATCCGGCTTATTTCAACGGTCGAAGACGTGGCGACGCTTGAGGTCCCAGACCCCAGCCGGGTGGTTTACTTGACTCAAACCACCTTGAGTCTCGACGATACGGCGGAAATTGTGAGCTGCTTGAAGGAGCGCTTCCCATCCATTGTCGGGCCGCCGGGACAGGATATTTGCTACGCCACACAGAACCGGCAGATGGCCGTCAAAGCCGTCGCGCCACAAGCGGACGGCATTCTAGTGGTGGGTGCCCAGAACAGTTCCAATTCAAACCGGCTGGTTGAAGTTGCTCAGCGGGGTGGCACTGCCGCATATCTGATTGGCAACGCTGGCGATATTCTCCCGGAATGGGTTAAGGGGCGCCACCGGATCGGGGTGACCGCAGGCGCATCAACGCCCGAAGTCCTAGTCGGCCAGGTCGTTGAGCGTTTGAAGGAATGGGGCTTTACACGCGTCGAAGAAGTGGAGTGGGTGGAAGAGGACGTGCGTTTTGCGTTGCCTGCGGAATTACATGCTTAAGAGTGGTGCGCAGGGGTTGTTCGGGGGATTCATGACACAGGAAGCGGAACTGGAATTAGAACCACCACAGCGTGAGCGTGCTGCCAGCCACGTTGATTTCGATCTTGGACAGCGCCTTCAGGATGCAGTCACTCGCGCCACCGAGCACCTGCTTTCTCTGCAATCACCGGAAGGCTATTGGGCCGGCGAATTACAGGGCGATACAACCCTCGAATCCGACTACGTCTTTTTCTTACATGTCCTTGGCCAGTTTGATCCACTGCGCGTTGCGAAGCTCGCCAATTATATCCGCAGCAAGCAGCTTGCGGACGGCGGTTGGAATGTATGCGAGGGCGGTCCCGCGGAGCTTAACGCCACGGTTAAAGGCTACGTGGCTCTGAAGCTGGCTGGCGATCCTCCGGATGCCCCGCACATGGAACGGGCGCGCAGTTGCGTCCTGGAGCTTGGAGGCCTGGAGGCCACCAACTCCTATACGCGTTTCTACCTGTCCCTGGGCGGCGTCCTGGAATGGAAATATGTTCCGGCCATTCCGCCCGAGCTGATGCTTCTTCCTCCCTGGTTCTATCTGAGCGTCTATTCGGTCTCTTCCTGGACGCGCGGCATTGTAGTGCCCTTAACCATTCTCTATGCGCTGAAGCCCCGTTGGCCAATGCCGGCAAACGTCGGGATCGAGGAACTTTTCTGCGACCCGTCGCACCACATTCCCGCTTTCGATTGGGACCGCCGCCTAGTCACATGGCGCAACCTGTTTTTGGCTTTGGACCGCCTGTTTAAGTTGCATGAGGCGCTTCCCTGGAAGCCGTTCCGCAAAGCGGCGCTTTCCCGAGCCCGGCAATGGCTTCTCCAACATCTCGAGCGGACCGAGGGACTGGGTGCTATTTACCCGGCGATGATCAACTCCGTCTTTGCATTGCTGGCCTTGGGCTTTCCCGCCGACGACCCGCTGACCGTGCGCGAGATCAATCATCTGAGGTTTTTTGAGATTGAAGATGAGGATGCCATCCGGGTTCAACCGTGTGTTTCGCCCGTTTGGGACACCGCGATTGTCATGAATTGCCTGCAAGAAGCAGGCCTGCCGCGGAATCATCCGGCTTTAATCAAAGCGGCCCACTGGCTGCTGGACCGCCAGGTCATGGGCCCCGGCGATTGGCAAGTCAAGAACAAGGACGCTGAGCCGGGTGGCTGGGCCTTTGAGTTTCAGAATGATTTCTATCCGGATGTGGATGATACGGGCTTTGTGATTATGGCGCTTCAGCAGGTGGATTATCCCAACCGGCCTCGGCAGGAACAGGCTCTTCGCCGGGGTCTTCGCTGGCTGCTCAGCATGCAAAACCGCGATGGCGGATGGGGCGCTTTCGACCGGGACAACGACCACAGGATTTTGACGCGGGTCCCTTTTGCTGACCACAACGCCATGATCGATCCTTCCACCGAGGACGTCACGTCGAGAGTGATGGAATGCCTGGGACGGTTCGGCTGGTCATCCGCTCATCCCACCATTCAACATGCTCTAAGCTATTTGCGAAAGACGCAAACCTCGGAGGGGGCATGGTATGGACGCTGGGGAGTGAATTACGTTTACGGAACAAGCGGCGTGCTCCGGATGCTGGAGGTTCTGGGCCTGGAAACAAGCATGGAAGCGCAGCGGGGGGCCGCCTGGCTGCGCGGCGTCCAGAATCCCGATGGCGGCTTTGGCGAGCGATGTGACTCCTATGACGATCCTTCCCTTAAAGGAAGAGGCCCGAGCACGCCATCCCAAACAGCCTGGGGCTTGATTGGTTTGCTGGCAAGTGCAAGCCTTGAAGATCCTGCAATAGCCCGTGCTCTGCGGTACCTGCTGGAGGGGCAGAAAGAAGACGGCTCCTGGGACGAAACAGTGTTTACCGGGACCGGATTTCCACGGGTCTTTTATCTTCGCTATCACTTATACCGGGATACGTTTCCACTTTATGCTTTAGCGCGCTATCGAAACCTCCGCCGCGGTCCGGCGCAGGTTGAACTGATTCGATTTTCGCCAAATGAATTCCCATCCCAAAATGGCGATCGAAAACGAAACGGGAGGATTAGATGAGATTTCCGCTCAGCCTAACGGCCAGCCTGAGCTCATATATTATTGGTAAACGTCTTCATCGAACCGAGAAGTTCCCGTTGGTGATGATGCTGGAGCCTTTGCACGCCTGCAACCTGACTTGCACCGGCTGCGGGCGAATCCGGGAATATAAGGACACGATTCGCGAAAAGCTCACGGTGGAACAGTGCTTGAACGCTGTCGATGAGTGCGGCGCGCCAATCGTCTCCATCTGCGGCGGTGAACCCATGATCTACCCTGACCTGCCGCGCTTAGTCGAAGAACTGTTGGCCCGAAAAAAGCACATTTACCTGTGCACCAACGGGATGTTCATTGTGAAGCGGATTAAAGATTACAAACCGTCGTCCCGCATATTTTTTAACGTGCATTTCGACGGCATGGAAGAAACCCATGACCTCTGCGTTGAGCGGGAAGGTGTGTTTCAGGAAGCCGTGGCAGGCGTGAAGGCGGCCAAGGCAGCCGGTTTCCAGGTTTGCACCAACACCACGATTTACAAACAAACCGACCTCAAGGAGATCGCTGAACTGTTCGAATACATGCGGGGCTTGGGCGTTGACGGCCACATGCTCTCACCCGCCTATTCCTATCTGGCCGTCCAAACCAAGGAAATCTTCATGTCGCGCCAGGAAATCGAGGAAAAGTTCCGCCAGGCGACCCATATCCTTGAGCAGTACAGCCTGATGACTTCGCCGATCTATCTGGAATTTCTGCGCGGCGAGCGCGATCTGATGTGCACGGCATGGGGCAACCCCACCTACAACCCGCGGGGATGGAAGGGACCGTGCTATCTGATGACGGATAAACATCACGCGACCTTCAAGGAGTTTATCGAGAACACGCCGTGGGAAAAGTATGGCCGGGGACGCGATCCGCGATGCGCGGATTGTATGGTCCACGTTGGATACGAACCCTCGGCGGTGCTGGGCTCCAACCGAACCTTGCCGGATACCTGGAAGCTTCTCAAATGGCAGCTTGGAGGAATGAGAAACCGAAACGGACACAACGGCCGGAACGGCAATGGCACTCACAAGGGGAACGGACACGTAAAGTGAGATGTCTAGTCACCGGGGCAAACGGATTTGTGGGCAGCCACCTGACCCGCGCGCTGCTGGAGCAGGGCCATCAGGTACGCGTTCTGGCTCGACCGCAGAGCGACCTGCGCGCACTCCAGGGTCTGCCGGTGGAAATCGTTCACGGGGATTTGCGAGACCCCGCCTCGCTTCAAGCAGCGGTGCGGGGTATGCGCCGCGTCTTCCACGCGGCGGCTGATTACCGCCTCTGGGCCTCCCACCCTGAAGAAATCTACGACACGAACGTTGGCGGCACACAGAACATCCTGCAGGCGGCGCTCCGCGAAGGCGTGGAGCGCATCGTTTATACCAGCAGCGTAGCAACCCTGGTTGTTGACCGCCCGAACGGCTTGCCCAACGAGCAAACCGAGGCGCGCCTCGAGGAAATGATCGGGCATTACAAACGCTCTAAATTTCTGGCGGAACAGGAAGCGTTCTGCGCGGCGCGTGAAGGCGCTCCGGTGATCATCGTCAATCCCAGCACCCCGGTCGGTCCGGGCGACTGGAAGCCCACGCCGACGGGCCGCATCGTTTTGGATTTTCTCAATGGGCGCATGCCTGCTTACGTCCAGACGGGTTTGAATCTGGTGCCGGTGGAGGATGTGGCCATCGGGCATTGCCTGGCCGCGGAGCGGGGCCGCATCGGCGAGCGCTACATCCTGGGCGGCCGCAATCTGATGCTCAAAGAGATTCTGGACACTCTGGCCCGCATGACCGGGCTCCCAAGCCCGCGGGTGCGCCTTCCGCATGCGGTTGCTCTGGCGGCGGGTCATGCAGATCAATGGGTCTCGCGGGTGTTGAACCGCCCGCCGCGAATTCCTCTCGAGGGGGTCCGCATGGCGCGCCACAAGATGTTTGTGGATTGTTCCCGCGCGCAGCGCGAACTGGGGTTTGAGCCCGGCTCAGTGGAAGCGGCGCTGGAGCGGGCCGTCAACTGGTATCAGGAAAACCACTACGCTCGCGGCAGCCGTATCCGCGAGACGAAATTTGGCGAGGCGGCATAACTGAATCAAGGGCAGTCAGAATGAAGTTCCTTGTAACTTTTGCGGTTGATTGGGAGCTTAGGCCCTGGCGAAGGCTTCGCTCTTTCCGCCAGGCCCCGAATGATGGCCGCGTCTTTCATGCGGAAATCGCCGGCAATGGCGTCATGGCCGTCCTCACGGGGGTTGGCGCGCAGAATGCGGTTCGGACCCTTCGCGCCTGCCTCGATGCGCCCCCCGATCTTTGCGTGGTTTCCGGATTGGCGGGCGGACTGAAGCGCCAGCATCGCTCGGGAGACATTTTGGCGGCACGCACCGTCCGGCGGCAACCGGCGGCTGAATCCTTAACAAGTGATGAGAGGCTTTTCAACCTGGCCATTGAGTGCGGCGCAAAAGCTGCGGAGTGTTTTATTTCCGCCGCGGGAGTGGTCCGAACCTCAAAGCAGAAATCGGAGCTGGGAGCCTTTGCCGATGCGGTGGACATGGAGTCGTTTGCCGTGATGGAGGAGATGGGCCGGTTCGGCGTACCTTGCGTGGCGATCCGAAGCATCTCTGACGAGGTCGAGATAGATTTAATGTGCGACTTCGACCAAGCGCTGGATGCTTCCGGGCGCGTCCGGATTACTCAAGTTCTCGGACAAATGGCTCGCACCCCCAAAGAGTTGTGGCCCCTGGTGAAGTTCGGAGTCGTAAGTTCGCGCGCCGCCGGCGCCCTGACCCATTACCTCGACACCTATGTCTCCTTCTTGGGGGAACATTGGGAAACCCGGGACCTCCGTGTCCAGCAGGTAATTCAATGAGCATTATGAGAACCGAAATCGACGCATCGCCGGCCGTCAGGCCTCGCGAGGGCCACATGTTGGCAGGCGTTTACCGCGGCCAAGGCCGGGTCGTGCCGGAGGAGGTTCCTATTCCCGAGGTCTCCGACGGCGAGGTTCTGGTGCGCGTCGGCGCCTGCGGGATTTGCGGGACCGATATTAAAAAGATCAAGCAAGGATTCCTTCCCCCTCCGCAGATTTTCGGGCATGAGATTGCAGGCACGGTGGCGGCGGTGGGCCCAAAGGTTCATCAGTGGCGTCCCGGGGACCGCGTTTTGAGCTTCCACCACATTCCCTGTGGCGAGTGCTTCTATTGCCAGCAGAAGCTTTTCTCCCAGTGCCCAACTTACAAAAAGGTGGGTGTCACAAGCGGCTTTCGTCCGAGCGGCGGCGGGTTCGCCCAATATGTGCGCGTGATGGACTGGATCGCCGAAAGAGGGATGATGGCAATCCCCGCCGGCATCAGCTTTGAGGAAGCCGCGTTCGTCGAGCCAGTAAACACGTGCTTGAAAGCCATCCACAATGCCCGCGTCCGGCAGCAGGAAACCGTGCTGGTCATTGGACAGGGACCCATCGGGCTTCTGCTAATGCTGCTCGCTCGCCGCGCGGGCGCGACGGTGGTGACCAGCGATCCGATGCCCATGCGCCGGCAAAAGAGCGTTCAACTGGGAGCACAGATCTCTTTTGATCCCTCGACGGATGATCTGCCGGAAGAGATTCGCAGCCGCACTTCGGGCCGCGGCGCGGACGCCGTGCTGGTCAGCGCGCCCCTCCCTCACCTCCTGGAGGAGGCGCTTCGCCTGGCGCGTCCAGGAGGACGGGTTCTTTTATTTGCTTATAACGATCCGCTCATGCGGGTCGAATTCCCTGCTGCGGCGGTCGGCATTGATGAGAAGGAAATCCTGGGCAGTTACAGCGCGTCATATGACCTGCAAGAGGAATCTGCGCAGCTTATCTTCGAACGCATTTTGCCGGTTCGGGAATTGATTTCGCACCGCTTCCCTCTGGCCGAAATTGGAAAGGCCTTGGACTTGGCGGCGCATCCTTCGGAGGACTCGCTAAAAATCATACTGGTGCCTTAATGGATACACATTCTGACGGTGACATGCGAGCGGCGGTTCTTTACGGCCGCGAAGATTTAAAGATTAAGCGGATTCCTATCCCCAACCTGAACTCGGATGAGGTGCTGGTCCGGGTCAAAGTGGCATTGACTTGCGGAACCGACCTGAAGGTTTGGCGGCAGGGCTACCACGCCCGGATGATTGTTCCGCCCGCGGTGTTCGGCCATGAACTCTCTGGGGTCGTCGAGGCTGTTGGGAGTGAGGTGGCGGGAGACGTGAAGCCGGGGACGTGGGTGGTTCCCGCAAACTCCGCCCCTTGCAACGAATGCCTGTTCTGCCGAAAAGGACGATCCAACCTCTGTGAGTCGCTCTTGTTCAACAACGGCGCTTACGCCGAATACATTCGCATTCCAGGCCGCATCGTCCGCGCCAACATGTTGGAGGTTCCGTCTCACGTTTCGTTTCAGGATGCTGCCTTGGTGGAGCCGCTGGCGTGTATCTTGCGGGGAATCGAGGAGACCGGCATCAAGCCGGGCGATACCGCAGTGGTCATTGGGTGTGGCCCCATTGGCTTGAAGTTCATCCGCATCCTTTCCGGCCAGGGAGTCCGAGTCATCGCCCTGGGAAAAAGAAAAAGTCAGGTCCAGGCGGCGGACCGCCTGGGGGCAAGAGCGGCATTTGACATCTCCGATGTTGGCAATCCAATCCAGGCGGTTCGCCAACTGACCGAGGCGGGCCACGGAGCCGACGCGGTCATCGAGGCGGTTGGAGTTCCGGACACCTGGCAGTGGGCGGTGCAGATGGTGCGTCGCGGAGGAACCGTCAACTTGTTCGGCGGCTGCCCGCGGGGCAGCCATGTACAGTTCGACCCCTCGGTGTTGCACTACTCTGAAATCACCATCCGGTCGACTTTCCATCACACCCCGCAGTTTATCCGCAAGGCTTTGGACACCATCGCGCGAGGGGAAGTCCGCGCCTCGGATTTTGTCACCACGGAAATTCCTCTCAATGAGCTGCCGCAGTTCTTCCAAAAGATGAAACACCGCAATGGAGAACTGAAGGCGGCGGTGATCCCATGACATGCCTCGGCACTTCACCTCGCCCGCGAAAGGACTCCGTTCCCGGCCGTGCTAAGATTCCGGGGCGCTGCCAGTAGAAAGCACACAGAAAAATAAATTGCAGGAAGTTGCCCATATCTCAGGTATTTACCTTAGAGATTAGGCCAGAGCACATTTCCTCAGGCTTCTCAGTATTTTAAAAACAGTACTATCTTATTGAATGTACATGTCTTAATGAGGCATCCGATTTAATTGACGCGACTCTCGGCAGGCAATCGCCCACGCAACCATGCAAAAGCTTCCGGGCTCCACGGCAGAGGTATGAATTGGCTATTACCACGCTAGTTCTTGCCCAATCTGAATTCCCGATATATGCTAGGGGTAAGTTTAGTTCAAGTGAAGCGAAGGCCGGATCGCCGAAGGGCGTGGAAATGCCGGAAGGCCAGCCATGAATGTGCAACTCGGGTTCCTTATCTGGTTCCGGGAGGGGGGCACCATCTGAAGCGAAACCTCCACGTAAGGGAGAATAAATGAAAATGGTAGCCTCTATCATGAAAAAACTTGCCGATAGTTCGGTCGGGCACGGAAGCTCGCCACAGGGGAAACTGCTGCGGCGAGGAATGGAAGTGGTTCTTGTACTTGCTTTAGGGACGGCTTGCGCTTATGCCCAAACGGCCGCGGAATACGGTGGCGCAACTTCCGGGATGGCCGGCAGTATGAGCCGGATCAACATTATGAACAAAGCCAAGTTCCCTTCCACTTCCAAGTCGGGGCCGAATGTCATCATGAACAAGATGTCCGGACAAAAGGGAACGAAGTTCATTGATGACTCGATGATTGACGGGTCCGTCGAGGCCAATCGCCACGCTCTTGAGGAGAATGCCGGAAAGGACGCTGCCAAGTTGATGCTCCGGTCCGATCCCAGTGACGCGTACGTGCGCGTCGACGGGAAAATTGTGGGGCGGACGCCGCTCCTGCTGGTCATCCAGCCGCGCCAATATAAAGTGACGATGGATGGCACGCGAATGGAGCATGCAGAACGCGACGTGGATCTTCTCCCCCATGAGACGCGCGAATATTCCCTAACCCTGAAGCCGCGCTATCCGACCGCGGTTCAGGTCGAGTTGCATTGAAGGATTAGCAATCCGGCACGGAGCATGCCATGGGTGGATTTGGATATGATCGCCAAGTGTTTGTTAAGTCCCAGGAGCCGGCGCCGCCTCCTGGGCGATCGCCGATGCCCGGGGCGATTGTCCTGATCCTGGTGGCAGCTTTGGGGGCTTTTGCAGCTTACCGGTACATCAAGGCCGGGGGCCTTTCAAACGTTGATGTGGATAGCAGCGGCGGCAGCAGCGCGCAGGTAAAACAACTCCAGCATAAGATCGAGGTCCTCCAGACCCGTATCGACGAACTCGAGAAAAGGCGCCGACCGAAACCCCTTGCTGAAGACCCGGAGGCGGATGGGACAAAACCGAAGCTGCATGCTACCCTGGCGAGTGAGCTTGCTCATCGTTCCGAGGTTCCGGCTTCTATGACCCCGGTTCAAAAGCAACCAGTGGCAGTTTCCGCAGAACCCAAGACTCCTCCTGCAACCCCGCCCGCGAACACTGCAAAGACAGACGAAAACTTAAACCTGCTGAAGGGTGATCTCGCTACAAGCCGCGAGGAATGGGAAGCGACCGTCAACCGTCTGGGCAACGTGGTGGGCGAGCTTGATGCCCAGAGAAACCAGGTCAAGCAGAATCAAAACGACGTCAGCCAGCTTTTGAAAATTAGCCGACGGACGGGAGTTTCTTTCAGCCTGAAGAAGGGATCGCGATTTCAGCGGGTGGGACCAATCTCAATCAAGCTTGCCAACACCGATGTGGCAAACCAGCGGTACACCCTGCGGTTGATTGTGGATGACAAATCGGTCGAATTGAAAGATCGCGCGCTGAATGAGGTCATTCAGTTTTATACGATGCGCAGCCAGTTCCCGGTGGAACTTGTCGTGTCTCAGATACAAAGAGGACATGTGGAGGGGATGCTGGCTGTCCCTAATGATTTAAATGCCAACGCCCAAAATGCTCAGATGCAATCAAGGTGAACTTTCCCAACCTTAGCCTTTCATTCTTGAATCCGAACAGTCCACTCTCTCCTCGTACTATCGCATAGGACCGCGCAGTCCGCTGAATCCACCTGCTCAAGTAGGTTTACCGCCCCTCCTGCAGTCTCCCTGAATTCATACCTCTGACCATGCATGTGCAATGTTAGCAAGAGGATGGTCGGTAAGACGTTCCCCCACTCCAAGGAACGCGGGCATGCGACATCCGATGCCTGCGGCATCGCAATTGCCGGTCGAAAGGTGAAGATGCCTGGATGGGTCAAAGGAGCGGTCGGAGATGACTCAATTTGCTCCCTGGCGAACTGCGACCGCCCTGGGCCCCTTTGGACCGCCTTCCATCTCAAATTCAACGGCCTGTCCCTCTGTCAGAGCCTCGAAGTTGAGTTCCTGGAGGCTGCTCCGGTGGAAAAAGATTTCCTTCCCGTCCTCAGCGCGGATAAACCCAAAACCTCGATCCCGAATAACCCTCTTGATTGTCCCTTGCATAGGCACCTCGAATGCTGAAAGGATGGGCAGGCTCTGTCGCGAATTTACGGTTGACGTTTCGGGCAGGTAATTCCAAAAACAAATTCCCTCCTTCGCATTAGCTCCAATCTAGCAGCGCCCGGGAGGTTTGTCAAACCCCGGTGAAAGCTTGATTAAAAGGGCAGGCCAATTGCACGGCGTGCAAGATCGATAGGCACTTCATGGGTCTCTGCATTAGGGAATTAGGTGTTAGACTCTTCGTAACTCTTGCCGGAGGTGTTGACATGTCAAAGGAAACTCTATCACGCAGAAATTTCCTTCACGGTGTTGCGGCTGGATCAGCGGGAACCGTGATAGGTTCGGTCAGTTCTTCCCTCTCGGGGGGAGCGCCACCGGGCGTCGCGACCACCCCACTCTCACCCGTTACGGTTGAATCCTATCCCATAGCGCAACCGGGCAAAGGCGCTCTATCGGGCTCCGCCAAGATCGTGACGCTGGAGCCCTTCGCTCAACCTTTCCACGACAGGATCCTGGCCATCTCGCCCGCAGTTGAACTGAAAACTTGCGAGTCCCTCGAGGAATTTCACCGCGAGGTCGCGAACGCGCAGATTATTTACGGTCGTTTCACCCGCGAAGATCTTGCCCGCGCGCGCGAACTGAAATGGATTCAGTGGGGGGCTGCTGGCGTGGAGACCATTCTCTGGCCGGAGCTTGTTGAAAGCCCGGTTGTCCTCACCAACATGCAACGCGTCTTCGCGCCGCCGATATCCGAGACGGTTTTTGCTCTCTTGCTGGCGCTCACGCGGGGCATTAAGCGCTATACGATCGAAACTCGCGAGCATCGGTGGATTCAAGCCGAAGGTCTGACGGAGATCAGCGGCCTGACGATGGGCATTGTGGGGCTGGGTGGAAACGGTACAGACACCGCCTATCGCGCCTACTACGGATTTGGAATGAATGTGATCGCCGTGGACCCGAAGCCTTTGCCGAAACCCGCTTTTGTTGCCGAACTCCATTCCCTCGACGCCTTTCCCCAAATAGTTCCGCAAGTCGACGTTTTGGTGAGCGCTGCGCCGCTCACCCCC
>Ga0307373_10012407_pt1 | contig 12114 bp, 7 predicted proteins | sample OX2MG_FD_202534 | JGI IMG/M metagenome (GOLD analysis project Ga0307373, IMG submission 202534) | Soil microbial communities from Risofladan, Vaasa, Finland - OX-2 | ecosystem: Environmental > Terrestrial > Soil > Coastal area > Acid sulfate soil | place: Finland: Risofladan, Vaasa | collected...
GGTGCCCTGACCCTTAAGGGTCTGGGCACGCTACGGGGCACGCTACGTCATGCCCGTCTGTCTTTGCGTTTCAGGAAGATCGCGATCACCGCCATCAGCGCGACGATCAGCGCCGCCAGCGCCCCCCAGGCCAGCAGGAGGCGATGCAAGGCGTCGGCCTGTGTATAGACCGAATACAGCGTACCATGATAGGCGTAGTCATTGCCAAGCAGCCGATCCCCGCCGACCGTCTGCGCGTGCAGCCCGATGATCGACCCCAGCGCCACCATTGCCCAGCGTGTTGGGAAGATCATCGCCAGCGCCTGCGTCAGCCAGTCGCGCAGGGGGATGATGGCGCCGGAGAAGACGACCTGCGGCAGCAGGATGATCGGCACGAAGCTGATCGCGCGGTCGGCGTTGGGGACAATCGCCGAGATCGCCAGCCCAATCATCAGGCCCGCCAGCGCCGTCAGCGTCAGTGTGATGTAGATTTCCAGGATCGGCGGTAGGACGATGCCCTGTTGGAAGTGTTCGCCCAGTTCCACCAGCAGCACGAAGACGGCGCTCTGGAAGAAGCAGAGCGCTCCCAGCACGACGATCTTCGAGAGCATATAGGGCGCGATGCCCAGGTTGACCGTGCGCTCACGCCGATAGATCGCGGACTCCTTGACGAACTCGCGGGCGCCGTTGAGGCAGCCGAACAGGATGGTCGCAAACGCCATGATGAAGAGCGCCTGTTGCGCCGCGAAGCCCGTCCCCGGCGTGATGAAGTTTTGCAGCGCCTGGTTGGCGCCGCCCTGCGTCTTCGCATAGGCGACGCCGTTGGGTGATGTCTTCAAGAACGTCAGCGCCTGCTGGCAGCCGATCAACTCCTGATGTTGCGCCTGGGGCAGCGCCAGCGGACCCGCCGACGTGAGAATTTGCGTGCGGCACTGCACCAGCGTCCCCGCGTTGAAGATGCCGGTTCCAATCTCGAAGCGCAGCATCAACACCAGCAGCAGCGCGATGATCGGCGCCTGCAACAGCAGGATCAGCAGGTTGATCCGGTCGTTGCGCAGCAATTCCAGGTAGCGCATGGTCAGCAGCGTAAACTGCGACCAGCCAACGGTGATCTGCTTGAGTAGGCTGGGACGCTGGACGGCGGGAACTGCGGCAGGACTGGCCGCCACGTCGGCGCCCGCTGGGGGCGTGGCGACAGCCGCAGACGCGCGCCCAGCAGTCCGCTTGCCCGTCCCGTTGCGCTCCAGCTTGAGTGGCGTGGCGACGTACTCCTGGTAGTCGGGCGAGGCGTAGAAGCGCGCTTCGGCCTCGGCAGGGATGCGTGGGTTGTCTTCGGTCGCTTCCAGGCTGCTGTAGATTTCGGCGAAGTCGGTTTTGCCAAAATAGGTCTTCGCCTGTTCCGGTGGGCCGAAGTACGCCAGCCGTCCGCCTGCGGCGAGGAAGCAGATGTAGTCGCAGGAGTTGATGTTGGTGGTGGCGTGTGTCACCAGCACGATGGTATGCCCACGGTCGGCCAGGTTGCGCAGCAGCGCCATCATCTTGCGGTCCAGGCCGGGGTCTAGCCCGGAGGTCGGCTCATCCAGGAAGAAGAGGCTGGGGTTGGCCAGCAGTTCCAGCGCAATGGAGACGCGCTTGCGCTGCCCGCCGGAGAGTTTGCGCACGAGCAAGCCGCGCCGCTCGGTCAACTCCACATCCGCCAACGCCTCCTGGATGCGTTGCTCGATCTGCTCCTCGGTGAAGTCGGTGGGCAGCCGCAGCTTGGCGGCGTAGTAGAGCGCACGCTCCACCGTCAGGTCCATGTGGACGATGTCGTCCTGGGGGACGTAGCCCAGTTGTGTGCTATACGACGCCAGGTTCTTGTAATAGTCCTGCCCGTTGTAGAGCACTTCGCCTTGCTGGGCCGGGCGCAGCCCACTTAGCGCATCCATCAGGGTGGACTTGCCCGCGCCGGAGCCGCCGACCAGCGCGACAAACGCGCGCGGCGGAATGGCCAGCGTGATGTCGTCCAGCAGGGTGACGTTGTTGAGGCCAAACTTCTTCAGGTGCAGCGCGTCGATGCGGATGAACTGGCTTTCGTCGTATTGCGTGAGCTGCGAGCCGTCGTAGACCAGCCGATAGGGGCCGATGCGGATCTCGTCGCCCATCTTCAGCGCCTGATCGCCAACCAGCGCGCCGTTGACGTAGACGTGGTTCGTGCTGTTGAGGTCCACGATGCGATAGCCACCGCTGTCGCGGACCAGCCGGGCGTGATGCGCCGAGACCTGTGGGTGGTCCAGCACGACATCGTTGGCTGGCAGGCGTCCGATGGTCAGCTCCGGCGCGCTCAGCTTGATCGGCTTCACTGTCGGCGGCTGCGTCTGCGCGGCGCCCGTGCCATCGTTATAGGTCAGCGTCACCAGCGCGCCATGCTCGTCGCCAATGCGGAAGAAGTCGCCTTTGGCCAAAACCTTCGTAAACCGTTCGTCGCCCCGGATTTTGCGCCCTTGATAGAGCAACCCGTTGAGCGTTTTGTCGCGGTCAGGGTGAGGGTGAATCAGCGTCAATATGTTACCCTGGCGCACAATTTGGAGATGCTTGCCGGAGACGATGCGGTCGTTGATCACGATGTCATTCGTGGCGTCGCGCCCGATGGAGACGGTCGGGCTAGTGAGCATATAGCGTTTTTTCTCGCCATTGGCCGTCGAAGTGATCTCGATGGAGGGCAATCCCATCGTCGAGAGTGAGGCCAGTTGCGTCGCCTCGGCGGGCGTCCCCTGCCCATCGCCCCACGATTGCGTGTCGTCGTTCACGGTCGCGGCGTCGGCATGCGGAGTGGGCGCTATCGTGTCGTCCGGGGGCGCGGTGGTTTTGGTGGTCGTTGTCCTGGTTGGTTTGGGCGCGCTTGTGGTGGGCGCCTTCGCCACAGGCGCCTTCGCCACAGGCGCCTTCGCCACAGGCGCCTTCGCGGCTGGTGGTTGCATGAGTATGGTGGGCGCGGGTTCACTCATGTCGGCGGACGGCGCCGCCTCCGCCAGCGTCTCACCGGCGTCGAATGGCGCCGATGACGCCGCTGCCGATGACGCCGCTGCCGATGACGCCGATGGCGTTGCAGGCGTGGGCTGCGTGGCCTCCCCTGTCACGAACACAAAGGCGGTAGTGTCGCCCAGGTTGACGACGGCGCCGTTCGCCAGCGTGGCCTGCTGCGCCCGTTTGCGGTCCACTTTGACGAAGCTACTCTGCGAGAGGTTTTCGATGCGCCACTGTTGGCCCGTCCACACCAGGCGCGCATGCCGCCGTGAGACTTTGGGGTCGTCCGCCACGATGATGTCGCTCGGCGCTTCCCGCCCAAGGATGGTCACGGCCTTCTCGATGGCGAAGGTTTGCCCGTCGAGCGGGCCGCTGACGAACAGGATCGAGACCGACGGGGGGACGCGCTTGGGGTTCATGCCATACGCTCCTTATAGATACGTGGCGTCAACGGGAGATGTGGGCGATTAGTGGCGTCTCCACCGAAGAGGACAATAGTGTGGAGCGTGGGCATTATAGCTGACGCGACGGGATGCTGTCAACGCATGTGGGATGTGGCGAGCAAGGGAGTGAGGCGCGTGAACTGCGGGCGCGTGAACTGCGGGCGCGTGAGGCGTCCCGCCACGAAGGCCGCCGACGCGGCCTCGCAGAATCTCCAGGCCGCGTCGGCGGCCTTCGTGGCCGCCAGGCCTCACGGCGCGCGTTCACGCGCCCGCCACGCCGCCCCCGCGATCTCTTGCCCTTGACATTCATCCCACTGTGGCGCTAAACGTAGAATAACACCGTTAAGCAAATTGGAGGCGCGCATGAATAGACGTGAGGTTGGGTCGGCGCCAGCGGAGCCGCCGACGACCGAGGAGCCGACCGAGCAGAACGCCCAACCGGTCTGCACGCGGGCCGAGCGCTTGCGGCGGGGCAGCCGAGAGCGACGCGAGCAGGAGAAGCGTGAGTTGCGCGCGGCCATCTTGCAGACGGCGGCGGAGGCGCTGCTGGCGCAGGGCTACGAGGCGTTCTCGCTGCGACGTGTGGCCGAGCAACTGGGGTATTCGGCGACCACCATCTACCTCTACTTCGCCAACAAAGACGACCTGATCGAGGCGATTGTGGACGACGCCTTCGAGCGGCTGGAGCGCCAACTGATGGACGCGCTGGCCATTGCCGGGGACGATCCGCGCCGACGACTGACGGCGCTCGCCGACGCCTACATCCACTTCGGGTTGGAGCATCCTACCGCGTACCGGTTGATGTTTCTTCAGCGTCCGGAGTTCCTGTTGAGCTGTCGCACCGGTGAGAAACTGCCGCGTGTCGCCGCCATGCGACAACTGGAGGACGACGTGGTGGCGGAGGCGATGACGGCGGGCGCGCTGCCGCCGGGCGATCCACAGGGTTACGCCGATCTGTTGTGGTCGCAGATGCACGGCATCGTCTCGCTGGCCATCCACTTCCCGATGTTCGATCAGGCGCGGGTGCGCCGTACCTTCCGTATGATGCTCGCCAGTTGGGGCTGGGACGACGATGATGCGCCTACCCTCGATACCGATAAGAATGGCAATGACGCCTGACGGGTGGATTGCTGGGGGCGTTGCGCCGTCCTGCTGGTAGGTGAACGAGCGGGGAGGACGCGCCGGCCTGGAGACCAGCGGGACGCCAGCGTGGACACGCCGGATCGACGTCCGGCGGTACGGCAGAGCGGCGCTGGCAATTGATCCAGAACTGACATTTGATACGGTGTTGCTTTCTGTTGCGTTAGCGAGCGGGCGCGTCGAGGTGAGTGGTGTATCCCCATCGGCGATGCGCCGCGCGAAAGGGCCAATCTCATGCGGGTGGAGTATAAGTGGCAGGTGGCGATTGTCGCTGCGCTGGGCCTCTTCATGGCGATCCTCGACAACACGATTGTAAGCGTGGCGCTGCCACAGATGCAGACGTTCTTCCATACCAACCAGGAGACGATCACCTGGGTCGCCACCGCCTATTTCCTGGCGCAGGCGGCGGTGATCCCCATCACTGGCTATCTCGCCGACCGCGTGGGCGCCAAGTGGATATTCCTGGTGGCGCTGGCGGTCTTTACGATTGGCTCTGGCCTCTGCGCGCTCTCGCCGACGAAGGAGTGGCTGATCGCCTTTCGTATCTTCCAGGGCATCGGCGGTGGCGCGCTCTTCCCGGTGGCGTTCGCGCTGGTGTTCCGCGTCTTCCCCCCGGCGGAGCGTGGCCCCGCCTCGGCGACGATTGGCGTGCCGGTGCTGCTGGCGCCCGCCTTCGGGCCAACCATTGGCGGCTACCTGACGACGACGTTTGACTGGCGCGCCATCTTCTTGATCAACATCCCGGTTGGTATCCTGACGATCCTGTTGGGGGCGTTCATCTTGCAGGGCCGCGTCGCCGAGCAGGCCGCCGAACGCGCCGGGGATATCGCTTCCGGGCTGGCCGACGCCGAGGAGGTCGCCAGCGGGCAGGTGGCGCCACGCCGCAGATCGTTCGACTTCCTGGGCCTACTGCTGGCGATGGGCGGATTTACCACCATCGTCTATGGCATCAGCAAGGCGGGGTCGAACGGCTGGACCGACGCGACCGCCGACCGGTTTATGCTGGTGGGCGGCGCGCTCCTGGTCGCATTCGTGGTGACGGAGCTACTCGTGCGCGACCCGGTGATGGACGTGCGGCTGTTCCTCAACTACACCTTCACCATCAGTAACGTGCTCTTGTGGGGCATCTCGGGCCTGCTGTTTGGCAGCCTGTTCCTGTTGCCGTTCTTCTTCGAGAACATCCAGGGGCATACGCCGCTGGTGGCGGGCGAGATCATCATTGCGCAGGGGCTGGCCGCCGCCGTGGCGACGGTAATCTCCGGCGCGCTCTACAACCGCATTGGCCCGCGCATCATCGTCATCGTCGGCTTCATCCTGCTGACGGTGGGGACGTATGGCCTGACGCAGCTCAAGGTGGACTCGACAGGTATGTCGCTGCAAGTCTGGCTCGTGATTCGCGGATTGGGCCTGGGCTTCACCAACATCCCCTTGCAGACGCTCTCGCTCTCGCGCATCAGCAACAAGGCGATGGCGCGGGCCTCGTCGCTGGTCAACGTGACGCGGCAAGTCTTCGGCGCGGTGGGCGTCTCGGCGCTGACGGCATATCTGACGCAGCAGGCGGCGACGCACGGGAACGAGATCAAGACGGCGCTGGTAACGGCGGCGCAGACGCACACGTTGCCAGCGGCGGGGGCGGCGCGTGATTGCGTCGTCCAGTTCGGGCGCAACATTCCCGCCATCCAGGTCTGCGCCGCGCAGCACGCCGTCACCCACGGCCTGAACGACACCTTCCTGCTGACGATGGTGGGCACGGGAATTTGCATTGTGCTGGCGATCTTCGTCGGGCGCGACCCTTCCGTGGAGGCGGCCAAACGCGCCAAGACGCGTGGCGAGGATGCCCCCGCCGCCCGCCAACCCGCGCTCGTCGGCGAGTAGGCGCAGGGTATCACGGCAGTAGGCAGACACGGCGCGGTGGCCATGAGACGTGCGGGCGGCGGGCGCGTGAACGCGCGCCGTGCGGCGGCGCCGCCACGAAGGCCGCCGACGTGGCCTGGAGAGCGGCGGCCCCCGCGTCTGGCGTACCGCCGACCTCCAGGTCGGCGGTACGCCAGAACCGCCCCTGGCGTTGTGGTACGATGGGCGTCGGATGAGCGCAGCCAGAGAGGCAGATGCGATGGGAGACCGAAGTCGCAGTGATCACACGCGCGAGCCTGCGGCAGAGGCTGGCGACGCGCGTACCCTACGCTTCACCACCGGCGTTGCGCGGGCGGATGCGGCGCTACGCATGGTGGTCGCGCGTTTCGAGGCGGCCTTCCCCGGACGCGCGCAGGGCTACTATGTCACGGGCAGCTATGCGACGGGCGACGCGCTGCCCACCAGCGACCTCGATGTGACGGTCGTCATGCGCGGCGCGCTCGACGTAGGCGCTCGCGCGGCGGCGGACTGGCTGGCCGCGCGTTGCGCCGCCGACGCGCCAATCGAACTGGACATCGCGGTGGACGACGAAGCCAGCCTGTTGGCGGACGGCGCGCATCCGTCGTTTACGCTGGGCAGCCAACTGGTGTATAGCGCCGACGGCGACGACGTCCGCCCGCGCACGCCGCTCCCGCTACTGGCGGAGTGGACGCGCGACCGCATGTCTACGTCCTACTGGCGGTTGGTCAATCTGTTTGGTCGTCTGCCGGTCGTGCGCTACCCGTTGGCCTATCCTGACGCCGACGACGAGTTCTACGGCTATCTGCGTCGCCCACTACGCCTGCCGGACGGCAGCGAGGTTGTGTGTACGCGCGACCTGATCCGCGCGACTGGGTGGGCGGCGACGGCATTGTTAGCGTGGCGCGCGGGGGTGTATGTTGGCTCCAAACGCGACTGCCATCTCCTCTATCGCCAGCATATCGGCGACGAGTGGGCCGACCTGCTGACCGACATCTACGAATGCTGCGCGCGTCGCTGGCGCTACCTGATCCCTGCGGCGTCGGAGGAACGCGCACGTCTGCGCAGCATCTGCGACGCGACGCTCGGATTCGAGAACCACTTTCTACTGGCCTGCCGCGAGTATCTGCTGACCGAGCTACGCAGCGGCGATCCCGAACGTCAGCGCGCGGCGACCCACACGCTGGCGCTGCTGCCGTATGCGGATGACGAGATTGCGGCGGCGATGCAGGCTACGGTGAATACGTCGGCGACATAAGCGTTGGGGTAGGTGGATACAAGCGGCGCCGGTCTCTGGAGTCCCGCTGGGCTCCAGCCCGGCGCGTGACCCTCGCCGTACCGCCAGCTGCCAAGCTGGTCGCCGCGCCTCGTGCATGGGCGCGCTGTATCCCTGCCGCCATCCCCGTGCGCCGGGGCAAGATGCGGCGCTGGACAGGCTGTGGCGACCGCCGACTTCGGCGGCGCGACGGGCGGGCACGCCAGCTTGGCAACTGGCGGTACGGGTCGGCGCGCCGGGCTGGAGACCAGCGGCCAAGCTGGTGGTGCGGCGTGGGCCGGCGCGCCGGGCTGGAGCCCAGCGGGACGCCAGAGATGCGCAAGCCTGGCAACTGGCGGTACGGCTGAGCAAAGGGCGGGCTAGAGGGCGAGGAGCGTGAAGAGCGCGGCAAGTGTGCCAGCCAAGCCGACGCCCCAGCCGAGCAGCACCTGGCCGCGTGTGTGGCGACCCAACTCGACGCGCGACCAGCCGACGAGGATGGCGGCCAGCGTCGCGGGGATGCCCCAGCCGGGCACGAACCAGAGGAAGGCGGCGCAGACGGCGGCGCCGGTCGCGTGGGCGCTGACCTTATACACGAAGTTGATCAGGCCGTCCACCGAACTGGCCAGCCCCAGCGCGATGGCCAGGCCAATCGCCAGCCGTGGCGCATGAATGGCGACGAAGACGCCGATCATCAGTGCCATGCAGAGCAGGCCGACCGGGTAGAGCGCGTAACGCTGACGGCGCACGCTCACGTCGAGGTCCGTCCAATGGCCGCGCGAGACCTGCCAGACGACCAGCGCCGCCACCGGCAGCGCCGTCAGCGCCACTCCCAGGAAGGTGATGCGTGCCGCATAGCTCCAGGAGTTCGTGGCGAGGTTGGTCAACAGGGCCACGGTCAGCAGTGGGAAAGCGACTGGATGCACAATAATCGAAATCCAATGGGCCACGGTCTGACGATATGTCGCCTTCATCACCATTTTCGGCAGCTCCATGACGCAATCTCTTTCCCGCTGTGGCTCACATACGTCGTCGTGTGTGGCGCCTGTGTGCGGTTTCTTTCTACTCTCAATACGTAGCGCCCGCCCGGAGAGTTTACCACACTGCGCCGCACTGTTGCGCATTCCCCATACCAGGAGAGAACTGCTCGCGCGCGAGAAGGTCGCAGGCGAACAAACGTAAGGGCATTGTATGGGGCTGGGGTCCGTCTGTCAACCAATCGTGACGGATAGGGTAAACATCTGTCTACGCAGCGTATCCCATGTGTTTGTGTCCCCACAGACGGTACCAGATCAGCGCCAGAAAGAACAACTTACAGCAACCGAGTGGCGATCGGCGACGACATGCGCGCTCAGCCGCGCCAGCGTGGCGGCGGGTCCAGATGGTCCGTCGCGTTGAAGACGCGCAGCAGGCCGCGTGGCATGGTGTAATCGCCGGTCAGCGTTGGCGCGCCGGTCGCTGCGTCGCCATCGGTCAGCGTCGGCGCTGCCGCTACGGGTCGCCAGTCCACCACACAGACGCTGGCGGGATCGAGCCACATGCGCGCCAGCAGCCGCCGCGCCTCCGCAGGCGCAAGGCCCAGCGCCGCCGTAATCAGCGCCTTGATCGGGCCGACGTGGCTGACCAGCGCGATCATCGGCGTCTTTGTTACGGGGATGTCTGCCGACGCCAGGATCAACGCATCCGCTACCGCGCCCGCTTGCGTCTGGCCACTCGGCGCTGCTGGCGACTGTGTTGGCGGCGTATGCGAGGCGTTCAGATGACGCGCCGTCAACGCATCGACGCAGGCGACCACCCGCGTGCGAAGCTGCGCCTGCGATTCGCCGCCGGGCGGGGCCACGTCGTCGCCAGCCTCCCAGGCGGCATGGAGCGCGGGGTCGCGCGCCTGCGCCTCGGCGCGCGTCAGGCCCTCCCATGCGCCGTAGTTTTGCTCGCGCAGGTCGGGCGCTTGCTGCGGGGCGAGGCCCGTCGCGTCGGACAGCGCGTTGGCGGTGAGCCACGCGCGGCGCAGTGGGCTGGCGTAGATGGCGACCAGCGGATAGCCCGCCAGCGCATGCGCCGCCTGCCGCGCCTGGGCCGCGCCACGCGCCGTCAGCGCGACATCGCTCGCCGCGCCTGAGCCAAGGTAGCGTAGCTCACGGTTGCCCTCCGCCTCGCCATGCCGCAGCAGGACGAACCGCACAAGCGGACGCGCTGACGGCGCGCTCATGGGCGTCGCCGTGCGGACGCTTCTGCATCCGGCGCAACCTGATCCGGCGTCGGCGCTGGGGCAATGTGCGGCTTGGGCGCTTTGCCTGTGGGTGTTGGGGGCGCCGTGATGGGAAGCAAGTCGTCTATGCGTGGGCCACGGCGGATGCGGCGCCGACCGGAGCCGAGCGTCCACGAGCCGTGGTCGCCATCGTCCAGGCGGCGCTGCGCCAGGATCGCGGCGCCCACCTCCGGCGGGTGCAACGGCGCGCGAAAATATGCGCGTGGCGCGGCCTGTAGCGCCGCCTGCCGGAAGGGGTCCGTCACCCAGGGCGTAGACTTGAACATGCTGCCCACCGTGCCAATCGGGAACTCGTCGGCGCCCATATCCAGCTCGCGGATCGCGGCGACCGCGCTGGCCCCCAGATCGCGCCCGGCCTGCGTCAGCAGATCCTGCGCGACGGGGTCGCCCTCGTCGGCGGCCTCCGCCACATAGCGCGCGAAGGTGGAGATCTGGAACTTGCCAAAGGGGCCGCTATCCGTGAGCCGACGCATCTCTTCGGCGTCGGCGACACCAAACGCCACGCCCAGCTTGCGCACCAATAGTGTCGGCGGCTGGCGACCATCCAGCATCGCCATCGCCGACTGGATGCCCAGCAGCCCGATCTGATAGCCGCTGCCCCGGTCGCCGAGGATGTAGTCCCAGCCGTCCACGCGCCAGAGGTCGCCATGCGTATTCATGCCCAGCGCCGTTGCGCCCGTCCCGGCGATCACGGCGACGCCCGGCTCGCCCGCCGTCACGCCCGCCCACGCGCCCACCACGTCGTTCTCGAAGATGGCGACGCCCTGGTAGTTGAGCTGGACGATGGCGCGCTGCAGGACGGGCAGATCGAGGTCGGTGTCGAACCCGGCGATGGAGAGGCAGACGCCCGCGACCTGCGCCAGTGAGACCTCGGCGATGCGCAAGGCCCCGGTGATCGCCAGGGCGATGTTGGCGCTGGCGGCTTCTTTCCCCGCCGAACGCGAATTTGCGGGACCGGCGACGTTGACGCCGATGACTCCCAGATCATCACCCACCACGGCGGCGGTGGTCTTGGTTCCTCCCCCATCTACCCCGACGACATAACGCATCTCAACTCTCCTCTTCTCTGCTGCCAGGTTGCTGCTGCTGCGGACTCCGTCCTCTATCCACTCGCGCCGGGGGTAGGGGGCGTGGCGGGTGTCCCATCGAACGCCGCCGCGACAACGCGCGCGATCTCAGCCTCGCCGATGACGATAGCAGGATCGCCCTCAGCGGCGACAACACGCGCCGCTGAGGGTATTGTATCGCGTTTTGCGTCGGCGCCGTTGTCCGTGTCAGTCGCGCCTGCGTAGCTCAGCCAGAGCAGATACTCGTGATTGCCGTCGCGCCCCGTGATCGGCGATGCGACCAGACCACGCGCGCTCAGCCGCCAAGGGCGATCAGGCCGCTCAAGCGCGGCGTCGCCCGTCGTCTGGGCGCCCACGTCGCGCAGCCAGGCGAGTAGCTCACGCAGGATGCGCCGGTGGATCGCGGGGTCGCGGATGACACCCGCGCCCCGGTCCGCCTCGGCGCGGCCCGCCTCGAACTGTGGCTTCACCAGCGCCACCATCCATGCGCCCGACGCCAGCAGCGGCGCCACCGCAGGCAGAACCAGCCGCAGCGAGATGAACGATACGTCGATCACCGCGCACTCCATCGGCTCCGGCAGGTTGGCGAGATGGCGGATGTTCGTGCGCTCCATCACCACCACGCGCGGGTCCGAGCGCAGCGCCCAGGCGAGCTGACCGTGGCCGACATCCACCGCATAGACCGTCCGTGCGCCCCTTCGCAACAGCAGATCGGTAAAGCCGCCGGTTGAGGCGCCGACATCCAGCGCCACGCGATCGGTGGGGTCCAGCGCGAAGGCGTCGAGCGCGCGTTCCAGCTTCAGCCCGCCCCGGCTGACGAAGCGCAACTCGGCGTTTGGCCCCACCAGTTCGATGGCAGCGTCCGGCGCGACCAGTTCGCCTGCCTTGCTGGCGCGGGCGCCGTTGACATGAACCTCGCCCGCCATGATCAGCGCCCGCGCCCGCTCGCGGCTCGGCGTCAGCCCCCGCTGCGTCACCAGCACGTCCAACCGTTCGCGTGGCTGCTTGCGACGTGGGGGCGCGGGTCGCCGCTCGCCCGCGCTGGTGATTGCGCCGGGGGCGTCGGGGGCATCGGGCGCATCG
>Ga0307373_10012408_pt1 | contig 12113 bp, 7 predicted proteins | sample OX2MG_FD_202534 | JGI IMG/M metagenome (GOLD analysis project Ga0307373, IMG submission 202534) | Soil microbial communities from Risofladan, Vaasa, Finland - OX-2 | ecosystem: Environmental > Terrestrial > Soil > Coastal area > Acid sulfate soil | place: Finland: Risofladan, Vaasa | collected...
AAGTCCACCGCAGAGATCGTGCTTACCGTCTTGCACGCTGGAGGCAAATTCGGAGGATCTGGTTACAAGGTTTCGGGTGGACTTCACGGAGTTGGAATCTCAGTCGTAAACGCCCTGTCGCGTCGACTTGATCTTGCCATTGATCGCGCCGGAAACCGTTTTGAGATGTCTTTCGAAAACGGTGGGAACCCTACGGGACCGCTCAAAGAGACGGGATCGGCGCCCCGCGGGAGAACCGGAACAACGGTCACCTTCTGGCCAGATGGCACGATCTTTGACGAAGTTGAGTTTCGTGCTCAGACAGTGACAGAACGGCTTCAGATGATGGCATTCCTTCAAAGGGGCCTAGAGATCCGGTTCAGCGATGAGCGAGCTGGACACGAGCAAGAGATCACCTTCAAATACACCGGCGGTATCGAAGATTTCGTGAAACATTTGAATGAATCGAAAGAGCCTCTGTTTCGTCGCGTCGCGTACTTCGAGCAGTCTGAAGAGACACAAGAGGTCGAGGTTGCTCTGCAGTGGAACACGGGGTATTACGAGAGCATCTATTCCTTCGCAAACGGTATTGCCACCACAGAGGGCGGAATGCACGAAGAGGGATTTCGAAAGTCGCTTACGAACGTGGTTAATCGCTACGCGCGTGCGAAGAATGTTCTGAAAGAGTCAGACCAGAACCTGCTGGGTGAGGATATTCGAGAGGGGTTGACGGGCATTGTCTCCGTCCGTCTTCGAGAGCCGCAGTTTGAGGGTCAGACCAAGGCAAAACTTGGAAACGTGACGATGCGTTCACTCGTTGAACGTACGACGAACGAAAAGCTTGCCGAGTGGATCGATGAGAATCCCAAGGAGGCGAGTCAGATCGTCCAAAAGGCACTTCTTGCACAACGCGCTCGCCTTGCTGCAAGAAGTGCCCGTGATCTGACGAGACGAAAGTCGGCTCTCGATGGAGCTGGGCTTCCTGGCAAGCTCGTGGACTGTTCTTCGCGAGATGCGAGAGAGTCTGAGCTGTTCATCGTCGAGGGGAACTCCGCTGCGGCCTCAGCGAGGGATGCAAGGGACCCACGTACCCAAGCGATTCTGCCGATTCGCGGCAAGATTCTCAATGTCGAAAAGGCGCGGGTTGACAAGATGCTCAAGAATCTTGAGATCCAGGCGCTGGTGATGGCGATCGGCGCAGGAATCGCAGATGATTTTGATGTTGCGAAGGCCAGATACAACAAAATCATCATTCTCGCGGACGCTGACGTCGATGGGTCGCATATCCGGACGCTCTTGCTGACGTTCTTCTTGCGTCAGATGCGCCCGTTGATTGATGCAGGTTTTGTTTACGCGGCACAGCCCCCGCTGTACTCGACGCTTGTTGGAAACTCCAAGGTCTATCTGAAAGACGATACTGCGCGCGCGAATTTCCTCGCGGAACATCCTAACCACAAGCAGGAGTTTCAGCGTCTCAAGGGACTCGGAGAGATGGACTTCGCCGAGCTTCGTGACACGACGATGAGCGCGTCCAAGCGCTCGTTGTTGCAGATCACGATGGAGCAGGCGAGCCTTGCTGATGATGTGTGTTCTGTATTGATGGGCAACGACGTCGAACTTCGACGGAGATTCATTCAGACCAATGCGAAAGATGTTCGCTTCCTTGATATCTAACAACAGCAGAGGGCGAACTTCCGCTCTGAATACCCTTGCACTGCGGAATGCTCCGTACCGTGCCAATAGCAGGAGGAAGTGCCAGTAATGGCTCCACCGAGGACCACTGATTCCGACGTCACTGACCCAGAGCCAGGGGCAGGAATCGAGCCAATCGAAATTCAAGAGGAGATGGAGCGCTCGTTCCTTGAGTACTCCATGTCGGTCATCGTTGCGAGGGCGCTCCCGGACGTTCGTGATGGCCTTAAGCCTGTGCACCGGCGCATTCTCTACGGCATGTGGGACACGGGACTTCGTCCAGACCGTCCGCACGTCAAGTGCGCCAAGGTCGTCGGTGACGTCATGGGTCGTTTTCACCCACACGGAGATACGGCGCTTTATGACGCGTTGGCGCGTATGGCGCAAGACTTCAGCCTTCGTCATCCACTGATCGACGGTCATGGAAACTTCGGAGCACCGGGCCCGAATGCCGGGCCCGCAGCAATGCGTTATACCGAGGCTCGCCTCGCTCCGCTTGCGCTTGCGTTGTTGGAATCAATCGATGAGGCGACGGTGGATTTCACGGCCAACTACGACGGGTCCGACGACGAGCCAGTTGTTCTTCCAGCGCGTTTCCCCAATCTCTTGGTCAATGGTTCGCAGGGTATTGCTGTCGGTATGGCGACGAATATTCCGCCACACAATCTCGGTGAGATTATTAACGCAACGTTGTATCTGATTGAGCACCCGGACGCGACCTCTGATGACCTTATGACATTTGTCAAAGGTCCTGATTTTCCGACGGGCGGACTCATTCTTGGTCGAGCCGGAATTCTCGATGCCTATAGAACTGGCCGCGGGTCAGTCAAGATGCGATCGGTTGCGGAGATCCGCGAAACAAAGAGCGGCGGGTCCGAAATTGTCGTTACAGAGATTCCATATCAAACTGCTGTTGACACGATCGCCGAACGAATTGGCGAACTCACCGATTCCGGTGAATTAACGGGGATCAGCGCGATCCAGGATGACTCAGCTGGTGGAAAACCGCGCCTCGTGATCACGCTCAAGCGTGATGCAAACGCGAACGTCGTGTTGAACAATCTCTACAAGCAGACTCCGCTGCAGACGAGCTTCGGTGTACACATGCTTGCTCTTGTAGATGGAGTTCCACGCACGATCAATCTTGTCGATGCTCTGACTGCCTATGTCGCGCACCAGGTTGACGTTGTCACTCGCCGAACGCAGTTCCGTCTCAAAAAAGCCGAGGCGCGTGCACATATCGTCGAGGGCCTGCTTCGAGCGATCGACATGCTCGATCAGGTTATTGTCGCGATCCGCGGGTCTGCAGATCGAGGCGAAGCAAGAGCGAATCTCATGGCTGAACCGTTTTCGTTCAGTGAGGATCAGGCAAATCACATTCTTGACATGACGCTTGGGCGTCTGACAAGGCTTGGCCGGACCGAACTCGAAGAGGAGATGGCCCAGCTCATGATCACAATCGCCGATCTTCAGGCGATTCTCTTTGACCCGGTGCGGCTCCGAAATGTGATCTCTGAAGAGATGACCGTTATACGAGACAAGTTTGCTGGACCTCGTCGCACCGAGATCATCCATGACCCAGGCAACCTCGACGCGGATGATCTCATTGAAGATGATGAGCTCGTCATTACCCTGACGCGGGCCGGATACATGAAGGGCGTCTCGGCCGATTCGTTCAGGGCTCAGGGACGCGGTGGACGCGGCGTGCGCGGAGCAACGCTGAAAGAAGAAGACTTTGTCGTCGAGATCGTTCACACCACTGCTCTTTCGCACCTGTTACTGTTTTCGAATCGCGGCAAGATCTATCGATTGCGAGCCTTCGAGCTTCCTGTCAAAGAGCGCAATGCGCGCGGCACTCCAGTTGTCAACCTGATCTCACTCGCACCAGATGAAAAGATCGAGGCGATCGTCGAGACAAAGTCATTTGATCCTGATCGCTATCTGCTCTTTGCCACCAAAGCTGGCGTTGTCAAGAAGACACCGTTTAGTGAATATGACAAGTCACGTCGAGAGGGTTTCATTGCGATCAATCTTCGGGATAACGATGAGTTAGTCCGGGTCCTGCCGACCGGAGCAGATGATGATGTGTTCATGGTGACGCGAAATGGAACGACGATTCGTTTCAAGACCTCAGATGTCCGGTCGATGGGACGTAGTGCTGCTGGAGTGCGAGGTATTCGCCTTCGTGCCGGGGACGAAGTTGTCTCATGCGATGTAGGTGTTGATGATGCGGATCTTTTGATCGTGACCGATGAAGGATTTGGCAAGCGCACAAAGCTTGAGCATTTCAACGTGCAGGGTCGAGGTGGTCAGGGAGTGCGTGGGATCAAACTCACCGCCAAGCGCGGCTACGTTGTCGCGGCACTGATGGCAAATATCGATCAGGAGCTTTTGATTGCCTCGTCTTCGGGCGTCGTCATAAGGATGCCCGTGCGAGAGATCTCTGCGCAGGGTCGTGATGCAACTGGTGTCCGAGTGATGAGCCTTGACGAGGGACAGAGCGTGGCTGCTGTTGCCTCAGTGGCGAGTGACCTCGAGTCATAACGTTTGGCAACACGGTCTGGTCGGGTTGGGACCTCAACGAGTAGTTCTCGGTCCTGGAGACGTTACCGACAGCAGTGCTGGTCTCTCGTCTGATGATCAGCTAGGACCTGTTCGAGGAGATGTGCTGCGCGAGGATCATTTTGACGCTGTCGATGTCATCTGGCGTGATGCTGGGAGGGACTCTGCCCCCAACACGAAGGATCAACGTCTCCTTTTTGGTCGGTCGTCGACCACCGAGATTCCACCGATGGATCAAGTCCACTGAGCCCCAGATCCTCCACTTGCCCCGGTAGACGGTGAGCGGTTTTCTCGAGACTTTACGGATCTTGGAATAGGGAATCCTCTTTGTGTCCCATGGGTAGATCAACGGATCACGAGGTGCGCGTCGTCACATCCAATGCACCATCGCTGTAGAGCATGTATCCATTTTCCCCGGCCACTGGTGATCTGGAAAGCGATTGTGCCTTGAAAATGTGTCCAGTGACTCTGTCTAAGATTTTGCTGGCACATGCTCACCAAGCACCATGGTTAATGTTATGAAAGGAGATCCCATCTTTGCCTTGAGCAATATTTGCTACGACAGTGAGCGCGATCGTCCTATTTTTTTCCAGGGTATGGCCTGGCGACTTCAACCGGTCAGCGCAACAAGCTCAGCGAGTTTCTCCACGGGCATCATATAGTCGAGCGTCTTGCGGGGTCGTCCGTTGAGGCTGCGTTGGATTCTCTGGAGGTCCTCGACCGAGTGCTTCGAGAGGTCCGTGCCCTTGGGCATGTATTGACGAAGGAGTCCGTTCGTGTTCTCGTTCGAGCCCCGCTGCCATGGTGAGTGGGGATCACAGAAGTAGACAGGAACGCCGGTCGCGACGGTAAAGGATCGGTGGTTCGCCATTTCCTGTCCCTGGTCCCACGTGACGCTGCGCACCAGCTCATCGGGCAGCGTGGCAATGGCCTTCTTCATCGCCTCTTCGACACCCAGCGCGCTGCGGTCTTTGCCTAAGTGCAACAGCAGCACGAACCGCGTCGAACGCTCGACGAGCGTGCCGACGGCACTGCGTCCGTTCGCGCCGATGATGAGGTCGCCCTCCCAGTGGCCGGGCACCGCGCGATCGGCGACCTCGGCGGGACGTTCACTGATCATCACCATGTCGGGGATCTTGCCGCGCTTTTGCACGAAGCCCTGGGAGCGGCGCTCCGCTCGACCCGAACGGAGGCATCGAGCCAGTTCGCGACGTAGTTCACCGCGTCCCTGGACGTAGAGCGACTGGTAGATGGTCTCGTGGCTTATCTGCATGGTCGGATCACTCGGAAACTCCCGCGCCAGGCGACGAGAGATCTCGTCGGGGGACCAGAACTCTTCGAGCCATGTCGTCACTTTCTCACACAGCACCGGGTCGTCGAGTTTGGCGACCTTGGGCCGTCTCGTGCAAGCGCGCGCTCGCTGGTGGGCGGTCCAGATGCGATAACTCTCCCGTCTGCCGTTGGCGGCCACTTCTCGCGTCACCGTTGAGGGAGCGCGACCAAGGGTTCGAGCGATCGCCCGCATGGAGATCCCCTGGTGAAGACCGAGCAGAATCTTCTCGCGCTCGTGCACACTGAGTCGTCCAGGAGCAGACGTCCACTCATCGGGCCGGGCTTCACGCTTCTGTCCGCGCAGCACCGCGTGAATGCCTTGATGCGTGAGGCCGATCTCTTTCGCGATGGCGCCCCTGGAGAGGCCGCGTCGATGAAGTCGAAAGACCAGTTGACGCTGTTCGTTGGTCAGGTGGGCGGCCAATTGAATCTCCTTGGTGGGTGGTAATGAACAGAGTCACTCACCAAGTGTTGCGCTCACCCCTTGAAACCGCCCCTCTAATTTGAACGATGAAACTTCGCTAATACCTGAATACAAGTGCGAACGGGAGCAGTCGCCTCGGTACCTCGGGCATTCGACGCTGGTGTAGCGTTGTTAGTTCTGGGGCTATAGCTCAGTCGGTTAGAGCGCAGCACTGATAATGCTGAGGTCACAAGTTCGATTCTTGTTAGCCCCACTACCCACAGCTCCACTACCCAATTCCAGCTGACGGGATCAGAATAAGATCAATCAGCTAATTAATTTGCGAAGCGTTGCTCGATTGAAAGATGCCGATGCCAACTAAACGATCAAGCCCAGATTTTGATTTGTATAGGCAGTTAGCAGAACTTGGGGCGGAGCTTGGGCCAAGAGTCCGTGATGCGACAGAGACGCTCTTTATGACACGTCATGGCGAGCCCCTGGACTTCGAGATTGTGCGGGACATCTTTTACGGCCCAGATCCCCGACATCGTCTTGATGTGCATCAGCCGGATTCTGACGCAAGAGACCTGCGACCGGTTCTCTGTTTTGTACACGGTGGGGGGTTCATCAGCGGGGATAAGCACAAGGTCGGGCTCCCCTATTACGACAACGTTGGGCAGTGGGCAGCAGCGAATGGCCTTCTTGGCGTGAATATCACCTATCGGTTCGCTCCCGAATTCACGTATCCCTCTGGAGCACAGGATGTCGCGCTCGCGCTTGAGTGGATTGATCAACATGTGCTCGAATTCGGTGGAGATCGGTCGCGCGTCGTGGTCATGGGGCACTCTTCGGGATCGGCTCATGTCGCGTCGTGTGTTTCCTCAATGTCGTCGGATGTGACTTTTCACAACGTTCCCCGCGGTGCGATTCTTTCTTCGGGTGTTTACGATCCGTCGCTTGGAGAAGATACCTATGCGGTGTATTACGGCGATGACCGAGGGTCTCTTCGAGAGCGGTCTTCCATTCCAGGGTTGTGTAAAACGGAAATCCCGTTGTTGATGACAAGTACCGAATTTGATCCCCCCAACATCCAGTCACAAACTTTTGAGCTCGTTTCTGCGATGATGCATGAGCATCGCAAACTGCCCGAATACGTGCTTGCTGATGGCCATAATCACTATTCAGTGATGTATCAATTCGGGACCTCCATGACGTGGTTCAGTGATCGGATACTGCGATTTATCGTGTCAGTAACGGAGAACGACCGCTGATCTTTAGCGTCATATGGAGATTTGCGAGTAGCTTTCACAGCTAATGGTCAAGCTTGAGGGGGGAATGACATTTTAATTTCACCAGTTGTTGGGAATGGCGATGCGAGGCACTGATACTGCAATCTCCATAGAGCAGATGACCGTTGCTGGAGAATCCCTGAAGGTCCTTCGCGGGGGGAATGGTCCCAAGGTGCTCGTGCTTCACGATGAATGGGGCATCGGCGGGGATGAAATCCTATGGCAGCTGCTCAGCAAAGAGTTCGAGATCATCGCGCCTATCGCGCCTGGATTCGAAGACACCGCTGCGTCGTCTAGAACCAGTACGGTTCGAGATCTTGCTCTTTTGTACAACGCGCTTCTTGTTCAGTTGTCCGAGGGCCCGATGACGGTGATAGGGGTCTCATTCGGTGCCTGGGTAGCAATCGAGATGGCGGTGATGAACAAGACCAAGATAACCAAACTTGTTCTGCTTGGCCCACTTGGTCTTCGGTTCGGATCTCCCGAGCAGCGCAACATCGCCGACCTCTTTGCGCTTAGTGAGCCACAACTCGTGGAGTCGCTGTATGCGAACCCTGACATCGCGCGGATGGTGACGAGTGAGAGTCCCCGCGAAGATGTTATTACCTGGGCCCGGAACCGGGAGGCATCTGCGGTTTATGGATGGGAGCCCTATTTCCATACTCCGGGATTGCAGTGTTGGACCGAGCAGTTAACGATTCCGGTGGCGATCATCCATGGCGGCGAAGATCGATTTGTCATGGACGGCTATTTCGAGCGGTACGCGGAGAGTTTTCCCATTGGCTCTCGCATCGAGATCGCTGGTTCGGGACATTTTCCACATCTTGATGCGCCACAACAGACGTTTGAAGCGCTCAAGCCGCTTCTTCCTTAATGCGTTCTTCGGAGGATTGAAATGCAACCCTGGTACTTTAGCGAATGCGGCTACGAGGACCTTCCCGACCAGTCAGAATATGAATCAGTTCGGGTAACGATTCCGAATAGCTACTGCGATCCTCATGTTGCCGCAGATCTTTACGATCGCTATATCGAAGAATGGATCGCTGCCGAGGCGGCGGGGTTTGGACTCATGGCGAACGAGCATCACCAGACCGGTGTGAACTTGAATCCCTCGGTCTCGATCGTTGCCGCGTTGCTTGCCCGAGCGACAACGACGGCTCGGATTCTCGTGCTTGGACACCAACTCGCTTATCGGCGTGATCCGGTACGCGTCGCTGAAGAGATGGCGGTCGTTGATGTCTTGTCGCGCGGACGACTTGAGGTTGGATTTGTTCGAGGGGTTCCTTCGGACGTCGCACCAGCAAATGCGCAGCCACAAGGGACACTTAAACGACTATGGGAGGCTCACGACCTGATTCTGCGGGCGTGGACATCGCACGACGGACCGTTCAACTGGGAGAGTGAACACTATCACTACCGCCAGGTCAACATCTGGCCGCGTCCTTTCCAGAGTCCACATCCGCCGATCTGGATGACGACGAGTTCGACGTATAACGCTCCGGAGATCGCGCGCTATCGGTATGTCTGCGCCACATTCCTCTCAGGGTATTCACTTGCCGGAAAGGTTTTTCATGCCTATCGCGAGGCGGCACAAGAGGCAGGTTGGGATCCCTCGCCAGACCGACTCGCGTACGCAGGCATGGGATTTGTTGCAGAGACCGACGAGGAGGCACGCGCGGGCGCAGAGCGGATGATGTGGTTTTCTCGTAACACCAGAACCGCGCCGCAGTTCTCGAGAGTGCCCGGGTATATGACGACTGAAGAGTACGCAACAATGGTTCAGGGCGGTTCGCGGCGCGAGGGCCAAGGACAGCGCGACGGAGGAATCCAAGGGCTGATCGACAATGGAATTCTCTTTTGTGGAACTCCAGACACGGTTGTTCAACAGGTAGAGCAGCATTATGAGCGGACTGGTGGATACGGTCACCTGATCATTCTTGGCCAGTACGGGAACAGCCAACATGCCGAGACGATGCGCAGTATCGAACTGTTTGGCAAAGAGGTACTTCCGAAGCTCGGAGGACTCGGTCTGCAGTTTGCAGATTGACGCGGTTGACAAGAGCGTTTAGCACATAACGAGCGCGCGCAACCTTTTGCTGTGAGCGTGTTCGTTTCGATGCCAGGAGTTCAAGAGATCGAGACGGTAGAGTACGGCGTCACCGACAACAAAGAGGTTGTCCTCATGGGTTATCCCAGTGCGGATGTTTTCTTCGCCCAAAAGCTACCCCTCCACGGAGTGAGATGAATACTTCGCCGCGCTTGGTTCTGAAATCATCGTGGGCTCGGTCGGCTCTCGGCATGCTCGCGGGATCTGCGCTTTTCGCCGGTCTGGTTGCGCTGCTCTATGCAATCTCGTTCCATATTGCGGCCGGAACCTCTGACAAGGCGACAACACTGCTCGTCGGTCAAGATGTTGGTAGTGGGAATCTGCTTCTCCATGGCTGGATTTTGCCCCCCGGGAACTACTGGACAAGCGACGTCACGCTCTATGCCATCGGGACTCGCGTGTTCGGGCTCTACCAAGGAATGCTCTATCTTGAGCCAGCCATCATCGCCGCTCTCGCCATTGTCGTGGGAGTGCTGATGGTCAAAGAAAATCGGACACTGCTGTCCAGCCTTGCGGGGATCTTGACGCTCGTGGTTTTGCTGGTATTTGCAACGCCACCAATGGCGCTCTGGCTCGTCGGGAACGGGTTTCATATTGTTACTGCGCTCTACGCGCTTGTCGCATTTCTTCTGCTGAAAGAGAGCACCTTTGGTTGGAGGTGGGTGCTTGCTGTTGCGGTCCTTGCCTTTGGGATGCTTGGTGATCTCGAGATTGTCGCATTTGCGATCCTTCCCCTTTTTCTCGCTGGCATAAGCGCCATGTTGCGGCGGCGAAGCTGGCGATCAGGGTTCTCTCAGGTCGGCGCTGCGATCGCGAGTGCGGTGATCGGCGAGTTTTTCCTCCGATCTACCTTGGCATTCGGTGCATTTCGACGCGGACCATCTTTGCCAGTCGCACATCTGCACCAGATGGCAACGAACCTTGGACACGTGTTCACCTACAGTGCCGAACTTCTTGGAGTCACCAACGGTCGTTTTGGAACAGCCGGTATTCCGATTGGTCTTCTCGGCGTACATGTGGTCGGAGGGTTGTTAACGATCTTCGGTCTTATCGCCGCGCTTGGCAGCGTAGTTGTTGGTGTCATCCGCGGTACATCAGGTGGTGACAGTCGCGAGTCTGATCAAGAGACTTGGAGGATTGACGACCTGCTCTTGTTTGGCGCATTCGGTTCCGCGGCGTTATTTGTGGTCCTTGCCGGAGCAAATGGACTGGGGATCCATTTCCTGTCGATTCCCGTTTTGTTCGCAAGCATCTTGGCGGGGCGCGTGGTATCCAGAGCATGGCCACGATTGCCCAAGGGTCGTATCAGGCAAAGCGTTGCGATGTTTGGCGTCGCTTTGTCGCTCGTTCTGGCAACCGGAATCGCAATTGAGATTTCACTTCCTGCGCCAGTCCAGCCCGCCTCTGCACTGGTTGCATTCCTAGAACAGCACGATCTTCGAAATGGAATCGGCGGTTACTGGACCGCCGCCATCACCACCGTTGAGAGCCGCGGCCAAATCACCGTACGCCCGGTAGAGGTCGCACCGAACGGCAAGCTTCGCCGCATGATGACCCAATCAAGTGAGAGGTGGTATCGAGACCAACATTTTCAGTTTGTTGTTGGCGACACGAGCCATGCTGGGAATGTCACCAATGCGGCCGCGAGAAAGACATGGGGAGTGCCAACTCATATCTTCGATGTCGGACAGTATCGCGTGTATGTCTGGGGAAAGGATCTGCGTGTTTTGGCATTTCCACCCGGGGCGAAGCTCGGGTGAGGAGACGGTGTTCGAGCTAGCTCATCTGGGGAAAAGAGTCACCCCGCATTGAACTCCTCGATCCGAGCGGTATTTTTCGTCGGTATTTCGAGAAATGGATAACGACGAATGCCACTCATGTGCAACCGACATTGAGCGGTTGTGCGCAATACGCCAAAGCCGTACCGGACGCTTTTTCGAAATCCAATCGATGAGGCATCCGCCTCATAACGGGTAGGACACGAAAGCTCACCGATGCGAGCTCCAAAGACGACCGATTGCGCAATGATCTGATTGTCAAACACGAAGTCATCGGAGTTCTTCTCGTACGGTAGTGACTCGAGAAGTTTCTTGCTGAATGCGCGAAGCCCAGTGTGATACTCGGAGAGCTTCTGGCCAAGCATGATGTTTTCGATCAGTGTCAATGTTCTGTTGGCGATGAACTTGTAACGCGGCATGCCACGGGCAATTGAATCCTGTGCCAGAATGCGAGACCCGAGCACCAGGTCATATTCGTTGTAGGCAATCATCGCTGCGAGTGCGGGAACGAGACGCGGAGAGTACTGGTAGTCCGGGTGCAACATGACGACCACATCGGCACCCGAGTCGAGTGCTGCCTTGTAGCAGCTCTTCTGGTTCCCTCCATAGCCCTTGTTCCGATCGTGACAGATCGGAGAGAGCCCGAGACTCATCGCCTGTTCCGTTGTGCTGTCGGTACTCGCGTCGTCAACCAGAACGACATCATCGACAACATCACGATCCAGAGCCATGACGGTACGGCTGAGCGTCCGCGCAGCGTTATACGCGGGAAGCACTACGACGATTCGCTTCCCATTGAGCACCGCGTGAGTGTATCGACCCTCTGACCGGTTTTCCATAAAAAGTTCGCGTGAGCTGGATCAAATATGCCCAAACAGTCTTCGATTTTCAAGTCCGACCCTTTTCGAAGGTCATTTGGCGCAAAACTACGACAGAATCGGGAAGGTGCTTGGTGCAACACCTTCGATCAG
>Ga0307373_10012412_pt1 | contig 12109 bp, 7 predicted proteins | sample OX2MG_FD_202534 | JGI IMG/M metagenome (GOLD analysis project Ga0307373, IMG submission 202534) | Soil microbial communities from Risofladan, Vaasa, Finland - OX-2 | ecosystem: Environmental > Terrestrial > Soil > Coastal area > Acid sulfate soil | place: Finland: Risofladan, Vaasa | collected...
GAGTAGCGCCCGCCCCGGTACTGCTGGCGGAACAGGCCACCCAGACTCGGCCCGTCCTCGTCCACGAAGCCCCACTCCTCCCGGATGCGCTTGTGCCACAGCTCGGCCAGGGCCTCGGCCATCTCCACGGACAGGCCGTGCAGCATGAGGTAGTCCTGGTACTTGTTCTCGGCGAAGAGACGCGCCGTCTCCTCCGACGCCCTCGACCCCATGGTCACCAGGTGGAGGGCGGCCCAATCCTCCTCCCCTGACGCCGTCGACCGGAAGAAGTCGGCGATGCACAGGAACGGCTCCCGGCGCTGGCGGGGGAAGGAGAAACGCATGCGCTCACCGGTGCGGGACTCGTCCTTCCACACGATGAGATCGTTGCCGTCGGCATTGACGGCGAAGTATCCGTACGCCACGGCCGGCACCAGCACCCCTCCGGCCTTGGCCTTGTCCAGCTCGGCCCGCAGGCTGGGCCGGATGCGGTCCTTGAAGTCCCCGTCCGCTTCGCCCTTCTCGGGCCGGAAGCCCCACTGGTTGCGGAACAGCGAGGTCTCGTTGATGAACCCCGCCACTTCATCGACCGATATCCCCTTCACCACCCGGCTGCCGACGAAGGGTGGCGTGTACACCCGGTTGTCCGCCGCCACCTCGGGCGAGCGGACCGGCAGCGCCTCGTCGGGCAGGGCGGTGGCGGCATCAGTTTCGCTCTTGCGGGGCGGCAGTATCCGCTCGGACAGCTTGCGACCGAAGTCGGCATCCTCCTCCCCGGTGCGCTTGAGCTCCATGAGCCGGTCCATGGTGCGCAGTCCTTCGAAGGCGTCGCGACCGTAGAAGAGACGCCCTTCATAGACCTGGCGCAGGTCACGTTCCACATAGGTCCTTGTCAGGGCGGCCCCGCCCAGCAGTACGGGCATCCCCGACAGGCCGCGGCTGTTCAGCTCCTGCAGGTTCTCGCGCATGATCAGGGTGCTCTTGACCAACAGGCCGCTCATGCCGATGGCATCGGCGCCCACCTCTTCAGCCTTGGCCAGGATGTCGGTGAGGGGCACCTTTATCCCGAGGTTGTGGACCTGGTAGCCGTTGTTGGTGAGGATGATGTCGACCAGGTTCTTGCCGATGTCGTGGACGTCGCCCTTGACCGTGGCGAGGACCACCTTGCCCTTGCCACCGTCCCCGGTCTTCTCCATGTGCGGCTCGAGATAAGCCACCGCCGTTTTCATGGTCTCGGCCGACTGCAGCACGAACGGCAGCTGCATCTGGCCCGACCCGAACAACTCCCCGACCACCTTCATGCCCTCGAGCAGGACGTCATTGACGATGGCCAGGGCGGCCAGACCGTTGTTCAAGGCCTCATCCAGGTCCTCGGTGAGGCCGTTGCGGTCCCCGTCGATGATGCGGGCCCTGAGCCGTTCCTCGACCGGCCAGCCGCTGCGGTCCTCCTTTTCGTGGGCGCCGCTGGCGACCCCCTCGAAGAGGCCCAGCAGCTCCTGCAACGGGTCGTAGCCCTCGCGCCGGCGGTCGTAGATCAGGTCCAGGCAGACCTCGACGTGATGGGGATCGATGCGGTTGAGGGGCATGATCCGGGCCGGGCTGACCATGGCTGCGTCCAGGCCCGCCTCCTGGGCCTCGTGCAGGAAAACCGAGTTGAGGACATGGCGGGCGGCCGGATTGAGGCCGAAGGAAACGTTGGAGACGCCCAGACTGGCGTGCACGCCCGGCAGTTCCGCCTTGATGCGGCGAATTCCCTCGAGGGTCTCGAAGGCGTCCTTCCTGCTCTCCTCCATGCCCGTGGCGATGGTGAGGGTGTTGGTGTCGAAGAACAGGTCGGTCGGATCGATGTCGTAGCGCTCGACGGCCAGATCCCGGATGCGCCGGGCGATCTCCAGCTTGCGATCGGCGGTGCGGGCCTGGCCCGTCTCATCGATGCACATGCAGACCACGGCGGCGCCGTAGTCGCGGGCCAGGCTCATGATCCGGTCGAAGCGCTTGCCCTCCTCCTCGCCCTCCTCCAGGTTGGCCGAGTTGAGGATGGCCTTGCCCCCGAAGCGCTGCAGACCCGCCTCCACCACCTCGGGCTCAGTGGAGTCGAGCATGATCGGCGCCGTCGACTGGGTGGCGAACAGCGCCGCCACCATGTCCATGTCGGCCCGCCCGTCCCGGCCGGTGTAGTCGACGCAGAGGTCGAGGGTGTGGGCGCCCTCCTTGATCTGGTCCCGGGCGATATCGGCGCAGGTGTCCAGGTCGGCGTTGATCATCGCCTCCCGGAACTTCTTGCCTCCGGTGGCGTTGGCCCGCTCGCCCACGATGAGGACGGAAGGGGACTGGTCGTAAGGGACGTGGCTGTACAGGGACGCCAGGCCCGGCTCGGGTTGGATCTGGCGTGGGGTCGGCTCCAGGCCGGCGCAGGCGTCGACCACCGCCTTCAGGTGTTCGGGCGTGGTCCCGCAGCATCCGCCCACCACCGACACGCCCAGCTCGGTGATGAAGCGGGCCTGGTGTTCGGCCAGCTGAGCGGGGGTCAGGTCGTAGTGGGTCTGGCCGTCAACCACCGAGGGCAGACCGGCGTTGGGCAGACAGGAGATGGGGACCGGGCTGTGCTGGGACAAGTAGCGGAGGTGCTCGCCCATCTCCCGCGGCCCGGTGGCGCAGTTCAGTCCGATGACGTCGGGGCGCAAAGCGGCCAGGGCGGTCAGGGCGGCGCCCATCTCGGAGCCCACCAGCATGCGGCCGGTGGTCTCCATGGTCACCTGGACCTGGATGGGCAGCTTCCGGCCGGCCGTTCGCATGGCCCGGCGGCAGGCGATGATGCCGGCCTTGGCCGCCAGCAGGTCGTACTGGGTCTCCACCAGCAGCAGGTCGACGCCGCCTTCGATCAGCGCAGTCGCCTGGACCTCGTAGGCGTCGCGCAGCTCGGCGAAGGAGATGTGTCCCAGCGACGGCAGCTTCGTCCCCGGCCCCATCGATCCGGCCACCCAGCGGGGCCGGTCGGGAGTGGAATAGGAGCTGGCCACCTCCCGGGCCAGGCGGGCGGCGGCCAGGTTCAGCTCGGGGGCCCGATCGGCTATCCCGTACTCGTTGAGCACAGTGGCAAAGGCGCCGAAGGTATGGGTCTCGATGACGTCGACGCCGACGTCGAGGAAGGCCCGGTGGACATCGGCGGCCACATCCGGGCGGGTGACCACCAGCACCTCGTTGCAGCCCTCGAGGGCCTCTCCGCCGAAGTCGTCAGCCGTCAGGCCGGCCGCCTGGAAGCTCGTGCCCGAGGCACCGTCGTAGATGACGACGCGCTGCCGGGCTGCTTCCAGGTAGGAGGACACGCCCACCAGGCTACTTTCGCCGCGGTGGGGACCAGCCTGGATAACCAACCCATAGATTCAGGGCCTTGAAGATCTACACGCGCAAAGGCGATGACGGCACCACCGGTCTCCTGTACGGAGGCCGGGTGGCCAAGGACAGCCCCCGTATCGAAGCCAACGGCGTCGTTGACGAGGCCCAGGCCGTTCTCGGCCTGGCCCGCAGCGAGGCCGAGCCGGACAGCGAACTGGACGAACTCCTCATTCGATTGGAGCGCGAGCTCTATGTCCTCATGGCCGAAGTGGCCACCGACCCGGCCAATCGGCACAAACTGGCGGCGGGCCGGACCGTCGTGACCCCGGAGATGGTCGCGACACTGGAGTCCGACATCGACCGATTGACCACCCGATTCGAGATGCCCAAGGAGTTCGTGGTGCCCGGCAACGGACGGGCCTCGGCCGCCCTCGATGTGGCCCGGACCGTCATCCGGCGGGCTGAGCGCCTGGTGGGTGGGCTCGACCTGGGCGACCCCTCCGCCGGCGAAACCGCCTCCTCCTCCTCCTCCTCCTCCTCCTCCTCCGTCCTGCCCTATCTCAACCGACTGTCCGACCTGCTCTGGACCATGGCCCGCTGGCAGGAGGGCGTGCACCTCTCTTCCCGTACCGGAAAGGCAACCTGATGACCGCAGCATTCGAAGATCCCTCCTCCCCGGGGCGGCGCCGCCTCCTGGAGGTGGCCGCCGCCTCCCGGGTGCCCTCCCGCGCCGAGGTGGTCGGCCTCCTGACCGCACCGGGTGCCACCTCGGTCAGGCTTCCGGGCGGCGGGTCGGTCAGCGCCGATTACCTGGCCCACCGCGGATTCGAGGGCAAGGCCGGCCAGTCGGTGGTCCTGTCCTCCGCCTCGACACCGGACGGTTCCGGCCCCATGGTCATCGCCCTCGGCATCGGCGCCGGTGCGGACACCCCGGCCTCCGAGGGCATCCGCCGGGCCGCCGCCGGCCTGGTCCGCTCCGCCGGCCGGGCCCGCTCGGTGGCTCTGGTGATGGGCTCCTTGCCCCAAGGGCTGGACGCCGCCGAGGCGGCTCAGGCCGCCGCCGAAGGGGCGGCTCTGGCCACCTACCGCTACCTCGGGTTCAAGTCCGCCACCGAAGGGGGCAGCCAGGTCGAGCGCCTCACCCTGGTGTCGAGCGCAGCCGCCCAGTTGCTGCCTGCGCTGGAGCGGGGGGCCGCCATCGCGTCGGCCGTGGCCCTGGTCCGGGACCTGGTCAACGAGCCGCCGGGGTCGCTGACTCCGACCCGGATGGCCGCCATCTCCGAGCTGGTGGCCGAGAGCCACGGCCTCAAAGCCAGGGTCTTCGACCTGGCCGACATCCAGAGGGAGCGCCTCGGCGGCCTCGCCGGCGTGGCCCGGGGTTCAGAGCAGGAGCCACGCATGGTCCGCCTGGAGTACCGGCCTTCGGGTCCCGCCCGGGCCACCATTGCCTTGGTCGGCAAGGGCATCACCTTCGACTCCGGCGGCCTGTCCCTCAAGTCCGGTGACGGCATGATGACCATGAAGAACGACATGGCCGGGGCTGCCGTCGTGCTCGGGACGATGTCCGTCCTGGCCGAGCTCGACGTGCCGGTCCGGGTAGTCGGCTTCATGCCCATGACCGAGAACATGCCGGGCGGGCGGGCCATCAAGCCGGGCGACGTCCTGCGGGCCCGCAACGGTAAGACGATGGAGGTCCTCAACACCGACGCCGAAGGTCGCCTGGTCCTGGCCGACGGCCTCTCCCTGGCGGCCGAGGAGAAGCCCGACGCCATCATCGACCTGGCCACCCTCACCGGTGCGGTGGTCATCGCCCTGGGCCGCAAGATCGCCGGCTTGATGGGTAACGACGAATCTCTCGTCGCCCGGGTCCAGTCCGCCGGCGCCGAAGCCGGTGAGCGCTACTGGCCCCTCCCGCTACCGGCGGACTACCGGCGGGACATCGACTCCCAGGTGGCCGATATGAAGAACATCGGCAACCCGTCCCAGGCCGGTTCCATCATCGCCGGGCTGTTCCTACAGGAGTTCGTGGACGACCGGCCCTGGGCCCACCTCGACATTGCCGGAACCGCCTTCGGCGACACCGACCAGGGGTACACCAGTCGGGGCGCCACCGGATTCGGCCTGCGCACCCTGGTCGAACTGCTCTCCAATTGGTCCCCCGCCGCCCCGACAGCGTCCCGTTCCGCCAGGGTCGCCCGCCCAACCATCAAGGCCCGCCCAGCCGCCAAGGCCGCCGGCCGGACTGCCAAGGCCGCCAAGGCCACCGGCCGAACGGTCAAGGCGCCCAGAACCGGCGGCCGGACCACCAAGGCGGCCGGTGCCAAGGCCGGCCGCAGGTCTTGATCAGGCGATAGCCGGCCTCTATCGGTGGTGACCGCCACCCTCGGTGGCGCGGACTGAGGGATGCACTTTGAACGGACACCCGAAGATCCTCAACTTTGTCTCTTGATGGAGAACGGATGTTCGTTCCGTAACCATTCCGTAATAAAAAGCCGGTGGGCGTTCGAAAGTCATCTACACAGTTCCAGCCGCCGGCCGCCGGGGTTGGCTCGTTGGCATCGGGGGACGGGACTGGCGCTCGATCCATGCCCGGTGGGCGAACTGGAGCCCGGCCGGGAGCTGGCTGATCTGACGCTGGGGCAGAGGAGGGAGGTGCCTCCTGACCAGGAGCGCTCCCGTGGGGTCCAGCCGGATCATCCCGAAGTCAACGGCCCGGCGGAGGCAACGAACGAGCGTCTTGCTTCGGCCGTTCCGGCCCAGCCCGAGAGCCCAACCGAGCTGGCGGGTGGTGCAGTCGAATCCCTCGGACTGGTCCTCGAAGGCGCGGGCCATATAGCGCAGCAGCAGGACAGTCGACGGACCCAGTGCCGGTAGCCAGAACTGTTCGACATAGTCGGAGCGGGCGTCGTAACCCAGGGCTTCCACCAGGGGATCGACCCAGGGCCGGATGCGGAGGGTGTCGGGCCCCGCCGGCCGAGCAGAGACCTTGACGGGGCCATCGGCGGCAGGTTTGGCGGCGGCGAGCTTCGGGGCGGGACCGGATTCGGTGGCGGGAGCGGGTTCGGTGGGGCGGATGATTGTCACGGTTGGACTATTTCATGATGTTTCATGTAGGTCAATGGTCCGCAGGTCCCGGCCGCGAGCGGCCCGGAGCGCGCGATAGTCAGCCCATGGAGGGACCGGGATCGGCGGCGGGACTGGCGGAGGCGGTCGGCTGGATCGACCAGGCCCAGGCCGTCGTCGTCCTCACCGGGGCGGGTATCTCCACCGGGTCGGGCATCCCGGACTATCGGGGGCCCCTGGGCACATGGACCCGCAATCCGGAGGCGGAACGGATGGCGACCATCGACCATTACCTCGCCGACGCCGAGGTGAGGAAGAGATCGTGGCAGGGAAGGCGAGGTTCGCCGATCTGGGGGGCTCAGCCCAATGACGGGCACCGGGCACTCGTGCATCTGGAGGGCCGGGGCAAGCTGTCGTTGCTGGTGACCCAGAACGTCGACGGGCTGCACGGACTGGCCGGCACCGCCCCGGAGCGGTTGATCGAGATACACGGAAGCGCCCGGTCCGCCGGCTGTTGGAGCTGCGGCGACGTTCAGCCGATGGCCGAGGTGTTGGAGCGGGTGGAAGCGGGGGAGGAGGACCCCCGATGCCGGCTGTGTGGGGGGATTATCAAGTCGACCACGGTGATGTTCGGCCAGTCGCTGGTGGCGGCTGACCTTATGAAGGCCGAGGCGGCGGCCCGGTCGTGCGACCTGATGCTGGCCGTCGGCACCAAGCTGACGGTCGGGCCGGTGTGTGAGCTGGTGCCGGTGGCTCGGGCCAGTGGGGCCAGGGTGGTGATCGTCAACAACGAGCCGACGGCCTATGACCATCTGGCCCACGCCGTGCTGAGGGGCGACATCTCCGATCAGCTGCCCGCCCTGGTGAGGGCGGAGCGGGGGTCAGCCCGAGGGCCAGGGGCGGCCGAAGTGGCCGTCGTGCACCCTCTGGCCGACGGGCCGGTGGCCCCGGGCGAGGGACGGGCTGGGGCGATCCGGGGCGGGGTGGCCGAGTAGCACGGCACCGGCCGGGGCCAGGCCGGCCGGGATGGCGAAGGCGTCCCGCAGGTCGGTCTCGCCCCGGAAGACGCCCATGAAAAGAGCGGCCAGGCCCTCGGCCGTGGCGGCCAGGAGGATGGCCATGACAGCGGCGCCGGCGTCGAACCACCAGAAGGGAACCGGCCAGGCGCCGGCGTCCTCAAGACCGGCGGCGGCTTTGTCGGGCTCCGAATACCGGCGGGTGTAGGGCTCGGCGCCGGTGAGGGGCAGCACGATGACCGGGGCCTGACGGGTCGCCTCGTGATCGGGATGGGCGTCGCGCCACTGCATGTCGGTCTCGGCGGCCCAGAAGGCGGCCCGGTCGGCCGGATCCGACAGGACGAGGAGGTCCACTCCCTGGGTGAAGCCGGCCGATGGGCCCCGTAGGCCGGCCCGGATAACCCGGTCGAGCACGATGGCATCGATCGGGTCGGGCCGGAAAGCCCTGACCATGCGCCGCTTCCCTAATGACTCGTACAGCTCCACGGTCGTGAGGGTAGGCGGGCCACCGGCGCGGGTAGGCGGGAATGTCGACCGTTCCGGTAGGGTTTATACCTGGGCAAGGCCCATTCGCAGCGAGTGAGGTGACGCGCGTGGCCAGTTTCCGGGAGCTGCTCTCCCAAACCAAGGCTCAGATACAAGAGGTCGACCCCGACCGGGCCGAGGCCCTGATCGGGTCGGGCCATCTGGTTCTCGATATCCGGGAGCCGGACGAGTACGAGCAGGGCGCCCTGCCCGACGCCCTCCACATCCCCCGGGGACAGCTGGAGACCAACATCGAGGGCCGGGTGCCCGACCATGACACGCCAATCGTGGCGTACTGCGCCGGAGGGACGCGGTCGGCCTTCGCCGCCAAGACCCTCCAGGAGCTCGGCTACACCAACGTGGTCTCCCTGATCGGCGGATTCAACCGCTGGAAGGACGAGGGCCGGGCCTGGCGCACGCCGGCCGCCCTTACGCCCGAGCAGCGCAACCGCTACCAGCGCCACCTGCTGCTGCCCGAGGTGTCGGAGAAGGGCCAGCTGAAGCTGCTCGACTCCAAGGTCCTCTTGCTGGGAGCGGGCGGCCTGGGCTCACCGGCCGCCCTGTACCTGGCCGCCGCCGGGGTGGGCACCATCGGCATCATCGACATGGACGTGGTCGACGCCTCCAACCTGCAGCGCCAGATCCTGCACAACATGGACCGGGTCGGGGAGCGGAAGGTCGACTCGGCCAAGAAGACCCTCACGGCCATGAACCCCGACGTCAACGTGGTGACCTACGACGTCCGCCTGGGGGCCGACAACATTCTGGACATCATCGACGGCTACGACGTGATCGTCGACGGCACCGACAACTTCCCGACCCGCTACCTGGTCAACGACGCCTCCTTGCTCAAGCGGATCCCGGTCGTGCATGGATCGATCTTCCGTTTCGAGGGTCAGGCCACCGTGTTCCACCCTTATGTCGGCCCGTGCTACCGCTGCATGATCCCGGAGCCGCCCCCTGCCGAGCTGGCCCCCTCCTGCGCCGAAGCCGGCGTGCTGGGAGTACTGCCCGGCATCATCGGCTCCATCCAGGCCATGGAGGCCATCAAGATCCTGCTCGGCCTGGGCGATCCCCTGGTCGGCCGGCTGCTGGCCTACGACGCCATGGAGGAATCCTTCCGCAGCTTCAAGGTGCGCCGGGATCCGGCCTGCCCGGCGTGTGGGGAGAATGCCGGACAGATCGTCATCGCCGAGTACGACGAGCTCTGCATGCCGCATCCTGTGTCATAGCGGCGGGCGAATAGCCTTGGGCCCATGGCCCAAGACGAACGCCGCACCGATTCCGGCATCGAGATCAAACCGGTCTACACGGAAGAGGACCTGAGCGGCTTCGATGCCGCCGGCCAGCTCGGCCGCCCCGGCCAGTTCCCCTACACCCGCGGCATCCACCCGACCCTGCGTCGGGACCGGCCCTGGACGGTGCGGCAGTACTCCGGCTTCGGCACGGCCGAGACCACCAACGCCCGCTGGAAGGTGCTGCTAGCCGGCGGGGGTAGCGGGCTGTCCTGCGCCTTCGACCTGCCCACCCAGATGGGCTACGACTCCGACCACCCCCGGGCCGAGGGCGAGGTGGGCAAGGTGGGAGTGGCCATCGACTCGCTGGACGACATGCGTCTGCTCCTGGCCGACATGCCTCTGGACCAGGTCACCACGTCGATGACCATCAATGCCACCGCCTCGATCCTGTTGCTCCTCTACCAACTGGTGGCCGAGGAGAACGGCGTCGACCCGGTCAAGCTGGGCGGCACCATCCAGAACGACATCCTGAAGGAATACGTGGCCCGGGGCACCTACATCTATCCGCCCCGGCCCTCCATGCGGATCATCACCGACATCTTCTCCTACTGCCGGGAGAACCTGCCCTCCTGGAACACCATCTCCATCTCCGGATACCACATCCGCGAGGCCGGCTCGACGGCGGTGCAGGAGATCGCCTTCACCCTGGCCAACGGCATCGCCTATGTCGAAGCCGGTCGGACGGCGGGCCTGGACGTGGATGAGTTCGCCCCCCGACTCAGCTTCTTCTGGAACGCCCACAACAACCTCTTCGAGGAGGCGGCCAAGTACCGGGCCGCCCGGCGTATGTGGGCCCGGATCATGACCGAACGCTTCGGAGCCAAGAACGAGAAGTCCAAGCATCTGCGCTTCCACACCCAGACGGGCGGCTCGACCCTCACCGCCCAGCAGCCGGAGGGCAACATCGTCCGGGTGGCGGTGCAAGCTCTGGCGGCGGCCATGGGCGGGACCCAGAGCCTGCACACCAACGGATTCGATGAGGCGTTGGGTTTGCCGACGGAGCGGGCGGCCAAGATCGCCCTGCGCACCCAGTTGATCCTCCAGAACGAGTCCGGGGTCAGCGACACCATCGACCCGCTGGCCGGCTCCTACTACGTCGAGAGCCTCACCGACGAGATCGAGCGCCTGGCCTGGGAGTACCTGGAGCGCATCGACGGCCTGGGCGGGGCGGTGGCCGCCATCGAGGCCGGCTATATGCAGGACGAGATCGAACAGGCCGCCTATTCCTACGCCAAGGCCATCGATGACAAGGAGAAGATCATCGTCGGGGTCAACGCCTACACCGAGGAGGGCGCCGAACCGGCCGAGGTCTTCCCCATCGACCCACAACTCCAGCGCCAGCAGGCCGACCGGGTGCGCCGGACCCGGGAGGAGCGGGACCAGTCGGCGGTGAAGGCGGCCCTAGAGGACGTGTCGGCAGCGGCCCGGGGCACCCAGAACCTGCTGGTGCCCATGAAGGTGGCCCTGGCCGCCCGAGCCACCCTCGGTGAAGTCAGCGACGTGCTGCGGGCCGAGTTCGGCGTCTACCAGCCCCGTTGAGGGCCGGCCCCCCATGATCGTCCGTTTCGTCATCCTCGGTGGTGGGCCCGCCGGGGTCCAGGCGGCCAGCCACGCCGCCCGCCTGGGCGCCGAGGTGGTCATGGTGGAGCGCGACGTCATCGGGGGCTCGGCCAACCTCTGGGACTGCATCCCGTCCAAGGCCATGATCGCCACCGGGGGAGTGATGTCCCTGACCGGTCGGGCCCACCGGATGGGTCTGGCCCCGCTGGAAGCGGCTCTGGATCCGGCCGGAGTGACCGAGCGCATAGCCGGGATCACTTCGCATCTGGCCACCGGGGTGGAGGCGCTGCTGGCCAGCCAGGGGGTGCGCCTACTGCGAGGAAGCGGCCGGCTGACCGGGCCGCACCAGGTCACGGCCGAGACGGCCGAGGAGATTGTGGAGCTGGAGGCCGACGCCGTGCTGGTGGCCACCGGCAGCCGGCCCCGGGTCCCGGCCTGGTGCGAGGTGGACGGCAACCGGATCCTGATCACCCGGCAGGCCTATCCGCCCCCCGAGATGCCGGCCCATCTGGTGGTCATCGGTTCGGGGGTGACCGGCGTCGAGTTCGTGCACATGTTCCGTTCCTTCGGCTCCGACGTGAGCCTCATAGTCAGCCGCCAACAGGTGCTGCCCTCCAAGGATCCGGAGGTGGCGGCGGCCCTGGAGGACGACTTCCTCCGCCGGGGGGTCCGGCTGTACAAGGGGGCCCGGGCGGTGGGCATCGACCTGGACACCCGCGCCCAGGGCGCCCCCGGCGGCACCGGCGGCACCGTGACCGTCCGCTGCGATGACGGCCGCCGCATCGAAGGCTCCCATGCCCTTTTGGCCATCGGATCCATCCCCAACTCCGAGGTCCTCGGCCTGGAGGAGATCGGGGTCAAGGTTGACGATGGCGGTTACGTGCCGGTCAACCACCACTGTCAGTCGAACATCGAGCACATCTACGCCGCCGGGGACGTATCGGGGAAGCTGCCGCTGGCCTCGGTGGCCTCCATGCAGGGTCGCAAGGTGGCCGAGCACGTGATGGGCCTGCACACCCGGGCCCATCGCCATCTGGACTACGACAAGGCCGCCTCGGCCATCTTCACCGAGCCGGAGATAGCCGACGTGGGCCTGGCCGAGGCGGAAGCGTTTGCGGAGGGGAGGAAGATCAGGGTCACGAAGGTTCCCTTTGCCGCCAGCGCCCGGGCGCTGATCGACGGGGATCCACGGGGCTTCGTCAAGATCATCTCCGACCCGGCCACCGGCCAGGTGCTGGGGGGCAGCATCGTCGGGGCCCATGCCGCCGAGCTCATCTCGGTCATCGCCCTGGCCGTCACGGCCAACCTGCGGGTCACCGACATCGTGGAGAG
>Ga0307373_10012414_pt1 | contig 12108 bp, 9 predicted proteins | sample OX2MG_FD_202534 | JGI IMG/M metagenome (GOLD analysis project Ga0307373, IMG submission 202534) | Soil microbial communities from Risofladan, Vaasa, Finland - OX-2 | ecosystem: Environmental > Terrestrial > Soil > Coastal area > Acid sulfate soil | place: Finland: Risofladan, Vaasa | collected...
CGTGGCGGAACCGCCCGAGCCAGCCTTCGTACGGGCGGCGCAGGGGCGCGCGGCCGGACAGGTCGAGCGCGCCGAGCGTGTTGCCGTGGTAGCTGCCCCAGCGGGCGATGACGATCTGGCGATCGGCCTCGCCGCGCGCCAGGTGGTAGGCGCGGGCCATCTTGAGCGCCGTCTCGATGGCCTCCGACCCGCCGCTGACTGGGTAGATCGCCGGCTCGTCGAGCGGGAGCAGCGGGCCGAGCTCGGCGGCGTATGCCTCGAGCGGTTCGCTGGAGAACGCCGACCCGTGGGCGAAGGCGACCCGCCCGGCCTGCTCCGCCATGGCGCGGCCGACCGACTCGCGGCCGTGACCGACGTTGACGACGATGGCCCCTCCCGCGGCGTCGAGATACCGGCGGCCGTCCCGGTCCCAGATCTCCGCGCCGCTCGCCCGAACGGCGATCGGCAGCGCTCGTGTCAGGACGCGGGAGAAGACACGGCCCGGGACGGAGGCTTCGGGGACATGGCGGCGATCGGTGGCGGTCTCGTCGGCGGTCATGGCCGACATGCTAGCGGCTCGCCTCGTGGTGCCGCGGTCGTCAGTGCGCGGTTGCGGCGGTCGTCGGTGTCGGAGTGCCGCACCTCGGCTCTCGGGCTGGTGTCGCCTCCCACGGGACATGACTGGGGGGACTGGTATCGAGCGTCACGCCCCGTGCTCCCGCCACGTATGCATCGCCGGCATGCCAGGTGTTCCTGCCGCCGCACCGAGGGGCCACGCGCGGTCAATCGGCACGTCAACGCCCACGGCTCCTGCTCCCGCCCCGCACGATCCAGGCTCGCACGGCGTTGCGCGGTGCCCCGGGTACGACCGCGAACAGGTGGACACCCGCCTTGCAGCTCTCCCGTGCATGTCCGGAAGCAGCTCACCGTCACGGGCACGCGCAGGAGCGTCGCCGCGCGAGGCGCCGCCTACTTCGTGTAGATCCCCTGCGGGTCGAGCTCCTCGCGGATCAGCCTCAGCTCCTCTGCGCTCGGGGCGGGCGTCGTCTCGAGCGTACCGGCCACTCTCGGTTCCCAGCCCATCGCGTCGCGGACCTGCTCGAGCGTTGCGCCCGGATGCAGCGAATCGAGGCGCATCTCGCCCGTCTCGTCGTCGAAGTGGTAGATCCCGAGGTCGGTCACGGCCACGGAAGGGCCGCGGCCGTTCCAGCCACCCGCGCGCCGGATGCGGGCGCCATCCGCGCCGCCCAGGTTGCCGGGCGAGGTCCGGAAGTCGATGTGCTCCACGAAGCTGCGCTTCGACTGGCGCATGATCACGAACACGTTCCGGGCGTTGATGGCAATCTCGCACGCCCCGCCCGAGCCCGGCAGGCGCGTGCGAGGGTGGGCGTAGTCCCCGATCACGGTCGTGTTGATGTTGCCGAAGCGGTCGATCTGCGCCGCGCCCAGGAATCCGACGTCGACGAGGCCCCGCTGCAGGTAGTAGGCGAAGAGCTCGAACATGCTCATGACCGCGGTCGAGCCCGTGACGATCGTCGGATCGCCGATCGAGAGCGGGAGGCGCTCCGGCTGCGCCCCGAAGACGCCGGCCTCGTAGACGAGCTCGAGGTCCGGTGCCACCGTGCGCCGCGCGAGGTTGACGGCGATGTTCGGCAGACCGACCCCGACGAAGCAGACGCGCTTCCCGGCCAGCTCGCGCGCGGCGGCGGCGATCATCATCTCGGACTTGCCGAACGCGGCCTGCGCGTTCATCGGTAGAGCCCGTAGTCGACCGGTTCCGATGGCGCGGACCCCGGTCGCAGCGAGGCGATCCGCTCCTGACCGAGCTTCAGCAGGTACTCGGCGCGGTCGCGCACGCCGTACACCCACTCGTCGAGCCATGCTTCGAGCACGACGGGGTCGCGGCTGATGGCCTCCCAGTCCAGGTAGAAGCGGTTGTCGCGGTCGTAGCAGCCCTGCGCGTACGAGGGGTGCGCGCCGAATGGCTCGACCACGACGGCGTCCACGAGCAGGCCGGGGATGATCGTGCGGTTCGGATCGGCGCGGATCACGGACTCCTCGACGAGCTGTTCGACGACGACGATCACGCGGTCGGCCGCGAACGCGGCCTCCTTCTGGCAGCCCAGCAGCCCCCAGACCTGCGTGTCGCCGCCGGCGTCGGCTCGCTGCGCGTGGACGATCGTGACGTCGGGGCGCAGGGGTGGCACGGCATAGACCGTCTCGTCGCCGTAGGGCGAGCGGATCGGCCGGATCAGCGGGTTCGCCACGGGCATGTCGGTCTCGTAGTAGGACCGCAGCGGGAAGAACGGGAGGTTGGACGCCCCTGCGACGTACCGGCCGACCATGCCGAAGTGGCTGTACTCCTCGATTTCGAGGGGTGCCGGGTCGGCCGACTCGATGCGGCGCCGGATGGCGTACAGGCCACCGACGCCCGGATTGCCGAGCCAGCTGAAGATGAGCTTCCGCGCGACGCCCGCCCCGACCATCTGGTCGTAGACGAGATCCGGGGTCAGCCGGGCCAGCGTCAGGTCGCGCTTCCGCTGCCGGATGATCTCGTGGCCCGCCGCGAAGCTGATGAGGTGCGTGAACCCCTCGATCGCCACCGTGTCCCCGTCGTGGACGAGGTCCCGGACCGCATCCGCCATGCTCGCGACTTTCGAGACCACGTGCCGGTCCTCCGCCCGCTCCTGCCGGTTCCCGGCCTCAGCTCCTGGCGTCGACCGCGGCCACCGCCTCGCCGAACAGCCTGAGCCCGATGGCGGACTCGTCGGCGGTGAGCGTCAGCGCAGGTGACACGCGGACCACGACCTCGCCTGCCGTCAGCACGAGCAGACCTCGCTGGAAGCACTCCTCCTGGACGGCGTCCGCCGTTCGCCCCGAGTCGAACTCCACCCCGATCATGAGACCCTTGCCGCGCACGTCGCGGACGATCCGCTCGTGGCGCCGGACGAGCGGACGCAGCCCGTCGAGCAGCTGGTCTCCGCGCGCCGCGGCGTTGGCCATGAACTCGCGCTCGATCAGGCGGATGGTCGCCAGGGCCGCCGCGCAACTCACGGGATTGCCGCCGAACGTCGACCCGTGTGCGCCCGCCGGCCAGGACATCAGCTCGGAGCGTGCCACCATCGCGCCGAGCGGCAGCCCGGACGCGATCCCCTTCGCGGCGAGCAGCACGTCGGGCTCGACGCCCCAGTGCTCGATCGCCCACCACTTGCCGGTGCGGCCCATCCCCGACTGGATCTCGTCGGCGACCAGCAGGATGCCGTTGTCGTCGCACAGGCGGCGAAGTCGCGGGAGGAAGTCGGGCTCGGGGACGACGTAGCCGCCCTCTCCCTGGATGGGCTCGACGAAGATCGCTGCGACCTCGTTGGCCGGCACCAGGCGCCGGAAGACGCGCTCCTCGAGCTCGTCGATGCCGGCGTTCCCGAACGGGACGTGGTAGATGCCGGGCAGCAGCGGTGCGTAGTGCGCGTGGTACTTCGCCTTCGAACCGGTCAGGCTCACCGCGCCGTACGTCCGCCCGTGGAACGCACCGAGGAACGCCACGAACGCCTGGCGGCCGGTCGCGTAGCGCGCGAGCTTCATGGCGGCCTCGACGGCCTCGGCGCCCGAGTTGCAGAGGAAGGCCCGAGTGGGGCCGCTGATGGGCGCGATCCGGTCGAGCTCGCGGGCCACCTCCGCGTAGACCGGCAGGTAGTAGTCGGAGCTCGCGCAGTGCATAAGCGTCGCCGCCTGCTCGGCGATCGCGGCGACCACGTCCGGGTGGCTGTGCCCGGTCGAGTTCACGGCGATGCCGGCCGCGAAGTCGAGGAAGCGGTTGCCGTCGATGTCCTCGACCACCACGCCGTCGCCTCGCACCGGGACGATCTTGTAGGCGCGCGGGAGGCTGGGCGTCACGAACTGCTCGTCGATCGCGATGTGTGCCCGCGCCAGGGGCCCGGGCAGCTCGGTCAGGATGTGCGGAAGGGGACGCGCCTCGAGGGCCTGGGGTGCGAGTTCGGGCATGAGTGGCTCCGTGGCCTGGCGCCGGTCTCGGGCGCCGCTGTGCCCGGGGAGACGGACGCGCCGCGGGCATGGATGAATAGAAGCTATGCAGGCTGGATGCTGCCCAGTGTACATGGCGGCGGTCGCCGCGGAGGGCCGAACCCGGGCGTGCTTATGCGGGTCAGTGGCTCCCGGTGCATTGCGGGCGCATGCCAGGGAGGCCGCGCGGCCGTGTGAGCGTTCCCGCATGCCGTCTCGACCGTGCTTGACATCCCTCCGTCTCTCGTCCTACTCTCCTGAGTAGGCCAATCGGCTCTGATGGGCAGGTCTAACGGCCCATCAGGTCGGCCGCAGAGGCGCCGGGGCGCGCAACGGGGGAAACGTGGGCTCGGGCTCGAGTGGGGCGAGCGTCCGTGCTGGCGGTCGCGAGACCGGACCGTGGATCGTCACGTCCGGCGGCGCAGGAAACGGGACGGCACCGCCCGGCAACGGGTCCGGCGGCGCAGGAAACGGGACGGCACCGCCCGGCAACGGGGCCGGCGGCGCCGTCGCGCCGGCACATCGAGGCCCTGGATCCGCGGCTGCGCCGGCCGGGCGTCGGTTCGCAGTCGGGCGACGCCGCGCGTACGCCGGTCTCGCGCTCGTGATGGCGATCCTGGTGACGGCGTGCAGTTCCGCCGAGGGCGACAGCCTCACGGCCACCGGCGGCGTCGTGCGTGTGCTCGGATCGTGGGAGGGGCCCGAGCTCGCCTCGTTCCGGGCGATGGTCGCACCCTTCGAGCATCGCACCGGCATCCGCGTCGAATACACCGCGACGCGCGACCTCGAGGGGGTCCTGTCGCGCGGAATCGCGGCCGGGGTCGCGCCGGATGTGGCCGGCCTGCCGGGGCCGGGGCTCATGCCGCAACTCGTGGCAAGCGGCGCGCTCAAGGACCTGCGAGGCGTCATCGATCTGGGCCGTTACAAGGCCGAGACGGCGCCCGCGTTCGTCGACCTGGGCACCGTGGACGGCAAGCTCGCCGGGGTCTTCATCAAGGCGACCGTCAAGGGGCTCTTCTGGTACAACCCGGACGTCTACGACCTGGGGACGCCCGCGTCGTGGTCGGACCTCCAGCAGTCCGCCCGCGACGCGACCTCGGGGACTATGCGGCCCTGGTGCGTGGGCCTCGAATCAGGCGCCGCCTCCGGATGGCCCGGCACCGACTGGGTCGAGGACTTTCTGCTGCGGCAGAGCGGCGCCGCGGCCTACGATGCATGGGTGGCGGGGACGCTCCCGTGGACGTCACCCGAGGTGCGCCGGGCGTTCGAGTCCTTCGGGCAGATCGTCGCCAACGGAGCAGTATTCGGGGCCTCCAGCGGCGCCCTCCGCACCTACTTCGCCGATGCCGGCAGGCCGCTGTTCACGGACCCGCCCGGCTGCCTGTTCCTTCACCAGGGCAGCTTCATGTCCAGCTTCCTGAGCGACGTACCCGGCGATCCGGCCCCCGGCTACGACTTCCTGCCGTTCCCGGACATCGATCCGCGCTACTCCGGCTCCCTCATCGGGGCGGGAGATCTGATGGGGATGATCCGCGACACGCCGCCTGCACGCGAGTTCGTTCGGTACCTGGTGTCGGCCGAGGCGCAGTCGATCTGGGTGCGACGGGGAGGAGCGCTCTCGGGGAACGCGCGAGTGCGCGACTACCCTGATCCGCTCGCGGCGCGCGAGGCACGGCTGCTTACCACCGCCAGGGTGTTCCGGTTCGACGCGTCCGACTCGATGCCGGAGCCGATGAACCGGGCGTTCTGGCAAGCCGTTCTCGACTACGCGGCGGACCAGTCCTCCCTCCGCTCGATCCTGGAGCACCTCGACGCGGTCCGCCTGGTGACGTACCGGAAATGACGCGAGCGCAGGCGATCCGGGGTCGCGTCAGCGGCGTCGCCCGTAGCGTCGCGCCGGCATCGGAGAACGTCGCCCCCCGCCTGCGGATCCGGCGGGCCCTGGCGGCCTCCATCTGCCTCGGGACCTACGTCGTCACCGCGGTCAGCATGCTGGTGTGGGCGTCGCGAGGATTCCCGACGCTGCCCCTGAGCTTCGCCGAGGGTCCGGCGGCCGTCGTCGCGCTCGCGATCGGGGCGCTCGTGTACGCGGGGCTGGGTGGCATGCTCGCGTCGCGCATCCCTCGCAACGTCGTCGGCTGGCTGCTGCTGGTCGTTGGGGCGTCGGTGGGGCTGCTCGCGCCGGCCGGCCTGCTCGTGTCCGGCAGCCTCCAAGTGTTTCAGCCGGTGCCACCGGCGACGCTCGCCTTCGCCTGGCTGCTCTCCACGTGGCTCACGCCGACGATCAGCGCGATGCTCATCACGGTCGGGCTCGTGGTGCCGGACGGCGCGCTGCTCTCGCGCCGATGGGCCGGAGCAGGCGCGCTTGCGGTGCTGGGCTCGAGCCTGATGGCGCTCACGAGCGCGGGGCGCCCGGAGGGCCTGATCTGGTACCCGGTCCTCCCGAACCCGACCGCCCTCGCCCCCTCACTGGCGTCGCTCCTCGACACCGCGATGGCGGCCGGCCTGCTCCTGATGCTTGCGGGCCTCGCCCTCGCGACGGCATCCCTGGCGATCCGTTACCGCCGATCCGACCAGCGTGGCCGGCTGCAGCTGCGTTGGATCGTCTTGGGCGTGGGGATCACGGCCCTCTCGTTCAGCCCGTTCACGATCGCCCGCTACTGGCTGGGCGCCAGCGAGGCCATCGGCGAGCGGCTGATCGTCATGGCGGTCGTGGGCTCGTGCGCCCTGCCCGTCGCGGTGGCGATCGCCGTGACGCGCCACCACCTCTTCGGCATCGAGGCGATCGCGAGCCGGACGCTGGTGTACGTGCCGTTGATGGGGATCTGCGGCGGGCTGTTTGCCGGATCGGTGGCGCTCTTCCAACGGCTCTTCCTGTCGATGACCGGCGCGACGTCGGACGCTGCAATCGTCCTCTCGTCCCTGGTGATCGCCAGCGCGTTCACGCCCGTTCGCAAGCAGCTCGAGATCTTCGTGGAACGCTGGTTCGGCGACAAGCCGGCGGCCGGGCGCGGCCGACACCCGAAGGATAGGGACCGCAGCGTTGCCGCCGGTGGGCCACTGGCGCGGGGCGAGCTGGTGCGACGCGGCGAGTTGATGGCGGGGGACGATCTGCTGGCCCGCATCGCAGACCTGGAGGCGCGCCTGTGCGCGCTCGAGGGCCCCCCGGTGGCAGTCGTTGCTCCTCAGACCTTGGGCGTGGGTACCGCGACATCGTCCGCGGTCGCGCCCGCGTCGGTCATCGATTCGGTGCCGGCCACCGATGCCGCGAGGGTTGACACGGGGCCGGTCGAACCCACCTCGGTGGGCGCTCCGGCATCGGTCGCCCAGGTGGCGATCGTCGCCCCGGCGTCTGCAGCTGCATCGTCGGTCGCCTCCTGAGGCCGCCGAACCCTCCCGGATCCTCCGACCGTCAGCCCGCGAGGTGTCGGCGCGAGCGTTAGCCGCGCGGAGGCTCAGCCCGCGGGGTGTCGGCGCGCGAGGCGTCAGTCGATGACGGTCTGGCTCTGCTCCCGCATGTACTGCTGGACGTAGTAGAAGCCGCCGCCGGACTTGCCGGTGGTGCCCGAGCCCTTCCACCCGCCGAACGGCTGCACGCCCGGCCAGGCCCCGGTCGTCGCTCCGGCGCGGCGGTTCACGTACACGACGCCGGCCTGGATCGTCCGCAGGAACGCCTCGATCTCGGCCCTCTCCTCGCCGTAGAAACCGGCCGTCAGCCCGTACACGTTGTCGTTCGCCAGCTGCATCGCCTGGTCGAGCGAGTCGACCTCGCCGATCACGACGAACGGGACGAACAACTCCTCGCGGAACAGGCGATGGTCGAGGGGCAGGCCTTCCACGATCGTCGGGGCGACGTAGAAGCCCCTGTCGTACTCGCCGCCCGTCAGCCGCTCGCCACCGAGGACGATCCGGCCGTCTCGCCGGGCCTCTTCGGCCGCCTGCTCGTACTTGTCGACGGCCGCCTGGTTCACGACCGGGCCGAGCCAGTTGCGGCGGTCGTTCGGGTCACCGATCGCGATCGCCTTCGTCTTCTCGACGAGCAGGCGCACCAGCTCGTCCCTGACCTCGGGCTGCACGTAGACCCGGCTGCACGCGGAGCACTTCTGCCCGCCGAACCCGAAGGCCGACCGCATGATCCCCTCGGCGGCCTCCTCCAGGTCCGCCGTCCGGCTCACGATCGCCGGGTTCTTGCCGCCCATCTCGACGATCACGGGCTTGGGGAAATCCTTCGCGAAGTGGCGGTACAGGTCGAACCCGACCTCGTACGAGCCCGTGAACGTCAGCCCGTCCACGCCCGGGTTCTCGGCGAGCTCGGCGCCCACGGTCGAGCCGGGCCCCGTGACGAAGTTCACGACGCCGCCGGGGATTCCCGCCTCCCGGAACGCCTCGTAGAGCTTGAGCCCCATCAGGCTGCTGTCGGAGGCCGGCTTGAGCACGACGCAGTTGCCGGCCACGAGCGCGCCGCCCGCCGGGCCGCCGAACAGCGAGGCCGGGAAATTGAACGGCGCGATCACGGCCCAGACCCCGAACGGCTTGAGGACCGAGCGCGTATGCACGGTCTCGTCGCCGAGGTTGCCCATCGGGTAGTCGAATCCGTCGTGCTGTTCGACCTGGTCGCAGTACCAGCGGATCAGGTCGGCCGTCTCCTCGACGTCGCCGAGCGCCTCGAGCCGGTTCTTGCCCACCTCGATCGCGGTCAGCGCCGAGAACTCCATCTGCCGCTCGCTGATGATGTCGGCCGCGCGGCGCAGCAGGGCCACCCGTTCCCGCCATGGCCGCCCGCTCCAGGCGGGGAACGCCGCGCGTGCCGCGGCGATGGCGTCGCGGACGTCCTGGCGCGTTCCCCTGGCGAAACGCCCCACCAGCGTCCCGTCGATCGGGGAGTGGTCCTCGTAGGTCCCGTCACCGGGCCGCGGCTCGCCGTTCACGTACAGCGGGTGCACCTGTCCGAGCTCGGATCGGGCCCGCCCCAGCCCGGCCTCGTAGTCGGCGTGCAGCTGCTCGTTGTCGTTGCGCAGCGTGGCATAGGTGATCTTGAACCGCGGTTCGGCCGCGCTCGTCATCTCGTTCGGTCCTCGTGCAACCCGCGACTGCCGTCGGCCTGCTGGGCGGCTCGCGTCAGTCTAGCGCGGCGACGATCTCCGACAGCGAGGGCGCGACCAGGTCGGGCAGCAGGCCTCCGCGGCGCCGGGCCGCCGCCAGGTCCGACGCGCCGTGCTTCCCGGACAGGACGAAGGCCGCGCGCATGCCCGCCCGCCGGGCGGCTGCGATATCCGACTGCAGGTCGTCGCCGACCATCATGACGTCCCGGAGCCCCAGTTCGCCGGGCACGCCGACGGTCGCCAGCGCCGTCCTGAAGAACGAGTCCGCGGGCTTCCCGACGAGCAGCGCGCGACGGCCGGACGCGTACTCGATCGCCCGCACGAAGGCGCCGGAGTCGAGGGTCGCGCCCTCCCGGGTGAGCCACCAGCGGTTGCGATGGACCGCCACGAGCCGCGCCCCGCCGCGAACGAGACGGAACGCCGTGTTCAGCCGCTCGAACGTGAAGCCGGATCCCGCATCGGCCACGATCACGGCGGCCACCTCTCCCGCCTGCGACCCCTCGCGCGCGGCCTCGGAGGCCTCATCGTCCGAGAGCAGTCGCTGGCCGGCGAACTCGACGAGCGCCTCGGGCGCGCCGAGCACGTACAGGGCACCCTCGGGCCAGCGCCGGGCGGCGAGCGCCGCGCTGGCGGAGAGGGCCGTCACGATGTCGGCCGCTCCGACCGGGATCCCCGCCCCGGACAGGCGCCTCGCGAGGGCCTCGCGGCTGTACAGCGAGCTGTTGGTCAGGAACCGGAACGGGATGCCGCGGGCTGCCAGCGACGCGATGGCGGTGCCGGCTCCGGGAAGTGGCGCGCCCCGGAGCACGACGACGCCGTCCATGTCGAGCAGGAAGGCGCGGACGCCTCGAAGGGAGGCGCGCAGACGATCAGGCGGGTCGGCGGGACCGGGTGGGTCGGCCCGATCGGACGTGCCGGCCCGATGGGCATCGGTCCGACGGGCGTCGGAGGTCTCGTCCCGGTGCGGCTTATCGGCCGGAACGACGGCCGCGTTTCCCACGGTCGGCTTATCGGCCGGAACGACGGCCGCGTTTCCCACCGTCGGCTTATTGGCCGGAACGGCCGCGGCGTCGTGGGGAGCGTTCACCTGGTCACTGCGCGGTCTGCACAGCTCGGAAGCAGTCGGAGCAGTACACGGGGCGGTCCATCCGCGGCTTGAACGGGACCTGGGCGGTGTTCCCGCATCGCGAGCAGATCACGGCGAAGTACTCGCGGGCGGCTCGTTCGCCACCCCGCTCGTAGCCCCGCGGGCCCCCGATCTCGCGCATGTCGTATCCGCTCGTCTCCCGGGCAGCGCGACGGCTGGCCCGGCAGCTCGGGCAGCGCCGAGGGTCGGACGTGAACCCCTTCTGCTCGTAGAACTCCTGGTCGGCCGCCGAGTGGACGAATTCGACGCCGCAATCGACGCAGGTCAGGGTTCGATCTACGTGGGACACCCAAGGCCTCCTGGAGCGCGCTGAACCGGCATGAGTACGGCCGATCCGCACCGCCGGGGACCGCGGGCCAGCGACGTGGGCAAGCGCGCGTCTCGAAGAAGCGGGCGCCGCGCGACCCAGGTTTCTGCCGAGGTCCCTGGAACGGGGCGCACCGGTTGCGGGCAAAGCCTAGCATCGGACGTCGAGGAACGCCAAGCCTCCAGGGCTGGGACCCTTCGCGCCGGGCGTCCGGGGTGGCACAATGCCCACGGGGGAGCTGCACCTGGCATGGACCCCGGCCCGGGGCGTGTTGCACGTCCCGGCGTCCATGGACGAAGTGCGGGCGGTGGACGCCCGCGTGGAGGGAGACCGCGACATGCTCCGCCTCCTGCATCTGGCGGACGTCCACCTGGGCGCCCGGCATCCCGAGCTCGGGGCCGCGGGCGAGATCCAGCGTGAGCGCCAGTTCCAGGCGTTCGAGCGCGCGATGGAGCTCGCCGTCAGCGAGCGCTGCGCGGTTGTCGTCGTGGCGGGCGACCTGTTCGACTCGAACGCGCAGCCGCGACGTTCGGTGGAGCGTGCGGCCAGGGCTCTGGCGGTGGCCGTCGCCGGTGGCGCGGTCGTCGCGATCCTTCCGGGCGACAGCGATCCCTACGATGCCTCGTCTCTGTACCGGACATACGACCTCGCGGCGCTGGCCGGAATCCCGGAGACGGACGGCATCCACGTCCTCGAGCCGGGCAGTCGCACCCTGGTGCTTCCTTCGCTTGACGTGGCCGTGCGAGCCTACGTCGCCGGCGATGGCACGTCGCTCGACGATGCATTGCGCGAGCCGCGGGACGAGGCGGAGACCGGCGTCCGGCTGCGCGTCGGCGTCGCCCATCTCGGCGCGGAGGCGGTACCTCCGACGGACGAGGCGCTGGAGGCCGCGGGGCTGGACTACCTTGCACTCGGCGGCACGCTCGGCCCGGCACACGGAGCTGCAGGCAGCGCCCAGTGGGCCGACCCGGGGCCCCTCGAGTGGCTCGCACGTCCCGCAGACGCACGTCCCGCAGACGCACGTCCCGCAGACGCGGAGTCCGCCGGCCAGGCGCTGCTCGTCGTCCTCGATCCTGGAGCCCGGGGGCGTACGCGAATCGAGGCGCGGGTCGTGGGGCGAACGCGTCGCCTGCACCTCGAGCTCGGCGCAGCGGACTTCACCGATGACGTCGCACTGGCCGATCACCTGGGAACGCTCGCCGATCCCGATCTCGCATGCGACCTGCGGCTGGTCGGCCAGCGGCCACCCGACCTGCGGATCGACGAGGCGTCCCTCGAGACGCGGCTGGCGCCATCGTTCCTCCGGCTGCGGGTGGTCGACGCGACGCTCGCTCCTCCTCCGGGCGGGCCGACCCCGCCGGTCGAATCGATCGCCGGAGCCTTCATCTCCGACGTGCGCGGTCGGATGGACCGCGCCATCGCCGATGAGCGCTCCGAGGATGCACGCGAGCTCGGCGAAGAGCTGGAGCTCGGCATGCGGCTGCTCGCCGGCTCGACCGGCATGCCGGTCTGAAGGAGGCGGGCGATGCGCATCATCAGGCTGCACCTCCGCG
>Ga0307373_10012415_pt1 | contig 12107 bp, 9 predicted proteins | sample OX2MG_FD_202534 | JGI IMG/M metagenome (GOLD analysis project Ga0307373, IMG submission 202534) | Soil microbial communities from Risofladan, Vaasa, Finland - OX-2 | ecosystem: Environmental > Terrestrial > Soil > Coastal area > Acid sulfate soil | place: Finland: Risofladan, Vaasa | collected...
GCGCAGCGGCGGGGGCTCGTGCTCACCGCACCGCGGGATGTCCAGGAAGGGCTCGGCCAGGGCGTCGAAGGGTTCGTCGGCGCCGTGCACGTTGCGGTCGGTAGCTCCGCCTGGCTCGACGCAAGGGGATATACGGGCGTCGAACCGGCGGCGCGCGAGCTCGACGGCGGCCTCGACGCCGGGCGCGCCCGCATCCTCGTCGGGGTTGACGGCGCGTTGTGTGGAGCGATCGTGATGGGCGACCACGTCCGTGAAGACGCGCTCGCGTTCGTCGCCGCACTGCGCGCCAGCGGCATCAAGCACATCGCCATGGCGACCGGTGACCGCGCTGCCGTCGCGGAGGCGGTCGGCGAGCAGCTCGGCCTCGACCGCGTCTACGCCGAGCAGTCACCGGAAGGGAAGCTCGAGATCGTCGAGGCGCTGCGTGCGCAGCCGGAGCTGCGGCCGGTGGTGATGGTGGGCGACGGGGTGAACGACGCACCTGCGCTCGCGCTCGCCGACGTCGGCATCGCACTCGGCAGCGGCGGCGCCACGGTCTCGTCGGAGACCGCCGACGTGGTCGTGCTGATCGACCGGATCGACCGCGTCTCCGATGCGGTCGCCATCGGCAAGCGGTCGCTTTCGATCGCGCGCCAGAGCATCGTCGCCGGCATGGGGCTGTCGATTCTCGCCATGGGCGCCGCCGCCGCCGGCCTGCTGCCGCCGGTGTCGGGCGCGCTGCTGCAGGAGGGCATCGACGTGGCAGTGATCGCGAATGCGCTCCGCGCCCTCCGCTGAGGCGTCGCCGGCGTCGGCGGCTATCGGCCTGCAAGGGCTTGCGCTCTGCGTCCGTACGGACGAGCGCTTCACGCCGCGGCGCGCCGGGGTGTGAAGCGTCGTGGGCGACGGCCAAGCGACGCAGGGCCGGCCGGCCGTAACCGGGCTCACCGAGCGGGAGGTGGAGCGGCGGCTCCTGCAGTACGGACGCAACGAGCTGGTCCGGCCAGGGCGTGCCCGCTGGCCGCGCGAGCTCGCACGGCAGGTCGTCCATCCGTTGGCGCTGCTCCTCTGGGGCGCCGCAGCATTGTCGTTCGCCACGGGGTCGAACGTGATCGGTCTTGCGGTCGTTGCCGTGGTCGTTCTGAACGCCGGCTTCGCGTTTGCGCAGGAGCGTCATGCAGAACGCGCTCTCGAAGCGCTTGCGCAGTACCTCCCGCAGCAGGCAACCGTCATCCGCGACGGCCGGCGCAGGCGCATCGAGGCGCGCTTGCTCGTCCCGGGCGACGTGCTCGTGATCGTCGAGGGCGACCGCATCTCCGCCGACGCGCAGCTTCTCGATGGCGAGCTCGAAGTGGATGCGTCGGCGCTCACCGGCGAGTCTGTGCCTGTCGCTCGCGCCGCCGGGTCCGGAGAGGAGACCGTCTCGAGCGGGACGGTGTGCACGGCGGGCAATGCCACGGCAGTCGTGACCGCCACCGGGATGAACACCGAGCTCGGCCGGATCGCGGCGCTGTCGGCGGCCGTCGCGCTCGAGGAGAGCCCGCTGGAGCGGCAGGTCCGGCGGGTTGCCTGGGTGATCGCCTGCGTCGCGCTGGTCGCGGGTGGGCTGTTCCTGGCGGTCGGGGTCACCGTGGCGGGGCTGCCGTTCCGGGCCGCGACGATCTTCGCGATCGGCCTGATCGTCGCAAACGTTCCCGAAGGGCTGCTGCCTACGATCACGCTGTCGCTGGCCGCTGCCGTGCGGCTGCTCGCCCGGCGCGGCGCGCTCGTCAAGCGCTTGTCGGCCGTCGAGACGCTGGGCTCGACGACGGTGATCTGCACCGACAAGACGGGGACGCTGACGCAGAACCAGATGGAGGTCGCCGAATGGTGGGGCCGCGACGAGGCCGAGCTCAAGCGCGCGGCGGTCGCGTGCACGAACGCGCAACTCGAGGACGGCTCGGGCGATCCGATGGAGCTCGCGCTCATGCGGTGGGGTGGTAGGGGCGACCGGCCGGAACGGGTGCACGAGTACCGGTTCGACTCGGCGTTGAAGCTGATGTCCACGGTCGACCGCGACGAGCACGGATGGGCGCTCCATGTGAAGGGTGCCGTCGAGTCCGTCCTGCCGCGGTCGACGCTGCCGCCGGACGAGCGCGAGCGCGTGGAGGCGCAGATGCGTACCTACGCGCAGGGTGGGCTCCGTGTCGTGGCGGTCGGAAAGCGGCAGTTCGACGGCGCGCCGCCCGAGGATCGGCTGGAGGTCGAGCGGGAGCTCGAGTTCCTCGGCCTGGTCGCTTTGCTCGACCCGCCGCGGCCGGAGGTCGAGGACGCAGTCAGGCGATGTCACGAGGCGGGAATCCGCATTCTCGTGATCAGTGGCGATCACGGCCTGACCGTGCAGAACGTCTCGCGCAGCGTCGGGATCGGCGCTGATCTCGTCGTCGAGGGCGCGGACGTCGACGCGATGAGCGACGCCGAGCTCGACGAGCTCTTGCAAGGCGAGCGCGAGCTCGTGTTCGCGAGGTCGTCTCCGGAGACGAAGCTGCGAATCGCCGACGCGCTTCGCGACCAGGGAGAGGTGGTCGCGATGACCGGGGACGGGGTCAACGACGCACCGGCTTTGCGAAGGGCTCATATCGGGATCGCGATGGGCCTGTCGGGCACTGACGTCGCGCGCGAGGCGGCGACCATGGTGCTCACCGACGACAACTTCGCGACGATCGTGACAGCCGTCGAAGAAGGGCGGCGGGTCTACGCGAACGTACGGAAGTTCATCTTCTACATCTTCGTGCACGCGACGCCGGAAGTTGTGCCGTTCCTCGTGTTTGCGTTGTCAGGTGGGCTGATTCCGTTGCCTCTGCTCGTCCAGCAGATCCTCGCGATCGACCTCGGCACGGAGACGCTCCCTGCACTCGCGCTTGGCCGCGAGGCGAGCGAGCCCGGCTCCATGCAGCGCCCGCCGCGCGTGCGGGGTGAAGGCGTGATCAGGCTCGAGATGTTGATCCGCGCCTGGGTCTTCCTGGGCTTCATCTCCGCGGGGATCGCGATGGCCGCGTTTCTTGCGGTGCTGCTCGCCGCCGGCTGGCATCCGGGCGATGCTGTGGGCGCAGGCACACCGTTGCATCACGCTTACCTCCAGGCGACCTCCGCGACGTTCCTTGCGATCGTGGCGTGCCAGGTGGGCACCGCGTTCGCCGCGCGCACCGACCGCGCATCCCTCGCGTCGGTCGGCGTGTTCTCGAACAGGTTGCTCGTCTGGAGCGTGCTTCTCGAGCTCGTGTTCGCCGGCGTCGTCTGCGCTGTGCCGGGGATCGCCGCGCTCTTCGGCGCGGCGCTTCCACCGTGGTGGCTCGTCGCTGCGCTCGTCGTCGCGCCCGTGGTCGTCTGGGGCGCCGACGAGCTGCAGCGCGTACGACTGCGGCGGTCAGCCGGAGTGCGAAGCTGAGCGCCGCTTGCGGCCGGCCGGCGGTGCGGTCTGACGCGAGACCTCGATGTCGGAGCTCGGGTAGAGCAGCGACACGTGCGTGTCCTCCCAGCGGACGCGGAAGTGAGGGTGCGCCGGCTCGCCGAGGACCTCGACGATCTCGCCGCTACGCGGAGCATCACCGACTCGATGGCCGACGATCTCGACGTGATCGCCTACGCGTGCCGCATGTGTTGTCACCTTGCTCACGGGGTTCCTTTCGCGCGCGTCGTGGGTTAACGGGCCGGCCGCCGCGACGGGGATCGCCGCGGCGGCCGGCCGCTCAACTACTTCTTGCCGATCTTCACCTTGTGGTGCTTCGCTGCGGCGCCCTTCGGCACGTGCAGCGTCAGCACCCCCTTGGCGTACTCGGCCGTCACGTGCTCCGCGTCGGCTTCGGGCGGCAGCCGGAAGCGCCGTTCGAAGTGTGCTTCGAGCCGCTCGCGCACACGGAGCGCTTGCTCCGTCTTCGACGTCTCGTCGGTGCGCTCACCGCTGATCGAGAGCGTGTGGTCGGAGACTGCGACCGTGAGGTCCTGCTCGTCGAATCCCGGCACCTCGAGTTCGACGACGAGCTCGTCACCGGTCTCGTAGACGTTGGCGGCCGGTGTGACGGCCGGTGCGACGCCCAGGTCTTCGAAGAAGCGGCGCATGCGCCGCTCGACGACGTCGAGGTCGGGGAGCGGGGCCCATTGGTCGAGCATGGCCATGGCTCACCTCCTTTCCCGAAGCCAGTCTGGAGCGTCCAGCCGCGGCGTGAATCCGCGATTCCGCGGATTTGCGGTCGACCTGCGGTGAACTACGGGTGTGAGAACTCGAGCGGCCGGGCACAGTTGGGCCATGGAGCGAACGCGGCTCGAGCCGGAAGAGCTACGGCTGATCGACGCCTACTGGCGTGCTGCGAACTACCTCTCGGTCGGACAGATCTACCTGCTCGACAACCCGTTGCTGCGGGAGCCGCTGCGCGCCGAGCACGTCAAGCCACGTCTGCTCGGCCACTGGGGGACGACGCCCGGGCTGAATCTCGTCTACGCCCACCTGAACCGCGTGATCCGCGCGCGCGACCTGAACGCGATCTACGTCTGCGGTCCCGGTCACGGCGGCCCGGGGATGGTTGCGAACGCCTACCTCGAGGGCACCTACAGCGAGACCTATGCCCACATCCCCTGCAGCGAAGAGGGTCTCCGCCGGCTGTTTCGGCAGTTCTCGTTCCCGGGCGGCATCCCGAGCCACGTCGCGCCCGAGACACCGGGCTCGATCCACGAGGGCGGCGAGCTCGGCTATGCGCTCGCGCACGCGTTCGGAGCGGCCTTCGACAACCCCGACCTGCTGGTCGCCTGCGTGGTCGGTGACGGCGAGGCCGAGACGGGGCCGCTGGCCGCGAGCTGGCACGCGAACAAGTTCCTGCACCCGACGCGCGACGGCACGGTGCTGCCGATCCTGCACCTGAACGGCTACAAGATCGCGAACCCGACGCTGCTCGCGCGGATTCCCGAGAGCGAGCTGCTGTCACTCTTCGAGGGATACGGCTACCGGCCGATCGTCGTCTCGGGCGACCGGCCCGACGCGGTGCACCGCGAGCTGGCGGCGGCGTTCGACGACGCGCTCGATCAGATCGCGGAGATCAAGCGCGGCACGGGCGAGCGGCCTCGCTGGCCGATGATCGTCCTGCGCACCCCGAAGGGCTGGACGGGCCCGGCGGTGGTCGACGGCCTGCAGGTCGAGGGCACGTGGCGCGCCCACCAGGTGCCGCTGGCCGACACGCGCGCAAACGACGAGCACCGTCGCCTGCTCGAGGAGTGGCTGCGCAGCTACCGCCCGGAGGAGCTGTTCGACGCCGACGGCGTGCTCGTACCTGAACTGCGAGCGCTCGCGCCCGAGGGCGAGCGGCGGCTGAGCGCGAACCCGCAGGCGAACGGCGGTCTGCTGCTCCGCGACCTCGAACTGCCGGACTTCCGCGGCTACGCGGTCGAGGTGGCGCAGCCCGGGAAGAGCTCGAGCGAGGCGATGCGCGTCCTCGGCCGCTTCGTCGCCGGCGTGATCGACGCGAACCCGGAGACCTTCCGCCTCTTCGGCCCCGACGAGACCGCCTCGAACCGCCTGGGCGACGTCTTCTCGGTCACGAATCGCCAGTGGGAGGGACAGCGGCTCGAAGGCGACGACCACCTCGCCCCGCAGGGCCGCGTGATCGAGGTGCTCTCGGAGCATCTCTGCCAGGGCTTCCTCGAGGGCTACCTGCTCACCGGCAGGCATGGCCTCTTCAATTGCTACGAGGCGTTCATCCACATCGTCGACTCGATGTTCAACCAGCACGCGAAGTGGCTGAAGGTGACGCGCGGGATCCCCTGGCGGCGCCCTGTCGCCTCGCTCAACTACGTGCTCAGCTCGCACGTCTGGCGTCAGGACCACAACGGCTTCTCGCACCAGGACCCGGGCTTCATCGATCACGTCGTGAACAAGAAGGCCGAGGTCGTTCGCGTCTACCTGCCCCCCGATGCGAACACGCTGCTCAGCGTCGCCGACCACTGCCTGCGCAGCCGCGACTACGTGAACGTGATCGTCGCCGGCAAGCAGTCTGCGCTCAACTACCTGCCGATGGAAGACGCGATCGTCCACTGCACCCGTGGCATCGGCATCTGGGACTGGGCATCCAACGACGACGGCGGCGAGCCGGATGTCGTGCTCGGCTGCGCGGGGGACGTTCCGACACTCGAGGTCGTGGCTGCAACTGCGCTGCTGCGCGAGCGGCTGCCCGAGTTGAAGGTGCGTGTCGTCAACGTCGTCGACCTGATGCGCCTGCAGCCGGACACCGAGCATCCGCACGGGCTCTCGGACCACGAGTTCGACGCGCTGTTCCCCGCCGGCCGCCCGATCGTCTTTGCCTATCACGGCTATCCGTGGCTGATCCACCGGCTCACCTACCGGCGCACGGCGCACGAGAACCTGCACGTTCGCGGCTACAAGGAAGAGGGGACGACGACGACGCCGTTCGACATGGTGATGCTCAACGACCTCGACCGGTACCACCTCGTGATCGACGTGATCGACCGCGTGCCCGGTCTCGCCGAGCGTGCGGCACATCTGCGCCAGGAGATGATCGACACGCGGCTGCAGATGCGCGCGTGGACGCGCGAGCACGGCGAGGACCACCCCGACATCCGCGACTGGACGTGGCCCGGCTGAACGTCCTCGTCGTCAACGCCGGCTCGATGAGCATCAAGTTCCACCTCGTCTCGGAGGACGGCAGTGCGGAGCCGCTCGACTCGCCGGCCGCTGCGACGGGCCGAGCGGACGCCGTCGCACACCGCGTGGTGCACGGCGGGCCGAGGTTCCGTGCCCCCGTCGTGATCGACGACAGCGTGCGGGCCGAGATCTTCGCGCTCGAGACGATCGCCCCGCTCCACAACGCGCCGGCCCTGCGGGCGATCGAAGACGCGGAGGCGGCGTTTCCCGACCTGCCGCAGGTCGCGGTGTTCGACACCGGCTTCCATGCCACGATCCCCGACGAGGCGGCCGTGTACGCGTTGCCCCGGCTCTTGCGGGAGGAATGGGGCGTGCACCGCTACGGCTTTCACGGTCTCTCGGTCCAGTGGTCGGCGCAGCAGGTGCCGGTGCCGCGGCTCGTCGTCTGCCACCTCGGCGGCGGCTCCTCGGTGACCGCGGTGCTCGACGGGCGCTCGGTCGATACGACGATGGGCTTCAGCCCGCTCGAAGGCGTTCCGATGGCGACGCGCTCGGGCTCGGTCGACCCGGGCGCCCTGCTGTATCTGCTGCGCGAGCACGCGCTCGGCGCCGACGAGCTCGACCGGATGCTCAACGAGGAGTCCGGCCTGCGAGGGCTGGCCGGCGGCACCGGGGACATGCGCGAGCTCGAACGGCGCGCGGGCTCGCGGGAGCCGGACGCCGTCCTCGCACTCGACGTCTATGTGCACCGCCTGGTCGCGGCCGTCGCCGCGATGAGCGCCGCGACGGGCGGCCTCGACGCGCTGGTGTTCACCGCCGGGATCGGCGAGGGCTCGGTGACGGTCCGCCGCCGTGTCTGCGAGCGTCTCGGCTACCTGGGGGTCGAGCTCGACATCGTGCGCAACGCCGCCTGTGACGGTGCGGGTGAGGTCGGCGTTCCCGGCTCGGCGGTGCGGGTCGTCGTCGTGCCCGCGCACGAGGAGCTCGTGGCCGCGCGAGCCGCGACCGAACTGCTTGCCGCAGCGGGCCCCGCTCAAACCCCGCACGTTTGACACGACGGCCGGAACCCCGCATCGCTACGGGGTCCCGGGCCGCAACAGAGGTACAGGGGCGACAGGACTCGAACCTGCAACCCCCGGTTTTGGAGACCGGTGCGCTACCAATTGCGCCACGCCCCTCGGTTGCGTTGCCGATTGTATCGGCGGAAACTCGCGAATCTGGTTCGGCTTCGCCGAACCAGATTCGGTGGCGCCAGTAGCATCGGCAGGTGCCTCTCGCGGCGCTCTTCTCGTTGATCACGTTGGCGTTCGCCGCGATCGCGCTGTGGAGCGCGGAGGCGGGCCAGTGGCCGATTGCGGCCGCCGCAGCGGCTCTGGCGGTCTGGATGGGCTCGCTGGTAAGGAAAACGCGCCTCTAGAGCGTATTCTGACTTTGTGGCGGGGGAGGACACACAGTCGCTGTGGTTGGAGTTCCGGCGCACGAACGACAAAGGGCTGCGTGACCGGCTGATTCTCACGTACGCGCCGCTCGTCAAGTACGTGGCGGGCCGGCTCGGCTCGGGGCTGCCGGCGCACGTCGACGAGGGTGACCTCGTCTCGTACGGGCTGCTCGGCCTGATCGGGGCGATCGAGCGCTACGACCCGGCCCGCGACATCAAGTTCGAGACGTACGCCATCGCCCGGATCAAGGGGGCGATCATCGACGAGCTGCGGGCGCTCGACTGGGTGCCGCGCTCGGTTCGATCGCGCGCCCGTGAGATCGAGCGCGCGATCGCGGAGCTCGAGGCCAAGCTCGGTACCGCACCGACCGACGAGCAGATCGCCGCGAAGGTCGGCATCTCCGTCGAAGAGCTCGAGGAGTCGCTCACCGACATCTCGCGCTCGTCGATCGCCGCGCTCGACGAGCTGTGGTCGGTATCGGGTGACGGTGACCAGGTCTCGCTCATGGACACGATCGAGGACATCACCGGGCCACGCCCGGCTGACATCCTCGATGCGGCCGAGGTGCGCGAGGCGCTCGCCGACGCGATCGCGCGCCTGCCCGAGCGGGAGAAGCTCGTCGTCACCCTCTACTACTACGAAGAGCTCACCCTCCGCGAGATCGGCGAGGTGCTCGGCGTGACCGAGTCGCGCGTCTCGCAGCTGCACACGAAGGCGATCTTGCGCCTGAAGGCGCGGCTGGCCGGCGCTGCGGCGCGGGCCTGAACAAACAACATCGAATCTAAACCTTTGTCTTAGTCCCGCTTTAGGGCGGTCGTGCAACCTGCGGGCATGACGTCGCCGACCCGTATGGATTCCGCCCGCCGCCGTGTTCGCATCGCGCGGTACGTGATCGGCGCGGTGGCGGCGGGCGCGTTCGCCGCCACCGCCGTCGTCGTCCGAACGGCTCATCCCGGGACGCACGGCCGGGCCGCGAGCGCGCAGGCGTCGATTCCGGCCCCGTCGAGCGCGTTCCAGCAGGCGGCCGCCCAGTCGGGCGTTTTCGGCTCGGGCGGCGGCTCCGTCAGCTCGGCGCCCGCCTCGAGCTCGCCCGTCGTCCAGAGCTCCGGCTCGTGAATGCCTTCCGCTCCATGGGGTGCGACGTCGCTTTGGGCAGCGATGTGCCCGTCGAGCGGGTGCGGTGGCTCTTCGACGAGCGCGACCGCCGCTTCAGCCGTTTCAACCCTTCCTCCGAGCTCAATCGCGTCAACGCCACTCCGCAGGGCGTGACCGTGGTCTCGGAGGAGCTTGCGTCGATGCTTTCTCTCTCCCTCGACGCAGCCCGCGCCACCGACGGCCTCGTCACCCCGGCCGTCGGCAGTGCAGTGCTCGCTGCCGGCTACGACCGTGATTTTTCGCTGCTTCCCCCTGACGGCGACGCGGTCGAGCCGGAGCGAGTGCCGGGTTTCGAATCGATCTCGCTCCGCGGCCGAGTCCTCCTGCGCACGGTGCCCGTGCTGCTCGACCTGAACGGCGTCGTCAAAGGAAAGACCGTCGACGACGCCCTGGCCCTCGCCGGGGAGGGGTGGATCTCCGCCGGCGGCGATCTCGCCACCTCGGAGCCGATCGTGGTCGGCCTGCCGGGTGGCCATACGATCCTCGTCGAATCCGGCGGACTCGCGACCAGCAGTGTCGCCGTGCGCGCGTGGCAGCGCGGCGGAGAGCGCCAGCACCACCTGATCGACCCGGCGTCGGGCGCGCCTGCCCGGACGCCGTGGAGCGACGTGACCGTGGCTGCACCCTCGTGCCTCGTCGCCGACATTGCGGCGAAGGCGGCGCTTCTGCTCGGCTCGGCCGGGCCGGGGTGGCTCGACGGCCGCCAGCTGCCGGGACGCTTCATCGGCCGGGACGGATCCGTCCTCGTCAACCAGCACTGGCGCCACCGGGTTCCCGACCGGGCCGCTGCGTGACCGCGCTCACCTGGTACGTCGCCCGCTCCGCGGGGATCGTCGCGTACCTGCTCATGTCCACCTCCGTCGTCATCGGGGTGCTGATGTCGGCGCGCGCCCGGCTCTCCTGGCCGCGCTTCGCCGTCCAGGAGGTGCACCGGTTCCTTGCGATCCTCACCGGTGTCTTCATCGGCCTGCACGGCGCCGCGCTCCTGGCCGACAAGGTCATGCCGATCTCGATCGTGCAGCTCCTCGTGCCGTTCGAGTCGTCATACCGTCCGTTTGCGGTGGGCCTCGGCGTCACCTCGGCACTCCTGCTCGCGGCGGTCGCGCTCTCGAATCTCCTCCGCAAGAAGATCCCTTTCCGCCTCTGGCGGCGCATTCACTACCTGACGCTCGCGATCTGGGTCACGGCGACGGCGCACGGCCTGCTCTCGGGCACCGACCGCCGCGACGTGTGGTTCATCGCGCTCGTGGGCGCCGCCGTGTGCACCGTCGGGTTCTCATTCCTCGGGCGCTTCGCCCGCACAGTGAGCGTCGGCGCGATCGGCGGGGTCGCTGCGACGGCAGCGGCCGCGGTGCTCGCGCTTGCGTTCACGCCGCAGCCCACGCCGGGGCACCATGCGACGACCCTCGCTGCCGCTCGTCCGGTCGCCGCCACGGTGCCGGTGTCGTACACCGGCGCGATCAGGGCGCAGGTGCAGGGCGCCGATAATTCCCCGGTGCTCTCCGTCGTGGGCTACGCCGGCACCGCGGGGCTGCGCGTCGACCTGCTCGTCGCCTCGGGACAGGTCGAGAGCACCTCGCTCGCCCTGAACTTCCCCACCGGCGGGTCATGCCGGGGAACTGTGACGCAGGTCGCTGCGACCGGCCTCACGGGCTCGTGCGGGTCGCACACCGTCAACATCTCCTGGCTGATCGCGTCCGACCGGACGGTCACCGGCGACCTCGCCCTCTCGTCTAGGGGGGCATAGGATTCGCGCGACCTATTCGTTTCCGCCCAGGAGGACTCGATGCCCATCGAAGCCGGGAAGATCCGCAACGTCGCCGTCGTCGGCCACCGCGGGACGGGCAAGACCTCGCTCGTCGAGGCCCTGCTCTTCCAGGCGGGAAAGACGAACCGGCTGGGAACGATCGAGGCGGGCACGACCGTCTCCGACTGGGACGAGGACGAGCACAAACGGCAGATGTCGCTCTCGGCGTCGCTGTGCACCTGCGACTGGCAGGGGCGCAAGATCAACCTCATCGACACGCCGGGCGACTCGGGCTTCCAGGCCGACACGGTTGCGTCGCTGCGGGTCGTCGAGGGCGCGCTCGTCGTCATCTCGGGCGTGATGGGCGTCGAGGTGAACACCGGGCGCGTGTGGGAGCGCGCCGAGGAGCTCGAGCTCTCGCGTGTCGTCTTCATCAACATGCTCGACCGCGAGCGCGCCGACTTCTATCGCGTGCTCGCCTCGGTGCAGGAGCAGCTGTCCGACCGCTGCATCGCGATTCAGCTCCCGATCGGTAGCGAGCACGAGCTGACCGGGGTCGTCGACCTGCTGCACAACTGCGCCTACCTGGATCCCACAGGGGGCCGCGAGGGCGACCCGGTCGCAATCCCGGGCGAGCTGGCAGCCACCGTCGAGGAGTACCGCACCAAGCTGCTCGACGCCGTCGTCGAGACCGACGAGGCGCTGATGGAGCGCTACCTGGGCGGCGAGGAGATTGCGGCCGAGGACATCGCGGCCGCACTGAAGAACGCGGTCACCCGCGACGAGATCTATCCGGTCGCGTGCGGCGTCGCGACCAAGAACCTCGGCGCGCACGCGCTGCTCGACCTGCTCGTCGAGGGCGTGCCGAGCCCCGCGAAGAAGGGCTCGCCGATCGTCACGGACGCGACGGTCGCGGCGTTCGTCTTCAAGACCGTCGCCGACCCGTTCGCCGGTCGAATCTCGATCTTCAGGGTCTACGCGGGCGAGGTGAAGCCCGATACGACACTCGTCAACCACCGCGACCACTCCAAAGAGCGCCTCGGGTCGTTGATGACGCTCGACGGCAAGGAGCACGAGAAGGCGGAGGGCTTCGGCGCGGGCGACCTCGGGGCCGTCGCGAAGCTGAAGGACGTCCAGACCGGTGACGTCCTCGTCGACG
>Ga0307373_10012416_pt1 | contig 12106 bp, 14 predicted proteins | sample OX2MG_FD_202534 | JGI IMG/M metagenome (GOLD analysis project Ga0307373, IMG submission 202534) | Soil microbial communities from Risofladan, Vaasa, Finland - OX-2 | ecosystem: Environmental > Terrestrial > Soil > Coastal area > Acid sulfate soil | place: Finland: Risofladan, Vaasa | collected...
CTCGGCAAAAGTGATATCCTGTATCTTCTATATAATTTATATCCAGAATTCACAATAAACTCGCAGATAAAGGAAAGTGTAGACTCATATAAGTTGCAAAGCGCCACTATAGACACAAAAGCCTTAAGAGAGGGTGCAGAAAAAGTTATTAAAACAGATAAAGGAAATTCTATTGTAGTTAGAAAAGACGGCATGGTTATTAGAATAATTGGGTATAAGGAATGTTGATTATATGGTAAAAATTGAGGTTGGTATACCTAGTACTCTCACTGTAAAAATTGAAACAGAGGACTACGAATTAGAATTTTGTAAGGCTAAAATGTCACGTTCGCTCAAAAATCTAGTCGGACATTATATTCTAAATAAAATACCAACATTTTTACATTTAGGCGAGGAGGAGAAGATACAAATAGTTTTGCCTACAAATATGACCCAGAGAATAAAGGGATTAGATGCCTCAGAGAATAAAGATAAAGATAAATGATATCCACAAGAAAGATGATCTATACACTAAATATGCTAGCATAAAAGTTGGTAGTAGAAACTATATTCCACTTTTTCCTACAATTAACCCACACAGGGTGAGGTATAACACACTTAGAAATTTAACCTCACCTATACCTATAGAGAATTATATTATAATAACGTTAGATAAGCTAAGGGCTATGGATAGCGACCAAGCCAAACAAAGGGCTTTCATAGCAGAAAAATTAGATAATATAGTTGGATCAACAACTATGTTTATAACTAAATTGTTAATAAAAGAAGGCCAAAAGATATCTGATAAAGATGTAGATTATCTCGTAGACCTGCTTAACTTCCCATCTAACGATATTATGATACCGCCTTTAGTATACCATTACATTACTACAAACCCAAGCAACCTTTTCCCTAACGGAAGAGACATGCCTACAAAAGGCATAGTTTTCGATTCCTATCTTCCTTTTCTTAAGTTGTTCTTGTCGAAAGCAACTCAAAGAAAAATAGAAAGTTTCGCTTTTACTCTACCTAATAATTCCAGCTATGCTGATTTGGAAAAGCTTTTAGGAGCATACAAGGACTATGAAACACAAATTGCTGTTATAGACTCTAAAGGTAGTAAGATGTCCCAATTATCCCCCCAGATAAGCAGATTAACAAGCAGGGATGAAAAACTGTATACTCTACCAGAGAAAAATAATGAAGGGTTTGTACTATACTCTTTTGATTCAGTTCCTTATACTGCACATCAAAGAGATATGGCGCCAGCAGAAAATATTTTACAATATTTTTCGGGATTTAGCTGGTTCGGACCAAGACACACAATAAATATGAAAGGACCAATCATACCAAAGCCACCACTTCCACCACGGTTATATAAGTCTGATAATTATAGTTACATAAAACACACAAGCGATGTTTATGCTGCGGCAAAGAAAGATTTTGATGCTTGGTATGACTCTAATTATAACGGGATAAAAGCTAAAGATAAGCTCGTATCATATAAAAAGGATTATGAAATTGTTGGGTTAGCGAAGTCCGTTGATAACTTATACAATAACATAACTAATGATAAATTCTTCCAAGGAATCGCAACTCAACCACATTTATCAGATGCTATCAAACGGATAAGGAGCATGAATAAAAAAGACTTAAAGATATAACTCTTAACTGAAATCAGTGGATCCCCTATAAAACAAAGGGGGGTCTACTGATATCCAGATCCCACACCCCTAACATCTATAAACCTTTTTATCCCATTATAATTGAAGTGTGTTTAGAGCAGATTCTTGTTAAAAGAACCTTCCCCATCCTCTAAACACCTTCGCTTCTACTTATACGTGATGGGCTACCGACGACACACAAAGGGCATCGCATGGCTAAGACCACCAGAAAAATAAAGACGACGGCGGACATCAAGATACCCGACAAGCTAATCGAGCAGGTCATAGGCCAGAAGAAGGCAGTCGACATCATAAAGAAGGCCGCCAAGCAGAGGAGGAACGTCCTTCTGATTGGGGAACCGGGAACCGGAAAGACCATGCTGGCACAGGCTATGGCAGAGCTTCTTCCTGCAGCCGACCTTGAGGACGTCCTGATCTATAAGAATCCTAACGACGAGAACGTGCCCCTTGCCAAGGCTGTGAAGACCTATCCTGAAGGCACAAACAAGGACGGCAAGCTCGGGGACGGGCAGGGGCGCCTGATACTCCAGCGGGAGCGGATGAAGAACCGCATGTCCATGAGCAAGGGCACCTCCATAGTAGCCCCCATAGTCATGGTGCTCGTAATAGCACTGTTCGCCCTCTCCCTGAGCGGCTTCATAAAGGGCTACGAGATAGTGGTCCTTGCAGCCCTCATACTCGGAGTCCTGATATTCGGTTCCATGCTGATATTCATGACGGGGATTGCCCGTAGGGTAGGCATACCAGGAGGGAACGATGTCAATGAGCCAAAGCTGATAGTTGACAACACGGGGCAGAGAACCGCCCCGTTCCTTGACGCAACAGGATCCAAGGCAGGCTCGCTGTTCGGGGACGTAAGGCACGACCCCCTTCAATCGGGCGGCCTTGGCACACCGGCCCACCTGAGGGTGGAGAGCGGTGCGATACACAAGGCCAACAAGGGCGTGCTGTTCATAGACGAGGTGGCCAATCTGGAGCCAAGGTCCCAGCAGGAGCTGCTCACATCCATGCAGGAGAAGAAGTACTCAATAACGGGGCAGAGCGACCTCAGCTCTGGAGCCCTGGTTAAGACGGAGCCCGTCCCTGCGGACTTCCTGCTCGTTGCAGCTGGAAACCTCCAAGACATACAGAACATGCACCCTGCGCTCAGGTCCAGGATAAGGGGATACGGGTATGAGGTGTTCATGGAGAGCACAATGGACGACAACGCCACCAACAGGGAGTACATAAGGCAGTTCGTGGCTCAGGAGATAAAGAAGGACAAGAAGATACCTCCCTTTGACATGCAGGCGGTCGACGAGCTGATTGAGGAGGCACGGAGGCGTGCGGGAAGGAAGCACAAACTTACGCTGATATTGAGAGACCTAGGCGGCCTAGTACGCGCCGCAGGGGACATAGCGATAGAGAAGAGCCACCCCGTAGTCACAAAGGAAGACGTGGTCGCAGGTAAGGTGCTATCCACGCCCATCGAGGCGCAGGTGGTGTCTCAGGAGCTGGAGTACAGGAAGGATTACCGCGTCTTCTCCACATCAGGTTTCAGCGTAGGCAGGGTGAACGGCCTTGCGGTTATCGGCAACAGGAACACCAACTCTGGCATCGTCATACCTATCGCAGCCGAGGTAACGCCGGCAAGCAGCAGGGCTGAGGGCAAGTTCATACCCACAGGCAAGCTGGGCAAGATAGCCAACGAGGCGGTAAAGAACGTATCCGCTATCATAAAGAAGCACATGGGAAGGGACGTATCGAACTACGACATGCACGTCCAGTTCCTGCAGGTTGAGGGCGTTGAAGGGGACAGCGCCAGCATATCGGTCGCCGTCGCCATCATCTCCGCCATGGAAAACCTTCCTGTGGACCAGTCCATAGCCATGACCGGCTCGCTCTCTGTCAGGGGAGAGGTCCTGCCAGTCGGCGGCGTGACAAGCAAGGTGGAGGCTGCAATCAATTCAGGCCTGAAGAAGGTGATAGTGCCGTTCGCCAACAAGGACGACATAGCCCTCAGCAAGGACGTGCTCAAGAAGATCACCATACTCACAGCGAGGAACCTCGGCGACGTGCTGAAGTTCGCCTTCAAGGAGAGCAAGAGGAGGAATGTCATAATCAAGGAGCTGAAGGGCTACGAATAAGTGAAGTTTATGTCAGAGCAAAAGATGCAACTGTATGAAGTACATTACAGGAGCGTAAAGCCCAAGGACATGCCGAAGGCCAAGGAGGTAATGCAGAAATCAGGCATGGAAGGCATAATGGAGACCCCAAGGGAGTCGGAGGGAAACATAAGGGGGCTTCTAAGGGCTACTGACATAAACGAAGCCGAACATATGGCAAGGCAGGTTCTGTATCTATCCGGAGGTGCAATAAAGGAAGGGATGCACATAAGGAACATAACACAGGGACCCACGACTGCGGAGCGCATAAGGCATGCGCTGGGATTCAAGTAACCATAAGCGATTAAAATGGCGGCAAAGGAGAGCAAGGAGAAGGGGGAGCAGCCCAAGCAGGTCCTCGAGGATTTCGGAGACGGCATACTCAAGCAGATAGAGACCGGAAGAAACCCCAAGTTCACTGCTACCGCAAGGACCAAGTCCAACATAACCTACGACACGAGGAAGGGATACCTCACTCTGGGCAAGGCGCAGGAAGAGAGGAACTTCCTGAACATAGCGCAGACCAAGAGGTTCATGCAAACGATGGCCATCGCGGCAAAGTGCCACAAGTTCGTCAACGAGAACCTCCATACGTCCATCAGGGGCCTTTTCTACCAGCTGAAGTACTCCCTAGGTGAGGATGTTGACGAGAACATATTCAACGAGCAGGCGGAGTCGAACCCGCTCATAGAGGACCTGGAGGTCGCGCTCAGCCTGAAGAGGGAGCAGCTCAACCTAAACGCCAACAGGAAGGGGCTCCTTGCGGGCAACTTCAAGGTAATGGACAGGTTCGGGGACGAGAGGCTGGAGATAGACGCCAGCAAGATGGGCCGAAGCGGATGGGCCATCCCTAGCGACGTTGACAACGATATCGAGTTCGTGGACGTGAAGGCCAAGTACGTCCTTGTGGTGGAGAAGAACGCCGTGTGGCAGAGACTCAACGAGGACGCGCTGTGGAAGAAGGAGAACATGATACTCCTCTCACCTGAGGGCCAGGCGTCAAGGGGCACCAGGCGCATCATCAGGAAGTTCGCGGACATGGGCCTTCCGGTTTATGTGTTCAACGACGGGGACGTATGGGGATGGTACATCTACTGGACCATCAAGACAGGCAGCATCAACCTAGCCTACATAGGTAAGGACGTGGCCACTCCCGAAGCTCGTTTCCTCGGCGTGACTATGTCTGACCTTGACAAGTACGAGTTCCTGAAGAACATGACCATGAAGGTCAACGAGTTCGACATAAAGAGGGTGCAGGAGATGCTCGGGTACGAGTGGATAAACCGCCACGAGGCCTGGGTAAACGAGCTCAAGCTTGTATTGAAGAACAGGACGAAGATAGAGCAGGACGCCCTGCAGGGGCCGAGGCTCACATTCATCAGCGACTACGTGAAGGAGAAGATAAAGAACAAGGACTTCCTGCCGTGAGCGGCTAATCTGCGAGTTTGATCCTATCCTGCTCCTTCTGGATTGTCTTGCCCTGCCTGTCCGCCTCGCCTATTATCAACTTGAGATACTTCTTCTGCTCCAGGCTTACTTTCCCGAACTCTCCCTGCTCCAATAGTACCGCAAAGCCCTTTATGTTAGCTACTGAGGTCTTGAGCCTATGCGTTAATGCGATACTCTCCCTTTTGCCCTTAAGTTTCGGCATGATAATGCTGCTGAGCTCAAGAACTTAAACGTATCGTGCACCTGCCTAACAATCGGTTAGGTTTAAATAAACTTTCAGTGACTACTTTTCATGGCAACAAAGAGGAAGGCAGCCAAGAAGGCTCCCGCTAAGAAGAAGAAAGTCACGAAGTCAAAGAAGACCAAGTGCGATTGCTGCGGATGCATGTGCATGAACTGCAGCTGCGACAACAAGAAGATGTGCAAGGACTGCGGATGCAAGTGCTAAGGCTAATTTAAACCCTTATCACTGGCTGCATGTCTCCAAGTCCCAAGGACCTTAGGGTCTGCTCGGGATCCTCGTAATACTCCTTGACGGTCTGGCTTATGCTCCCTATGTCCTTCTTTCCCAGCTTGTTGAGCCTCTCCAGAATCGCTGCCCTTACCCTCTCCTCAGCCAGTATGTCCGGCGCCGGCACCCCTATCAGCCTCGAAAGCAGGTCCCTGTACGTAACGCTCGGCAGTATGGGACTTCCCCTCATCGTCTTGTAATCGAACTTGTAAAGATCGGAGAGGAGGACCTGGTTCTCCATTCCCGACACTTCTGATATCTGGGTGACCCTCCTATGTGGCTTGCCCTGCATGTAAACCACCGAGATGACTATCAATACGTCTATGACCGGTATGATGTCCATAGGCACGTTCATCGGCGTGTGCTGGAGCCTGTTGATTATATCCCTTGTGGACGAAGCGTGGATTGTGCCGAGAACTATCTTGCCTATGTTCATCGCGGTAATCATGTCGTTCGCCTCCGCCCCTCTCACTTCTCCTATGATTATGGTGTCGGGCCTCATCCTGAGTACGTTCCTTACCAGCGACTCAAGCGGCATCGCCTCGCTGGTCTCCAGCTTCGCCGCGTTCTCCTGCATAGAGGTGTCGAGCTCGTATGTCTCCTCTATCGTGACTACCCTCTGTTCCGGCCTGAAGAAGGAGAACATCGCGTTGAGCAGGGTGGTCTTTCCCGCGGCGGGCATGCCGCCTATCAGCACGTTGGCCGGCCTTATCTTGAAGCCGTCTATGTAAAGCCATAGCCTGGCCGCTATGCTGTAATCGAGCTCCCCGTCGTTTATCAGGTCTATTATGCTGAGCGGGGTCTTCTTGAAGTTCCTTATCGTGATGTCGTAACCCAGCGGGGATGAGATGATGTTGACCCTGCTCCCGTTGGGCAGGTGGACGTCCAGTATGTTGCCGTCGTTGCTCTCGTTGGTCGCGTAAAGCTTCAAGCGGTTGACAAACCTCTCCAGCTCTATCCTGTTGGCGAACCTGTTCTCTATCTTCTTCTTTCCCTCCTCGGAGTCGAAGACGAAGATGTTCTGGGTGTTGTTTATCATTATGTCCTCAATGTTCTCATTTACGAGAAGGTCCTTTATGTAGCCCATGTCGTTCATGTCATCGAACATCTGCTGTATCTCTTCGGTGCTGACCGCCGGGTTGAGCGTCTTGGCCACGGAGTTGACCATCTCCATCCTGGCCTGGAAGTCCGTTATCGCTGTGAACCTCCCCTTGAGCTGGTTTAGAACTGCGTCCTCAAGCGCTATCAGCTTGGGACTCATGGCAACGGTCATGAGCTACTATAAACTGGTAAGCTATAAAGAGGTTTCAGTATCGCTTCATCCGACCATTTACCTTATGCTATGTAATCGGAGTTCTCCTTAACGTACCTTTTGAAAAACCAAATTACGAATGTCCTTTCAACACCACGTGTCTGGGCCCTCTCAAGCGCGTTGTAATAGCTCATCCTGTTTGTGTAAGGTATGTCAAGCATCGGGTAGCCGTTTTTATTCAGTACGAAGTTCATTATCAATCTGCCCACCCTGCCGTTACCATCGGTAAAAGGGTGGATAGTCTCAAATTTGAGGTGGCATAGCGCTGCAAGCTCCACTGGATTCATCAGCCTTTTTGCCTTATCATACCATCTAAAAAATTCAATAATGCGGCTCTGGACCTCCTGCGGTATGGGTGGCAAAAATTTGCTTCCCGTGATGTACACCCTGTGTTCCCTCAACCTTCCGGCTATTCCCGGCTTGGTCTTGTCAAACAACTGCCTGTGCCATTTCAGTATCAGTCCTAGCGTCAATTCAGCTCTGGTATCAAGCATCTCGTGGAAAACTGTATTATGGGCCTCAGCCTCATCCATATCCCTTGTCAGCCTACCCATTGGGCTTATTCCATGCTCAATCAAAGCAGAGGTGTCCTTCAGCGATAGCATAGATCCCTCTATCCTGTTGGTATTGTAAGTGAACCTTATGGAGAAATTGTCTATGTACTTCTCGACCGCCTCCTTTGGCATTGAGCGCATCTCCTTACCGAAGTTCTTCCTTATGGAATCCAATCTAGGGTACCACACCTCCTGTTTCAGCTCAGATTCGAAGTCCGACCTTACCCTCTCTATGTCCTTTGGGATGCTCTTGCCCAGATACCGCTCCCTTTTTGTCGTCTTACCATTGATTACGAGCGAGTGCTCAAGGTAGTAATATGTTCCGTTACCTACCTTCCTCGTTCTCAACCTTACCATAATAAGTCTTACCCCTATAAATTTATAAATATTCGCTTTTTATATAAAAAATAGGGGTAAGAATTTAGTGTCGCTGAATCGAAACATCCAGAATAACTGTTTACCCCTGTAAATATGTAAAAAACGTTGATTTTTAGCAAATGTAAGGGTAGACGCATTATCTCAGTTGTTAGGCAATATGGCGTTGACTATGTACTCCGCGCTGTATGGCACAAGGGCGTCGTACTTCTCTCCAGTGCCGAAAAAGAGTATTGGTATGCCTGTTATGTGCGAGATTGATATTGCTCCACCGCCCTTCGCGTCGCAGTCCAGCTTTGTGAGCACTATCCCGTTTATCTTTATGAACTTGCTGAACTCCTTTATCTGCTCAGATATGGCGTTGCCCGATGTGCTCTCGCCAACATAGACTATCACGTCCGGCTGCGCTACCTTTACCATCTTCTGCACCTCCATAATGAGGTTCTTATTGGTCTCCTGCCTTCCAGCGCTGTCTATCAGCACCACGTCCGCCTTGTGCGATCTTGCGTAGGCTATGGCGTCGAATGCTATGCTGGCAGGGTCAGCTCCGTAGGAGCTCTTTATCACCGGCACGCCTATCTTCTCTGCATGGTGTTCAAGCTGCTCTATGGCAGCGGCCCTGAAGGTGTCGCTCGCCGAAAGGACGCAGCTCACACCGTCGTTCTTCAGCATGTGCGTTATCTTCGCTATGGTGGTGGTCTTTCCTGTTCCGTTCGGCCCCAGGAACAGTATCTTGACCGGAGTTGTGCCCTCTGTCTTCCTTGTGCTGATTAGCTGCCTTATGTTGACCCCGTTGCCCGCAGGCTTTAGTATGTTGAAGAGTGACTCCCTCACGAAGTTGGTGACCTCTGCCTCTATGTGCTTCGAGTCCACCTTCTTTCCCTTAAGGTGGTTGGTTAGGTCGTCTATGAACGCTTCCGTAGTGTCGAACGAGACGTCAGACTCTAGGAGCGACATCTTTATGTTATCCGTGAACTTCTCTATCTCGGTATCGTTAAGTGCGATGCTGCCCAAGAACACGCTCTTGAGCTTGGTTGTGAAGGATAGCTTGACTATCGGCTCCTCCTTCTTTGGTTTCTCCTGCACCTGATGCTGCGGCTCTCTCTTTGGCTCCTGATAAATGTGCTCAACCGGCTTTGTCTCGTGCATCTGTGGCTCTACACTTGCCACGGGCGTCGGAGGCTCATGAACCGGCTTCGGCTGTTCCACCTTAGGATGCTCCAGATGCTTGTGCTCCTGTTTCTGCGGTTCAGGCGGCTTGTGCTCATGTCTCTCCTGCTGAACTGGCGGTGCCTCTTTGTGTGGTTCCGGCTTTGGCTCAGGCCTATGCTCAACCTGTGCCTCCTTTGCCACGGGTTCCTGCACAGCCTCGGCTATCTCTATTGGTTTCTCAATTGCCGGAGCCTGTTTCTCCTCGACCTGCGGTGCCGCGACCTCTGCGCTCGCCACCTCAGACTTTATGAAGCTCTTGACCGCGTTGGCCAACCTCTTCTTCAGTTCGCCGAACATGGCTATGCCCTTCCCGCGCCCTGGCCCAGCCTGTAGCCTATCTCCACCATCGCGCCCTCAAGCTCCTTCCTGTTCTTGCCCAGCTTGTTGATTATCTCGCTCTTTACCTGGATCCTCTTGGTCACGAATGCCTTGGCTGATGCCACGTCCTTTTCCACCATGTAATCCGAGCCCACTCCCACCACAACGGTGTCGGCCTCGGTGAGCTTGCTCTTCATGAAGAAATCCGCGCCTATGTTGGTGAGCATCTCCTTGTTGTTGAGCATGTCGGAGCTCTCAAGCGTCCTTTGTGCCGCATTGAGCTCCTGCAGGTCCTGCATGTGCATGTTTATCGTGCTTGACAGCATCGAGTGCTGCTGCTGGTACACTCCGTACATGTACCTGAGCTCCTCCTCGCTCGGCTGCCTCTGTGCCTGGGCATTTGCTTCGTCCGCCATAAGTTCACCGTTGATAAACAATGGAATTAAACATTAATAGTCCTGTGGGGGTCTCACAGTGCGCCGTTCATCACTCCAGGGGTCTTGGTGACTATCGCGCTCTGCACCAGCTTCGCGTCAATGCCCTCGGGCAGCTTGCCCGTGGTCTTGTAATCGTACAGTATCAGCCTGAATACGTTCGATATCATGAAACCCAGCAGCGCCCCCACCACGAAGAGCCCCACCCCTACTGCCAGCAGGGGTATCATGATTACGGGTATGCCGGATAGCAATCCTATGGCTATGAGCGCTATCCCCCCAAAAGTGAATATCATGCTGTAAAGGTCGCTGTAGGCCAGGCCCCCGAAAGAGGCGCCCAGATTGTCCTTTATGAACTTGACGCTGCTCTCTATCGCCTTTATCGGCCCCACCTTCTGGTCTATTATCACGGGGATCACGAAAAGTATCGCAATGGATATCGCGAAGGATGCAACTGCGGATATGATGAGCCCGCCTATCCCCCTGGACCTTGACTCAAGCGCCCTCAGCAGCATCATTATTATCGAGTAGAACACTGCCCACTCAAATATGAGCGTGGCGTACTCCGATGTCTGCGACAGGGCCTCGCCCATGCTCATCTCCTTGCCGCCCGCATATGCCCTGAATGCCAGCAGCATCGCCACTAGCAGGTATGTGCCGATGAAAGTGACTATGATGTAATAAGCGAAAAGCACGATTACGTAAGCCACTGAGCTTCCGTTCCCGTATCCCAGGAAGAATGTGGGTATGAACATGAGCGCAGCGATGGCGAGAGACACCACTGCGGAGAGAATCGGGTATCCGAAAAGCCTCTTGTCCTTGAATATCAGCTTCCTGACCGCCGATGCGACGGCCCAACCGTTTTTAACGTTCTCGAACATCTGAATCACAGTTTAAGCGCTGCGAATGCTTAATAACTTTATTTCTGCTCCAGTGCCTCCACTATCCTGGCGAGCTCGAATCCGGTGGTGCTGTCTCCGGCAACCACCGCGCCGGAGTTGGCCGCTACCGAGAGTCCTATAGCCATCGAGCCCTTGTTCGCAGTTGTCCTTACCGAGTGGAAGCCGAGCAGCTTGTCGAGCTCCTCCTTCTCCTCGTCCGTACTTCTGTTGTTAATCACGAATCCCTTGTTGGTAAGTATGTTGTTGGCCCCCACGGTCTTGAACTCGCCTATCTCCCTCCTTACCACCTCGACGTCGAGTATGTCCCTTATCTGGGCAATCTCTGTGTGGCTGAAGTCCGGATTCACTATCGCTATCTTGTCGTTGGCGAGTATGTTGCTTCCTATGGCGTTAAGGTCGCTGTCAACTATCCCCACCTTCATGTCGGGAAGCAGTCTCTTGATGTCGCGCAGCTCCTCGTCGAACGCGAGGCTCGACAGCACTATCCCGTTGGAGTTCGCCCTTGAGAACAGGCCGATGAGGCCGGATGACGAGAGGCTGATGCGGAAGCTCTTCACTCCCAGCACATCCTCAAGCAGCTTGACGTTGTTGTCAGGCAGACCTAAGCCTAAGAAAACGTATTTATCAGTGGCTGTAGCGAATACACCCACATAGTCGCTGCCGCCAATCCTGTGTTTAGCAGCCTCCATAAAAATACAACTGTAACTTAAACGCGATTACTTCTGCTCCTTGGGCTGGGCAGCCGGCTTCGGCGCTGCCGCCTTGGCCTCAGCGGGTGCCTTCTTCTCCTCCTTCTTTCCCGTGGCAGGAGCGGCGGCCTTTGCCGCGACCTTCGGTTCCTCCTTCTTCATGGACTGGAACGGCGTGGCGGTGGCGATCCCGTTCTCAATGCTGATGTTAAGCTTGACCGGAATCATCTTCCTGGAGTAGACCTTGAATATCATCTCGTTGAGCTCCTGGCTGAGCCTCACGTTCTCCACCCTAGTCTTGGTGTAGTGGCCCACCCTGTCCCTTATGTACCTCACCGCCTTGTTCCTCCTCCTTATCGTAGGCTGCGTGGAGAGGTACTTCCTTATGTTTATCGTCAGTAGTCTGTTGGCCATGTCAATCATCCAGCTTTATCTTCTGCTTCCTCCAGTTCCTGCTGAACCTGTTGAACTGCAGCTTCCTGTGAGTCCTAAGCGTAACGAGCAGCGGCATCCTTCGCGTCTGCTTCAGCTTCTTTCCAAGC
>Ga0307373_10012419_pt1 | contig 12103 bp, 13 predicted proteins | sample OX2MG_FD_202534 | JGI IMG/M metagenome (GOLD analysis project Ga0307373, IMG submission 202534) | Soil microbial communities from Risofladan, Vaasa, Finland - OX-2 | ecosystem: Environmental > Terrestrial > Soil > Coastal area > Acid sulfate soil | place: Finland: Risofladan, Vaasa | collected...
TTGTTGATCCAGACCTTCACGCCGATCCGCCCTGCGCTCGTGCGCGCTTCCACGAAGCCGTAGTCGATGTCGGCCCGGATCGTGTGCAGCGGCACGCGACCCTCGTTGTACGTCTCGCGCCGGCTCATCTCGCCGCCGCCGAGGCGGCCCGAGCACTGGATCTTCACGCCGGCTGCGCCGGAGCGGATCGCGGACGCAAGCGCGCGCTTCATGGCGCGGCGGAACGCGACGCGGTTCGAGAGCTGCTCCGCAATCGACTGCGCGACGAGCTTCGCGTCGAGCTCTGGGCGCTTGATCTCGTTGATGTTGATGTGGACGTTCTTCTGCGTCAGCGCGTGCAGCTCTTTGCGCAGCGCGTCCACTTCGACGCCCGACTTCCCGATGACGATGCCGGGGCGCGCGGTGTAGATGTCGACGGTGATCCGCTGCTTGTCCTTGCGGATCAAGATGTCCGACAGGCCCGCGTGCGCGAGCTTCTTGTAGATGTGCTCACGGATGCGGACGTCCTCGAGCAGGTACTGCGGGAACTCCTTCTTGCCCGTGTACCAGTTCGATTTCCAGTCGTGGATGACGCCGACGCGCATGCCGCCGGGATGGATCTTCTGACCCATTAGCTGTCACTCTCCTCGGTCTTCTTGCGCCGGCGGGCAGCCTTGGGCTTCTCCTCGGCGGGAGCCGGCGTAGCGGTCGGCTCCTCAACGGTTGCGGCGGTGGCCACCGCAGTCTCTGCAGCGGCCTTCGGCGCGCGCTGCGCGCGCGGCTTCGCCTCCGCCTGGGGTTTGTTCGACACGAGCGCACGCGGGTTCGGCGCCAGCTCGAGCGTGATGTGGCACGTCCGCTTGCGGATGCGGGCGACGCGGCCGCGGGCGCGGGCGCGCCAGCGCTTGAGCGTCGGGCCCTCGTCGGCGTACGCGGTGAAGACGATGAGGTCGTCGCCGTTCCAGTGCAGGTCGGGACGCGACTCGGCGTTCGCAACAGCCGAGCGGAGCACCTTCTCGATGTCCTTCGCGACGGCGCGCTGCGAGAACGCGAGGATCGTGCGCGCCTCCGGCACCGAGCGGCCGCGGATGAGGTCGGTGACGAGCCGCGCCTTGCGCGCGCTCGAGTGCACCCACTTCGCCTGGGCGCGGACCGTCTGCGGGCGTGTCTCGACGGCGGCCATTAGTGACCTCCCAGGTGATGTCGCCGAGCTTCTGGGGCGCGATCACCAAGCGATGCAAGGACGCAGGGAGCGTCGATAGCTGAAGCTATCGACGCGACTGAGGACGCGGCAGCGCGCAGCGTGAGCGCGTTCCAGAAGCCGGATGTCATCGCCTGGGCGGTCACTAACGCTTGACCTTCGATGCCTTGTCGCCGGCGTGCCCCTTGAAGGTGCGCGTCGGAGCGAACTCGCCGAGCTTGTGCCCGACCATCTGCTCGGACACGAACACCGGCACGTGCTTGCGGCCGTCGTGCACCGCGATCGTGTGCCCGACCATCTCCGGGAAGACGGTCGAGGAGCGCGACCAGGTGCGGATCATGTTCTTGGAGCCCGATGCATTCATCGCGGTGATACGGCTCAGCAGCCGCTCCTCGACGAAAGGCCCCTTCTTGCTCGACCTGCTCATCTACGAGTGTCCTTTCCACGGCGACGGCCGCGAACGATCAGCTTGTCGGACTCCTTGTGCTTGGCACGCGTGCGCTTGCCGAGCGTCGGCACGCCCCACGGGGTGACCGGGTGGCGTCCGCCCTTCGACTTGCCCTCGCCGCCGCCGTGCGGGTGGTCGACCGGGTTCATCGCCGAGCCGCGCACGGAGGGGCGCTTGCCCTTCCAGCGGTTGCGGCCCGCCTTGCCCCAGTTGATGTTCTGGTGGTCGACGTTGCCGACCTGGCCGACGGTGGCGCGGCAGGTGAGCGGGACGCGGCGCATCTCGCCCGACGGAAGGCGGAGCACGGCGTAGCCGGCGTCCTTCGCGACGAGCTGGATGCCCGAGCCGGCCGAGCGCGCCATCTTCGCGCCCTGGCCCGGCTTCAGCTCGACGTTGTGCACGAGCGTGCCCGTCGGGATGTTCTCGAGCGGAAGCGCGTTGCCGACCTTGATGTCGGCGTCGGGGCCGGACTGCACCAGCGCGCCGACGCGCAGCTGCGCGGGAGCGAGGATGTACGCCTTCTCGCCGTCGAGGTAGTGGAGGAGGGCGATACGGGCCGACCGGTTCGGGTCGTACTCGATCGCGGCGACCTTCGCCGGCACGCCGTCCTTCAGGCGCTTGAAGTCGATGATCCGGTAGCGACGCTTGTGGCCGCCGCCCTGGTGGCGCGTCGTGATGCGCCCGTTGTTGTTGCGGCCGCCCTTCTTCGTGACCGGCTCGAGCAGGCTCTTCTCCGGGGTCGTCTTCGTGATCTCCTCGAACGTGGAGACCGACATGAAGCGCCGGCCCGGCGAGGTGGGCTTGTAGCGGCGGATAGGCATGACTAGAGCTGAGCCCCCTCGAAGATCTCGATCGAGTCGCCCGGCTTCAGCTGGACGATCGCCTTCTTCCAGCCGGGACGAACGCCCTTGTGGATGCCGCGCCGCTTGGGCTTGGCCTGGACCTTGACGATGTTCACGGCCGTCACCTTCACGTCGAAGAGCTCCTCGACGGCCTGGCGGACCTGCGTCTTGTGCGCGTCCTGGTGCACCTTGAACGTGTAGCGGTTCTGCACGATCTGGCCGTAGCTCTTCTCGGAGACGACGGGCGCGATCAGCACCTCACCTGGATGGAGGCTCACTGTGCGGCTCCTTCCTTGACGGCGCGGGCCTCGACGAGCGGCAGAGCGGCTTCGCTCACGAGCAGCGCGCGCGCCCACACGATCTCGGCGACCTCGAGCTCCGACGGAACTGTCACGACCACGCGCTCGAGATTGCGGAACGACTTGATCAGCGACTCCTCGCCCTCGGTGACGACGAGCACGGTCGGCGCGCTCTGGCCCCAGCCGGCGAGCAGCTTGGCTGCGTCCTTCGTCGACGCGCTCTCGAACTTCGACCCGTCGACGACGCCGAGCGTGCCGGCCTGCGCATGGTCGGAGAGCGCGCTGCGGAGCGCCGCCCTTGCGGCCTTCTTGTTCACCTTCACGTCGAACGAGCGCGGGCTCGGCGGGAACGCGACGCCGCCGCCGGCGAACTGCGGCGCACGGATCGTGCCCTGGCGGGCGCGGCCGGTGCCCTTCTGGCGCCACGGCTTCGAGCGACCGCCGGAGACGAGCCCACGGCTCTTCGCCGCGCGCGTGCCCTGCCGGTTGGCGTTCGCCTCGGCGCGCACGGCCTCGTGCACGAGGTGCGGCTTGACCTCGACGCCGAAGACCGCCTCGTCGAGCGAGACCTCCTTCTTCGCGCCGCCGAGCACGGGAGCCTTGAGAGTGGCCACTAGCTCATCTCCCTGATCTCGAGCACGCCGTTCTTATGACCCGGGACCGCGCCCTTCACGAGCAGCAGGTTCCGCTCGACGTCGACCGAGTGGACCGTGAGGCCGGTCTGCGTGACGCGCCTCGCGCCCATGTGCCCGGCCATCTTGATGCCCTTGAAGACGCGCGACGGCGTCGCGGACGCGCCGATCGAGCCCGGCTTGCGGATGTTGTGCGAGCCGTGCGTGACGGGGCCGCGGTGGAAGCGGTGACGCTTGATCGTGCCCTGGAAACCCTTGCCGATCGACGTGCCCGCCACCTTGACCTTGTCGCCGGGCTGGAACATCTCGACGGTCACGCTCTCGCCCTGCACGGCCTCGGCGAAATGCCCGCGGAACTCGACGAGATGGCGGTACGCGCCCTCGACGCCGTTGGCGGACAGGTGGCCGCGCTCGGCCTTCGAAAGCTTGCGGTCGGCAACCGGCTCCCACGCGAGCTGAACGGCCTCGTAGCCGTCGACCGCCGGCGTGCGCACGGCGACGACCGGGCACGGGCCCGCCTGGATCACGGTCACCGGCGTCACGACGCCCGACTCCTCGTCGAAGAGCGACGTCATCCCCAGCTTCTTTCCCAGGATGCCCCTCATGCTCAGAGCTTGATCTCGATGTCGACGCCGGCCGGGAGGTCGAGCCGCATGAGCGAGTCGACCGTCTTCGGGGTCGGCGAGTGGATGTCGATCAGCCGCTTGTGCGTCCGGATCTCGAAGTGCTCCCGCGAGTCCTTGTCCTTGAACGGCGAGCGGATCACGCAGTAGACGTTCTTCTCCGTCGGCAGCGGCACGGGCCCGGTGATGGTGGCACCGGTGCGCTGGGCCGTGTCGACGATGTCCTTGGCGGACTTGTCGACCTGCTGATGGTCATAGCCCTTCAGCCTGATGCGGATCTTCTGTTGCGCCACCGGTGCCTCCTTTCACTCAGTCGTCGTTCGCTACTTGATGATCTCGGTCACGACGCCGGCGCCCACGGTGCGGCCGCCTTCGCGGATCGCGAACCGAAGACCCTGATCCATGGCGATCGGCTGGATCAGCTCGATCTCCATGTTCGTGTTGTCGCCCGGCATGACCATCTCCTGGCCCTCCGGCAGCTTGACCGCCCCGGTCACATCCGTCGTGCGGAAGTAGAACTGCGGGCGGTAGTTGTTGAAGAACGGCGTGTGACGGCCGCCCTCGTCCTTCGACAGCACGTAGACCTCGGCCTTGAAGTGCGTGTGCGGCGTGATCGAGCCCGGCTTCGCGAGCACCTGGCCGCGCTCCACTTCCTCGCGCTTCGTGCCGCGGAGCAAGAGGCCCGCGTTGTCGCCGGCCTGGGCGAAGTCGAGCGTCTTCTGGAACATCTCGAGCCCGGTCACGACGGTCTTCGCGACCTGCGGATGGATGCCGATGATCTCGACCTCCTTGCCCACGTCGATCTGGCCCTGCTCGATGCGCCCGGTCACGACGGTGCCGCGGCCGGTGATCGTGAACACGTCCTCGATCGGCATGAGGAACGGCTTGTCGACGTCGCGGACGGGCTCCGGGATGTACGTGTCGACCGCTTCCATCAGCTCGAGGATCTTCGGCGTCCACTCCGCGTCGCCCTCGAGCGCCTTCAGCGCCGAGACCTGGATGACGGGGATGTCGTCGCCGGGGAACTCGTACTTGGAGAGGAGCTCGCGCACCTCCAGCTCGACGAGCTCGAGCAGCTCGGGGTCGTCGACCATGTCCGCCTTGTTGAGCGCGACGACGATCGCCGGCACCTCGACCTGGCGGGCGAGCAGGATGTGCTCGCGCGTCTGCGGCATCGGACCGTCCGCAGCGGAGACCACGAGGATCGCGCCGTCCATCTGCGCTGCGCCCGTGATCATGTTCTTGATGTAGTCGGCGTGTCCCGGGCAGTCGACGTGCGCGTAGTGGCGGTTCGCCGTCTCGTACTCGACGTGTGCGGTGTTGATGGTGATGCCGCGCTGCCGCTCTTCCGGCGCCTTGTCGATGTCGGCGAAGGCCACGGCGGTGCCGCCCTGCGTCTCCGCGAGGACCTTCGTGATCGCAGCGGTCAGCGTCGTCTTGCCGTGGTCGATGTGACCGATGGTGCCGACGTTGACGTGCGGCTTCGTGCGCTCGAACTTCTGCTTGGCCATGGGTGGCTCCCTGCTCTCCTTCGTTCCGAATTAGACCCGAGCGTCGATGATCTCGCTCGCGATCGACTGAGGCACTTCCTCATAGCGATCGAATTGCATGGTGAAATCGGCGCGCCCCTGCGTCATCGAGCGCAGATCGGTGGCGTACCCGAACATCTCCGACAGCGGCACGCTGGCCTTGATGACCTGTGCGTTGCCCAGCGGATTCATCGACTCGATGCGGCCGCGGCGGCTGTTGAGGTTGCCCATCACATCGCCGAGGTAGTCCTCGGGCGTCGTCACCTCCACGGCCATCACGGGCTCGAGCAGCTTCGGCTTCGACCGCTTCATGGCCTCCTTGAAGGCCATCGACCCGGCGATCTTGAACGCGCGCTCGCTCGAGTCGACTTCGTGGTACGACCCGTCGACGAGCTCGACCTTGACGTCGACGATCGGGTAACCCGCGAGCACGCCCGAGTTCATCGCCTCCTTGATGCCGGCGTCCACCGCAGGGATGTACTCCTTCGGGATCTTGCCGCCGACGATCTTGTCGGAGAACTCGTAGCCGACGCCCGGCTCCTGCGGGTCGAGATTGATCACGACGTCGCCGTACTGGCCGGAGCCGCCGGTCTGGCGCACGAACTTCTCGCGGATGTTCTGGACCGCCTTACCGGCGGTCTCGCGGTAGGCGACCTGCGGCCGGCCGACGTTCGCCTCGACGTTGAACTCGCGCTTCAGGCGGTCGACGATGATCTCGAGGTGCAGCTCGCCCATGCCGGAGATGATCGTCTGGCCCGTCTCCTCGTCCGATGCGACGCGGAAGGTCGGGTCCTCTTCGGAGAGGCGTGCGAGACCGGCGCCGAGCTTGTCCTGGTCGGCCTTCGACTTCGGCTCGACGGCGACGGCGATCACCGGTTCCGGGAACGTCATGGACTCGAGCACGATCGGCGCGTTCTCCGCGGCGAGCGTGTCGCCCGTCGTCGTCGCCTTGAGGCCGACGCCGGCCGCGATCTCGCCGGCCATGATCTCGTCGCGCTCCTCACGGTGGTTCGCGTGCATCTGGAGGATGCGGCTGACGCGCTCGGTCTTGCCGGTCGTCGTGTTGAGGACGCGGTCGCCCGACTTGATCCTCCCGGAGTAGACGCGGAAGTACGTCAGCTTGCCGACGTAGGGATCGGACATGACCTTGAAAGCCAGTGCGGAGAACGGCTCATCCGGGGAGGCCTTGCGCAGCACCTCGTCGCCGGTCTTCGGGTCGAGGCCGACCATCGGCGGCACGTCGAGCGGGCTCGGCAGGTAGTCGATGACCGCGTCGAGCAGCGGCTGCACGCCCTTGTTCTTGAAGGCGGAGCCGAGCAGCACCGGCGTGATCTCGTCGGCGAGCGTCGCGGCGCGAACCGCGCGCCGGATCATCTCCGCCGTCACGCTCCCCTCGTCCTCGAGATACGCGCCGAGCACCTCGTCGTCGAAGTGCGAGATCGCGTCGATCAGCTGATGGTGGTACTCGTGCGCCTGCTCGGAGAGCTCGGTGGGAATCTCGATCGTGTCGAACTCCTGGCCGAGGTCGTCCTTGTAGACGATCGCCTGCATCTCGACGAGGTCGACGACGCCGGTGAAGTGCTCCTCCTGGCCGATCGGGATCTGCACCGGCACCGGGTTCGCGCCAAGGCGGTCGCGCATCGACTCGACGGCGGCGAAGAAGTTCGCGCCGGTGCGGTCCATCTTGTTGATGAACGCGATGCGGGGAACCTTGTACTTGTCGGCCTGGCGCCAGACGGTCTCGGACTGCGGCTGGACGCCGGCGACCGAGTCGAAGACGGCGACGGCGCCGTCGAGGACGCGGAGGCTCCGCTCGACCTCGACCGTAAAGTCCACGTGTCCGGGCGTATCGATGATGTTGATCCGATGGTCGCGCCAGAACGCCGTCGTCGCCGCCGAGGTGATCGTGATGCCCCGCTCCTGCTCCTGGGCCATCCAGTCCATCGTCGCGGCACCCTCGTGCACCTCACCCATCTTGTGGGTGCGGCCGGTGTAGTAGAGGATCCGCTCGGTCGTCGTCGTCTTGCCCGCATCGATGTGGGCCATGATCCCGATGTTGCGGACGCGATCGAGCGCAACTGCCGTCTCTGTCACCTTGGTGCTCAAGAGGTCCCTTTCCCTGCCTACCAGCGGTAGTGCGCAAAGGCCTTGTTGGCCTGCGCCATCCGGTAGACGTCGTCCTTGCGCTTGAACGCGCCGCCCTGCTGGTTGAGCGCATCCATGATCTCGTTGGCCAGCTTGTTCGACATGCCCTTCTCGCGGCGGTCGCGCGCGAACGTCACGAGCCAGCGCACGGCGAGCGTGCGGGCGCGGCGCTGCGGCACCTCGACGGGCACCTGGTAGTTGGCGCCGCCGACGCGACGACCGCGCACCTCGAGCACCGGCGTGACCGTCTTCACAGCCTGCTCGAGCACCTCGGCAGGCGGCCGGCCGGTCTTCGTCCCGACGGTCTCGAGCGCCTCGTAGACGATCTGCTCGGCGATCGACTTCTTGCCGTCGAGCATCACCTTGTTGATCACCTGGGTGACGAGCTGCGACCCGTAGACGGAGTCGGCGTCGGCCACGCGGGCCTGGACGTCGGCGCGGCGCGGCACTAGTGGCTCTCCTCGTGATGTCCGCACGCTTCTGGTGCGCGGGCACCAAGCGATGCAAGGACGCAGGGAGTTCCGCTCGTGGTGCCATCGGGACGACCGAGGACGCGGCAGCGCGCCGTGTGATCGCGTGCCAGAAGCCTGACGGACATCGCGGGGAGGGCCACTTAATTCCCCTTCTTCGCGCCGTACTTCGAGCGGGCCTGCTTGCGATCCGAGACGCCGCCCGTGTCGAGCGCGGCCCGGATGATCTTGTAGCGGAAGCCCGGGAGATCCTTGACGCGGCCGCCGCGGACGAGCACGACCGAGTGCTCCTGGAGGTTGTGGCCCTCGCCCGGGATGTAGGCGCCGATCTCCATGCCGTTCGTGAGCCGGACGCGCGCGACCTTCCGCAGGGCCGAGTTCGGCTTCTTCGGGGTGGTCGTGTACACGCGCGTGCAGACGCCTCGCTTCTGCGGCGAGCCGGCGAGCGCGGGCGTCTTCGTCTTCGCCTGGGGGGCCTTGCGGCCTTTCCGGACGAGTTGATTCACGGTCGGCATGAGTCTGCTTTCTTCTCCCTTCACACAAAGAGACGGCCGGCGGGAGCGGTGCCCCCTGCCAACCGACCCGCGGCATGGTAGCGGCAGCGCGCAGGAGCGTCAAACCGGCAAACCCGCTCGGCAAGCCGGACTCCGCCGGAAAATACGTCTTTCAGATCGTAGCGTGGCGCACAGACCGCAACTATTGTGCGATCGACCGGGCCCCTCGGGCTCCCCCACACCTCGACTGCGGACGTGAATCACCTGCTCATCGGGATTTCTGCGGCGCTCGGCCTCTGCGTCGTGCTCCTCGCCGTGCTCGCAGCGCTGCTCGTCCGCCGCGGCGGACGGCGGGCCGACGAGCGCGTGTCGGAGGTCGTCCGCGTTCTCGAGCGGCGGATGGACGAGCTCGCGACCGAGCTCGCCGGGGCCGTCGAGCGCGCGGAGGAGGAGGGCCGGCGCGGCCGGTTCCTCGGCGAGATCGCGGGCTCGATCGACCTCGACGACGTGCTCGCGCGGACGCTCGAGGCCGCGACGGGCGCGCTCGAGGGAGGCGACGCGTCGGTCATCCGGCTCGAGAACGCGGAGGGCGGCCCGACGGTGGCGGCGCACGGCCTCGCCGCCGACGGCGCCGAGGCGATCTCCGGCCCGCCCGACGGGAGCCGCGCCCGCGCGATCGAGGTCTCCTACCGCTACGCAGGCGAGCCCGAGCCGGGAGAACGCCCGATCCACGGGGGGCTCGCGGTCCCGCTCGAGGAGAACGGCGGCCGGCTGGGCTACCTGACCGTCTACACGCGCGACGCCGGCCGCCGCTACGGCGACGAGGACGTGCACCGGCTCGAGGAGCTCGCCCTTCGCGCCGGCCCGGCACTCGAGAACGCGCGCCGCTTCCGGGAGGCGCGGCAGCTCGCCGATCTCGACTCGCTCACCGGGCTCCACAACCGCCGCTACTTCCACGAGACGCTCGCACGCGAGTCCGCGCGTGCGCACCGCTACTCGCGCAGGCTCGCGCTGATCGTCTTCGACCTCGACGACTTCAAGGACGTGAACGACCGGATCGGCCACCTCGCGGGCGACGCCGCGCTTGCGGAGGCCGCCGTGCGGGTCCGCGAGGTCGTGCGCGCGGCCGACATCCCGTGCCGCGTCGGAGGCGACGAGTTCGCCGTGATCCTGCCGGAAGCGGGGATCGAGCACGCGGAGCAGCTCTTCGGGCGGCTGCAGACCGCCGTCTCGGGGCGGCCCATCGGCCAGGCCGGCCGGTTACGGCTGTCGGCCGGCGTCGCCGAGTTCGCAGCCGAGGACGACTCGATCTCGTTCTTCCAGCGCGCCGACGACGCCCTCTACCGCGCGAAGGAAGCCGGCAAGGGCCGCTCGGTCGCCGCAGACCAGCGCTCCGCGTAAAGCCCGGTCAGCCGAGGCGCAGGAACGGAAGATACGACGCGAGGTCGACCGCGCTCGGCTGGGGCAGGTCGTCGCGGGCGCAGAGCGCGCCGTTCAGCGCGGCGCGCTGCCTCGAGACCGTCCACTGCTCGAAGGCGGCGCCGCGGGCGAACGCGCGCAGCGCGGAGGCGATCGCCGGCGTCGCCTGACCGAGCGGAACGGCGCCGAGCGGCAGCGCGTCGCCGAGCGCGTGCACCGTGAACGTGCCGTCGCTCGTGCGCACGACCGCGGCGCGTCCCGTCGCGAGCGCGAACAGCGGGTCGGGGGCGACCTCCGAGAGGGCGAGCCCCCGCGCTTTGCCGCCGAGCCACGTCGGCGCCGGCTTTGCGCTGACGAGCCGCACCTGCAGGTCGGGGTAGGACGAGTAGAACGTCTGGATCTCCGCAGCCGACGGCGCGGGGGCGGCGAGGGTCGCCTCGACCTGCGCGCGGCGCAACTCGTCGGCGAGGATGCCGCGGGCGATCTCGACCGTCGCGTGCCCCTGCCGGAGCGCCGACAGATACGCGGTACGGCTGCCGTGAAACGCCTGCGCGATCACCGCCCGCTCCGCGGCATTCACCTCGGCGGCCGAGACCGGCGTCTGCGCGCTCTCGACGAGGCGCTCGAAGAGCGCGCTGTAGGCCGTCTCGCGGTCGCCGGTCAGGAGCTGGAGCTTCTGGATCGCGTCGTTCGACAGAGCGTCCTTCCCGACGACGCACTGCAGGCCGGGCGTGAGCGCGCTCAGCTGGCCCTCCGTCCGCGACGAGTCGAAGGCCGGGCCGATCGCCTTCGGCGCGTTGCAGAGCGCCGGCGACCGCGACCACAACCACGCGCAGAGCGCGTACGGCTTCGCGGGATCCTGCTCGGCCGCGTTCCACATCCCCCAGCCCCACGACCACACGGACGCGATCCCCGTCTCCGCCGCGACCTGCTGCGCCGCGAGCTCCTGCCACTTCGCGACCTCGTACCACGCCTCGTCCGGCTCGAGACCGCTGCGCCCGCCGAAGCCCTTCGTCGTCGCGAAGCTGATCATCAGGCCGACGCGGCTCGGCGGGATCCCGATCGAGGTCAGGTCGGCGACCGCATTTCGGTACGCGTTCCGCAGGTTCCGGCTGCCGAGCACCGGGCCGCTCTTCCACGTGATCGTCGCCGGGACGTAGTCCTCGCGCACGATCTCGGCGGCCGCGGCCGCCTGCTGCCACCACACCAGGGCATCGCCGCCGGTGTACGGCGACGCGTTGATCAGGAGAACCGGGTGCGCGCCGAGCTGCGACAGGCTCTGCACGAAGCTCAATGCATCCTGCCGGTACTGCGCGTTCTTGTCCTGCCACGGCGTGACGAGCCCGGCGCCCGCGAGCTCGTTGAGCACGATCACCGGCGTTGCGCAGCCGGTCTGCTGCACCGCGTAGGCGAACAGCTTCTGCGCGCGACCGGGGATCGTCGCCGGGTCGGCGGGTGCGATCGTCGTCCCGATCCGGTTCTTGAGATTGAGGTCGAAGTACACCGTCGCTGCGCCGGCCGCGCGCATCTGCGCCGGATAGGCGCCGCTCGAGGCGCCGATGACGATGCCCGGCTTCCCGAGGATCGCGTTGTAGGCGTCCGTCGGCCAGCCGAAATCCATCCACATGGGCTGGGAGGAGGGCAACCCGCACTGCCCCGCATACGGGGCGGGCGGCGCCGCAAGCGCAGGCGCGGCGCCGAGCGCCGCTGCCAGGCCGACGATGAGTCCGACGAGCTTCTTCACAACCCCGATACCTGTCTAGCAAAGAGGGCGGCTCGCGGCCGCCCTCTTTGCAGTCGTTCCTCCGGTTCCGGCTACTCCGCGTCGAGCGGCGTGTCGACCTCGGGCACCTCTTCGGCCTCGAGATCGCTGTGCGGCCGGTCGCCGTTGCCGTCGGTCGTCTCGGGCTCGCCGCCGAAGTCGAGCCCGAGCCCGACGAGACTCTCGCCGCCGTCGGAGTCGATCTCTTCGAGCGCCGCGAGCAGCTGCTCCTCGGTGGCCGGGCGCGCGTACGCGCTCAC
>Ga0307373_10012421_pt1 | contig 12100 bp, 12 predicted proteins | sample OX2MG_FD_202534 | JGI IMG/M metagenome (GOLD analysis project Ga0307373, IMG submission 202534) | Soil microbial communities from Risofladan, Vaasa, Finland - OX-2 | ecosystem: Environmental > Terrestrial > Soil > Coastal area > Acid sulfate soil | place: Finland: Risofladan, Vaasa | collected...
TACGGTCTTGGTCAGAAACGGTGAGGGGAGCCTTGTGGGGGCGGCCGCGTGGCATGGCGTGAACCTCGTTGTGCGACCCAACGGTGACGCCTCCATTATCGCACTAATTTCCGGCCCAGGACACTAGGCGGCTACAGTGACCTGGAGGAGCTGCGGGTGCTCCTTCTCTTCAGGGATCGGCTCGCCAGAGGCCACCAGGTCTTCCACGTACAGTGCGATCGCCTCCTGAGCGTGGGCGATGCACTCCTCGATGGTCTCGCCCTGCGTGATGCATCCGGGAAGAGCCGGCACGGTTACCGTGTACCCCCCTTCAGAGTCAGGGTCGACAACAATCGAGTAGGTGCGCATTCGGCTTCTAATTACAGCAGACCTCTGAGCTGCTCGGCGTCGATTCCGGCTTGATCGAGGATCGACAGAAGAGTCTTCGGTTTGAGGATCGTGCCGGCGTGAACGGGCATGACGACTCGCCCGGGTCGGCTCTCGTGATGGAGCATCACATGGCTTCCGCGCCTTCGCAACCTCGCGCCAGCCGGCCTTGCGGAGTGCCCGCAGTGCTTCATCGCCGGTGATTCTGGGGAGTCGAGGCATCCGGGATAGACCCTAACCTGATGGCGCCGTCTGATCTCGATTCTGGTTTTTGGGGGTCCTCTGTTAGGGGATCCGGACCGCCTTTGCCCCTCTGGAGCTCCGCGCCCCGCTTACCCACCACGACATTTGTTGGGTTCGCGGCGTACGCGACGACTCACCTTCGACGAGTAGCTGGGTCCAGAAGCCAGAGCCCTCTGTCGCCGCCCTGGAAGGCACGGTGTTACGCGTTCCGTGCCAGGCTACTGCAGGCCGTGCCGACACCAGCTGTTCGCCGGCGTCGGCCGCAATTTCCATAACGTAACGCGGACTCGACTCGCCTCCGTGCGGCGCACGGTATCTCCGTTCCGAACGTCGGCAACTCGCCGAATGAGGCGTTCACCGTCCCATTGGTACCGCGCGAGACAGGCCAACATGAGGCGGGACTGCGATGAATTCGGTCCAGTCCTCGAGGCGGCCCAGGTCTCGGTCCATCGCCAAGCGCACGTAGCGGTGCAGCGTCATGTAGTCCTCGTGGCCCATCGCTGATCGCAGGCGCTCGAAGTTCCAGCCCAGCTGCGTGGCCACCGTCGCGAACGTGTGCCGAAAGCCGTGGGCATGGATTCGGAATCCAACCGCCTCCTGCAGCCGGTCCATCATCGCGTCGACGCCCCAATTGCGATATGGCCTGCCGTTCTCGTTGATGAGCAGCTCGAGGTACTCGACCTCCGGTCGGAAGCGCGCGACATAGCGCTTGATCTCCGCACCCAGCTTCATGACGATCGGCACACGACGAGCTCGTCGGCCCTTCGCTCCGGCGTCTCCGCGGATGCGCAGCTCGACCACTCCGCGATCGAATGAGTCGAGCATCAGGTCAGGCAGGCCATCCGGTCCCTGGACGGCGATCCCGCTCAGCTCGGCTCGCCGCACTCCAGCGCCCACCAGGATCCGCACCGCGAGCGCTTCCTGCGGGCGCTGCGGGTTGCACGCCCCGAGAATCGACCGCAACTGGTTGATGTGGAACCGCGTCGGCTCCTTCCATGGCACCCTGACCTTTGGCATCTGCAGGATTCGCGGGGCGACTGGATAGCCTTCGGCGACCGCCCAGCGGAAGAACGTGCGCATCGAACGATCCGCGCCGCTCAGCGTCTCCGGCGTCAGCGTCTTTCCATGCACGCCTTGCCGCTCCGCCATCTCCGCGCGGTACTGGCGGACTACCACCACGTCCAGGTCCTCGAACCGGCGCACCTCCGGGTGCTCGCGCGCGACCCAGCGCAGGAACGCGCCGAGCGTGTACTCGTAGGTCAGCATCGTCGCTTTCGAGCAGGGGATCGCCTGGCGGTCGAGACGGAAGTGCGCGTACGCCTCCATCAGTGGCGTGGGCGCGGCCGGTCCATGTCTCCTGGCTGGTGCACCGTCGATGACTTGCATGTGCGCATCCTCCGAGGCTGGTGGCCTGGAGGGAAGGACTAAAGCCTATTAACTCGGCAATTTCCCGCTAGTTTCGGGCTCGGTTCCAGCGCCGTCCCGCCGCGATTCCAACCCCGTGCCTGCGATCTCGGCTTGAGATCGGAGGTCACATCGATGGTGCGGCGGAGAGGAGTTGAACCTCCACGTCCTTGCGGACACTAGCTCCTGAAACTAGCGCGTCTGCCATTCCGCCACCGCCGCTTTTGGGGCGACGACAAAGTATACCGAGCGACTGCCGGCCCTCCCGCCGAACCCCCTAACTGGTGATGAACAGCGTGTGCCAGGCAGCCTCGACCAGCTCCGGTGTGAGCTGCGGCCGGACACCGCGAGCCGACGACACATCGACGAGGCGCTCGAGCAGATCACGGGGATGGTTCCCACGCAGCGGCCGGCCGCTGTAAAGGCCGGAGATCATCTCGAGGGCATTGGGGTCGGGAGGGATCGTGAGGCGGTCGCGCTCCCTTTCGAAGATGTGGCACCACATGTCCCAGGTCGGGTCGGGCATGAACACCTTGTAGGCGAGACGTCGCAGGTAGGCCTCGTCGAGCAGCTCCGCCGGCTTCAGGTTGGTCGACAGCGCGACCTGGGCGCGGAACGGGATCTCGACCTTCCGGCCGGTGGACGACAGGTTCATGTAGTCGGTGTCCTGCTCCAGCGGGACGAGGAGGCGATCGAGGATCTGCTTGGGCGAGACACGCTGGCGGCCCAGGTCGTCGATCAGCAGCACGCCGCCGTTCGCCTTCACCTGGAGCGGCGCCGCATAGGTGCGGCTGCCGTCCTCCCAGGTCGGGTCGAACATCTCCAGCTGGAACTCGCCGCCGACCTGTACGAGGGGCCGCGCCACACGGCGCCACCGCCGGTCGACCGGCTGCCGCGCCTCGAGGTGGTGGATCGAGCCGTCGAACACGGTCATGACCTCACCGCCGCCGATGTCGAGGGCGACCGGGATGACGATGGGGCCGCCGAGCAGCGCCGGGATGCGCCGCGCCAGGGTGGTCTTGCCGTTGCCTGGTGCTCCATAGATGAAGATCGACGAGCGTGAGTTGACCGCGGCCCGCACCGCCTCCGTCACCCCTGGCGCGAGCTCGATCCCGGCCAGCGCGAGGTTGACCTTCACCAGGTCGAGCGTCCCCGGTTTGGCGGCCTCGGCCAGCACCGCCCTGTACTCCTGCATCGAAACCGGCGCCGGCCCGGCGTACCGGGTGCTCGCGTCGGCGATCTGGTCGCTGCGGGCGCGGCCCTGCCGGGTCAGCGAGTACGCCATGCGCTCGGGTAGGGGCCGCCCGAGCCACGGACCCTGCTCGGCGGCGAGTCCAAGCGCATCCAGGAAGTTGACGCCGGTCAGCGACTTGAGGATCGGCTCCACGGCGCCAAAAGGCAGGGCAAGCTGCTCCGCCACCTCGAAACCCGTGATCCGCGTCGTCGCGGCGGCGAGCCTGAGGATCATCCCTTCGATCAGGGTCCGGTTGATCACGGGCGGAGGAGGAGGCTCTATCTCGTGGCTGGCGGTCGGGACCGCCGACGGAAGCGGTTGCGGCTCGTCTACGTGCTCGAGGATCGCGGTGAACAGCTTCTTGCCAAACCGGGCCCGGTCGGCGTGGTCGGGCGGCTCGCCCTCGCGCCGGCGGCTGATCCAGTCGGGGACCTCCTTGAACACGACGGTGTTGCCGATCAGCAGTTGAACCGTGTCGGGTTCGTCGGTGGCAACTCGGACCGCGATCCGGATCAGGTAGCCCTGGCTCTTCAACGCCGCCCAGCTGCGCTCCCAGGCCACCTCGCTGCGGCCGGACCAGGTCTGCCTGACCGTGCGGTCGCGCGCGAGGGTGATGTCCTTGCGGTTCTGGTAGCGACGGCGAACGAGCTCGGTGACGTCCTTGTCGATGTCCTCCGCCACGAGGGCGGCGAGGGGCAGCGCGCGGTCGTCGACAGCGGGGCGATTCTTGATCTCGAAGATCGTGTTCGCAGTGGGTGCCAGCGCGCGGATGACGCTGGCATGGCGCGGGCAGAACGGGGCGCGCTCGATGAACTGGATGTGGCGCCGGCACCACCAGCTCTGGCATTCGCGCCCGGTCAGGTCCTTGTAGGCGCACGCCCAACCGCGGCGCTCCTGGCAGTCGCTGTACGTGCACACCCCGGCGGGCTTGTGCCCGTCGGTGCGCGGAGGAAGCGCCCGGGGCTGCTCCACCTCGTCCTCGACGGCCATCTCGTTCGAGATCGCCTCCACGGGGGGCTGCGCCACGCCGGGCTTGGGCATGTAGTGGAACGCGCCCGAGAACTCCTCGCAGGTCTGGAAGCGCTGGCTGCGGTCTTTGGCCGTCGCTTTCCAGATGATCTCCATGATCGGTGAGGGGATGGCGGTCGATGCGCGGGGGCGGTCGAACACCTGCGAGTGCAGGACGGTCGGAAGAGCGCCGGTGAATGGGGGCTCTCCGTGCAGCAGCTCGTACAGGATCATCCCGAGCGAGTAGATGTCGGCGGTCGCGTCGACGGGCTCACCCTTCACCTGCTCGGGCGCCATGTAGGCGGGCGTGCCGACCATGCTGCCGGTCGCCGTGAGCCGGTGCTTGTCGTCGATCAGCTTCGATATGCCGAAGTCAAGGATCTTGGTCTTTCCGCGGTTCGAGATGAGGATGTTGTCCGGCTTGAGGTCGCGGTGCACGATCTGGAAGTCGTGAGCCACGCCGACCGCCGAGAGGAGCTGCTGGATGAGGTCGATGGAGACATCGACGCTGAACCGTCCGTACTCATCGAGCCAGGACCGCATGGAACGCCCTTCGACCCACTCCATGACGATGAACAGGACCGGCCCGTCCTCGTCGAAGTCGTACACGCGCACGATGCCGGGGTGGTTGAGGCCGGCCACGGTCGCCGCCTCGCGGTGAAACCGCTGCCGGAAGCTCGTGTCGCTCGAGTACTGCTCCGCCAGCACCTTGATCGCTACGGGGATCTCGAGCCGGGGATGGGTCGAGCGATACACCACGCCCATCGCGCCTCGGCCGAGCTCGGCTTCGATCGGATAGCGCCCTAACTGTGTCGTGCTCACCTTTTGGTCCGTGGGCTAGTCAGTATGCCGCACGGTGCGGGCCCGGACCCGCCGCTAACTGGCAAGCGGCCGCCCCCACCCGGCCGGGCTCGGAGGCCGAGCGGGGCCTGACCTCCCCACCATTGGGAAGGCGACTAGGTGAATACCGTCAAGGGCAGGTAGAAGGAGACCCCGAAGTTCGGCTGGTCGACGATCTGGCTGATCCGAAGGTCGCCGGCCAGGCTGCACAGGATGTAGGCGTCTTCCCGGCTCAGCCCGTGGTCGGCGCTCAGCCAGGCGATCGTGTCCCTGACGGCGTTCCGCGCGTTCTCCATGAGGTCCGGTCCCAGTGCGCAGACCGCGTGGTAGCCCCCCGCGTCGCTGCGCGGCTGCAAAGGCGCCGCCGGGGTGACGAAGTGGTAGCTCCAGGGTCGCAAGGCCCCACCCTTGACGACGTTGAACCGGAGCGAGAACGTCATCGGGCATTCGATTCCCGTAACGCACACTTCGCCGTCTCCCTGCGCCGCGTGGCAGTCACCGGCGGAGAACATCGCGCCCGGCACGTACACCGGTAAATAGAGCTTGGTGCCTGCCGTGAGGTGGCGGGTGTCGATGTTGCCGGCGCCCTTGGTCGGGGGTAGGACGTCTTGCGGTCCCGGTTCGTCGGTGGCGACACCCATGGTTCCGCAGAACGGCACGATCGGGATGTGGATGTCGTGCCGCAGCTCGGCGGACGTTCGGTCGCCCAGCTCGAAGTAGCGCACGTAAGGGTCAGGGAAATCCGAGGCCAAAAGGCCCAGGCCGGGCAGCAGCGCAGCCCAGCCCCAGGCGCCGGGCTTGAGCTCGAGAATCTCCACCTCGAGCGCGTCGCCGGGCTCGGCGCCACGGACGAAGACCGGGCCGCCCAGCGGATACAGGCGGTTGAAGTCGAGGGCCGCGAGCTTGGAGACCGGGTCGCCGTTGTGGAGCTGGCCCGCGGTGACCTCCTCCGCTTCGATGTGGACGATGTCGCCGGGCTCGATCTCGACCGCCGGCTTGAGCGAGTTGTCCCACTTGAAATGGTGGGTGTCCCGAGCGATCATGTGCTGGCGCACGCCTGCCTTCGCCATCACTGCCTCGCCGCCGGGGCGGCCTTTTCCTCGATCGGGACGGCGCTGGCCCTCAGCACCTTCTTGTCGAACTTGCCCACCGAGGTCTTGGGCACCTCGTCGATGAACCTGACCTCGTCGGGCAACCACCATTTCGCAACCTTGTCTTTCAAGAAGTCGAGCACCTCCTCCTGCGTGACGTTGCCTTTGAACTCCGGTTTGGGCACCGCGTAGGCGACCGGCCGCTCGTCCCACTTGGGATGCGGGACCCCGATCACCGCCGCTTCCATGATCTTGGGGTGGGCCATGATCGCGTTCTCGAGCTCCACCGACGAGATCCATTCGCCCCCGGACTTGATCACGTCCTTGGTGCGGTCGACGATCTGGATGTAGCCCTCGGGCGTGATCCTGGCCACATCGCCGGTGCGGAACCACTCGTCTTCGGTCAGCTTGCCCGGGTCGTAGCCGTTGTGATAACCGCGGGCGATCCACGGGCCGCGGACCTGGATCTCGCCGAACGCCACGCCGTCCCACGGGAGCTCCTGGCCGGTGGCGGGGTCAGAGATTCGGATCTCAACCCCCGGCGCGATGACTCCCTGGCTCAGGCGCCGGTCGAGCTCGTCCTCGGGCTTCGTCCCCGAGCGAGGTCGAGCCACGCTTCCGAGCGGCGAGGTCTCGGTCATCCCCCAGGCATGGAGCATGCGAAGCCCCAACGCGTCCATCGACTCCATCAGCGCGCGCGGGATCGCTGAGCCGCCGCAGACCACGGTGTGGACCTTGGGCAGCCGCTTGCCGGATTCCTTGAGGTAGGCGGCCGTGTTGATCCAGATGGTCGGGACGCCGGCAAGGATGGTCGCGTCCTCCTGCTCTGCGAGCTCGACGATGGCCTTCGCGTCGCCCATGAACCGGTCCGGGAAGAGGACCTTCGACCCAACCATGCCACACGCGTAGGGAAGGCCCCAGCTGTTGGCGTGGAACATCGGGACGATCGGCAGGACGACGTCCCGTTCGGTGACCGCGAGGCTCTCGGACTGCAGGACCCCCATCGTGTGAAGGTATTGGGATCGGTGCGAGTACACCACGCCCTTCGGATTGCCGGTCGTTCCGGACGTGTAGCACATGGCTGCGGCCATCCTCTCCGAGAGCTTGGGCCACGGGTAGCTGCTGCTCTCGGCCGCCAGCAGCGATTCGTAATCGAGCATCTCGCCGACCCCCTCAACCGCGTGCGAGGCGGCCGGCGTGTCCGTCACCAGGACCATCCGCTCGATGGTCGGGATCTTGCCGACCAGGGGCTTGAGGAGAGAAACCAGGGCCTGATCGACAAATAAAACCTTGTCTGCCGCGTCATTGATGATGAATTCGAGGTGCTGAGGGAACAGGCGGAGGTTAAGCGTATGGAGCACGGCGCCCATGCAGGGCACGGCGTAGTAGAGCTCGAGGTGCCGGGAATTGTTGAAGGCCAGCGTGGCGACCCGGTCTCCGGGCTTGACCCCGAGGCGCTTGAGGGCTCCGGCGAGCCGATTGATGCGGGAGACCATCTCGCCGTTTGTGATGCGATGAAGCCCATCGTCCCGCTTGGTCACGACCTCTTTCCTGTGGTGCAGTCGCTCCAGCCTCCACAGCACGTGCTGAAGACTGAGCTCGTAGTCCTGCATCAAGCCTTCCACGGCCTTAACCTCCAGCTCTCGTTCGTAAAAAGGGGGGATCTAAAAGGTCGATGGTAAGCCCGCCGAGCGTAGCATGCACACCCATGGTTTCTCGGGGTCGAGCCGACCTCCACATGCACACGACGGTCAGCGACGGCTGGCCAACTCCCATCGAGCTCGTCGACCACGCTCGGCTCGGGGGTCTCGACGTAATCGCCGTCACTGACCACGATTCGATCGAGGGAGCGTTGCGGGCTGCCGAGCACGCTTCCAAGCGTTCGAGGCTTCACGTCATCGTCGGCGAGGAGGTCTCCAGCCGCGACGGGCACATCGTCGGGCTCTTCCTCGAGCGCCAGGTCCGGCCCGGGATGTCGGCCGCGGCGACAGTGCACGCAATTCATGACCAGGGAGGGCTCGCCGTCGCCGCTCACCCCTTCTGGCGCACGCAGCGGGGGGCCAAGACCAGCCCTGTGCACGGCGTCGGCTGGCTCGCCGCCGAGCTTGACTTCGACGCGGTCGAGGTCGAGAACGGGACACCCGGTTTCTATGTCTTCAACCAGTTCGCCCACCGGCTGCAGATTGGCGCCGGCTCTTCAGAGGTCGGAGGCTCGGACGCCCACATCCTCGACGCGGTCGGCCGCGCCTTCACCGAGTTTCCGGGCAAGACTCCGGAAGCGTTGCGCAAGGCCATCGCCGACGGCACGACCGTCGCACGGCGGAGCCGCTATCGCGCGGTGGGCCTGGTCCGCTACGCGGCCTGGGGTTTGAACCACCAGCGCTACGCCGTCGGCTGACACGGCGCGGGCGAGGACACATGTCCTCGTCTGCGGAAGCCCCTCCTGCACGCCGCGCCGCTTGCCAGTCATCAGGAAGGGAACGCATGGGGGGCCGGCCGGGGTGAAGCCGGCCTGAGTGCGACGTCGGCTCAAAATGAGAGTGCGCCCGCTTAGCTCAGTGGACCAGAGCATCTGTCTTCGGAACAGAGGGTCGGGGGTTCGAATCCCTCAGCGGGCACCACTCCAGGCGATCTTCGCCGCTTAAAGCATCCCCTCGAGCAGGTGATCGAGCTTTTCGGCCTGACCATGGATGTCAGCGGCGAGCACGTGCACGTTTTCGTCGTATGCGTGGTCGGCTTCTTTCACCTGGTCACTCAGACTCTGGATCCCGACCAACGCCGTCTTGAACTCGCGGTTCAGCGTGGTGCGCGCGGTCTCGATGTCGGTCAGCATCTCGAGGAATTCCTTGCGCTCCAGGATCATGTTCACAGTCAGCAGGATTGCGAGCGTGGCGGTCATCGACGACATGAACAGGTCGATGTCGTGTCCGGAGAGGGACGCGTAAACATCGCCCGCCGATGCCAGGAGCAGCGTCATCCACGGGAGGGCCAGTTGGGACCGCCGGCAGAGAGCGTTCGCCTTCGCGGTGGCGGTGGTCGCGCTCGCTTCCGTGGTCTGACCTCGATTCTCGTGGCCGGCCCCCACGCGCCGGCGCCCAGCTGTCAGGGGTCTCAGCGGTCGCATTCATGGCGGCGGGCTCGACCGCCCGGTAAAATCAACCGGCTCAGCTGGGCGGCTGGCGGAACTGGTAGACGCGCACGTTTGAGGGGCGTGTGGGGTAACCCATCCGGGTTCGAGTCCCGGGTCGCCCACACCAATTCGGTTTCCTTGACATAACGCGAACCGGGCGTGTATGTTAGCAACGGTTGCCAACCATGAGTAGAACAGCGGTCAGTCGCAGTTTCTCCCTTCGGCCCGACGAAGCTCCGCGCTTTGATCATTTGGTCGAGCGCCTTGCCAACGGCAGCCCGACCGAGTTCATCCGCCAGGCGATGGATCGGATGGAAGCCCTCGAGAACTGGCGCCTGTTCGAGAGCCTGAGGGAGATCGGTGTGCGACGGGCTCGGGAGGCAGGGCTCACCACGGCGAGACAGCGTCGGGAGGCCGTCCGCAGCGTCCTGAATCAGACTCCACTGAAGCACCGCTGACGTTGGCCGGCATCAGCCGGGTCCCCGTTGTCATCGACATCAACGTTCTGGTTGATGCCGTGGTCGCAGAGCCGGATCCATCTCGCTGGGAATCGCCACCTCCGATTCGCGGCGAAGCCTCGGCGATGACCGTCGCGATCCTCAACGAGGGACTCGAGTTCGAGATGTGGTTGAGCGGGCACTTGATTGACGGAACCTTGCGAGTGCTGAGCGCGGCCTTCTCCTGGACCGAAGGCGAAGCCGAGCAGTACCGATCTTTCCTGGAGTCGGTAGTCAGCCGAGCCGGCGGCCGGGTCGAGCCGACCGTCCACGTGACTGACTGCACGGACTGGGAAGACAATCGGGTACTTGAACTCGCCGTGACGGTTGGGGCATTCTTGATCATCAGGTCCGACGATCACCTCCTGCGCATGTCCCCATGGCGTGGGATCCCGATCCAGACGCCCGAGGCGTTCGTCTCCCGCGTCGACGCGATGCGCCGCCAAGCGCGACGACTCCGGCGGTGATCAGGTCAGACTGATCCGACGACCAACAAGGATCAGGTGGTTCGCGTTACGGAACCCCCGGTCCACCAAAGATCCGGGGGCGCACTTTCGACGCAAGCTTTGTCGGCGGGTCGCGCCCTTACGGCACTCGTTGGTGAAACGTCGCGACGATACTTTCGATCTGCTTGACGTGCGACCGTTCATGGCCGGCCAGCCATCGCCCGTAGAACAGCACGTTCCGCTCCAGTACCTTCCCAGCGCCTGTAACCGTCGCCGTGCGTGCCCAGCCATCCGCCGGCAGCGGCCTGAGGACATCAAGCAGAGCGTCGCGCTGGGTGGCGAAAGACCGCAAAGAAGGCTTGAAGTCCAGCGCCGGATAATCGGTCTTCTCGAGCCACGTGAGGGGATTCACAGCCCTGAGCGTCGGCGCATCCTCGGCGATGATCGCCACCATGCAGCCACCCCAAACGTCGGCGCATGCGCGGAGATGGGCAAGCACGTGGTGGGCCGACCACTTATCGCGGTGAGGGATGGCGCGCAGCTGCGCCGGCTCTAGATCAGCGGTCAGCGCCAAGAGACGACGCGGTGTTTCCCCGAGCAGGGTGAGAACCTGCTCGATGGTCAACGTCTTGTTGGGCACCCCGCCATCTTGGCTGAGAGCCCGAATCCGCTGGGTGAGGAGATTCCGGCAGGTCAACGAGACCAACGGGACCGGGATCATCTCCCCGGCGTGTGGAGGCAAGGGCTGAGCACGAAAGCTGAGAGGTCGGCGCGGATCACCGCGCCCCGCTCGAGTACCCGATGAGTAAGAGCTGGACTGCTCTCCAGGTCACTCTTGCCATCACACTTAGCGCGTGACCGAGGGCAGAGAGCTCGATCCGGCGACGGAGTTCAAGGAGCTCTATGACAGGGAATTTCGCTCTGTCTACAGGGCCATCCGGGCGGTGGTGCTCGACGCTGCGGCGGCCGAGGACCTGACCCAGGAGACCTTCGTCCGTGCCTACCGCGCCCGCGACCGATACACGCCGACGGCGCCCCCCGGCGCGTGGCTGCGCCGCATCGGCGTCAACCTGGCGATCTCGTACCTCCGTCGCCAGAAGCTCGCCCGGTTTCTGCCCGCACGCCTCTACACCGCGCCCGACCGCCGCGATTACGACCGGGCCGAAGCCCGCGACGTGGTGGGCAAGGCGATGGAGGCCCTTAGCCCGAAGCTCCGCGCCGCGGTCGTCCTTCATTACTACGAGGGTTTGACACGGGAGGAGATCGCTGTGGTGCTGGGTGTGCCGGCAGGTACAGTCGCCTCCAGGATCGCCAAAGCCGTCGCGATCATGCGAAAAACAATGGGGAGCGACCAGGAATCGGACACCACGCGTTCGAGTAGTGAAGGTGCCCTACGTGGAAGATAACGCCACACGGGGAGGGTCGAACACACCCTCCGAAGCAGACCTCAGCCGGATGATCCGGGCCGAAGTGGAAACCTGGAAGCCGCGCCGAGGGCCTGACTGGTCGGACGTACTGGTCCGGGTCGCCGCCTCAGGCCCGTCGCCATGGGTCGTCTACGCGGCGGCGAGCGCGGTCCTGGTCGTCATCCTGGTCTCCGCGTTCCTCGTCGGCTCGTGGCTCCAGCTGGGCGCCCTGGGTCCGCAGCCTGTCCCTTTCCATCACTAGAGGCACCTAGAAGAGGACGACCTCCTCGGACATGCCACGCTCGCGCGCGGCCGCCACCAGGACCGAGCCCGCAGCCAGGTCCCAGAGCGCCAGGCCGTGCGACTCGAAGATGGTGATGCCGGGCTCTGTAGGTGGCTGCCACTTGCCGGCCAGTACGGAGCCGAGCTCGACTG
>Ga0307373_10012422_pt1 | contig 12100 bp, 9 predicted proteins | sample OX2MG_FD_202534 | JGI IMG/M metagenome (GOLD analysis project Ga0307373, IMG submission 202534) | Soil microbial communities from Risofladan, Vaasa, Finland - OX-2 | ecosystem: Environmental > Terrestrial > Soil > Coastal area > Acid sulfate soil | place: Finland: Risofladan, Vaasa | collected...
TGGAGGCTCGCCCCGGCGACGCTCGGGGCGCTGACGACGGCGGCGGTGTTGGGAGAAAGCGCCAGGTCCGACGAGTACGCCTTGTCCACGACCATGTCGACGCCCGGCAGGCCGAGCGAAGCGAACGCGCCCATCCATCCCTGGGTCGACTGGTTGGACCCCGCAGGGGTGATCGAGTCCTCAACCCCCAGTTGCAGGTGGCGGTCGGTGGCCATGTCGTACGAGGAGACGAGCGCTCCCCCCGCCAGGTACTGCCAGAGCCTGTCCACCGAGGCGCTCGACTGCGGCGTGAACGCCCGGAAGGTGGCCGGGTCCACGCCGTAGGTCACGACCTGCGCCCCGGCGAGGTTGACGGTCCCGGTGTCGGCGATGTTGACGGCGGTCACACCCTTCAGGTGCGACAGGCGGGCCTGCTGGGCGCTGCTCATCGGATTCGAGAACATGACGATGGCGTCGGCGCTGTGCAGCGTCCGCAGCCCCGCCACCGACGGCAGCTGGCCGGCCCGCGGCACTGGCAACGACGCAGGCACCGACGACCCTGCCCCACCGGAATCTCCTGCGGCGACGGGCGGAAGCGTGCCGACCGGGATACCAGAGGCCGGGGCCCGCATGCCCGCGTGCAGGTAGCCCACCGCCGACCCCTTGCCCTGGCCGGCCTCGGATCCGAAGGCGGCCTGGGAGATGGCGGATCCGGGGCGCGGCGGGGAAACCGTCGCCGCGGTCGCCACACCCGCCGCCATGAGGGCGGCAACGCAGCCGGCGAGTGCCTTCGGTAGCCTCACCCGCCCCCTTCCAAAGAGGCCGGGCGGGGGCTCGGGGCGGGGGCTGGGCAGGTCATCAGGGGGGCACGCCGAAACGAAAGGCTTCCGATGAGGATTCCGCGGCGGCGCGCGGATCTCCTGCCCGCCGGGGACCGAGGAATTTCAGCCCGACCGGCGTACCACAGGCCGGGACAGACCTGGGTGATCCCCCACGGCGAACCGCCACGGGAGGTCGGTCCCCACCGAGATGCCGACCCGAGCGGTGCCCGCCGGCGATTCGGGCGGGGCGACCCCGTCGTCGGCGATCCAGACCGGCGAGGACGGCCGGGTCAGGTCGATCCCGTCGTCGGACCGGTCTATCCCCATCGCCTGGCACAGCCGCCCGGGCCCCCGGCACAGGTCGCGATCGTCGCGGCGCCGCTGGTCCCGCCAGCGCGCCGCTCGCATCAGGTCGAGGCCCTCGACCGGCTGGAGCGCACGCAAGAGCACGGCCTGGGCCTCACCTTCGGGACCGCAGACCACGTTGGCGCACCAGTGCATCCCGTAGCTCAGGTAGACGTAGAGATGCCCGCCCCGGCGGAACATGGTCGCGTTGCGGGCAGTACGCCCGCGGTAGGCGTGGCTGGCGGGGTCCTGGGCGCCCCAGTACGCCTCGACCTCGACGATGCGCCCGGAGCGTCCGTCGGCGGTGACGAGAAGCTTGTTGAGCAGGAGCGGAGCGACGACCAGCGGCGAACCCGTATAGAACGTCCTACCGAGCCGCCTGGACTTGCTACGCGGTCCCATCCGAATCGAACGAAGTCCGGGCCATGGGCGACTCTGCGAGGCTCATCAAGCGGCCCTCGGCTTCCTCGAGATGGGAGGCGAAGCGCTTGAGCTGCTCCGACACCGGTGCGGGCCCGGCTCCGCCCGGCGTCGTGCGGCGGGTCACCGCCACGCCGGGCGCCAGCAACTCGACCGCCTCCGCACCGAGCGCTGGATGCGCCTCGACGAGCTCGGCGAGCGGGACGTGCCGTTGGACGGCGTCGCGTACGAGGGCACCCACGATGCCGTGTGCCTGCCGGAAGGGGAGGCCCCGTTCGACCAGCCACTCGGCGAGGTCGACCGCGGCTGCGTAGGGGGTGTCGGCCGCTTCACGCATCCTTTCGGGGTGCCAGGTAGCGGTTGCCAAAAGACCGGACAGCGCGGACAGTGCGCCTGAGACCTGGTCGAGCGAGTCGAACAGGGGCTCCTTGTCCTCCTGCAGGTCCCGGTTGTAAGCGAGGGGCAGCCCCTTGAGCGTGGCCAGGAAACCGGTGAGGTGCCCGAGGAGGCGCCCGGAACGGCCGCGTGCAAGCTCGGCTATGTCGGGGTTCTTCTTCTGCGGGAGCATGGAGCTCCCGGTGGCGTACTCGTCCGCGAGGGAGACGAACCCGAACTCCTCGCTCGACCACAGCACGATCTCCTCCCCCAGGCGGGAGAGGTGGACCCCGAGCAGAGCGAGGTCGAACAGCGCTTCGGCTACGAAGTCGCGGTCGGAGACCGCGTCGAGTGAGTTCTCGAACCGCCGCGCGAAGCCGAGCTCGGCAGCGACGAGATCCGGCTCGAGGGGCAGCGAGCTCCCGGCAAGAGCGCCGGCGCCGAGGGGCGAAACGTCGAGACGGCGCCGGGTGTCCTCGATTCGGTCCACGTCCCTTGCGAGCGCCCAGCCGTGCGCCAGCAAGTGGTGTGCCAGCAGGACCGGCTGCGCTCTTTGCAGGTGGGTGTAGCCGGGCAGGTAGCTGTCGCCGGCCTCCTCCGCGCGGGTGAGAAGCACACGTTGCAGCCCGACGATCCGTCGGGCCACCGCGAGAAGCTCGCGCTTGGTGAAGAGGCGGAGGTCGGTGGCGACCTGGTCGTTGCGGCTGCGCCCCGTGTGGAGGCGGGCCCCCACTTCACCTGCCAGCTCGGTGACCCTGCGCTCCACAGCGGTATGGACATCCTCGTCGCCGGGTCTGAACTCGAAGGTGCCCGTGGCGAGCTCGTCAGCGACCCGGTCGAGAGCGGCGAGCAGGATCTTCCCGTCGCCGTCGGTGAGGATCCCCGCCGCCACGAGGCCGCGAACGTGCGCCTTCGAGCCGGTGACGTCGTCGGCGGCCAGGCGCTTGTCGTAGGGAAGGCTCACCGTGTAGGCGAGCAGTTCCTCCGCCGGGGCGCCCGACCCGAAGCGCCCCTGCCAAAGCGTCACGAGCGGTTGACCTGGCGGGCGGCCCAGGTCGACACGCCGAGCCCCCAGAGACGCACGAACCCCTCGGCGTCCTGGTGGCGGAAGCGGTCAGCCGCCTCGTAGGTGGCGAGCGAGTAGTCGTACAGGCTCACATCGCTTCGCCGGCCCGCCACGATGCAACGACCCGGCAACTCGCAATGAAGCCTCACGTCCCCGCTCACGAACTTCTGGCTCTCGTCGACGAAAGCATCTAGCGCCTGCTTCAGCGGCGAGTACCACAGGCCGTCGTAGACGAGTTCGGCGTAGCGCGGCTCGAGCCGCGCCTTCTCGTGCGCGAGGTCCCGCTCGAGAGTGAGGTCCTCGAGGTCAGCGTGCGCCATCAAGAGCGCCAGCGCGCCGGGGCACTCGTACACCTCGCGGCTCTTGATCCCGACCCTGCGGTTCTCGACCATGTCGATCCGGCCCCAGCCGTATGAGCCGACGATGCGGTCGACCTCCCCGATCAGCTCCGCGAACGACATGCGCTTTCCGTCGAGAGCGACTGGAAGCCCCTGCTCGAAGGTGATCACGATCTCCGTCGGACCAGTGGCGGTCGGCGTCGTGAGCTCGAACACCTCCTCCGGCGGTTGCTCCCAGGGGTCTTCGAGGATCCCGCACTCGATCGTGCGGCCCCACAGGTTCTGGTCGATGCTGTAGGGGCTCGACTTGGTGACCGTGATGGGGATGCCCCATTTCTCGGCCAGCTCGATCGACTCCTCGCGTGTGATGCCCCACCCGCGTACGGGTGCGATGACCTCGAGGTCGGGAGCGAGGGCAGCCGTGGAGACTTCGAAGCGGACTTGGTCGTTGCCTTTACCGGTGCAGCCGTGCGCCACCGCGTCCGCTCCGTGCTGTCGCGCTGCGGCGACGAGGTGCTTCACGATGATCGGCCGCGACAGCGACGAGATCAACGGGTACTTCCCCTCGTACTTCGCGTTCGCGCGCAGCGCGGGGGCCACGAAGTCGTCGGCGAACTCGTCGCGCAGGTCGAGCACGATCGCCTCGACCGCGCCGGCAGCGACCGCGCGCTGCTTGATCGCCTCCCAGTCTCCTCCCTGGCCGACGTCGGCGGCGACGGCGATCACCTCGACGCCCATCTCCTCGATCATCCAGCGGACGGCCACCGACGTGTCCAATCCCCCGCTGTAGGCCAGCACAACTCTCTTCGCCACTATCGGAGCTACCTTTCTTCTTGTCTCGGAGGTTATGGCCTTCGGGTGTTCACAGGCCGGCGAGATTGCGCAGGCGCCGGGCGAGCCCCGCGCCGCCGGTCCTCTCCGCCGCGACCACGAGGATGGTGTCGTCGCCGGCGACGGTGCCGACGATGCCGGCGAGCGATGCCCTGTCGAGGGCGGAGGCGACCACGTGAGCGGAACCCGGGGGGGTCCGCACAACGACCAGGTTGGCGGACGACGCCACCTCGACAACCCACTCGCCGAGGACCCTTCTCAGGTGGTCGCCCGGTGCGACACGGTCCTTGGGATGCTCGGGGATCGCGTAGACGGCTTCTCCTCCTGCGGCGCGGACCTTCACCGCACCGATCTCCTCGAGATCGCGCGACACCGTCGCCTGAGTGGCGGGGATTCCCGCCTTGGCGAGCAGCTCCACGAGTTGTGCCTGGCTCGTGACAGCAGACTGCTCGAGGATCTGCTCGATCCGGTGGTGGCGCTGGTTCTTCGACAACCTCATCTGTCTCGCGCGTCGAGAAGCCACATCAACAGGCCGCGAGCCGCGTGCATGCGGTTCTCCGCCTGGTCGAAGACCACGCTTGCCGGGCCGTCGATCACCTCGGCGGTCACCTCCAGGCCCCGGTGCGCCGGAAGGCAGTGCAGGAAGACGGCGCCGGGCGCCGCGGCGGCCATGAGCTCGGCGTTGACCTGGTAGCCGGCGAAGGCGTCCTGGCGCTCCGCCGCCTCTGCCTCCTGGCCCATCGAGACCCACACGTCGGTGTAAACAGCATCGGCGCCCTCGACCGCAGCGCGAGGGTCCCGCTCCGGCACCACCGAACCCCCTGAAGCCCGGGCCCCGTCCACCGACGCCTCGTCCAGTTCGTGGCCAGGCGGGCACGCAAGGCGAATCTCCATGCCAGCCAACGCGCAACCCAGGGCCAGGCTGCGGGCCACGTTGTTGCCGTCACCCACCCAGGCGAGGCTCCGGCCTTGGAGGCTCCCCCACCGCTGGCGGAGGGTCAGCAGGTCTGCGAGCACCTGGCAGGGATGAGAGTGGTCCGAGAGCAGGTTCACGATCGGGACCTCGCCGACGCGGGCCATCGACTCGAGCAGGGTGTGGTCGAAGACACGAGCGGCTACAACGGCGTGATACCGGGCCAGAACCCTCGTCACGTCCTCGACCGACTCGCGGACACCGAGTCCGATCTCGTCCCCGCGGATCGTTATGGGATGCCCTCCGAGCTGCACCACCGCCATCTCCGTCGAGTTGCGGGTCCGGTTCGACGGTTTCTCGAAGATGAGAGCGGCACCCCGCCCCGCCAGGACCGGCCGCGTAGGAGCCTCTGCGAGATCGAATACCTGAGCCAGCTCGTCGCGGGTCAGGTCATCCATATCCAGAAACGAGCGCATCATTGCTCGCCGACCCTGTCGATCGCACGGGCGATAATGCCCACCGCTTCGTCGATCTCCCCTTCTGTGACCAGCAATGACGGGGCCAGCCGCAGCGCCGACGCGGTCACCGCGTTCACGACCAGACCGAGATCGAGCGCGTGAGCCGCGACGTCGCCGGCTCCTTTCCCGTCCTCCAGCTCCACGGCGACGAGGAGTCCCATCCCCCGCACCTCCCGTACCCCCTCGACCTCGGACAGCTTCGACGTCAGGTACGCACCCGCCTCCCTCGCCCGCCGCGGCACGTCCTCCGACTCCATCACCGCGAGGACCGCACGTGCCGCAGACGCCGCCAGGGGTTGACCGCCGAACGTCGTGGCGTGGTCGCCCGGACCGAACGCCGACGCGACGTCGTCGCGCGCCCAGCAGGCTCCGATCGGCATCCCGTTCCCGAGCGCCTTGGCGACGGTGACGACGTCGGGAAGAACGCCGTAGTTCTGGAAGCCGAACCACTCCCCTGTGCGCCCGAGGCCGGTCTGCACCTCGTCGACGATGAACAGCACGCCGCGCTCGTCGCAGAGCCTGCGGACGTCGCTGAAGTACTCGGCGCCGGCAGGGTTGACGCCACCCTCGCCCTGCACCGCTTCGAGGAGCACCGCCGCGACGCTGGGGTCCAGCGAGGACGCGAGCGCCGCGGCATCCTGCCAGGCGACGTGACGGAAACCCTCGGGCAACGGCTGGTACGGCTCGTGTTTGGTCGGCTGGCCGGTCGCATGGAGGGTCGCGAGCGTCCGGCCGTGAAACGACCCGTACGCGCTCACAACCACGTGGCGCCCAGGTCCCGCCCAGCGGCGCGCGAGTTTGATCGCGGCCTCGTTGGCCTCGGCACCGCTGTTGCAGAAGAACACCTTCCCGTCGCCGGCGTCGACGAGGCGGTTCAGCGTGGCGGCCACCTCCTGCTGCGGCAACGTCGCGAAGAGGTTCGACACGTGCAGGAGGGTTCGTGCCTGGTCGCAGATCGCGTCCGCGACCGCGGGGTGCGCGTGACCCAGGGATGTGACGGCGAGACCGCTGAGGAAGTCGAGGTAGACCTTGCCCGAGTCGTCCCAGACGCGGCTGCCCTCACCCCGCACGAACGTGACCGGCTGCGGCGGGTAGGTGTCCATCAGCCGGGTCGCCGCAGCAGGCGAGGCGCTCATCGGATCGCTCCGGATGTGATCATGGTGCCGATCCCCTCCCGTGTGAAGATCTCGAGCAGCAACGAGTGCGGCAGCCGGCCATCGAGGATGTGCGCCTGGCCGACACCGTTCCGAACGGCCCTCACGCACGAGCGGACTTTCGGGATCATCCCGCCGTCGACGGTGCCGTCGGAAAGCATCACTTCGAGCTCCGCGTCCGTGGCGGTCGAGATCCTCGAAGCCGGGTCGTGACGGTCGCGGCGGATCCCGTCGACATCCGTGAGGTAGACCAGCTTCGCGGCGTTCAGGGCTTCCGCAACCGCGCCTGCCGCAGTGTCGGCGTTGATGTTGTACGCCTGCCCGGTGTCGTCGGTTCCGATGGTCGCTACGACAGGTATCAGATCCTCGGCGACCAACCGCAGCAGCAGGTCCGGGTTGACGGACGCGACGTCGCCGACGAAACCGAGTTGCGGGTCGCGGGCCTGCGCGCTGATCAGGCCGGCGTCCTCACCCGAGACGCCAACCGCGAGAGGGCTGTGCACGTTGATCGCGCTGACGATGTCGCGGTTCACCTTGCCGACCAGGACCATGCGCGCGATGTCGAGGGTTTCTGCGTCGGTCACGCGCAGCCCGTCGACGAACTCGGGGACCTTGCCCAGGCGCGCCATCAGATCGCCTATCTGCGGTCCGCCGCCGTGCACGACAACGGGGCGCATCCCCACGGAACGCATCAGGACCACGTCGCTCGCGAACGAGGACAGCGCGTCCTCGTGCCCGCCGTCCCCGGCCGCTGCGAGCGCGTTGCCCCCGTACTTGACGACCACGGTGCGTCCCCAGAACCGGCGTATGTAAGGGAGCGCTTCGATCAACACGCCGGCTTTCGTGGCGGGATCGATATCGGTTTGGGGAGCCAAGGCGCCGCCGGTCACGGGTAGAGGCCGACCAAGGGAAGGCCGGTCGTCTGCTCGAGGCCGAGCGCGATGTTCGCGCACTGGATCGCCTGGCCGGCAGCTCCCTTGGTGAGGTTGTCGATGGCCGATATCACGACGATCCAGCCGGTGCGGCTGTCTGTCCGAGCGGTGATGTGGGCGCAGTTCGAACCGAGCGTGGCTTTGGTCGAGGGCAAGCGTTCGTCGACCACGACGAACGGCTCGCCCGCGTAGAAGTCCTCCAGCACACGCAGCGGATCCGGCGCGGCAGTCCCTGAAGAGGCAGGGCGCGCGTAGCAGGTGGCGAGGATCCCACGGTTCATCGGCGCGAGATGCGGGGTGAAGAGAACCTCCACGCCGGCGGCCTGCTCGATCTCCGGAGTGTGCCGGTGAGTCAGCAGCCCGTACGCGGTGAAGTCCTCGTCGACCGTGTTGAAGTGGGTGCTGGGTTTGGGAGCCCTCCCCGCCCCCGAGACGCCGCTGGCCGCGTCGACGACGACTCCTGTCGCCTCGATGGCCCCTGCTCTCGCCAAAGGGGCCAGCGCGAGGGCTGCCGCGGTCGGGTAGCAGCCCGGGGCGGCGATGAGCCTGGCTCCGGGCAATGCTTCCTTGAACAGCTCAGGTATCCCGTACACCGCTTGTTCGAGTAGTTCCGGATGGTGGTGCTCCTCGCCGTACCAGACGGGATACAGCGAGGTGTCGGACAATCTGAAATCTGCGGCGAGGTCGACGACGGTGCCGTTGCGTTCCAGGAGATCCGGGACGAGATCCTGCGAAGCCCCGTGGGGCATCGCGAGAAAGACGAGGTCCAGACCGTCCGCCTCGCTCTTGTCGGAAGCCGTGAAAACCAGCGACCGGTACGCCGAGGCCAGGCTGGGATACAGGTCCGCAACCCTGCCTCCCGCCTGCGTGTCGGCGGTGGCGAGGACCACGTCCATCGCTGGATGGCCGGCCGCGAGTCGCAGTAGCTCGGCGCCCGCGTACCCCGAGGCTCCGAAGACCCCTACCTTCAACTTGGCGGACACAGCGCAAGACTATACACAAGACTGCATAGTGATGCACACGGGTCGCTCACGCCCCGTTGCGTCAGCTTCGCAGCGACGCCTCGAACCTGGCGGTGACCGATTCGATGGCCAGCTTCCGTAGGTCGGCCAGCTCGCTCTCACCGAGGGTCCGGTCGCTGGCGCGGAACCTGAGGCGGAACGCCAGGCTCTTGTTGCCGTCGCCGATCTGGACACCGCGGAACACGTCGAACAGCCAGACGTCCTCGAGCACGTCCCCGGCCGACTGGTCCAGCGTTTTCCTGACCTCGGCCGCCAGGACTGGCTCCGCTACGACGAACGCGAGGTCGATGTCGCTCGCCGGGAACCGGCTCACCGCCTTGGCTTCCCGTGGTAGTCGAGGGTGCTCGTAGACGGCGTCCAGGGAGAGCGACAGGAACCCCACCCGCCCGGCGATCCCGTAGGCGGCGAGGACGTCGGGATCGACCTCTCCTGCGACCCCGAGCGCAGATCCTGACGGGCCGGCGAGCTTGACGGCGCGAGCGGGATGCCATCCGCCGGTCTGCTCGGGCGTCATGGAGCCATGTTCGAGTCCCAGGGCTTCGCTCAACGTCCTCCAGGTCGCTGCAGCGGCGTAGGCAGCGGACCCGTCGGAGTTCGCCGTCGCGGCGGAGGCGGGAGCGATGATCACACCGAGATGTTCCGACTCCTCCGGCGTCGCCTGGTCCCCCGCCGGCAGCGCGAACACGCGCCCGATCTCGAACAGGAAGATGTCGCCGGCCTGGCGGTCGCGGTTGAACCGTGCCGCCTTCAGCAGTCCGGGCAAAAGCGACGTGCGCAGGATCGACTCGGACCTGTCCAGCGGGTTCTCCACCTCGACCGCACGGGGATCCAGGCCGGCGCGCTCGAGATCCCCCGGCGCGAGGAACGTGGTCGTCCACGCCTCGTCGAAACCGGCGCCGGCCAGCACCTGGCGGATCTGGCGTCTCTCCCGCTGGCGGCGCGTCAGACCGCCGACTCGTCCAGCGGCACCGGAGGGCACGGTCCGGTCGATCCGCTCGTACCCCCACATCCGCGCGACTTCCTCGACGACGTCGATCTCCCTGTCGGAGTCCAGCCTCCACGAGGGGATGGTCACGTCGAGGCTCCCCGTAGAGTCGCCCGCGCCGCGAGCCTTGAAGCCGATCGGCTCCAGGAGGGACACGACCTCCTCTTCCTGCAAGTCGGTCCCCAGCAGAGAGTTGACGCGATGCACGCGCAGCTGAACGGTCGTGGTCGCGGGAAGCGCTGAGCTGTCGACCACGTCGGTCGTGCGCCCGCGCCTCAGCGATCCGGCGCCGGCGACCGACGCGAGGAGCCCGACGAAGCGCTCCACCGAGTTGAGCGTGACATCCGGGTCGACACCCCTTTCGAAGCGCGAACGGGCCTCCGAGCCGAGCCCGAGACGCTTGCCGGTCCTGGCGATTGCCATGGGGGTGAACCACGCCGCCTCGAGCAGGACCCGGCTGGTGGATCCTGAGATCTCCGAGTCGGCTCCTCCCATGATCCCGCCGACGCCGACACCGTCGCCGTTCGCGTCCGCGATGACGCAGTCGCCGGGTTGAAGCGACCGCTCCACCCCGTCGAGGGTCACGAGGGTCTCGCCGGGGCGCCCCCTTCGCACGAGTATCCCCCCGCCCCCCAGCCGGTCCAGGTCGTAGGCATGGTTCGGTTGGCCGAGGTCGAGCATGACGTAGTTGGAGACGTCGACCACAGCGTTGATCGGGCGCATGCCGGCCATCGTGAGCCGTCTGGCGATCCAGGCGGGCGAGGGACCCTGCGGGACTCCCTCGATGACGGTGCCGGTGAAGCGGGGGCAGAGGTCTCCGCATTCGACCGAGACCACCGCGTCCGGCACGCCTGCGGAGGGGGCCGGCGGAGCCGGCTCTGCCGGCAAGGTCCACGGTTGGCCGAGCCGCGCTGCCAGGTCTCTGGCGATGCCCGCCATGCAGAGCGCATCCGGCCGGTTCGGGCTGACGTCCAGGTCGAACACAACGTCGGGGTGGAGGCCCATCGCCTCGACCAGCGGCGTGCCCGGCGCTGCAAGGCCGGCCGGCAGGATCAGAAGCCCCCCGGCGGAACCTTCCTGTTCGGGAAGCTCCAACTCCGGCGCCGAGCAGAGCATCCCGTTGGACCACTCGCCGCGCATCTTGCGGCGGGAGATCTCGAAGCCTCCGGGAAGCACGGCGCCGGCGGGTGCGAGCGGTACGAGGTCGCCTTCGGAGAAGTTCCACGCTCCGCAGACGATCTGCAGTGTGTCGCCACCTCCGGCGTCGACGTCGACGAGGCGGATCCGGTCGGCGTCGGGGTGCGGCCGGATCGCCTCCACTTTCGCAACGACGACGTCGCCGAGTCCGGCCCCGATCTGCTCGACTCCCTCCACGACCAGCCCGAGTTCCGACAGCGCGGTTGCGAGGTCCTCGACGCTGCCTTCGAGTGGCGCGTAGTCGCGAAGCCATGACAGTGGTGCACGCATGTCGGTCCTAGAACTGAGTGAGGAAACGGATGTCGTTGTCGAGCAGGGCGCGCATATCAGGCAGGCCGTGGCGCACCTGAGCGAGACGGTCGATGCCGAACCCGAAGGCGAACCCGCTGTAGATCTCGGGGTCGATGCCGACGGCCTCGAACACGTTCGGGTCGACCATCCCGCAACCGCCGAGCTCGATCCATCCCGAACCGCTGCAGGTCCGGCACCCGGAGCCGCCGCAGATGGGGCAGGTCACTTCGAACTCGGCGGAAGGCTCGGTGAACGGGAAGAACGACGGCCTCAACCGCGAATGCATCCCCTCCCCGAAGAATGCGTTGGTGAACTCCTCGATGATGCCGGCCATGTCGCCGAAGGTGATGCCCTCGTCGACCACGAGCCCTTCGATCTGGTGAAAGACGGGGAGATGGCGAGCGTCGGGCGTGTCGCGCCGGTAGCACCGCCCCGGCATGACCGAATAGAGCGGAAGCTGCTTCGATTCCATCAAACGGATCTGCACCGGTGAGGTGTGGGTTCGCAGCAGGACGGTCTCGGGCTCGCCGAGCTTGAGGTAGAGCGTGTCCCACATACCTCGAGCGGGATGTGCTGGTGGCATGTTGAGAGCCTCGAAGTTGTACCAGTCGGTCTCGGCTTCGGGGCCCTCGGCCACCGCGAACCCCATGGACACGAACGTGTCCTCGAGCTCGTCTCGAGTCTGGGTGACCAGGTTGAGACGGCCGCGGCGGCGGTCGAACCTGCCGAGGGGTGCTCCGGCCTGACGTGCGAGAACCTCTGTCAGGTCGAGTCTTTCGGCTTCGGAGCGCCGGGACCGCTCGACCGTCTCCAGCTCGGACCGGCGGCTCGAGGCGAGCTGTTCGAGGCGGGAGCGGGCGGCGTGGAGGACGGCTCCGGCCGCGCGGCGCTGGTCGGCGGTGAGCTTGCCGAG
>Ga0307373_10012423_pt1 | contig 12099 bp, 12 predicted proteins | sample OX2MG_FD_202534 | JGI IMG/M metagenome (GOLD analysis project Ga0307373, IMG submission 202534) | Soil microbial communities from Risofladan, Vaasa, Finland - OX-2 | ecosystem: Environmental > Terrestrial > Soil > Coastal area > Acid sulfate soil | place: Finland: Risofladan, Vaasa | collected...
TGGTAACCTCCTTTCTATCGGTCGGAGAAGCCGTTGTTCAGCATTTGACGCGGCGTGTCGTCGGTTTTCTGGATATTTCATATACCGCGGCCCGACCAACAATCATTAAGGGTTTTGCATAATCCTCATGACCTCGCGTTCCTCGCGTACCTGTACGAGCAGGCCGAACATGCCGAGCAGAAGATTACGTACCGGGAGCTGGAATGGTCGGAGGGATGGGCCGGCGCGGTCACCACCACTCTTCCCGAGCATGGGGCACCTGTGAAAGCCAGGCTGGGAGCGCTGAAGCAGCATCTCCAGCAAGCCCGTCGGCACTATGAGCAGCGTGATGACCGGCAGTGGCGATCCGACGCGGAGGCGATGGTGGTACAGCTGCGCAAAGCATGGGAGCGGGCAGTTGAGCAGCACCTCCTCTTCGGCGTGGTGCAGCGCCATATCCGGGGTGTCCAGACGCAGAAGGTAAGCAAGATCAAGATTTTCGCTGAGGACGTCGCAGAACTCGACCGCGCGATGGTCCTGCTCTCCGGCTGGGGGCCGCACGACGGTTCGGCGGCGATGAATCCTGCGGTTCCGACGCCCGACGAGTTGCACGCCGAGATCCAAGCACTGGCGAGCTGGTATGTGAAGGTGGACCCGAGCTGCAAGCCGAAGCACTGACGGGCCAGAGACACGAGCTAGCTCGCCGGCTCAAGCGCAGCCGCCTGCTGAAGGTCTGGATGCGTGAGGGACAGGGCGCCGTCGAACCGGGTCTGCAGATTGCTGACCAGCCGGGCGACAGTGTTACCGCATGAGCCGGCATGCAGGTAGACGCGCATCCAGTCCCGGCCGACTTCTATGCCCAGTCGCTCACCCACATGGAGGTCGACTGCCTCGACTGACGCGCCGTTGTCTGTCACTACAGGACGACCCCATAGCCGGAATGGCGCACGTGAGCTGAACAGCTCTTCGCAGAACCCCGGAAGATCGTCGATCTGACGGGAGAACCGGATACCGATCGGCATGCCCGTGAAGGACGCACCGCCCAGGTCGTCGTCGCTGCGAGCGTGACCGGTGAACGTATACGCGGGGTCGCAGGCGTCGGCTGGCATGCCGGTGCTGCGGAGCGACTCGAAGCGAAGTGCGAGCGCCTCGATGGACTGGACCAGGCGAGCGTAGCGTCCGATGACCACCTGGACGAACTGAGCGTGGTGCGCGAAATCCTCGCCGTGGGCGGCAAAGGCGCCCCAGCGCCGGATGGACTCGCGTAGCGACCCCAGATCTGGATCGTCTATGTCTACTTCAATCGTGTTGAAGCTGACCGCAGACTGGTATCCAGGTAGGTCGGCGATCAGGTCGAGCAGCCGGGCCGCGGGGTGCGTTGGACGAGGTGGCGCCGTGGAGCCGGTCACGGGCGGCGCGGTCACGGGCAGCGCGGACGCAGTCGGCCTCGGAATACGCCTGCCGGGCGAGAGCACGCCGCTCCTGCTCGTCATCGGTCGCCCCGGGCCCAGGGCGAGCGGCCGTCAACTGAGGGACCCGGAACGGCAGATGATCGCCTGGCGCACAGGGGGCGGCTGCCTGCGTTGTGGCAAGACGAGGGCGGTCGTGCCTTGCGGGCAGGGGGTATGGCCGCCGTTTCCCATTTACTGGCGCATCATCGAGTCGAGATCATCCGCGACGCGAGTGTAGGTGGCCCGTAGTTCATCGGAGATTGACCGGCTGGCGATCTCACGCAGCTTCGGCGTGACGATCTGGCGTGCGGCGTCGGGGAAGGCCCGGTTGAGTTCCTTCGCCTCGAAGCACAATGCGATCAGCTGGCTGAGCAGGCGAACGCGATGCGGATCAGCGGAGACGGCCTCGGCGCGCCGCCCGATTCGGTCCAGCCACTCCCGGTACAGTTTCTGGTCGTCATCGGCGGTACTGGCTGGGCGGGCCTGACCGAGCGCCGCAGCCAAGCCCTCGGATAGCCTGAACGGCTCATTGGCCGGTCCAGGGCGGGATAGCCACCGAGGGCGGTAGGTCCGCCGCGTCGCGCCGCAGCCGAAGGTCAGTGGCAGGCACAGGTCATATGAGCTGGTATCCGGGTCGATCACCGCGACGTTCGGCGTGCTGGCGGTGTTCTCGGCGGAGACCACCCCGGCGATCTCCCGTTCGCCGGACACGTCCAGGCCAAGAACGTTAGCGGCGATCTCGCAGACTGGCGTCCACCCGCCGGTAGCCAGGCTGTAGGTGCCGATCACTGACGTCTGCCCGGTGTTCTGGGCGGCGAGCAGAGCCGACGGCCCTTCGAAGGGGTCCCAGCAGGCGGCCTGGATTCTTTCCGGCAGCTTGGCGAACTGCCCGGTGACGGCGTTGAGCAGATACATGGTCGCGCCCCCGCCGATGACGGCCCACGTTCCGTCGCCGGCGAAGGAGATGTCGCCGGACAGGACACCCTGCGGCAGTGACGCGATCGCGGTCCGCTCACCCGTGGCCAGGTCCTCCCGCCAGACAAGCACCTCAGGCTGGGCCCTGAACTCCGCGAAGAGGCAGGACGTGCCATCGGGGCTGATCCGGGCAAGCGCGGCATCCCATACGGGGGTGGTCGGCCGTGCGGGCGGATAGTCGTCGTCGCTCCACTCGCCGCTGTACAGCCAGTGCGCGGAGCCGTTTTTGAGCGCGCCGAACCGCTGCGGATCGTTGTAGATGGCAAGCGACCAATGCTCGGTGATGTAGTCCACGTTGTCCAATGCCAGGAAAGCGCCGCCGGTCACCCTGCGGCAGGCGATGAGGCGCCCTGCTGGTGATACGTCCAGGCAGGTATCGGCGTATCCGGGTGGGGTGAGCAGCACGCCGGACTCGTCACATGCCACCGATGCGGCATCGGTGGCGCGCTCCTCTGCGAGCGGAGCGGCCCAGGCCATGTACTCGTCAGGGGTCTCAGTGCCGGTGCCGCTGGCGCTGTTGGTCTCGATCATCACGAGATCGGACATGCGGCCTCCTGGGTGAGTGTGCTCGCCATGGCGGCCTCCTCGAAGCGGCGCATACCGCGCTGCGACGGCTCTTGTCAGCGTATGCCGGGGCCGCGGCAGTTGCCCTCGGTGTTCCAGTCGAGTTGCCGCAGCAGGGCGGCCGCGTCGCGGCAGGCCTGGCCGCGGGGTGCGTCGCGGGTCAGGAGCCGCCAGGCGGTCCTGGCGTGGCCGAGCGCGGCCGCGCGGTCGCCGAGGGCGAGGCAGACGCGGGCCAGCAGCAAGTGGGTCCTGCCGCTGCCGCGCCACTCGGTGTTGTCGTTGCGCTGCCTTTCGAAGGCCAACGCGTAGCGTAGGCAGGCGCGGGCGCGTTCCATGTCGCCGAGCAGGAGCAGGGCGTGGCCCTGGTGCCTGCGGCTGAGGGTGGCGTTGGACGAGGTGGCGCCGTAGAGCCGGTCACGGGCTGCGCGGACACGGTCGGCCTCGGAATACGCCTGCCGGGCGAGACCGCGGCGTTCCTGCTCGTCATCGGCCGCCTCGGCCTGGGCGAGCAGGCACCGGGCGAGCAGGTTGCGGGCGACCAGGGTGAACGGGTGGTCGGGGACGTACCGGAGGACGCGGATTTCGAGTTCCTCGCGGCAGATGCCGGCGGCGTCGGCCAGGTCGGTTCCGGCGGCCCGCCGGCGGTAGGCGATCGAGAGGTTCGTCCGGGCCAGGCTGGTCAGGTAGGCATCGCGTCCGTAGCTGTCCCGGTACCACTCATACAGGCTGAACAGCCCGTCGACGACCTCCGGCGCCACGTCCTCGGCTTCCACCCGGTTGAACAGCACCGTCGCCTGTAGCCGGCGGAGCAGCGGCTCGGCCGATGCGGTGAAGAAGCCGGCGAGGCGATCCCACATCTGGGGGCGCTGCGCAGCCGGCCGGGTGGAGCAGAGAAGCCTGGTCGCTGCCCGCGCCAGGTGGACCACGGCGGGATCGCCGGCCCGGACCTGTGCCCTGCCGGCCCCGGGACCGGGGCTCGGTGCCGCGGCCCGGTGTGTTTGGGGGGGCGGCAGCCCGGCGCCGCGCCAGCCCGCCGGTTCCACATGTTCCACACAGCCGATCAGCAGGCCGATGGCTTCATCGGCGGCGCTCAGCCGGTCAGCGGGCCCGCGCCGGGACATGACGTTCAGCGCCTCGGCCGCGCCGCGCATCCACGCGGCGAGATCGGCGCGGTCACGCGCGGTCCCCATGCCGGCCGCGGAGGAAGGCGCCGCGCTGGCGGTCACTGGCCTGCCTCCTCACCTGGCTCGCCGCCGGGGTCGCTTCCGCGCCCGGGGGCGGCGCTGGCGAGCAGCGCGGATAGGGCGGCCATCTCAGCCATCAGCTGGCGGGCCTGGCCGGCGGTCAGATCCTGCTCACCCGGGTCACGGTGCAGAATGCGGTCGGCGAGTTCGCTCAGGGCGTTGCTCACCTTGACGGCGGCCGGGTCCGGCGGATCACGGAGCAGCCTCAGCGTCTCGTCGCGGATCACGTTGAAGGCGCCAAGCGGTGTCATGCTGGCGTCGTCGAGGACGGCGGCCACCAGGCCGCTGGCGAGGGTCGCCAGCCTGGATGCCGTGGCATTGATGCCGGGGTCACCGCCCTGTCCGCGCGCGAGCCTCCGCCGCGCGAGAACCTTCAGGTCTTCGGCGACGCAGAGAGGTGGCCCGGTGGGCACGCAGGCCGCGAGAACCGGGTTGTCGCCCGCCCATGCGCCCAGAGCCCGCAGGCAGGACGCCGCCACCTCGGTCAGCGACATCTCGAACCTGTCGGCGATGTCGAGCGCGCCTTGCCGGTAGGGCCAGAAAGACACGATCTTGGCCTCGGCGACGAACGCCTCGCGCGGCCTGACGTCAGCGTTTTCCTCCCAGCGCGAGATCCCATGGTCGCTGTAGTTCGGGCTCCACCGCTTGTACACCGCGCCCCGCGCGAAGATGGCCAGGCGGGCGACGTCATTGAGCAACCCCGGCGGGCTGACGGAGGGCTGCCGCCACCGCTGGCCGTTCGCGCGGGACGCGCGGTGCCCGGCAAGGATGAGATCAAGGGCGTCGAAGCACCGGCGGCGGTACTCCCACCCCGGCGCTCGCGGACCGGCTGCCGCGCCCCGCATCCACAGGGCGCTATGAGTGCCCGCGAGTTCCTGGGTTATCGACGGCACGCTCTCTCCCGCGGGCGCCCGCGCCCTGCTGGTCCTGTCACGCGTTCACCGTCAATGTGCCGGATGAATGGCTTCGCTGGCAACAACCCCGGCCGCCCGGTGCGTCATGCCTGGGGTGAGCCGTTCCAGACTTGGGCCGGCAAAGGTGGAATCAGGCCGCGATAGCTTTCGCCCGGTGATCCGGCGCGGTGATACTGGCAGTGCCAATCCAGCCGGAGGCGCTGATGCACACGCCACTTGACGAGGTCAGAGACCGGCCCGGGCTGCGGCCCTCGCAGCCCGGGCCGGCGCCGCGGGCACCGGCGGGGACTGGTCTGGCCCACCCGGCGCCGGCCCGCTTGCCGGATGTCGTCCGGGCGGGCCGCTACCCGGCCGATGAGCTGAGCGCGCGGGTCCGGCGGTTTGTCGCCGGGACCGCGGTCGCCGCGGCTTTGGTCGGGATCACGCACGGGCTGCTCGCGGGCTGGCTTGCGCACGCCACTGGCGGACCGTGGAGCGCGGCCCGGGCGGTGGTGGACTGGCCGTGGCCGGTGGCCCAGCAGATCCTGGCCGTGGTCGCCGCGATTGCCCTGGCCGCCGCGACCGGCGGCTACTGGCGGATCAGCCGGGAGCTGAGCTGGCCGCTGCTGGCCGCGACGATCGCGGCGGCGCTCGGCGCGGGGCCGATGGTGCTGGTGTGCGCGGTCACCGCGGCCGTGTGGGCGCTGATCGCCGCGGTCGTGGCCGTGATGGTCGCGCTCGTGCTGATGATGCTGGCGGCCTGAGATGGGCGGCCTGGCGCTGGCGCGCGTGGAGGAGTTGCGGGTTAAGGCGGGTGCTCTGCTGACCCCGCTGGGCGTCGCCGAGCTGCCGGATACCCCGCGGGTCTTCCCTCAGGTGCCGGGCGCGCCGCACGGCTGGCTGCTGCTGCACGTGAGCGAGGACCCCGCCTTCCTGGACGGCACCCTGGCGATCCCGCCGGCCCAGCGGCGCATCCTGCGGGACCTGGACCGCCGCGGCGTGAAGTTCGACGAGCTGTTCATCGCCCACGAGATCACCAGGATCGGATCGCGCGGGAATCCGCGTCCCGGTGCCAGGGAGGTCCGGGAGCTGCTGGCACCGCCGGAGGCGGGAACCGGGGCGGCGCCGCCGGCCAGGCAGGCACTGCCCGCCGCTCCGGCACTCAAGGCGCTGAGCGCGCTGGCCGGCGGGTTCATCACCGCTGGCAAGCTGCCCGGCGCCGCCGCGGCCTCGCCGCTGGATCCGGTGCTGATCGGCGCGATCACCGTCAGCGCCGGGCATGCCCGCCCGGCGGCGGCGTTCTTCGAGGTGGTGCGCTGGGATTCGGCGCTGCCAGCAAGGGAGGAAGACATGAAGCACGCAAGCTGGGCCGTCCGAGCCGCGTCGGAGCCGGTGCTGCTCGAGCCGTCCCGCGATCGCGTCACAGGCGAGGTCGTGTACGCCGTCCCGCCAGGCCCGGCGAAGCGCGACCGCGAAGTCACAGGATGCGCGCCGCGATTGCCAGCCGGACCGGCCGTCACCGACCTGGTGCTCACCGGAGGCGGGGAGATCACCGCCGCCGACAGCGCAGAAGGTGAGCTGCGGCCGGTGTCCCGCATCCCGCGGGGCCGGATGGCCGCGAGCTCGTGGGATGAGATCGCCCAGGCGCTCAGGAACGTGGAGGAGGGCAAGCCCGGCTGGGCCGACGTGGAACTGCGGCCGGGAGGGCAGCTGCTGCTGGCCGGCCCCGGCAAGGACGCTCAGCCGGTGTCGCGGCTCCCGCGGGGCCGGATGGCCGCGGCCAACACCGCCCCCGCCGAAGCCGACGTGGCGGTGCTGCGGCGCCTGGACCCCGGCGGCGCCGAGCAGTGGTCGCCGGTGCTGACCGGCCTGATCGCCGGGTGGACGTTCCGGCTGACCCCGCCGTTCCCCGGCCAGGGCCAGTTCGTGTTCTTCGCGTTCCGCTCCCCCTCCGACGGCAACGCGTACCGGATCGCCGTCCTGCGGCCGGACATGGACGCCGAGTTCGGCCACATCCCGCACATGATCCGCGCGCACGTCGGCGGGCAGAAGATCCCGGTGATCTGCGGTCCCGGCGGCCGGCCGGCGGCCGGCCTGGCCGCGGTGCGCACGCACGCGGCCAAGTGGATGGCCTACACCTCGGCCCGGATGGCCGGGCGCAATCCCGGGTTCAGCCTGTGACCGCCACCCTGCCCGAGCGGACAGCGTCCGGCCTGGACGCCGGTCCCATCCGGCTGACCGACGGGCTGGTGAACGCGATCGACGACAGGCTGGCCGCCGTCCCGCCCGAGCGCGGCGGCGCGATCCTGGGCTGCGGCGACCTGCTGCACCTGCTGGTCGAGGACACCTCGGGCCGGTACAGCGGCGCTAGCTGGGACATCAGCGCCGGACTGTCCGCCGCGGTCGGCCGCCTGGAGACCGCGGGGCACGGCACCCTGGCCGGCACCGTGCACACGCACCCGGCCGGGGTCCCCGACCCGTCCGGCACCGACATCGCCACGACCCGGGCCGCCCTCGACCTCAACCCGCACCTGGACCACCTGCTGATCGCCGTGGTCACCGAAGGCGCACCGCGCGAGGGCGACCTGCCCGTGGGGGGACGGCACCGCATGTCGCTTCACTTGCTGCGCCGGACGGCGGATGGCGAGGCCGCCCTGGCCAGGCGCAGGGGAGAGATCGTCCCGCTCGGAGCGGACCTGGCCGCTGCGGGCATCACCATGGAATCAGCGACCGGGATACCGCCGCGCGGCGGGCCGCGCACCCGGCCGGGCGCCCGGAGGCCCTCGCTGCCGGGCGTGATCCGCCTGAACCGGCGGCCCCGGCTGGCCGTCGCCGTGCCGTCAGCCCGGCCGGCCGCGCTGTTCATCGATCCGGGCTACCCCCACGTCGGCCCGATCGCCGTGGCCGCTGTGCCCGGCGGCGGCGCGGCGGCGCTGCGCCCGCTGCCGTCCCCGTGGGATCCGGTGTCGCCGCCAGGACCCCAGCTGGCGGGACTCGCCCGGGCCGCCGCCGGGCAGCGCATCCCCCGGGCGGCCGACCGCGCCTGGCCGCTGACCGGCTCGCTGGCCAGCGCCAGGGTACTGGTCGCCGGTGCCGGGTCGGTGGGCAGCCGGATCGCCGAGGACCTGGTCCGGTCTGGGGTCGGCTCCCTGGCCATCATCGACCCCGACCCGGTCGAGGCGGCGAACCTGTCGCGGACGGTGTACGCCGCCGCGGACATCGGCATCCCCAAACCGGACGCCCTGGCGGCCCGGCTGCGGGCGATCGACCCGGCGGTTGCGGTCGAAGGCCAGATCAGCCCGCTTGGCCTGACCGACCTCGGCCGGATGCTGGACGGCATCTCGCTGGTCGTCGCGGCCACCGACGACATGGGGGAGCAGGCCCTGCTTGCCCACCACGCCTACGCCGCCGGGATACCGATGGTGGCCTGCGCCCTCTACAAGGCCGCCGCCGCGGGCGAAGTGGTCATCACCGTCCCGGCTGCCGGGACGGCGTGCTGGTCATGCGCGGTTGGCGCGGGCACCCCAGGGGACCAGCACCGGCCTGAACGCGACTACGGCCTCGGCGGCCGACTCGCCGGCGAAGCCGCGCTCGGCCCGTCGATCCACCTGGTGACCAGCGTCGCGGCATCGGCCGCGCTCGGGCTGCTGGCCGGCCCGGGCAGCCCGGCAGGCTCCCAGCTCACCCGGCTGCTCGCCGAGGGCCGCACCCTGGGCCTCATCGCCACAACACCGGACTGGGACTTCTTCCGGCAGTTGTTCGCCGGGATGGATCACCAGCACGCGCCGCAAAGCGTCTGGGTCCGTGTCGGCAGGTCCTCCTCGTGCCCGGTCTGCGGTGACCAGCCCACACCGCCGCTCAGTTCCGAAGCCGCCGTACAGCTAGTTGATGCGATGAGCAGGCTGCGCGAGCAAATCCGGCACGAACAGGCCGGAGCCGCGCCCACCGCCGATAACGGCGCCGAACCGGGCGGCGGCACCACACCTGAGAAGGAGCGCACATAGCACCAGCAAGGATCATGCCGAGAGGTAAACCGTCAGATGACGTAGCGCGTCGCTACAGGGGAATGCCAAAGCCCCAGCGATGAACACACCGATAGGAGACGAGCAAGGTGCCAGGCTACGACCCGAACTGCCCTAACTGCCACCGCTGCCTCACCTGCAGGGGCGACGGGACAATCATGCAGACCAAATCCGACCGCGGCATCGTGTACAAGGAAAGGGTCACCTGCCCTCAATGTGGCGGTCGCGGCGGCAAGGTAGGTGCCGGCCCGCATAATCACCGGTGAAGATCACACTGCGGTGATGCCGTACACGCTAGCGACGCATGCCAGGCGGAAAGGCTGCCGGGAACCGGCTAGGGCGCGCCGCACGGTTTCCTGCCGCAATTGCGTGTCGTGCCTCGATATCACAAGGCCACAACGAAGCCACAGACAGAGGTATCGCCATGGAAAAGCCCTCCAAATGCTGCGGAGCACCGCTTGAGTGTCGCAACGACGGCAAGCTCTATTGCGCCGAGCGCGGAACCTATCAGGGGCAGTAGGCGACCGGGCGCGCGTACTGGCCAACGCCATTGGCCCGCAGCCTCGCGCGGTTACCACCATCTACCAGAATGGGGTTGTTAAATGCAGGACGTCCAGATCGAATTCGAGACTGGCGCTACCGTGCGGCAGTGCGCGAGCAGGTTCCAGGAAGCAGTCAGGGCAAGCTACGGAGGCGCGCGGAGGCTCTTCCGGGCGGTGAGCGCGATTCGCGACAGCACGGATCCGGGCGGATTGGAGTTCTTCACGCCTAGCGCCAGCCCGTTCAGCGGGGCATCGCCTCATCCTGACTGGCAAGCGGGCGTCCACATTCCCGGATTCAGCAAGATGTATGGCGCGTCACGGGTGACGGTCCACATCTATGTCGTGGATAAGGGCGACAGGAGAATCGTCCAGCTGGTCGGGCCGTACCGTACGGGCGACAAGGGATCGACCCAGCGCGCGCTCCAGGGCATCGCGGCGAGATTTCAAAGGTGAGCGCGCACAGGGGCCAGCCAGGGCGTGTCGCGGAGAGAGAAGAAAGAAGGCGGCGCGGCGAGCGCGCTTACTGATGGGGAGAAGCGATGAGTAATCCTGAGATGGCGAACGGACCGATGGCCGCGGTGCAACTTGGCATAAGCCTTGGGGACCGGGGTGACCTTGACGGCGCTCAGGCCGCGTTCGAGCGCGCTGCTGACTCGCCGGATGGTGCCGCCGTGGCGTGGGCCGCCTGGGGTCTCGGGATGGTGTTCAAGGGCCGCGGTGATCCTGTGGCCGCGAAGGCGGCCTTCCAACGAGCAGTCGATTCTGCGCACCCCAGCGTGGCACCTCAGGCGGCCGTTGAACTCGGGTTGCTCCTGAAGAACATGGGCGACATGCAAGGCGCGGCGGCGGCATACCGCCTGGCAGTCGACTCACGGCACCCGGAGGAGGCACCAAAAGCCGCGAACAACCTCGGCAACATGCTCGCTGACCTGGGCGATGCCGATGCCGCGATCTCCGCGTACAGGTACGCCGCCGAGTCCGGGCACACCGAAGCCGCGCCTGGCTCAGCCCGGCAGCTCGGGTACCTGCTGCAAGAGCGCGGAGACCTGGCCGGCGCCAGAGCAGCGTTCCAGACCGCCATTGACTCCGGGCACGGTGACCAAGCTCCGCGCAGCGCCCAGGCCCTTGGCGACCTTCTCGCGCAGCAGGCTGACGCGGACGGGGCACGGGGCGCATACCAGATGGCGATCGACTCGGGACATCCCGACGCCGCACCGACTGCCTGGCTCGGGTTGGGAATTCTCGAAGCCCAGCACGGCAATCCGCAAGCCGCCCGGCACGCATACCAGATGGCGATCGACTCCGGCCACCCGGACGCCGGACCGCCCGCCGCCGTCCTCCTCGGACTGCTGCTAGAGGACCAAGACGACAGCGCAGGCGCGCTCCACGCGTACCGGCGGGCCATGGATGCGCGGCACCCCGCCGCCACCCCGCAAGCGGCCCTGAAGGCCGCCGCACTGCTCGCCGGACAAGGAGATGAGCCCGGAGCGTGCGCCGCATGCCAGGTTGCGATCGACTCCGGGCACCCAGATGCCGCGCCGCGAGCGGCCGTGATCCTCGGAATGACACTGTCCCGGCGGGGTGACCTCGTCGGCGCCCGGGCTGCCTACCGATATGCGGTTGATTCGCGTCACCCGGAGGTCACGTCCATGGCGGCCTGGCGGCTGGCCGACCTGGAGGCCCCCCGGGCCGCGCAGCCCTACCAGGTCGTCCTCACGCGAGGTGTTGATGATCAACTTGCGGCGGTGAACCGGCCATCCCAATCCGAGGTTCATACCGCGATCAGCGCTCTTTCCACCACCCCGAAGCCGTCCGGCACCCGCCAGCAGGACTTGATCTCGGGTCCTTTCCACAAAGACGCTGGCGGATACCGTATCGAATGGATGGTGAACGAGGCTGACCGAACAGTCCTCGTAATTGGAATAGCTTCTTCTGTCGTCCACCCCTAAATCGATTAGCGCTGTACTGACAGCCATTGATAAAACCGGGTATCCCGACGATCGGAGAGTATTCATCTGGTACCTCGGTCGTCATATTCAGCATATAGTCACCCGGATCGTTCGCAGCTAGGAAACAGGTAAGAATGGGCTTCTTGAAACGCAAATCGCAGCCAGCGGACCGCATCACTTCCGAGAACCTGGTGATCGTAATTAAATTATCTCCAATTATGAAGTACTCATGGAGGGTTATCCAAAACTCTCTTTAAAGAAGTACAAGCCGATTGCGGCCCGAAACGAGGACGCGAACGTATTGATTGAGAGTAGGTCTCGCCAGCTGCCGATCCTGCCGAACCAGATATCGTGCTAGGGCCTAGGCTCGACCCGTCAATGGACGATAGCTCAACTAGGGCCGTCCACTCGTACGTCTTGCCCACCAATTGAACGGGCCTTTGGATTTCATAGTTGTGAAATATCGAGTCCCATGCAGAC
>Ga0307373_10012424_pt1 | contig 12098 bp, 10 predicted proteins | sample OX2MG_FD_202534 | JGI IMG/M metagenome (GOLD analysis project Ga0307373, IMG submission 202534) | Soil microbial communities from Risofladan, Vaasa, Finland - OX-2 | ecosystem: Environmental > Terrestrial > Soil > Coastal area > Acid sulfate soil | place: Finland: Risofladan, Vaasa | collected...
TGAAGTTGCCCGGGTAGCCGCGCCACATACGTCTGATCGAACCCGCCGACGCCGTGACCCGGGTACTTACAGTTTTGGGAGTATAGGGCCGAGTTGTCCACTTGTCAACAATCTGGTCGGCGTGTGTGGAAGCTCAGGGAATCTGTCACTAGCTAACAGCTCAGCGACTCTGTCACCCCATGGAAAGAGAGCGGGTGACCTTGAGCGCCGGTGAGCAAAGGCGGGTGGTGGTACTGAACCATCTGGAGAAGGGGGCGGTGACCTTGGGGGAGGCGGCCGGGCTGCTGGGGATCTCGGAGCGGCAGGTGAAGCGGCTTCGGGCGGAGTACCGCCAAGAGGGGGCGGCAGCCTTGGTGCACGGCAACCGGGGCCGGCGGCCGGCGAACTCGGTGGATCTGGAACTGGCCCGGCGGGTGCTGGATCTGGCCCAGACGACCTACCAGGGCTTCAACCGCCAGCACCTCACCGAGATGCTGGCGGAGTGGGAAGGGATCTGCCTCTCCCGGGCAACGGTGGACCGCTGGCTGAGAACTGCTCGAGTTCCGGCGGTGAGGAAGCGGAGGCCGGCCAAAGCCCACCACCGGCGGGACCGGATGGCCCAGGAGGGCTGCCTCTTGCAGGTGGACGGGAGCCGGCACGACTGGCTGGAGGGCAGGGGTCCCTACCTGACCCTGGTGGGCGCCATTGACGACGCCACCGGGCTGGTGGTGGGGGCCACATTCCGGGAGCAGGAGGACGCCCAGGGGTACTTCCAGGTGCTGCGCCAGGTGCTGGTGAGCAAGGGCGTGCCGATGGCGCTCTATTCAGACCGACATGGGATTTTCGTGAAGACCAAGAAGGGGGAGCCCAGCCTGGAGGAGCAGCTGTCCGGACGGCGCCAATTGACCCAGATGGGCCGGCTCCTGGGGGAGCTCCAGGTGGAGCTGATCCTGGCTCGCTCGCCCCAGGCCAAGGGCCGGATTGAACGGCTCTGGGGCACTCTCCAGGACCGGCTCTCGAGCGAGCTACGGCTCCAGAGCGCGGCCACCATGGAGATGGCCAACCAGGTCCTGACCCGGCACCTGACCCGCCACAACCGCCAGTTCGCCGTGCTGGCCCAGGACCCCGAGCCGGCCTGGCGGCAGCAGCCTCAGCACCTGGACCAGCTCTTCTGCTTCAAGTTCCACCGGGTGGTGGCCCTGGACCACACCGTGCGCTTCCAGGGCCAGGTGATTGACATCCCCCGGGCCCGGGTGGAGGTCCAGCAGCGCTTCGACGGCAGCCTGCGGATCCTTCACGATGGCCACTGCCTGGCTACGGCGCAGTCCCAGGCAGTGGCCGGACCGCTCCGGCTGGGCAGTCTCACCACCAGCGAGTTACCTGTCCCCAGGCCCCGCCCACACCGACAGAAGCTCCCGCAGCGATCCACCCCCTGGAAGCCCGCCCCAAGCCATCCCTGGAAGGCAGCGTGGAAGCAGACGGGGTGACAAAGTCCCTGAGCAGTTACGGGGACAAAGTCCCTGAGCAGCTACACAATCTGGTCGGCGTGCTCTGCAGGCGCAAGCGGCCTCACCTCACCTCCCCCCTGCCAGTTGGCTCCGCCAAAAGTGAAGCTCGGAGTCGCCGGCGCGACGGCCAGCTCGGCCCCTCGATCAACTCGGTGCCTGCATCGGCGGGCCACCGGGCGTCGGGCAGCCGCTGCTTCGATGGCGGGACGCGCAGTGAGAACCCCTCCCCGCTACAGTCCGGGCGGTGGCGCATCGCGAGAATGCAACATGCGAGGGTGACGCGGAGCGCCCGTACCGGATAGCTACCCTTGCGAGCTCTCCCCGAAGTCACCCAGCAGCTCGCCGACCCGATCGACGGTCCATTTCATCAGAAGGCGCAACATCCTTTCCGCCTTGGCGCCATCGTGCGTCAGGCACGCCTCGAGGTACGACTTTTGGTAGATGAAGTCTTCCACTATCAGCGCCTCCCTACCGAGTGCCAGTCGCAGGTACCGCTCCGCTTGACGTCGGTACAGTCGGATCTCGCGAAGCAATCTCACATGACCAGAAGCGGCGTAGCACACCTCGTGCATGTCCCACTGGAGGCGTAGGTATGTGTTGAGGTCATGCCCGCCAGCCTCCGGAATGGCTCGAAGCTCCTCCATGCAGGTGCACATGGCAGCGCAGTCTTCCTCAGTCATGGCTGGAGCGCCGAGGCGAGCGGCCATCCCCTCAAGCGCGGTCCGCACCGCGTAGATGTCAAGGAAGTCCGGAAGAGACAACGGGGCGACGGACGCGCCGCGGTGGCGCTCACGGACCACCAGCCCTTCCGCGATCAGCCGCTCCAGGGCTGACCGCACCGGGGTAATGCTGACCGCGAGACGGTTCGCTACCTCGATCAGCTGAAGTGGAGCGCCCGGCTCGAGCGCCTCCATGATTTGGGATCGCAGCGCCTCGTAAACGAGGTCATTCGCTGACTGGATCTGCAGACCGCTCGGCCCCGGTAGCCTATCTACGACCACGGTCGTGAATCGTCCTCCCAGTCGCCGGCTTACTCGGCTGAGGTCAGCCTCAGTGACAGTATAAAGTGGAGCTGGAGCGGACCTGACCGAAGGACAGCACCTCTGTAGCGCTTACCGTCTCTACCGAGCCGTTGACGCCAAGCTCTCTCGTTTGTGAAGAGCAATGACTTCCCGAGAGAATTGACACCCTCACCTGATCCAATTCCCCGAGAGCCAGCCCTAAGATGAAGCTTCCCTAATTGGCGGTGCCCCGGCGCCACTGTCGCACCTACCGATGAGAAGCCTCCCCGCTGGCTGCGCCCGTCATGAACTCAAGACTAGGCTCCGATACCCGGCTACGGTAACGGCGATGGCCTCTGCCAGGGGGGTGCCGGCCGCACCGAATGTGGATCGATACTTGCCTGTGTCAACTACGAATGGCTGGTCGACCTCGTAGGCCATCTCGGCCAGGGCCCGCCGCATCGGGTTCGCCAGGGCCAAGGCCCACCGCGCCAGCCTGGAGGGCGACCGGATGCCGACCGGACGTCCGATCTCGCGCGCGACCAGAGCGAGGATTGCCCTGGTGGTGACCGTCTCCGGGATTGGCAGATGCCATACTTGGCCGATCGCCCGGCGGTCGGTGCCCAGCGTGGCAAGGCCAGCCACGACATCGGGGACGTAGCTGTAGCTGTGGAGCAGATCGGGGTTGCCCAGAAATTTAGCGGGCCTCCCAGCGATGGCGTTGCCGAAGAAGGTTTCGTCAAGGGTTGACTCGGTGACCCCCGGACCAAAGAAGTCCGAGGCCCGGCCGATCGCGATTCGGAGCCGACCCTGGTCGGCAGCGGCCAGCAACTCCTGGGTCATCTCGGTCCGGATACTGCCCTTCACCGTGGTGGCGGCAAGCGGCAGGTCCTCTGTCATTGGCCTGCCCCCGGTCGGCCCATAGCCGTAGAGGTTCTCGAGGGTCACCAGAAGCGCCCCCGTACGTTCAGCTGCGGACAGCACTCCCCGCTGCATCGGTGGGAAGACCTGCGGCCATCGCGTGTAGGGTGCGTTCAGGCATTGGTAGATGACCGTCGCCCCTGCGGAGGCCTCCGTGGCAGCGTCCGGATCCGTCGCCTCCGCCGCTCGCCACTGGACCACACTGTCCAGGCCGATCGGCCTCCGCCGCGACACGGCCCGCGCCGCCAGACCCAGACGGGCTAAGTGATTCACAAGACCCCGCCCGATCTGCCCGGCCCCGAAGACCACGTGGAGGTCTTCAGCCACCTGCGACTACCTCGGCTTCACCGGGCACGAGCTCGAGCACGCTGAGACGTGGCGAAACGGCCGGGGGCGAGAGCGTGTGAATCCTCTGACCATGCCTCCTACACTCTGATTGTTGACAGACTGTCCGGCCGCTGTCAACATCTGGGCCGTTGCTCGGCTCTCGCCGATGCCGATGCCCGAATTTCGGGGGAGCGTGGGAGTTGGTCTGGGTCCAATTGGAGGTGCCATCGAACTCCGGGCGGGGTGGCTGGGTGGCGTGCCGGGTGGGCTGCCCACTCCCTGACCGCGCCGGAACTGGTCCTCTCGATCGGGTCGGCCGTATCCTCGTCACCCAGCACTCCGCCGCGGACGGTAACAGAGGTCGCAGCGCCAGTCGGCTCCGGGGGAGCGCGTAGATCACCATGCGGCTCTATTTTTGCTCCGACATTCACGCCTCGGAGGCCTGTTGGCGCAAGTTTCTGGCCACTCCGAAGTTCTACGAAGCCGACGTCATCATAGTCGGCGGCGACATTACCGGCAAGTTCGTGGTCCCCATTATTCAGCAGGCCTCCGGGGCCTGGACAGCCCAATTCATGGGGATTGAACGCAAGGTCCGGAACCAGACCGAGCTGGGGGTGCTCAAGCGTCAGATTGCTGACGCGGGCCAGTACGGGTTTGAGACCAGTCCCGACGAGTACGCTCACTACTCTGCGGATCAGACGCGGGTGGACGAGCTGTTCAAGCGACTGGCGCTGGAGCGGGTCGCCGAATGGATGCAACTGGCCGACGAGCGACTCCGCGGTACCGGAGTCCGGTGTTTGGTGAGCGGAGCCAACGACGATTTCTTTGAAGTCGACGCCCTTCTCGCCCAGTCCGACCTGGTTGAGGATCCTAACTGCCGAGTGCTGGATCTGGACGGCGGACTCCAGCTGATGGGCATGGGGTACGGAAACCCGACGCCGTGGCCTTGTCCGCGGGACATCCCGGAAGAAGAATTGGCGGCGCGGATATTCGAGGTGTCGGCCGGCCTCAGCAATCCGGAGCGGGCGATCATGAGCCTGCACGTGCCTCCCTACGACTCGACGCTCGACATCGCGCCGCGCCTTGATGAGCAGCTGCGCATGGTCATGAACGCCGGTGGTCCCGAGATGATCCCGGTAGGCAGTACCGCGGTCCGGGATGCTCTGCTGAGCTTTCAGCCGCTGCTGAGTCTGCATGGCCACATCCATGAATCCAAGGGGATTCGCAAGATGGGCAAATCCATTGCTGTCAATCCGGGCAGCGAATACGCAGAGGGGATTCTCGATGGGGTGCTCGTCGACATCGACCCTCGCCGCCTGACTTTGCACACGCAATTGGTGTCTGGCTAGCGGACACCGTCGCAGAAAGGGGGAATCCATGGCCGAGACGACTTCTGGTTCCGACTTCGCCAGCGGGATGGGTGCTCCGAAGGGGGTTTTCACCAGGGCCAGCTCTGGCCTAGTCCGGCAGGTGGGCAGCGGGGATGTGCTGTTCTACGGCTGGGGACAGATCACCCTCGGCTTCATCATCTTCACGATCGCCGCGTGGCAGTTCTATCCCGGCGCTTCGATGGAACTGGCAGTTGTACTGGCGTTGGTGGGCGGCTTGGCTATGGGCGTCGTCTACGCCTTCCTGACCACCATCTATCCCCGATCCGGCGGCGAGTATGTATTCCTGTCGCGGGCGATTCATCCATTGGTGGGTTTCGTAGCCAGTCTCTCCTTCGCCTTCTGGGAGATCTTCTACTCCGGGATTGTCGCCGCCTTCCTGAGTATTTTTGGACTATCCCCGCTCTTCGGCACCTTGGGCCTGCAGCTGCACAACAGCGGGCTGAGCAGCGTCGGCACCTGGTTCGGCCAGGCGCAAGGCATATTCATCAGTGGCGCGGTGGTGATCGTCGTGATCAGCCTGCTGATCCACCGCGGCCTGGGCCGGTACTTCCGGATCCAGCGCTGGGGAATGTGGGTGGTGGCGGGAAGCTTGGTACTGACCGTGGTCGTTCTGGCACTGTCGGCCAGTGGAGTCTTCAGTTTCAAGCACAATTTTGACGCTCTGGCCGGGGCCGGGGCCTACGCCAAGGTGGTGGCCGATGGCATCAAGGCGGGGGCGGTCTACCACTCGGGTTTCAACCTGACCAGCACCATCGAGTTCATGATCTGGCCCGCCTTCTCCATTTGGTTCGCGGTAGCCTCAGTTTCGTTCAGCGGTGAGGTCAAGAACGTCCAGCGGGGCCAGCTGCTGGGAATCAGCGGGGCCATGATCACCATGGGCATAGCCTCAATCCTGCTCATGTTCTTCTCTCGCGCGGCATTCGGCAATCAATTCCTAATTGGCGCACCCGCGGTGCCGGCCGCTCACTTCCCGGTGCCACTCCCGCCCTACATCAACTCGTTCGCCGGCATAGCGGGCGGCAATCCGATCCTGACCGTCTTGATGTCGCTCTGGGTGATCGGCACCATGGTTTTCGATATCGGCGCCACCCTCATCTACGGTAACCGAGCCATCCTGGCCTGGAGCCTGGACGGACTGGTCCCGGAGCGATTCGGCCGCGTCTCTGAGCGCTTCCACTCGCCGACCTGGGCGATCGGCGCAGCGGCCGTGGTCGCGCTGGTCTGGCTGGGACTCTATGCGTTCACCAGCCTGCTGGCGATCCTCTCCGGATTCATGGGTTTGGCGCTCACCTTCATGCTGGTCTGCGTCGGCGGAATTCTCTTCCCCTACCTCAAGCGGCGGGTGTTCGACGCGTCGCCGATCGCGTTCAAACTCGGCCGTCTGCCTCTGGTCACCGTGCTGGGCGTAGTGGGCCTGATCTTCACCGGTTACGTCTTCTATCGCCTATTCCTGGACAGCGCGTTCGGGTCCAACAAGCCCTTCCCCATCTGGATGGCCTTCGGCGTGGTGGTGCTGGCGGCAATCTGGCTGTACGGGGCGCGGGCGTACCGCAAGAGTCGCGGCGTCGATATCGACTCGCGCTTCAAGGAGATCCCGATCGAGTAGGCAGCTGAGGCAGCCAGGACACTCCAAGGGATCGTGATGAATACCAAGGCAGAACCGGCACCACCAAAGACTCCTAGAGTCGCGGTGGTTAGCGGGGCGGCGAGCGGCATCGGTTCCGCCACTACCGCCCTGCTCCAGGCACGCGGTTGGAGGATCGCGGGCCTGGACCTGGCCGCCTCCTCGGCGGACCTCAGCCTCCAGGCGGATGTCAGCGAACGGGCTGCGGTGGAGGCTGCGATTGCCCTCGCCGAGGCGGAGCTGGGCCCCATCCGCCTGCTGGTTACCTGCGCTGGCCATTACGAGATGACGCCGTTCATGGAGATCGGCGCCGCGCAACTGGACCGCATGATGCGGGTGCACGTCGGGGGCCTTTTCAACTGCTGTCGAGCGGTGGTGCCCCGGATGCGGTCTCGGGGAAGCGGCCAGATCGTGGCGATCTCCTCGGAGCTGGGAATCGCGGGGGGGGACGGGGACGCCCATTACGCGGCGGCCAAGGGCGCCGTGATCGCCTTGGTGCGGAGCTTGGCGGTGGAGGTCGTTGGGGCGGGAATCCAAGTCAACTCGGTGGCCCCCGGGCCCTGCGACACTCCCCTGCTCGGGCCAGACTCGCCCTGGCGGGATCCGAGCTACCTGCGCACCCTCCCGCTAGGACGGCTAGTGACCCCACAGGAAGTGGCGCAGAGCGTTCTCTTCCTAGTCGAATCCGGCTCCTTCTTTGTTGGCGACGTCATTTCGCCCAACGCCGGCGCCGCGATATGACCGGAACCTCGAGCCTCGACGGGCGGGTAGTCGTGGTCACCGGGGCCGCCGGGGGGCTCGGGCGGGAGATCTGCCGGAACCTGGCCGTAGCCGGCGCGCGGGTCGCGCTGGTAGACCTGCCGGGCGCTCCGGATTTGGCAGAGGTCGCGGAGTCAGTGGGCGGACTGGTCTGTTCCGCCGATATCAGCGACTCGGACCAGGTGCGGTCGGCGCTGCGGCGAGCAGAGGAAGGGCTGGGCCCAGTCAACGGCCTAGTCGCCAACGCCGCCTTCATGGCCATGGGCGCATTGACCGACCAGGCTCCCGAGGTCTGGTGGCGGCAGATCGAAATCAATCTCATCGGCACCTTTCACACCTGCCAGGCCGCGGCCCAGCGGATGGTGAGACAGGGAGGGGGTGCCATCGTCGTCGTGGCCTCAGAGTGGGGCGTCACCGGTTGGCCGCTGGCCACCGCCTACGCGGCGTCTAAAGGAGGACTGGTGGCCCTGACCAAGACGCTCGGTCGCGAGATGATGCCCCACGGGGTGCGGGTAAATGCCCTCGCTCCGGGCGTGATCGACACACCTCAGTTGGAGGTGGATGCCCTGGCCGCCGGGGTGAGTCGGGTAGAGATCCGGGAGCGCTACGCCGAAGCGATCCCCCTCGGTCGGGTGGCGACCCCGGCGGAGATTGCCGGTTCGGTCCGTTTCCTCCTCAGCGATGAGTCGAGCGGCATAGTGGGGCAGGTGCTTCAACCGAATGGCGGGACCACTCGGGCTCGGGCATGAGCCCGCGACCGGACTTCAGTCACTCCCCCCCCGACGCGACTGGTCGACCTCACCCAGGAGCGCTCACGACGAATTGGCCCCGGGGCTTCCGGGCCTGTGCCTCGTTCACCTTCGATGTCGACGGGGAGGCGGGGGTCCTGGGCGCCGACTGGGAGGCGCGCCGCCGACCGTCTTTGATGTCCCACCAGGCCTACGGGCCCGAGGTCGGCGTCCGCAGAATCCTGCGGCTGCTGGAGCAGCACCAGGTCAGATCTACCTTCTTTGTCCCGGGATACGTTGCCGAACTGCATCCCGAGCCACTGCGCGCTGTGCTGGAGGCCGGCCATGAGATGGCTCACCACGGCTACCTGCACCGGAGCCCCAGCACCCTCACCGAGGAGGAGCAGGTCGAGGAGATGGACCGCGGCCTCGAGGCACTTGGATCCCTAGGAGTCCGTCCCCGCGGTTACCGGGCGCCGATGTGGGAGCTCAGTGAGCGCTCTCTGGTGCATCTGGCGGAGCGCGGATTCGACTACGACAGCAGCCTGATGGACGACGACGCGCCCTACCTGCTGGAGATCGGTTCCGCCGAGCCGCGGAGCCGCCTGGTGGAGATTCCGATCTACTGGGGTCTCGACGACTGGGAGCAGTACGGCTTCCTGCCGGGTGCCTCCGAGGTGCTACCCATCAGCAGCCCGGAGAAGGTCAAGCAGATGTGGATGGCGGAGCTCGAAGCGGTGGTCGAAGAGGGCGGGCACTTCGTGCTCACCTGCCACCCGTTTCTGTCCGGCCGACCATCTAGGGCGCGGGTGCTGGACGCGCTCCTGCGGCGTTGCCGGGAGCTCGGAGGGGTGTGGATCGCCCCGCTCAACGAGGTGGCTGACCACATTAGCGCCACCGTAGACTCCGCTCGTGAACTTCGGAGCTGGTGACCCGAGAGCCCACCTGGATCCTCCCAGTGGAGAGAGCCTGAGCTCAGAAGAGCTCACGGCCGAGGCATCCAGCCTGGCCGAAGCCGCGGAGAGCCGGGGGGTGATCCTGCGGCTGACCGGCTCGGCGGCCATCCGAGTGCGCTTTCCGGACCAGCTGGTCCTGCTCGATCGTCTAGGGCGCAGCCCGCTGCGGGATCTCGACTTCTTCGCCCGCGAGAAGCAGTCCAAGCGCCTGATCGCCCTGTTTGAGGACCGCGGCTACCGGATGGACCCCGAGATCAGGCAGAGCCAGGAGTTCGGGATCAAGCGGCACATCTACCTGGCCCCCCACAACCGGTACAAGATCGACGTCTTCCTCGACGACCTGATCATGTCCCACACCCTGCAGCTGCGCGATCGCCTGGAGCTGCCCGGTCCCACCGTGCAGGTGAGTGACCTGCTGCTCTCCAAGCTGCAGATCCACCAGATCACCCGCAACGACCTGGTCGACCTAATGGTCCTCTTCTCGGCCAGCGAATCGCTGGGTCAGGATGCCCGCGACCCCGACACCAGTCGGGTCGTGGCGGTGCTCCGGGACGACTGGGGCTTCTGGTACACCAGCACCGGCAATCTGCGCCGCCTTATCGACGAGCTCGGCCCGGAAGGGCCGGTGCTGGGTAGCCTGGCGCCGGAGATCCAGCGGCGGTCGGGGCGTTTGCTGCAGCTCCTGGACGAGGCACCCAAGAGCGTGCGCTGGAAATTGCGGGCGCGGGTGGGGACCAAGACCAGGTGGTACGAAGAAGTGGGAGAGGTCGACCGCGACCACACCTAGACGCCGGGCCCTCAGCTAGCCGCCCCACCGACTCGGTTGGTCCCCGGGGCAGGTCCAGAGGGCCAGCTCAGACCGGCACTCGGCGCCGCCCCCCCGCGCCCGCCAGGGAGAGCAGCAAAATCCCCAGCAGCAGGGCGGCCGCGCCCAGGGGGCAGGGCGAGCTCCCCGGAGCTGGCCCCGGTGGTGGGGACGGGGACCGTGGCACTGACCGTGGCCGCGGCGGGGCCGGTGGGGTCGAAGGAGGCGGTGACCTGGTCGGCCCCCGATCTGGCCACTTAGTAGGGTCAGGATCCGGTTGAGCTGCTCGATCCCGGGGTCAGGGCGGCGGTGCAGAGCGTCCCCGAGGAGTCGCTGAAGACCCCGCTGCCAGTGGGGCGAGCCAGGCGGCGGCCGGGCTCGCCCGGCCAACTGGTCAAGGGGCTGGAAACTGGCTCTATTCCAGTTCCGCAGATGTCAGCGAGAGGCACCCCGGCCTGGAGGGCTCAACGACCCCGACAGCTCCGGAAGGTTTATCCTCCGGCTCGGAGGTGTGCCGTGGAGATCACCGTCTTGTACGTCGAGCATTGCCCGCACCTGAAGCCCCTGATGCGAGATCTACGGGAGCTCCTTGCGGGTCGAGACGGGGTCGTCCTCACACTTCAGACCATTCGTGCCGATGCCGCTGCGCAGCCAATCGCCTTCCACGGTTCCCCCACGATCCTGCTCGACGGGCAAGATCCCTTCCCGGGAGGGGCGGCGTCTCAGAGCCTCGCGTGCCGCCGGTTCGAGACCGAGAACGGTATCCAAGGCTTCCCCTCCCACCAGCAGCTGGTAGAGGCACTCAGAGAGCGCAGCTAACCGCTCTCCCCGTCCGGTTGGCCGCTTACCCGGACGGGCGTGTGAACCCATCCGAGTTTCCTAGCAGCTCCCAACGAATGGAGTCTCCAACTTTCCCGAGGCGGTTCACACCGACCGCTACTGGGCATCTGGGCGTGGTGGCGAAGGATCAAGAGCGAGGCACCAGTAGAACCGGGGACTTCGCTTGACTGCCGAGCTCAGCTACGGGACTGCCGTGCGAGGTCATCGCCGTTCCAAGGTGAGCCTCCGTGTGCCGGTGGACAGCCTCCCTCATCCACTCCACGTTGTTCCCTACCGCACTCCGATGGATACCCCCTTTGATACGATAATCCACGTTCGGGCCTTAGCCTTCGCCATCACGGCTCCCTATCTGGGCATGGAATCACTCCCCAATCGTCACGAGGATCGCCATCCCGCAGAACCAGCTTCACGCGACCGCCAACGGCTAGCTCCGATTGGCCGGGCAGCCCTCCCACCAACACATCGGGGCACGAGCACGGTAGAATCCCCGGACCGCCCCCACGAGGTCCGGAGCCGGAAAGCGGACAAGGTCGCAAGCGCTGCCGGTTCCGATGCTGGCACGACTGCGGTGGTCACCGGCGCGTTCGGGTATTCCGGCCACCACATCGCGCAGCTACTACTACGCCGCGGAGTACACGTCAGGACTCTCACAAACCACCCGGTCCGCCAGATGGACGGCACCCGGATCGAAGTGCACTCGCTCGACTTTCTTGACGAGCGCCGTTTGCGGGCCGCCCTGCGGGGTGCGTCAGTGATGTACAACACATATTGGATTCGGTTCGCCGAGGGCCCTGCGGGCCATGAACGCGCCGTTGCAAACAGCAAAGTTCTGATCGACGCCGCGTTGGCCGAGGGTGTCGGTCATTTTGTCCACGTCAGCATCGCGAACGCTGATCAGGCACCGTCGTTAAGTTACTATCGAGGCAAGGCCGCGGTCGAGGAACACCTTCGTGGCTCCGGGCTAGCCTTTAGCATCGTTCGCCCAACCCTGTTGTACGGTCATGGTGACATCCTCCTCAATAATATCGCTTGGTTCCTGCGCCATTTGCCAGTATTCGGGATTCCTGGTGACGGCGATTACGCCATCCAACCTGTCTTTGTCGAGGATTATGCGGACCTCATCGTCGAGATAGGACAGCGAGCGTCATCCGGCACGGAGATTGATGCAGTCGGACCAGACACGTACACGTTTTCGGAACTAGTCGCACTGCTGCGAGGCGCAGTCTCGTCCCGTTGTGTGGTTATGAATGTGCCCCCGA